>Ga0208721_1000148_pt1 | contig 15932 bp, 13 predicted proteins | sample LakMenEpi17Aug10_FD_150705 | JGI IMG/M metagenome (GOLD analysis project Ga0208721, IMG submission 150705) | Freshwater microbial communities from Lake Mendota, WI - 17AUG2010 deep hole epilimnion (SPAdes) | ecosystem: Environmental > Aquatic > Freshwater > Lentic | place: Lake Mendota, Madison... | reverse complement strand
TTTTGCGGAATGGTGAGTCTGTTGGCTGCGATCTGCTGAAGGCCGCCGTTCGCCTGTCATCCCGGACCTCCGTCTCCCGAGATGGGTTGCCCCCTCCGCCCCCGCTACCCGCTTCTGATCTGTTGCTGTTCAAGCCCGTCCTTTTTTAAAGCGATCGCGAGGCTCAAGCACCCATGAACCCCGCCCTCGTCTTCGTAGCTTGTATTCACTGCCTGCTTCTTGCGTCCTTGCTTGGATGGGCGCTGCGGAAGTGTGAATCTGGCCGGACCTTTCCGCGGCAGCAGGTATGGCGAGCCGCAGCGATCGCGGTCGCCGCTCTGTATGCACCCGCGCTCGCCAACCAGGTTTTCAACTGGGAAGCGTGGTTCCTTCGGGACGTCACGTTGCAGATGGCGAAGTGGATTGACGCCGTATTGTTTGTGATGCGTTATGCCTTAAGCTTTCTTGTGCCGTGGATCGTTTTTCGCATCTGTCTACGTGATGCATCCGGCCTTCCCTTGTCGTGGCGTGGAAATCTGTGGCTGGCGGGGCTATCCACCTTGCTGGTCGTTGGACTGAAGCTACTCGCGATTCTGTGTCTTGCTTTGGTCTTTCTTGCGATCAGAGGGCCTTAAACGGCGGCCCGAGCGGCCGTGCCTGTGGGGGCGAACAAAGCGATGCAGCAGCCTCGCGGCAGCGTCCTATGGCATGAAGAATCCTTTGGCCGCGAGCTGATGATCTCATTCGTTCGGGACATTGGGTGGCGACGCGGAAGCGGCCGTCCCTGAAACCTGATCAACGTACTTATGCCTGAACTGAGTCGCTTTCACGGAATCATCATCCGCATGTACTGCGAACTGGGGCCGCATCACTCGCCCCATTTTCACGCCTACCATGGCGATGATGAGGCCGTGTACGGCATTGACCCCATAGAGTTGCTTGCTGGGAGTCTGCCCCGGCGACAAGCTAGACTGGTGGAAGCTTGGGCCGAGTTGCATCAGTCGGAGTTGGTTGCCGATTGGGGCAGGTTGCAGGCCGGTTCGGAACCCTTGCCAATTGATCCGCTTCCGTAGGTGCCGACATGATTCACGCTCTTCATCGCGTCACCGATTTCCAGGTTGTTGGTCCGCATCGCCTGCGAATCGCATTCCGTGATGGCTTGGTACGTGAAATCGATTTCCGGCCGGTCCTGGCTGGATCGCTGCTTGGCCCTCTGCGTGACCAGGATCTCTTCAATCAGGTTCGGTTAGATCCGGAGGTCCATACCCTGGTCTGGCCGAATGGCGCGGATTTTGATCCGGCTACCCTCCATGACTGGCCTGACCTGCTCCCCGCAATGGAAGAGCGTGCGAGGTCATGGCAGTCCGAGGGCGTCCCGAACCACGCAATGCAGCGGACTCGCGATGAAGCCAAGCGGTGTGGATGATCGTCTGGTCGCGAGCCATTGATCGGGACCGTCAGGCCCGCTCATAACTTACCCGAGGTTTCGAAACGATGTGGTTTACGATCCTCGGCGAGATTCGCGACGTCGAGCCAATCGCACTCGGTCGATCGGTGCGCGTTCGGCTTCGGCTCCGCAAGTCGTATGGCGGCCTACGTTGGCGAGAGCTCGAAGGTGTAGCCGAGGTGCGACTCCCGAATGGCACGCGTCGCCTGGCCGAAGTACACTGACACGAGTCGCATGGAATCGGGCGGCGTGAGTTCAAGATCAAGCGTTTCGTGAAGGCGTAGCCATGCACACATCAACTCGTTTTGCAATCTGCGTCCGCAACGCGGGCGTCCCTGCTTCCATTGAATTGCGAAAGGTTTACCGCCTCGTCGCGGATGCCGCCGCCACCTCGCAAGGTCTCGTCCGCGTGGTCGATGAGTCGGGCGAGGACTATCTGTACCCAGACAACTTCTTCGTGCCGATCGAGATGCCTAAGGCAGCCGTCCGAGCGTTCGCGAAGCGTTCGGCCTAACCAGACGCTGGATCAGACGGCGGCTTGCGTCCAATGCGGTGACGCGGAGCCGATTGTCCGCCGCCGAAGAGCTTCACCGTTCGCCCGATACGCCATGAAAACGACCATTACAATTGTCTCTCTGCTGTGCGGTGTCAGCATGGTCGTCATGGCGGGCCTCGTTGTCCCGATAGCAACTCATCGCCCCGGGGCCTTCCGGTACTTTTATGTATGAATCGTCTCTTGCGATCACTCGTTTTCTGATTTGCAGACCTTTCCTGACCCTGTTGCGAGGCACTGCCATGGCTTCACTCGTCCGCGGTCTCCTGCCCGCGGTCGCCTTGTCCGCCGCGCTCACGGCGGCTCCGGTCGCCGCCGTCTCCCCGCACAACCCCTACCGCACGTTCAACCTCTCCGGCATCAACTACGGCTCGATGCAGTGGGAGCGTGCTCAGCGTGAAGGCCGGCGCGTCTGGCCCTCCTACAACGCGCCGTCGCGGACAGTCACAGCGCGATCGGGCGCATGGGTCGGCGCAGTTGCCGGAGGAGGTGGCGGCGTGGGTACGGTCGTCGAGGCAGGGGGATCGCGTTCGGTACCGCGTTCGACCCCGCGCACGTTCCGCCGTTGGAGACGCTGAGGCACGGTTCCGGTCATGATCGGCACGCAAGCCCTGACCGCGGGCGAGAACCGCGGCGATGTCGTCCAACTTGATGATCACCGCCACGAGACCGTACACACCCACGGTCATGCCGACCGCGATCGCCCACGGGGCGGTCCCGGCAACCGTGCGCCTCGAGCCGTGTGCCGGAGGAGTACCGGTCTGCTATCCTGCCGTGCTCCGTTCAGGAAAAGGGTTCTCCGAGGCGATCTCCATGAAGCTTCGCTCGATTGTCGTCCTGCTGCTCGGCGGCATCCTCGCCGCCCATGCTTCGGCGGAGGCCGACGACACGCCCGCGGCGCCGGCGGGTGAACTGCTCCGCTGCACGTTCGCCGCGAGCAACGTCTATCCGGGCACGACCCGCGACTACACCGTGTACGTTCCCGCGCAGTACGACGGCCGCACGCCCGCCTGCGTCCACGTCCACCAGGACGGCATGCAGTATGGCGGTCCGGCGGTCTTCGATCGCCTGATCCACCAGGGCCGGATGCCAGTCACGATCGGCGTGTTCGTGAATCCCGGCCGCGTCCCCGCCGCGCGGGACGGAGCCGTCGACCGGGTCAACCGAAGCTACGAATACGACACGCTGACGGGCGACTACGCCCGGTTCCTCCTCGACGAACTGCTGCCCGACGTGGAGCGGCAAAAGGCGACAGATGGCCGTCCCCTGCGGCTTTCCAAGAGCGGCAACGATCGGGCCATCGCCGGCCATTCGAGCGGCGGCATCTGCAGTTTCACCGCCGCCTGGGAACGCCCCGATGGATTCAGCCGCGTGTTCAGCAGCATCGGCAGCTTCACCGGACTGCGCGGCGGCCATGCCTATGCCACGCTCGTCCGCAAGACGGAACCAAAACCGGTCCGTGTCTTCCTTCAGGAGGGACGCAACGACCTCTCGAACTACGCGGGCGACTGGTGGCTGGCGAACGAGATGCTGGAGCGGTCGCTCACATTCGCCGGCTACGAGGTGCGGCATGCGTGGGGTGATGGCGGGCACGATGCGAAGCAGGCGCTTGAAGTGTTTCCGGATGCCGTGGCCTGGCTCTGGGAAGGCTGGCCGAAGCCCGTTGGCCGCGGTGCCGGCAGCCCGCAACTTCGGGAGATCCTCCACCCCGACGAACCGTGGCGACTGGTCGGCGAAGGCTACCGGTTCACCGAGGGGCCCGCGGTCAACCGGACCGGAGACGTGTTCTTCAACGACGTCGGCGCCGGCCGGACCTACAGGATCACGCCCGACCGCAAGGCGGAGGTCTGGCTCGAGGATTCCCGCCGTGGCGACGGCCAGGCATTCGCCCCGGACGGCCGCCTCGTCGCCGCCAGCGCCGCCGACGAGGCGCTGCTGGCCTGGGGCGACGACCGACGGTCCGCCACGCTTGTCCAGGGCTGGCGCGGCAACGATCTCGTGGTCTCGGTCACGGGCGACATCTACGTGACCGAGCCGGGCTGGGACGGCACGAAGCCGAGCCGGATCCATCACGTCAGCCCCGCCGGCGTCGATACGGTGGTGGACACCGGGCTGCGGTTCGCCAATGGACTGTGCCTGTCTCCCGACCAGACGACGCTGTTCGTCGCCGACAGCCGATCGCGCTGGGTGTGGAGCTACACCCTGCGCGGCGACGGCGGGCTGACGAACAAACAGCGATTCATCCAGTTGCACGTCCCCGATAACGCCGATGACAGCGGCGCCGACGGCATGCGGTGCGATCGCGACGGCAGGCTCTGGGTGGCGACGCGGATGGGAATCCAGGTCTGCGACCAGCAGGGCCGCGTCACGTGCATCATCCCCACGCCCAACGGCCGCGTGTCGAACCTGTGCTTCGGCGGCGCGGAGTTCGACACGCTCGTCGCGACCTGCGGCGACAAGGTGTATGCCCGTCGGGTGCTGGCCCGGGGAGCACCGAGCTTCCTGCCGCCGGTCATGCCGCACACGCCACGCTGACGCCGGTCAGCTGACCGCATGCCGCTGCAGCACTTCCAGCGGCACGATCTCCAGCGTCTTCTCGTGTGTCGCCGTGAGCACGACCGGCGGAGCCCGGCCGGCGTTGGCGGCCTCCAGCCAGCGGCCCGCGCACAGACACCACCGGTCGCCCGCCACGAGCCCGGGAAATCCCCACTGCGGCTGCGGCGTCACGAGGTCGTTGCCCGCCATGACCGTGAACTCCAAGAAATCGCGGGTCATCACCGCGCACACGGTGTGCACACCGGCATCGTCGGGGCCGGTGCGGCAGCAGCCGTCGCGAAAGAAACCGGTCAGCGGCTGCCGTGAGCAGGCGTTCAGTTCCCCGCCAAGCACGTTGCGGTCCGGGGGGCGGCCGGAAGACCCTGCAGGACGGTCGAACGCGATCATGGCGAAGGCTCCTGCGACGCGGGTCAACCGCTCCCCGGACGGGGCCGGCCTGATGCTCATCATGTGCGGCGGAGGCCCGCCGGGCAACGCCCCCGTCGCGGGGCCGGATGGCGACGGACCGCGGTGAAGATGCGACTGGACAGGTGCGAAAAGGGAGGGATAATGAAGGAGCCATGGAGTTGACCGTGAATTCTGGAACACGGTCGGGCCGCTTCGCCGAAGCGGTCGGCTCCACCGCTGCCATGTTCCATCCGCCGCTGCCCCCGGGCCGCGGTGCGACAACCAGAGGAGAACGTCCATATGGCATCCGGGAGGAAACACCTCGCATCGGGTGGACTGCTCGCCGGCCTGATGGGCTGGGCAACGTCGCTGGCGACGGTGGCCGGGCTGGCCACGGTGGGCTGGTTCGGACATGCGACCCATTGGTCGTTCGGGTTCGGGGGGCACGACGATGCCGAGCACGCGTCCCCCGACGCCGCGCCGGGACGCGGGCCGGCGACTGCCGGGCATGCCGGCGAGTCGCCGGCAACGGCCGCCGCGACGACGACGGCCGACGACGTCATCCGCTTCGCGTCGCCCGCCGCCGTGGAACAGTCGGGCATCGAGGTGGTGCCCGTCGAGGCCCGGCCCATGGTGAGAGAACTCTCCGTCAACGGGGTCGTCCGCTACGACGAGCGGCGGGTGGCCCAACTCTCATCTCGTGTGCCGGGAAGCGTGTGGCGGGTTGAGAAGCACCTCGGCGACACCGTGCGTCGCGGCGACGTGCTCGTGATCGTCGAGAGCAGCGATGTCGGCAGGCTGAAGGCGGAATTTCTCAACGCGCTCGTCGCCTTCGAGACGAAACGCGAACAGCTGGCGATCCTCGAGGAGGTCAAGGGTGCAGTCCTCGGCCGGCAGATCCGCGAGACGAAGTCGGCGCTTCGCGAGGCACGAATTCATCTGACCAACGCCGAGCAGTCCCTCGTCAACATCGGTTTCGAACTCTCGGTGGCCGACTTCGAAAAACTGGACGACGACCAGCGGGCCGTCCGGATTCGCACCCTGGGCCTCGGGCCGGAGGTGCTCGAAGGGAGCGACCGGACGCGGATCACGTCCAACCTCCTGCCGCTGCGGGCCCCGTTCGGCGGCACGATCATCGGCCGCGATGCGGCGCTCGGCGAAATCGTCGAGGCCAGCCGGCCGATCTTCGAGGTCGCCGATGTCTCGAACATGTGGGTCCTGCTCTCGGTGAACAAGGAGGACGCCGGCAAGGTGGCGCTCGGGCAGCCGGTGCGGTTCCGCCCCGACGGCGCGGCGGGGGACGTGACCAGCCGCATCGCCTGGATCAGCACCGAGGTCAACGACGCCTCCCGGACGCTGGAGGTCCGGGTGGAGGTGGCGGCCGGCGGGAGCGTGCCGCTGCGGGCGAACACGTTCGGCAGCGGCCGGATCGAGATCTCGCGAGTCGGCAACGCGCTCGTCGTGCCGCAGCAGAGCGTGCAGTGGGACGGCAGCCGCTGGGTGATCTTCGAGCCGGCCGGCGACGCGGCGTTCCGGCCGCGGCCCGTGCAGCCGGGACTTCGTGAGGGGGAGCTCGTGCAGGTGGCAGGGGATGATTTCGCGGCCAGTCCGCCGACCCGCGTCGTCGCCGCCGGCAGCCACGTCCTCAAGAGCCGGATCCTTCTCGACCGCATGGAGTCGGGCGAACTCTAGTCGCCGCCCCCCCGATGCTCGAGCGGATCATCGCCTGGTCGCTGTCGCACCGCTACACGGTCCTCGCCGGAGCGGCCGTCGTCTGCCTCGTCGGCTACGTCGCCGTCAGCCGGCTCGTGATCGACGCCTTCCCCGACACGACGCCGGTGCAGGTGCAGATCAACACCGTCGCCTCCGGCATGGTGGCCGAGGAGGTCGAGCGGCAGATCACGTTCCCCGTCGAGCTGGCGATGGGAGGCATGCCCGGACTGGAGGAGATCCGCAGCGCCAGCATGTTCGGCCTCTCGGTGGTGATCGTCACCTTCCGCGACGGCACCAACATCTACTTCGCCCGCCAACTGATCAACGAACGGCTCGGCACGGTTGCCGTGCCGCCGGGCGCGGATCGGCCGGAGATGGGCCCGGTGTCGACGGGGCTCGGCGAGGTCTTCCATTACCTGCTCGTGCCCCGGGGCATGAGCCTGACGGACGTCAAGACGCTCCAGGAGTGGACGCTCAAGCCGGCGCTCAAGAGTGTGAAGGGAACGGCCGAGGTCAACGCCTGGGGCGGCCTCAACAAGCAGTACCAGGTCCGCGTCGATCCGGCCCGGCTGCGGAAGTACGACCTGTCCTTCGACCAGGTCGTGCAGGCGGTGCCGATCAACAACTTCAACGTCGGCGGCGGCTCGATCGCCCGCTCGGGCGACAGTGTGCTCGTCTACGGCGTGGGCCGCACCATCGACATCGACCAGATCGGCCGGATCGTGATCGACTCGCGGGAGGGCGCGCCGATTCGGATCCGCGACGTCGGCGAGGTGGTCATCGGCCACGAGATCCGCAAGGGGGCGGTGACCTACGGCGGCGAGGGGGAGGTGGTGCTCGGTCTCGGTTTCATGCTCATGGGCGAGAACAGCTACGACGTCACCACCCGGCTTCGCGAGCGGTTCGAGTCGCTGCGGCAGACGCTTCCCGAGGGGGTCGAGGCCCGGGTCGTCTACGACCGGACGCAGCTCGTCGACCGGGTGATCGCCACCGTGCGGCAGAATCTCCTCGAGGGGGCGTTTCTGGTCGTCGTCATCCTGTACGTCATGCTCGGCAACCTCCGGGCCGGCCTCGTGGCGGCGACGGCCATCCCGCTGTCGATGATGTTCGGCTTCATCGGCATGTGGCAGGCGGGCATCGCGGCCAGCCTGCTCTCGCTCGGCGCCATTGACTTCGGCATCGTCGTCGATTCGTCGGTGGTCGTGATCGAGAGCATCCTGGAGCGGATCGGCCATCACCCCGGTGCCAGCGGTGCCGCCCGGCTCAAGGTCGTCCTCGAGGCGACCAACGCCGTGAAGAAGCCGGCCTGCTTCGGCCAGCTGATCATCATGATCGTCTACATCCCGATCCTCACGCTCGAGGGGGTCGAGGGGAAGATGTTCCGGCCGATGGCCCTGACGGTGATCTTCATCCTCATCGGCTCGCTGATCCTCTCGCTGACGGTGGTCCCGGTCCTGTCGAGCTTCTTCCTGCCGCGGCGCATGGACTCCCACGACGTGCTCCTCGTGCGCTGGGCGCGGGCCCTGTATCGGCCGCTCCTCCGCGGCTGCCTCGCCGCCCGCGTGCCCGTCACGCTCGTGGCGGCGGCGATCCTCGGCTTCACGCTCTACAAGGCCGTCGGCCTGGGAACCGAGTTCGTTCCCAAGCTCTCCGAGGGGGACATCGTGCTGGGCATCATCCGCGCCCCGGGCACGAGCATCGAGGAATCGTGCCGGATGAACACCCGGATCGAGAACATCCTCCTCGACGAGTTCCCTGCCGAGGTGGCCCACGTCTGGAGCCGCACCGGCACGCCCGAGGTGGCGACCGACGCCGGCGCCATCGAGGCGACCGACATGTTCATCGCTCTCCGGCCCCGAGAGAAGTGGGTCCGGGCCCGGACGCAGGCGGCGCTCGTCGAGGCCATGAGCAAGACGGTGGAGGGGATCCCGGGGCAGATCATCTGGTTCACGCAGCCCATCGAGCAGCGGATCAACGAGATGGTCTCGGGCGTGCGGGCCGACATCGCCGTCAAGGTGTTCGGTGACGACCTCGACGAGATCGTCCGCAAGGCCAACGACGTCGCGGCCACGATCCGCCAGGTGCCGGGAGCCGCCGACGTCGCCGTGGAGCAGGTTGCCGGGCAGCCGATCCTGCGGATCGCCGTCCGCCAGGACGAGATCGCCCGCTACGGCATCTCGGCCCAGGCCGTGCTCGATGTCGTCGAGAGCGTGGGGGGCAAGGCGGTGGGCGAGATCGTCGAGGGACAGGTCCGGTTCCCGATCGTCGTCCGGCTCGCCGACGACGTCCGCGGCAGCCCCGAGGCGCTCGGCGACATTCCCGTCCGCGGACCGGGAGGAGAGAGCGTGCCGCTGGAGCGGATCGCCGACATCCGCACGATCTCCGGCCCCAAGTTCGTGACCCGGGAGTGGAGCAAACGCCGCGTGGTGGTGCAGTGCAACGTCCGCGGCCGCGACGTCGGCGGCTTCGTGGCCGACGCCCAGGGGCGGATCGCCAAAGACGTCGACCTGCCCGAGGGCCGATTCCGGCTGGAGTGGGGCGGCCAGTTTGAGAACATGCAGCGGGCCCAGAAGCGGCTGGCGATCGTCGTGCCGCTGGCACTGCTGTTGATCGTGGCCCTGCTGTACGTCACCTACCGCAATGTCGCCGACACGCTGCTGCTGTTCGTCAGCGTGCCCTTCGCCTGCGTCGGCGGCATCTGGGCGCTGGCATTCCGCGAGATGCCGCTGTCGATCTCGGCGGCCGTCGGCTTCATCACGCTCTCGGGCGTGTCCGTGCTCAACGGCATGGTGCTGGCCAGCGCCCTGCGCGAGCGGCTGGCCAAGGGAAGCGCCCGCGACGTGGCCCTCGAAGAGACCGCCGCCGCAGCGCTGCGGACGATCATCATGACCGCGCTGGTAGCCAGCCTGGGGTTCATTCCCATGGCCGTCAGCGAGGGGACGGGGGCCGAGGTCCAGCGGCCGTTGGCCACGGTGGTGATCGGCGGCGTGATCACGAGCACGCTGTACACGCTGTTCGTGCTCCCGGCCCTCTATCGGCTGGTGCTCGGCGTGCAGCCCGCCCCGCTGCCAGGCAGGGAGCGCTGATGTCCGCCGCCCGGTCGCGGACTGGGCGCGGACCGGAGGCGGCGTGGTGATCGACGACATCCGCGCCCGCCGGCCGCCGGCAGCGTGCCGCTCATGGTCGGCGCAGGGACTGACGATGCAACGCTCCACACCGAACGATGCGGCCCAAGGGGGGTGCCACCGCAGCGGCGTTGTCCTCGTGGCCCTGCTTGTCGGAGTGCTGGCGGCGCCATCCCCGGCAGCCGAGGCGGTCCGGCTGTCGGCGGCCCGGGGGAGCATCCGGGCCGACGACGCCCGGCGGCACGTCGCCACACTCGCCGACGACGCCTTCGAGGGACGCGAGGGGGGGAGCCGGGGCGGCCGGGCTGCGGCCGCCTACATCGTCGACGAGATCGGCCGGCTCGGCCTCCAGCCGGCGGGGGACGATGGCGGATACTTGCAGCCGTTCGGCGGCTTGCGCAACATCCTCGCCCTGGCGCCGGGAAGTGATCCCGCAATGGCCGACGAACTGATCGTCGTCGGCGCCCACTACGACCACGTCGGCTATGGCACCGGGGAGAACAGCTTCGGGCCCTTCGGTCGGGTGCACAACGGGGCCGACGACAACGCCTCGGGCGTGGCCGGACTGATCGAGCTCATGGAGGCCGTGCAACGCCTGCCGACAGCGCCGCGCCGGCCGATCCTGTTCGCCTTCTGGGATGGCGAGGAGAAAGGCCTGCTCGGCTCGCGACACTTTCTGCGCGTCCGGCCGGCGGCCGTGCGCGGCAAGCGGATCATGTTCGCCGTCAATCTCGACATGATCGGCCGTCTCCGCGGGGAACGGGTGGAAATCTACGGGGCGCGGACGGCCCGCGGTCTGCGTTCCGCGGTCGTGCGGGCCAACGTCGACCCGCGAAATGCAGCCGGACTGGAGCTCGTCTTCGACTGGGACATCACCGACGATTCGGACCACTACCCGTTCATCGCGGCCGGCGTGCCCACGATCATGCTGCACACCGGTCTCCACGACGAATACCACCGGCCTAGCGATGACGTGCATACCGTGAACTTCGCCGGCATCGAACCGGTCACCGGGCTGACGCTCGGCCTGATGTTGGCGATCGCCGATGAGCCGCAGCCGCCGGCCTTCCGCCCCGAATGCCGCGGCGAGACGAATGCCGGCCGCCGCCAACTGGAGGCCCCGATCCCGAACGCGGTCGCCACCCACCGCGGCCGCTGGGGCATCTCGACGCGAGAGGATGCGGCCGATCCGGCCGCGCCGCTGATCGTCCGCGTCGTTCCCGACACGCCGGCAGCGGCAGGGGGCCTCCTGCCCGGTGACCGGATCGTGGCGATCGACGGCAAGGCCGTCGCGAGCCAGGCGGAGATGATGGCACGGCTGGCGACTGCCGGACCGCGCGTGCTCCTCGACATCGAGCGACGCGGGAGGCTGACATCCGCAACGCTCGAGGCCCGCGACTGACCTGCTCGCGTTCGTGCCCCGGCATGCGCAAGGCAAAAGGCACGGGAACGTTCCCGTGCCTTCGCTACCGACTCATTCTGCAGGGCATCAGTCGACGCTGTGCCGCGGCGGGCCTGCGATCAGCCCTGATCAGTCTTCCTCGTCCTCTTTCTCGTCCTCGTCTTCGTCCTCCTCGTCGTCGTCTTCCCAGTCATCGTCGTCGTCTTCCCAGTCCTCGTCTTCGTCTTCGTCCTCGTCGTCCTCTTCGTCGTCCTCTTCGCCGTCATCCTCCTCTTCGTCCTCTTCGTCGTCCTCTTCGTCCTCGTCCTCCTCGTCGTCGACCTCTTCCCAGTCCTCGTCCTCGACGTCGTCCTCGTCCTCTTCTTCGTCGTCGTCTTCGTCGTCGTCCTCGTCGTCAAGCTCCTCGTCGTCCTCTTCCTCTTCCGCATCCCGAGCCACGGGATCACGAAAACTGACCGGCCCGGCACATTCACCTGCAAACAGATCCTCGGCGGCGAGGAGTTCCGGCAACTCGCTCCACGAGAACACATCCGCTGTCGCCACGTCCGCATGTCTTCCACCACTGGCAACGATCGTCACGGCGAAAACCTCCTGGGAGACGGTCTACTCTCGAAGAACCAAGCCCGATTCTGTACCCGATCGGGGGATCATCGTCCAATCGGCCGACGGAAAAAAATATTTCGACCCCGCCGGGCCAAAAACGCCGGCCGAAAGCGGGACCGCCGAGCAGTGTGGCGGCAGGCGGGCCGTGGTGCAAGAAACGGGCGCCGATTTTTACGGCCGATCAACCGGCCTCTGCGGGCGGCGGACCACCCGCCGGCCCTCCGGCCGCGTCCGCAGCGGCCCCCGGGAGCGGGTCGATGGGAGGCAGATCCTCGAGGCTCGCCAGGCCGAAGGCGGCGAGAAAATGCCGCGTCGTCACGTAGACGTTGGGACGACCGAGGTCCTCGGCCCGGCCGCCGATCGCGACGTAGTCGCGGTCGAGGAGCTGGCGGAGCATCTCGTCGCTGCCGACGCCGCGGATGGCCTCGATGTCGGCCTTCGTCACCGGCTGACGGTAGGCGACGACGGCCAGGGTCTCGAGGGCCGGCAGCGACAGCCGGCTGCCGCCCGACGGCTCCACGATCCGGCGGATCCACGGGCCGAAGGGGGCCCTGGTGAGGAGCTGAAAGCCGCCGGCGATCGGCTCGACGCGAATCGGCGAGCCGGCGTCCTCCTGCAGCCGCCGGAGTTCCTTGAGCAGCGTCCGGGCTCGGGTGCCGTCGCTGAGTCCGGCAAGCTTGGCCAGCCGGCGCGTCGAGAGCGGCTCGCGGGCGAGAAACAGCGCCGCCTCGAGTCGCGCCAGCTCGTCCGAGCGGACGTGCCGGCCCGCCCGGGCCGGGTCGGTGGAAGCCGGTCGCGGCCCGTCGGACGCGGGTCGCCGTCGGGGACGCTGCCGCCAGCAGCGGGCAGCGATCACATGCGGAGGTCGATGACCGTGCACGGCGGCCATGCAGGCTGCGAGGCTGTGCGGCGTGGCGACGCAGCGCTGCATGACGGTCAATCCTCACTCAGGCGACGGATCAGGGCATGCCAGTCCGCTGTCGCCAGGCGGTCACGTCTTCGGCGAGCGCGTCCAGCGCGGTGGCCGCGTCGGCGGCCGCAGCCTGGAAGAGCCGCTGCAACTGACCGGTCGCATCCACCGCGACGCGGCCGGAACAGAGCACCATGCCCCCCGCCGCCGGCGTTGGCCGGCACTCGATCTCCGTCATGCCGAGGGCCACGAGCCGGCCGTGGGCGGCGCGGAACGCGTCGTCGCTCTCCGGGCCCGGCACGCGCGACGGGGCCTGCCGCGTTGTGCCGATCGAAGCGGGGCCGACGTCAGCCGCGCCGGCGGGAATGGCCGAGGTTCGGCCGCTGCCACCGCCGACTTCCGGAACGGCCGCCGTCGTGGCCTCATGTCCGGCCGCGTTGGGGGAATCGTTCGCCCAGCCGACGGTCCGCCCCCATGCGTTCTGCGGCCGGGGCAGCGTCGGCATGTGATGCAGGAACATCGCCAGTGCCGGCACGACCACCATGCAGCAGACGAGGATGAACGACCGGAATCTCATGGCGGGGGAGGGTAGCCGGCGCCGGGGGTTCGGGCAACGCGAAAAACGGGCCCGCCAGCCCGGCCGCTCTACGGCGTTTGGGCCGCGCCGACGATGATCCGCCGCGGTACCGCCCCCCCTTCCGGCGTCGCCGGATCGAAGTGCGGCACCCCGGCGGCGTACTCGACCGACCGCAGCCCGCGCTGCTCGGCGACGACGTCCCGGATCAGCTTGGCGATGAACTGGGGCCGCAGCCGTTCGGCAAGGTCGTGGGTCGGCTCGCGGCCCGGCTCGATGGCCGTCACGGTGGCGATGTGGACGCCGAACGGCGTCGCGAACGGCTGCGACACCTCCCCCTTGGCAAGCGCGAACACCTGCCGGGTGAACTCCTCGTTCGCCGAACTGCGCCGCGGCAGGTAACCGATGTCGCCGCCCCGGTGCCGGCTGGGCGCCGCGGAGTGGCGCTCGGCAGCGTCGCTGAACGAGACATCGCCGGCGAGGATCTGGCGCCGGATGCGTTCCGCCCTGAGGAGACAGGCCGCGACCGCCTCGTTCGCCGCGCCGACGTCGGGCCGGAGGACGATGTGACTGACGCGCAACAGCGTGCCGTCGTGCTCCCGTCGCCGCGGCTCGACGAAGGACGCCAACGCCGCATTCGTGCCGCGCGGCTCGACCAGTTTCTTCACCGCGACCTCGAACTCGACCTGGCGGCGCAACCCTGCCTCGTCGAGGCCGGACCGGGCGAGGAAGTCGGCGAGCTGCTGCCCCTGCGCGGCGGCCTTGTCACGGACATTCACCAGGGCGGCATCCACGTCGGCCGGAGCGGCGCTGATTCCGGCCCGTTCGATCGCCAGCCGCAGGAGCCGCTCGTCGACCAGCCGCTCGATCACCGCGGCCTGTGCCTGCACGAGCCGGTCCGGGCTCGCCACGACGTCGACCCGCGCCGCCCGCAGCGCCGCATCGACGTCGCGGCGCACGATCGGCACGCCATCGACCGTGACCACGATCACCGCCCCGTCGTCCTCGAGGGGGGCGGCGGAAGCGACGAACGCCGCCACGAGGACCAGGCTGGCCGGAAAACACTGACCGCGACGCATCGGCATCCTCCAGCAACACACCCTGCGCGACCGACGGGCCGCCATCCACCGCTCTCCCGCCACCGAAAAAATACCCGATCGGCCTCCCCTCCGCCTCCCGCATCGAGCCGGCCCGGGCGCCGGGCGGCCCGGCGCCGCCGGAGCGGGTACAACACCGTTCCTGGATCGAACCGGTCCGCCGTGGGGCGGACCGGCATTCGCCTCCCGCCGGTACCGGTTCCTCCACCCGTGTCGAAGATCGCCATCAGCCTGTGCGGTGAGGGCCGCGGCCACGCCACGCGGATCGGCACGCTCGTGGAGCGTCTCGATGGCCATGAGATCCTGATCTTCACCTCCGCCGATGCCTTCCACCTGCTCGCCGCACGTCATGCCGGCAGTGACCGGGTGCGCGTCGTCGAGATTCCGGGCATCGTCTTTCAGTACACGGGGGGCCACCTCGACGTGATGCGGTCGATCGCCGCCGGGCTCGAGTATCAGGTCCGGCTGCTCGGCCCGCTCGTCGATCGCCTGATCGGTGAACTGGAGGCGTTTGGCGCGGAGATCGCCGTCGCCGACTTCGAGCCGGCCTTGCCCCGGGCGGCAGGCCGCCTCGGCATCCCGCTGCTGAGCGTCGATCACCAGCACTTCCTCCTCGCCTACGATCTCGATGCCCTGCCGGCCGCCCTGCGCTGGCATGCCTGGCTGATGGGGCACGCGGTTCGGCTGTATGTGACCGAGGCCGCAGACACCGTGGTCTCGGCCTTCTTCCGTCCGCCGCTGCGGCGCGGCTGGGAGCACGTCGTGCAGGTCGGCCCGCTGCTGCGCCGGGCCGTGCTCGCAGAGACGCCCGGCGACGGCGGCTTCGTTCTCAGCTACCTGCGCCGGCACACGCCCTTTTCCGCCGTCGAGGCGGTCGCCGACTGCGGGCTGCCGGTGCGGATCTACGGCCTCGGCAGCCGCGCGCCGCTGGGCAATGCGTCGTTCCACGACATCGACGAGGGCCGCTTCGTCGCCGACCTCGCCGCCTGCACGGCGCTCGTCTCGGCCGCCGGCAACCAGCTGATCGGCGAGGCGCTCCACTTCGGCAAGCCGCTGCTCGTGCTGCCGGAGCGGGCCCACGCCGAGCAGATGATGAACGCCCACTTTCTCCGGGCGATGGGCTGCGGCGACTTCGCGACGCTGGAGGAGGTGGACCGCGAGCGGATCAGGGCCTTCGTGGCGGGGCGGGAGCGGTTCGCGGACGGGCTGGCGGGGGTCGCCGGCCGCATGGACGGCACGCCGGAGGTGCTGCGGGTCATCGAGCGGCGGCTGCGGCGCGACGCGACGCCGGCGACCGCGGCAGCCCTCACGACAGGGCCCGCACGATCGCCGGGATGATCGCCCGCAGGGCGCGGCCGCGGTGGCTGATGATTGACTTCACGGCCGGGGGTATCTCGCCGAACGTGCGATGGTATTCCGGCACGATGAACAGCGGGTCGTAGCCGAAGCCGCCGGCGCCGCGCGGCGCCGGCGCGATCATCCCGCCGCACGTGCCCTGCGAGGTGGCCACGATGGTGCCCGCGGGATCGGACAGGGCTGCGTGGCAGGCGTAGTGGGCGGCGCGGTCGCGGCCGCTCCGGCCCGCG
>Ga0208721_1000147_pt1 | contig 16134 bp, 13 predicted proteins | sample LakMenEpi17Aug10_FD_150705 | JGI IMG/M metagenome (GOLD analysis project Ga0208721, IMG submission 150705) | Freshwater microbial communities from Lake Mendota, WI - 17AUG2010 deep hole epilimnion (SPAdes) | ecosystem: Environmental > Aquatic > Freshwater > Lentic | place: Lake Mendota, Madison... | reverse complement strand
GAACGCGCCGCTTGCCCAGGCGAAGGGGCGTGCGGCGGCATGTTTACCGCCAACACCATGTCGAGCATCGCCGAAGCACTCGGCATGAGTCTGTTGGGCACCGCCTCGCCACCAGCGATCGATGCCCGTCGTGATGCTGACGCACGTCGAGCAGGTGAAGCGGTGGTCAACCTCTTGCGACTCGGTATCTACCCGCGGGACATCATGACCAAGAAGGCATTCGAAAATGCGATTGCCGTCCTGAACGCACTCGGCGGGAGCACCAACGCAGTGCTGCATCTGCTCGCTCTCGCCAACGAGGCCGGCGTGACGCTGTCGCTCGATGACTTCAACCGAATCGCGGCAAAGGTGCCACACATCGCCGACACAAAACCCGGTGGTAAGTACCACATGACGGACATCGATCGCATCGGTGGTGTCCCGGTGGTGCTGAAGCATCTGTTGGACGAGGGTTTGTTGCACGGCGATGTGCTCACTTGCACGGGCAAGACCATGGCAGAGAGCCTCGCTGATCTCAATCCGCCGGCACCCGACAACGATGTCGTCCGTACGGTGAGCAATCCGATCCACGCAGAAGGTGGAATCAACATCTTGAGCGGCTCACTCGCCCCCAAGGGCTCCGTGGTGAAGGTGGCTGGACTCTCCAAGAACCAGATGACGTTCGATGGCGTGGCGCGGGTGTTCGATGGTGAAGATGGCGCGATGGCAGCCATCATGGCTGGTGAGATCACGCCGGGCACCGTGTTGGTGATTCGTTACGAGGGTCCCAAGGGTGGACCGGGAATGCGTGAGATGCTCGCCATCACGGGCGCGCTCAAGGGCGCGGGCCGCGGCGCAGATTGTGCGCTCATCACCGATGGGCGATTCAGCGGTGGTACGTGGGGTTTCTGTATCGGACACGTGGCGCCCGAGGCAACCGACGGCGGACCGATTGCGTTCGTTCGCGATGGTGATCGCATTCGTATCGACGTTCCAAACAAAAAACTGGATCTTCTCGTGGACGACGCGACGATGGTGGAGCGCAGTCGTGGATGGGCGCCGAACCCGCCGCGCTACACCAGTGGAGTGCTCGCAAAATTTGCCAAGCTCGTGCAGGGTGCTGAAACCGGCGCCATCACCAACATCATCGCCTGATACCCGGGACAACCCAATTGCAGGTGTCGCTTGCTGCTGTCGACCGTTGATCGGACGGCAACGGAGGCCTGGCTGTGAGGTTTCTCGCGATCGGTTAGCGCGAGGGGCGAGTCGGGCGTTTTTGCAGGCGGGTGCCAACCAGTAGCAAGCCCAGTACGAGTGTGGTGACGATCACGAATGGCGTCGCGATGCCGTCTCCGAATACGAACCGACGGATTCCCAAACCCACACCCGTGGTAACGATCCAGAGCACGACACCCGTGGACAACGTGCGTGGTGAACGCCACGCTTTGGCACCGACCCATGCACCAAGCAGCGCAATCAGGAATGGAGCAGCGGTGCGCAGTGTGCCAACTGCATCGGTGGTTTCATTGTGGTTGCGTCGCCCAACGATGACGAAGATCACCACGCAGATGACGTCGAGGATGAACCGCAGCGTGGCGGCGCGCCGCGCCGGTGTCATGCTTGTGTTACCGATTGCCGTACGAGCTTCATCGCTCAGACTTCGTCGTAGTACTCGCGGCCGAGATGGGTGATCTGCTCTTCGCCCATCATCCAACGAAGCGTGTTCTTCAACTTGGTGAGCTGAATGAACAAGTCATGCTCGGGATAGAGACCCTCGGCAACTTGCGGACTCTTGTAATAGAACGACAGCCACTCCTGAATACCGCCCAGTCCGGCTCGCTGCGCGAGGTCGGAGAACAGCACGAGATCCAGTGCGAGCGGTGCAGCCAGGATGGAGTCACGGCACAAGAAGTCGATCTTGATTTGCATCGGATAGCCGAGCCAACCGAAGATGTCGATGTTGTCCCAGCCCTCCTTGTTGTCACCACGTGGCGGGTAGTAGTTGATTCGCACCTTGTGGAAGACGTTGCCGTAGAGCTCCGGATACTTCTCGGGCTGGAGGATGTTCTCCAACACTCCGAGCTTCGACTCTTCCTTGGTCTTGAAGTTCTCGGGATCGTCGAGCACTTCGCCGTCGCGGTTGCCGAGAATGTTGGTGGAGTACCACCCGGACAGTCCGAGCATGCGAGCCTTCAACATCGGAGCGATGACGGTCTTCACCATCGTCTGACCCGTCTTGAAGTCCTTGCCGCTGATGGCAACGCCACGCTTGGTGGCAAGGTCGCGCAGGACCGGTGTGTCGACCGCCAGGTTGGGTGCGCCATTGGCAAACGGGATGCCCTCGAGGATTGCCGCGTACGCGTACAGCATCGACGGCGCGATGGTGGGGTCGTTGGCGTCGATTGCCTTTTCGAAACTTTCCAGGTCGAGGTGTGCAGGACCCGGCTCGATGAACTTCTCCGTGGAAGCACACCAGATCATCACCATTCGGTCGACCTTCTTCTCATCGCGGAAGCGATAGATGTCCTCACGAATGGTGTTGAGCATCGCCCGCTTGTTGACGGTGCCGAGAGTGTTGTCGGCGCTGATGTTCTTCACGTACTCGCGGTCGAATGCCGCCTTCATCGGACGAATGGCGCGCAAGGTGTCGGAGATGGCTTCGATGTGTCGCGGACCCTCGAGCACGCCGGCGCGCTGTGCGGCAACGTAGGCGTCATCCGGGAATGGATCCCATGCGCCCCACTCGATGTCCTCCAGTTTGGCCAGTGGCACGAAATCCTTGATCAACGGCGAGCGGTTGTCGGTGCGCTTGCCGAGACGAATCGTGCCCATTTGGGCGAGTGACCCGATCGGCGCAGCCATGCCGCGTTTGGCGAGTTCGACACCTGCGATGAGCGTGCTCGAGACTGCACCAAGACCCACGGTGAGGACACCCAACTTGCCCGTTGCTGGGGCAATCTTTCGGGGTGAAGCAGAGGAAGATGGTGACATTGTTGCTCCTTCGCGCGATGGCGCGGCCTTCCAAGCCTATGCGCGTCGTCGCAATAGCGTGACGGTGATGACCGACGTCAAACGCACGGCAGATGGGGCGCTGTTGTTGGATGGCAACGTGCTGCGTGACCGCATCGTTGCCGATGTGGCGCGTGACGTGGCAGACCTGTCGAGCATTCCCTGCCTGGCAACCGTGTTGATCGGCGATGATGGCCCGTCGAAGGTGTACGTTCGGAACAAGCATCGTCAAGCACAGCTCGCCGGCATGACGAGTCGCAACGAAACTTTGCCGGCATCCGCCACACAGCAAGATGCCGAGCAGCTGCTCGGCAACTTGGCGAGTGATCCGAGTGTGAGCGGCATCCTCGTGCAGCAGCCGGTGCCTGCGCACCTCGATGGCGAGAAGTTGTTGGCGCTGATTCCGGTGGACAAGGACGTGGACGGTCTCACCACTGCGTCGATGGGTCGGCTCATGCGTGGCATCGATTCACTCGTGCCCTGCACACCGCTGGGCGTGTTGCGACTGCTACAGCACTACGGTGCAACGACCGCTGGGAAGCGCGCAGTGGTCGTCGGTCGTTCACCTCTCGTGGGTTTGCCCTTGTCGGTGCTGTTGTCACGCAAGGGAATTGACGCAACGGTCACCCTGGCGCACAGTCGCACCACGGATTTGGTGCAGGTGTGTCGCGAGGCCGACATTCTGATCTCCGCGACGGGTCAGGCCCACAGCATTGGTCGAGATCACGTCAAGCCGGGTGCATGGGTGATTGATGTCGGCATCTCGCGTGGCGAAACGGGAATCGTTGGCGACGTGGACTTCGACGCCGTGCAATCGGTTGCCGGAGCAATTACTCCGATGCCTGGTGGAACGGGACCAATGACCGTGGCGTGTTTGATCGAAAACACGTTGTCGGCATGGCGCCGACAGCACTAGCTCGCTCTAGGGGTTGCGAGCGATGAAGTCGTTCACCACGCGTGCCACGTCTTCGCCGGCATCTTCCTGCAAGAAGTGTCCGGCATTCACGATGGTGGTGTGTGGTTGACCGTTCGTTCCCGGTACGCGCTGGTGAAATCCACGCTCGCCGCCCTTGGTGACGGGATCCGAATCGCTGAATGCGGTGAGCACCGGCTTGTTGAAACTTTCGAGCACGGTCCACGCGCCTTGATTGGCCGCCGAAGAGGGATCTTCCAGGCTGATGGGGACGAGAGTGGGGAACACTCGCGCCCCTGCTTTGTACGTTTCGTCGGGGAACGGCGCATCGTATGCAGCAACGACCTCTGGTGAGAGTGGTTTGCGCGCACAGCCACCTTCCACGATTCGACCGACGGGAAACTCGGGTACTTCCTGACTGAACTTGCGCCACCTCATGAAGCCATCACCGGGAGGACGATCGCCCACGGGTAAGAACGTGTTTGCGACGACCAATCGCGTGAAACGATCGGGGAATGCGGCGAGGAGTCGTAATCCGATGAGTCCACCCCAGTCTTGGCACACCAGGGTGAGTGAGCGAAGGTCATTGGCAAGGAGCCACTGGCTCATCCAGTCGACGTGACGTTCGTACGTGTAGTCGCTTACCGCCGCAGGCTTGTCGCTGCGACCAAAACCGATCAGATCCGGTGCGATGACCCGATGTCCTGCCGAGGTGAAGACGGGGATCATCTTGCGGTAGAGATACGACCAGCTCGGCTCGCCGTGCATGCACAGCACCGTCGTGGCGGCGTCAGGTGAACCCACGTCATAGTGGGCGATGCGCAACGTATGGTCGCCCTGAGCGACATCGGTGTAACTGGGCTCGAATGTCCACTCGTGAAGACCGGTGAAGCGTTCGTCGGGGGTGCGGAGAATGTGCATGCCCACACCGTAACGATGCGGAGAGTTGCGGGCATCATCGGGCAATCTCCTCTTCCCAGGAAAGGAAGAAGGGATGTCGTCGCGTCACGGGTGACTCGGCGCAAATCACATCGTTGCAAGTTTCAGAAAGGTGAATGATCTGCAAAAAATCCGTGCTCGGTTTGGCGCACTCATGGGACAACTTTTTATCGTCATCGCCCATGTCATGCCGAAGCAGAACACTCATCGTTGTCACGTCGATTGTTGCGATGTCGGGAATCCTCTCCGTACATCGCGTTACTGCAGATTCGGCTGGCACGTCGGCGACCCAGGCGGATGGGTCGCCGACTCAGATCGCAGCACTGTCTCGTTATCTCGATGCGGGCGAGTCGCACACGTGCGTGGTGCTCAACGGAGGCGAGTTGAAGTGCTTTGGTTCCAACACAGCAGGACAAATCGGTTCTGGTGGCACGGTGACATTGGGTGATGCAGCCGTAGAGATGGGCGATGCACTCGTTGCGGTGAACCTTGGTGCAGGTCGAACGGTTCGCTCGGTGTCGGCCGGAACCGCACACACGTGTGCATTGCTCGACAACGGCACGGTGAAGTGTTTTGGCGAAGGCGACAACGGCCGGCTGGGTTACGGAAGTTCCAGCGACATCGGTCGTACAGCCGCCGCGATGGGCGACGCACTGCCGTCGGTGGATCTTGGTGCGGGTCGTACGGCTACCTTGCTCGCAACCGGGGCAGCCCACACGTGCGTAGTGCTCGACAACGGCGACGTGAAGTGTTGGGGACTGAACGATGATGGCCAACTTGGTGTTGGTGACACCGTTGCTCGCGGTGACGCAGCTGGCGAAATGGGTGACGCACTCCCTGCAGTGTCGCTTGGCCTTGCAAGTGGGCTACGCGTGACGGGCATTGCCGCTGGTGATGCACACACGTGCGCATTGATCTCCGATGGCAGCGTCAAGTGCTGGGGTTCGGGTGCCAACGGAAGGCTGGGAACCGGGGATGAGAACTCCCGCGGCGACGAAGCCGGCGAAATGGGTTCGTCGTTGGCCGTTGTGGATCTCGGTTCGGGACGCAGGGCAACGGCGTTGAGTGCGGGAGGTGCGCACACGTGCGCAATCCGCGACACGAACGACGTGGTGTGTTGGGGTGTGGGCGGCGAGGGTCAGTTGGGTAATGGCGCGCGACTAGATGTTGGTGCTGTCTCTGGCGAGATGGGCGCGGCACTCATCCCGGTGTCGCTCGGCTCGGGTCGCACGGCGATTGGTATTGCTGCCGGATCGGCGCATACCTGTGCGGTGCTGGAGAACGCCACCACAAAGTGCTGGGGTAGTGGTGCAAGTGGACGCCTTGGTACGGGTGACACGGTAAGTCGAGGAGATCAGCCGGGTGAGCTCGGCGACAGCCTCGCGGCGATCGCACTCGGTGCTGGTCGCACCGTGCGCGCCGTGGTGGCGAGCAGTGCGCACACCTGTGTGGTGCTCGACACGTTTGCGCTGAAGTGTTTTGGATTGGGAACATCTGGTCGTCTCGGCTCTGGCGGCACCACCACGCTGGGTGACGCTGCAGCAGAGATGGGCGACAATCTCCTTGCGGTGAATCTTGGAACCGACCGCCGCGTGATGTCGCTCACCGAACCTGGCCGTGCCGGTACACCGACCGGCACGGCTGGGGACGGCAATGTCTCGCTCACGTGGACTGCACCTGCAAGCGATGGTGGAGCTGCGATCAGCGACTACCTGGTGGAGTACTCGACCGACGGCCATTCATGGACCACATTTGCCGACGGAACGTCGGCGCTCACGTCGGCCACGGTGACGGGACTCACCAACTCCACCAGTTACCGATTTCGTGTGACTGCGCGAAACTCGGTCGCCGACGGCGTGGTGTCGAGCGCGAGTGCGTCGGTGACACCAACGACAACCACCACGACGACAACCACGACGACTGTCGCTCCGACGACGACCACATCGACCACGACGACTGTCGCCCCGACAACCACATCGACCACATCGACGACTGTCGCACCGACGACGACCACAACCGTGGCCCCGACGACCACATCGACAACTGTCGCCCCGACGACGCGTTCGCTGCTCATCCAACCGTTTGCTCCGCTGACCACTTCGCTCAGCGCGGCGCAACGCCGTCAGGTGCATGCGTTCGCGCAGGCACTCAACACTGGCGACGACGTCACGTGTGTTGGTGGCGCAGGCGATGGTCCGGTCAAACTCCTCCGCGACCTTGCTCGAGTACGAGCTACCGCCGTGTGCCAGCTGCTCGCCAAGCGAGTGCCGGGTGTGCGCATCGCGGTGAACGTGGCAATCACGGGCGAGATCCAGGTGGCCGAAACCACATCATCCCAGACGGCAACTCCATTGCGCATTGCTGCCCGTGACCTGTCACGACGCGTGTTGGTGGTCGCCCGACCCGGTGGCTGGGCGTCCAATGCCCTGCGCTGAGTTGGCCGTGCGCTGCGCTGGCGGCCACGCGGGCAGGTTGCGAACCCCAAAAACCCGCTGGCAGACTTGAGACCACTATGACCGCTCGACGCCACGTTGCCGTCGCCCTCGTAGTACTTGTCTAAGCGCACGTCTACATATACGTGCGCGCCACCTCCCCACAGGGGAGGTTTTTTTATACCCAAAAACACGAAATCCCAAAATCACAGCGAGACTGAAGAAAGAGGAATCAATGAAAGAGACACTCACCGGAGCCCAGGCGCTCATCCGCGCGTTGGAGCACGAGAACGTGGAAGTGATGTTCGGTCTTCCGGGTGGATGCATTCTTCCGGCGTACGACCCGCTCATTGAATCCAAGATTCGTCACATCCTCGTGCGTCACGAGCAGGGCGCTGGTCACATGGCCGAGGGTTATGCACATGTCACTGGTCGACCGGGTGTTGCGATGGTGACGAGCGGTCCAGCCGCCACCAACTTGGTCACGCCGCTGTGTGATGCGTACATGGACTCCATACCTATGGTGGGAATCACTGGTCAGGTGCCCACCGCCGCCATCGGCACGGATGCATTCCAGGAATGCGACACGGTGGGCATCACCCGCAGCATCACCAAACACAACGAGTTGGTGATGAGTGCACAGGATTTGCCAATGGTGGTGCGCCAAGCGTTTCACATTGCCACCACTGGTCGCCCCGGTCCGACACTGATCGACATTCCAAAGGACGTCCTGCAAAACGAAATGACGTGGTATTGGCCGAGCGACGATGAAGTGCTCGACAGCTTGCCTGGTTACCGACCCAACGTGAAGGGTCACACCAAGATGATCAAGGAGGCCGCACGGCTCATCTTGGCTGCGCGTCAACCAATCCTGTACGTGGGTGGTGGAGTGTTGAAGGCACGAGCTGCCGCGGTGTTGCGCGAGTTGGCTGAACTTACGCAAATCCCCGTGGTCACCACTTTGATGGCGCGCGGCGCGTTCCCCGACTCGCACCCGCTGTGCTTGGGAATGCCGGGAATGCACGGCACCGCCACGGCAATCACCGCCATGCAAAAGAGCGATCTGCTCATTGCGTTGGGTTCGCGCTTCGACGACCGCGTCACCGGAAAGGTGTCGGCATTTGCGCCAGACGCCAAGATCATCCACGTCGACATCGACCCCGCCGAACAAGGCAAGGTTCGCCGCCCCGATGTACCAATCGTTGGCGACTGCCGATTGGTGATCGAAGAAATGCTGAAAGCCATCAAGGAGCTGTTGCAGTCCGGTGAACAACAGGCAGACGTCGGCCCATGGCGCAGTCGCGTGAGTGGTTGGCGCGAGCAGTTTCCACTTGCCTACGACCAGAGCGAACCGGGTGCGGCACTGAAGCCACAGTTCTGTCTGGAGAAATTGCGCGACGGCGCGCCGGAGGGCACCATCGTGGTGTCCGGCGTGGGTCAGCATCAGATGTGGACCAGTCAGTACTGGAACTTCGAAGAGCCCTACACCTGGGTGAATTCCGGTGGTCTTGGCACCATGGGTTTCGCCGTGCCGGCAGCAATCGGCGCCAAAGTTGGGCGACCCGACAAAACCGTATGGGCAGTCGACGGCGACGGCTGTTTCCAGATGACCGCCCAAGAGTTGGTGACTGCTTCGCTCGAGAGAATTCCGGTGAAGATCGGCATTCTCAACAACTCGTACCTCGGCATGGTTCGCCAGTGGCAGGAGATGTTCTACGACGAGCGATACAGCGAAGTGAACCTCTCTGGCACCCTGCCCGACTTCGTGAAGTGGGCCGAGTCGATGGGTTGTGTCGGTATCCGCGTGGAAGATCCCCAGGAAGCCGAAGCAGCAATCGACAAAGCCAACTCCATCAACGATCGTCCGGTTGTGGTCGACTTCCGCGTGGCTGAGGACGAAAAAGTGTTCCCGATGGTGCCCGCAGGAAAGAGCAACGACGACATCCTGTTGCACCACTCGCAAAACGCACGTCGTGAGTTCCTGAAGTGAGCGCGGACTCGACGATGAGCGGCAACAATCCGTACGGTCAAGACTCGCAACACCACGTGCTGTCGGTGTTGGTGCAAAACCGTCCCGGCGTGTTGGCTCGCGTATCGGCGCTGTTCGCTCGTCGTGGCTACAACATTTTCTCGCTCGCAGTGGCGCCAACCGAACAGGCCGACTACAGCCGCATCACCATCGTGGTCGACCTGGCGAGTGCACCGCTGGAACAGATGACCAAGCAGTTGTTCAAACTCATCGATGTGGTGCGCATCAGCGAACTGGACCCTCGACACTCCGTGGAGCGGGAGCTGATCATGGTTACCGTCAAGGCAACGGCAGAGCAGCGCGGACAAATCGTGGAACTCACCAACATTTTTGAGGGCAAGATCCTTTCGGTTGGTGTCGACGCCATCACCGTGAGCCTGGACGGAAGCCCCAGCAACATCGACGACTTCATGACTGCCCTCAACCAGTACGGCATCGTGGAATCACAGCGCACCGGCTTGGTGGCGCTCCCCAAACTCGACCGCGCAGCCACAGCGAGCGCGGCAAAATCACCCAAAGGAAAGGCAAGCTAATGGCAGCGAACGTGTATTACGACAAGGATGCGGACATCTCCATCATCCGAGGAAAGAAGGTGGCGGTAATCGGCTACGGAAGCCAGGGTCACGCTCACGCGCTGAACTTGAAGGAGTCCGGAGTCGACGTCGTCGTCGGTTTGCGTGACGGCTCTTCGTCAGCCGCCAAGGCGACCGATGCCGGCCTGAAGGTGATGTCGATTGCCGACGCGTCCAAGTGGGCCGACGTCATCATGTTGCTCGCGCCCGACACCGAGCAGAAGAAGATCTACGACGAGCACGTGAAACAACATCTCACCGACGGCAAGGCACTCGCCTTCGCGCACGGGTTCAACATTCGCTTCGAGCGAATCGCGCCACCCAAGGGCGTGGATGTGATCATGATTGCCCCGAAGGGTCCCGGTCACCTCGTGCGACGTACGTACACCGAAGGTGGTGGCGTGCCGGCCCTCATCGCCGTGGCACAAGACGCAACCGGCAAGGCAAAGCAATTGGCGCTGTCCTACGCATCAGCAGTTGGTGGCGGTCGGGCGGGCGTGATCGAGACGACATTCCCCGAAGAAACCGAAACCGACTTGTTCGGAGAACAAGTGGTGCTGTGTGGTGGCCTCACCGCACTGGTGCAAGCGGGATACGAGACGCTCGTTGAAGCGGGCTATCAACCGGAGATGGCGTACTTCGAGTGCTTGCACGAAGTGAAGTTGATCGTCGACCTCATGTACGAAGAAGGCATCGCCGGCATGCGGTACAGCATCAGCGACACCGCCGAGTACGGCGATTTGTCGCGCGGTCCGCGCATCATCGACGCCGATACCAAGAAGCGCATGAAGACCATCCTCGAGGAGATTCAAACCGGCAAGTTCGCCGAGGAGTGGATTGCCGAGAGCGACTCAGGTCGAAAGCGATTCAGCGAAATGCGCAATGCCGGCAAGAACCACCCGATCGAAAAGGTCGGAGCACAGCTGCGCGCAATGATGCCGTGGATTTCCAAGGGCAAAAAGAAGGTGTCCGAGGTGTCTGGTGGCTGAGTCGTCCTCGCCGTCGAGCGCGACACCTGCCGTCACCATGTACACCACCACTTGGTGCGGTTATTGCAAACGCCTCAAGCGCATGATGCAGGACGACGGCATCTCCTTTGCCGAAGTCGACATCGAAACCACCCCCGGTACGGCAGAGATAGTGGAGAAGGTGAACAACGGCAACCAGACCGTGCCCACCTTGGTGTTTGCCGACGGAACTGCCATGACCAACCCGTCGCTGGCCAAGGTGAAGGAAAAGCTGGCCACCCTGGCTCGATAATTCACCTTCCGTTTACCTTTGCGCCAGCACGGCGCTAGGCGATACGGCGAGAGTAGGGGGCTGTGACCACGGTGGAAACCCCGACACCCCGCGAGATGACGGTCATCTATAGCCGTGCGGACAGAATCTTCCGTGGCATCGTCACGGCAGGTGCACTGACGTCACTTCTGCTCCTTGGGTTGATTGCTTCGTTCCTCATTTTCCGAAGTGCGGGCACCTTCCGCGAATTCGGCATCAACTTCATCACTGGCACCGAGTGGTTCTCCGACGGATTCCGCGAGGTTGGCGACGAATCGAGGGCGGACAACAGCGTGTTCTCCATTGGGCCAATGATCGTCGGCTCACTCGTGGTGGCAACCATCGCGATGTTGTTTGCGATTCCTCTCTCCATCGGTGGGGCTCTCTACATCGAGTTCTATGCACCGCGATCGATCTATCGAATTCTCGTTGCCATGTTGGACCTTGCAGCCGCCATTCCTTCCTTGATATTCGGTCTCTGGGGAATCGAAATCTTTACGTCGTTCGGCGTGCGTTGGGCCACCTTCCTCAACGATCGCCTGGGTTTCATCCCGATCTTTTCCGTGGAGTTCGAGAACTTCGGACGTAGTCCCTTTGTGGCCGGCTGTGTGTTGGCGTCACTGGTGGTGCCGATCACTACGTCAGTTGCCCGCGAGGTGTATTCACGAACGCCGCGCGACTTGATCGACACGTGTTACGCCTTGGGCGGAAGCAAGTGGGGTGCCATTCGCTCGGTGGTCATGCCGTACGGTCGCAGTGGCGTCATCGCTGGTGCAATGTTGGGACTCGGCCGTGCGCTCGGCGAAACCGTGGCCATCTATCTCATGCTCAATTTGGTGTTCACCTACTCCTACGAGATTCTCGACTCAACTGGCGGAAACGTTGCATCGATGATCGCACTCAAGTTCGGTGAAGCAACGGACAAGGAGATTTCGGCGCTCATCGCATCCGGCTTGGTGCTCTTCGTCATCACCCTCATCGTCAACATGATCGCTTCCAACATCGTGCAACGGACCACTCCTCGCGCATGAGCAACGTTGTCCAAGTCTCCGACCAGGTGACGATCGAGCCGCAGCGACCCTGGGCGGTCAAGCGCGTGGTTCGCGCCACCAACGCAGGTCGATTGGCGTTGTTTGCCGCTCTCGCAGCTGGAATCACCCTGGTTTCGCCTCTCGCCAACGCCGACGGTTGGGCACTCGCATTTCTCGTGGTGAATCTGACATGGACCATTGCGACTGCGGTGCGCCTCGGCGCAAAAGAACGTCGTGACGCCATCGTGCGGGTAGTGGTGTCGTCGCTGGCCTTCTTGGCGTTCGTTCCCTGGTTGTCCATCTTCATTTCGACGGCGTTGAAGGGCTACAAGGGTTTGTATCCGGGTTACTTGTTCAACGACATGAGAATCACGTCGTACGACGATGAATTGACGTTCGGCGGCGTTGGCCACGCAGTCGTTGGTTCGCTGATCATGGTGGCCATCGCCACGATTCTCACCTTGCCTCTCGGAATCTTGAGCGGGATCTATCTCACGGAGGTTCGCGGTCGCCTCACGTTCATGGTGCGATTCATCGTCCAGTCGATGGCTGGCGTGCCATCGGTGGTGGCCGGATTGTTCATCTTCGCAACCGTCGTGCAGTCGATGGGGAGATATTCCGGCCTGGCTGGTGGCATTGCACTTGCCGTGTTGATGTTGCCAACGGTTTCTCGAACCGCAGAAGAAGTGTTGAAACTCGTTCCGGACGATTTGCGAAGTGCCGGCTACGCACTCGGTGCACGCCAATGGCGCACGGCGCTCATGGTGGTGTTGCCGACGGTGAAGGCCGGTTTGACCACCGCGGCAATCCTTGGAATTGCCCGTGTCATCGGGGAGACTGCTCCGCTCCTGCTCACTTCGCTGAACACCAACGGGTTCATGTGGAACCCCATCGGTGGAACCTTGGGTTCGTTGCCCACTTACATTTTTGCCATGTTCATGTACGGATCGGAGTTCTCCGTTGCCCGTGCGTGGTCGGGTTCGGTCGTGCTGCTCTCCATCGTGCTCTTTTTCTTCGTGTTGGCACGCCGTCTTGGAGGACGCAGTGAAAAGCGCGCCAAGGCAGGTGTTGGCAAAGCAGCTCGTACATCAGTAGGAACAAAATGACCCAAAGGACAATGACCATGACCACTTCCGATCTTTCAGCCACGAACAAGCTGGAGGACGTGCAAGGCGACAACTCCAGTTTTCGCGGACTCGAGACACGCGCCGTCCACGCCTGGTTCGGTAAGCACCACGCACTTGCAGGTGTGTCCCTGCGATTTCCAGAGCGCACGGTGACGGGATTGATTGGTCCGTCGGGTTGCGGCAAGTCGACGTTCATTCGTCTGCTCAATCGCATGCACGAATTCATTCCTTCTGCCGCCATGGCTGGCTCGGTGTTGCTCAATGGCTCCGACATCTACGACCCGTCCGAGGATCCGGCCATGATTCGACTCAAGGTGGGCATGGTGTTCCAGAAACCGAATCCTTTCCCGGCCATGACCATTCGGGAGAACGTTCTGGCGGGAATCAAGCTCGCACATCTCAAGCGTGACAATCACGATGACATCGTTGAACAATGTCTCACCCGCGCCGGACTATGGAAGGAAGTAAAGGACCGCTTGGATGCCTCGGGAGGATCACTTTCGGGTGGTCAACAGCAGCGTCTCTGTATTGCACGTTCCTTGGCCGTGGAGCCGCAAGTGTTGCTCATGGATGAGCCCTGCTCGGCGCTCGACCCAGGCAGCACGCTACGAATCGAGGAAACTATCAAGGAACTGGCCGAGAAAATCACGGTCATCATCGTTACCCACAACATGCAACAGGCCAGTCGCGTGAGCGATTACTGCGCGTTCTTCTTGACCGATGGTGGTCCGGGGTACCTCGTGGAAGCTGATTCGACACGAAAGATGTTCACGAATCCCAGCGACCCACGAACTGCCGACTACGTGCAGGGCAAGTTCGGCTGATCGTTCACGCACTGTTTACCAATTCGACGCCCAATAGTCGTTCAGTTGCTAGGTGGTAGTCACCGCGCGTACCTAGGTTTCTCCTCGTCAGTATCCAACCCAAACAGGAGAAATCATGCAAAAGCGAATCAAGCGTTTTGCTGCAGTGATCATCACGGCAGCAGGCGTCCTTTCGAGCGCGTCGATTGCCAAGGCAGAAGACGTGACCGGCGGTGGAGCCTCGTTCCCCGTGCAGTTCTTGACCCCGGCGATCGCCGAGTTCAACAGGACGTTCAACCACAACTTCACCTACACCTCGACCGGGTCGGGAACCGGCAAGCGCAACTTCCGCAACGAAACGTTCAAGTTCGCTGGAACCGACTCCGCCGTTGGCGCAACTGAATTGCCATCCTTCGGTTGGAACTACGTGCCGTACGTGGCGGGTGCCATTGGAATCGCATACCGTTTGGACGAAGCCAAGGGCGCGACGATTTCTTTGAGCCCACAAACCATCAACGGAATCTTCGGTGGAACCGTGGAGAAGTGGAACCACCCGAGCATCGCAGCCGACATCAAGGCAAATCCACCGTGGGCAAACACCAAGAAGAAGTCGGATGTTCGCGGAGCTACTGCGTTGTGGGAGAACGTCTCTCGCACTCAAGCCAAGATCACGGTCTCGTTGCTTCCTTCCACATTGAAGGAAAACAAGGGCAAGAAAATCGAGTGGACCGACGACACCACCAAGAAGGTGCTGAAGACCCTGACGGTGGGGACCAAGGCCGAAGTGAACATGACCTCGCCAATCAAGCCCAGCGACACGTTCTCCATCAAGGTGGGCGGCAAGACGGTGGCAACCTTCAAGCAGATTCCGGTTACCTTGCCGGACCGCGCCATTCAAGTGGTGTACCGTGCCGACCCGTCTGGAACGACCAACAACTTCTGCCAGTACATGAAGAACGCGATCAACCCTGACTGGGTGGTCAATGACGCATTCACCTCCTGCATTCCTGGCGGCGTTGCACGACTTGGGTCACGTTTCGTTGGACAACCACAGAACAACAACCAAGCCAACTACATTGCCGATACCAACGGTGCAATTGGTTACGCCGAAGTTGCGTACATCACCGACCCGCTCCGTGCGGCGAAGGGAATCAAGGCAGCCAACATCCGTAATGCCGCTGGTGCGTTCGTCGCCCCCACGGCTGCGGGCTACAACTCGCACCTCGCGGGTGGAACCCAGGATGCGCGTGGTTTGATCTCGTTCGACTGGAAGCAGACCACCAATCGCACTGCGTACCCGCTTGGCGCCGTGACGTACGGTTTGTGCCAGACGAGTGCAGACGCCAAGAACAAGGCAGTGTCGCAGTTCTTCCAGTGGTTGATTACCGACTTCGGTCCGAAGAACGCCGAAGCCCTCGGTTACACACCGCTGTTGAGTGCAACAGCAGCCAAGGGTCTCGAGCTTGCCAAGAAGTGTGGCGCCGGCTGAGCGAGCCTGAATGACACCTCGCCCCCCGCGAGGTGATGAAGGGCCCCGGGCGAAAGCCCGGGGCCTTTTTCATTGCAGCGTGGGGAGTCGGACGATTCGAGTGCTCAGTTGCGCAGAAATCGAAGTAACGGCAATGCAATCGCCAGGCCGATGAGTTGCATGACGATGAACATCGGCACCGATTGGGGAGCGATGCCGGCAAATGACTCACTGAAGGCGCGCGCAATCGTGACCGCAGGGTTTGCCAGCGATGTGGACGAAGTAAACCAGTACGCACCACCAATCCACACACCAACGGCAAGAGGAACCGATTCGGCGCGATGCTTCCCGATGAGAAAGATCACGAGCAACAGACCCAGGGTTGCCACTATTTCTCCGAGCCAGATTCCACCACCATCGCGTACCTTGCTCGACGGTCCGAGGACGTCGAGATCGAACATCATGTTGGCGATTGCCGCGCCAGCAGTTCCACCGAGTGATTGCACCACGAAGTACGGGGCGAGATCGCGCCGTGGTCGCCCGTTGAGTACGCA
>Ga0208721_1000143_pt1 | contig 16179 bp, 14 predicted proteins | sample LakMenEpi17Aug10_FD_150705 | JGI IMG/M metagenome (GOLD analysis project Ga0208721, IMG submission 150705) | Freshwater microbial communities from Lake Mendota, WI - 17AUG2010 deep hole epilimnion (SPAdes) | ecosystem: Environmental > Aquatic > Freshwater > Lentic | place: Lake Mendota, Madison... | reverse complement strand
GAGCCGTGACCGCACGAGGTGATCGATCGCGTTCATCCCGGGCGGCACCGCGGGCCTGACGGGCGGCTCGTAGGCCCAGTGCTTCTGGTACTCCGCCCCGGCCGCGATCCAGCGGCCGAGCGTCTCCTTCTGCCGGGCATCGAGTCGCTTGTGGGACCGCGGCGGCGGCATGATCGTGTCGGGGTCGGTGGCATTGATCCGTTCCACGAGGCTGCTGTTCCCCGGGGCGCCCGGCACGATGGCCCCGGCCGCGATCGCGGCCTCGCGGACGTCGAGGCGGAGATCCCCCTGGCGGTTGCTGGCGTCGGGGCCGTGGCAGGCGAAGCAGTTGTCGGAGAGGATCGGTCGGATGTCGCGGTTGTACGTCGGGGCAGGGGCGGCGGTCGCCGCCGGTGCTGCGAGGGCGATGGCAAGAAGGGTGGGGACGCCGTGCTGCCGAGCCGCTGTCGTGATGGAAAACAACGGTGGCATCGTGAAACAACCTGCGGCATGATCCGGCCGAGAATCGAGCAATTTTAGTATAGGTGTGCGGATGGCCCGCTCAACTTCGGCGCTCCCGGCCGTCGGCGGCCTGCCCGGTGCGGCGACGCACCGCTGTCAGGAGACGTACTGCCGGTCGATCCACTCCCGGTAGGCGCCGCTCGTCACGTTCGCCACCCACTCCTGGTTGTCGAGATACCAGCGGACCGTGCGCTCGATGCCGGTGGCGAAGGTTTCCGCCGGGGTCCAGGCGAGGTCGCGGGCGGCCTGGCGGGCGTCGATGGCGTAGCGCCGGTCGTGCCCCGGCCTGTCCTTCACGAACGTGATCTGCGTCGCATAGGAAAGGCCGTCGGCCCGGGGACGCTCGCGGTCGAGGATGCCGCACAGCCCGCGGACGACGTCGATGTTGGCCTGCTCGCTGTTGCCGCCGATGTTGTAGACCGCGCCGGGCCGGCCGGCCTCGAGCGCCCGGCGGATCGCGGCACAGTGGTCGCCGACGTAGAGCCAGTCGCGGATTTGCCGTCCGTCGCCGTAGATCGGCAGCGGCTTGCCTGACAGGGCGTTGTGGATGCAGAGCGGAATCAGTTTCTCGGGAAACTGGCGCGGGCCGTAGTTGTTGGAGCAGTTGGTCGTCACCACCGGGAGGCCGTAGGTGTGGTGGTAACTCCGCACGAGGTGGTCGGAGGCCGCCTTGCTGGCGGAGTAGGGACTGTTTGGCTGGTAGGCGTTGGTCTCGGCGAAAGGTGGGTCGTCAGGGCCGAGGGAGCCGTAGACCTCGTCGGTCGAGACGTGCAGAAACCGAAACGCGTCGCGACCTTCGCCGGGCAGGCCCGCCCAGTGGGCCCGGGCCGCTTCCAGGAGCCGGAACGTGCCGACGACGTTCGTGTCGATGAACGCCTCCGGGCCTTGGATCGAACGGTCGACGTGGCTCTCGGCGGCGAAGTGGACGATCGCCCGCACGTCCCCCTCGGCCAGCAGCCGGGAGACGAGATCGCGGTCGCGGATGTCGCCGCGGACGAACCGGTGCCGCGGGTCGGCGGCCACGGCGGCAAGGTTCTGCAGGTTGCCGGCGTAGGTGAGGAGGTCGAGGTTCACGACCGGCTCGTCGCGTTCGGAGAGCCAGTCGATGACGAAGTTCGAGCCGATGAAGCCGGCACCGCCGGTGACGAGGATCATGCCAGGGTCGCCCTGAGTGGAACCGTGTGAAAACTTCCCCGGCGGCGGCCGGCGGTCTGCCCGATTCCGAGTCGCTTGCCGCCGGCGCGAGACACCTGCTTCCGCCAGGAGTATAGTTATGAGACAAGGTTCCCTGGTAACGAGGACTTGCCTCTTCACTGGACGTCCCATGCTCAGCCCATCCCAGGTCGTGGACACGTATTTCCTCGAGGCCCGCCACCAGCTCCTGGAGATCGCGGCCCTGCTCGACCGGCACGACGCCGCTCTGGCCCGCGCTGGCGCCGCCGGGAATGGTCGGCAGGCTGCCGCCGACGCCAAGCTGGCGGCCCTGCGCCAGGCCCTGCGGATCCTGGCGGAGCCGGCGACGGATCGGGAGCGGACGGTCGCCCTGCTCGAGCTCTTCGCCACCGTCTGAGCACCCCGGAGATCGCGGCCATGCAGATCATCCAGCCCCACTACCACGCCATCGCCCGCACCGCGCAGGACTACGAGCGGATGGCGATGAGCGGCGTGGTCGCCGTCGCCGAGCCCGCCTTCTGGGCCGGGTTCGACCGGCGCTATCCCGAGACGTTCATCGACTACTTCCGGCAGATCAGCGAGTTCGAGCCGACACGGGCCGCCCAGTACGGCATCCGCCACTTCTGCTGGGTGGCGGTGAACCCGAAGGAGGCCGAGAACCCCGTCCTCACCCGGGAGGTGCTCGGCCATTTTCCCGAGTTCTTCGCCAAGCCCACCGTGCTCGGCGTCGGCGAGACGGGCCTGCACAAATCGACGCGGAACGAATGCGAGTCGCTCGAGGCCCACGTCGACATCGCGATGAAGCACGGCCAGCTCGTGCTCATCCACACCCCCCACCTCGCCGACAAGGCCCATGGCACGAAGCGGGTGCTCGAGGTGCTCGCCGGGATGAACGTGGACCGGCAGCGGATCTGGATCGACCACGTCGAGGAGCAGACGATCAAGCCCTGCCTCGACGCCGGCTACTGGGTCGGGTTCACGCTCTACCCGATCACCAAGTGCTCGCCGAAGCGGGCCGTGGACATGCTGGAGAAGTACGGCACCGAGCGCATCCTCGTCAACTCATCGGCCGACTGGGGGCCAAGCGACCCGTTCACGCTCCAGGAGTGCATCCTCGAGTACCGGCGCCGGGGCCACTCGCTGCAGGACGCGATCGAGGTGTTCCACAACAACCCCTGCCGGTTCCTCGGGCAGAATCCGAAGTTCGACATCACGCCGATCCGGGTGGAGACCCTGCCCGCGGCGTCTCCCGCCGGTCGTTCCGCCCGGCCCGTTGCCGTCTCTTGAGGCATGAATAAACCATTCATCGTCTGCCGTCGCATCGCGACGGGGATTTGTCGCTGCTGCTCATGAATCTACTTTTCATCGGTCAATAGGAGCCCGCGGATGCACGAAGCGGGCGTAACACGGCTGTCCCTGATCCGGCACCTCTCGTTCTGTGCGGGGCACAGGCTCTACGGCCACGAGGGCCGCTGTGCCTTCCTCCACGGCCACAACTACCGTGTGGACATCGAGGTCGAGGCGGAAGGGGGCGGTGCGGCGGTGGACGATGTCGGGCGGGTGGTCGATTTCTCGCTCATCAAGAAGCGGATGCTCGGCTGGCTCGACGAGCACTGGGACCATTCCTTTCTCGTCTTCGAGAAAGATGCGTCTGCGCTGGCGGCCGTGCAGGCCGCGGAGCCGACCCGGTATTTCGTCATGCCCTGGAACCCGACGGCCGAGAACATGGCCCGCTACCTGCTCGAAGTGGTGGCGCCCCACGTGCTCGCGGGCCTCGGCGTGGTCGCCCGCCGGGTGAGCGTCTGGGAGACCGACGAGGCGTGCGCCGTGGCGACGCTCGTGGGCCGGCCGGCGCTGCCGCCGGTGGCGATCGGCGCCGCCGTCGTCCTCGATCGGAGGGGGCGATGATGAGGGAGGCGTTTCCCGGCCGGTTTCCCGACACGCGGCCGCGCCGCCTGCGGCAGCACGCCTGGCTGCGCCGGGCCGTGGCCGAGACGAGCCTGTCCGCCGCCGACCTCGTCTGGCCGCTGTTCGTTCACGACCTCCTCGAGCCGGTCGCCGTGCCGAGCATGCCGGGCGTGGAGCGGCTGTCGATCGAGGGGGTGGTGCGGGCTGCCGCCGACGCCGCCCGGCTCGGCATCCCGATGATCGCCCTGTTTCCCGTCACCGAGCCGGCCCTCAAGACGGATGACGGTCGGCAGGCACTCGAGCCCGACAATCTGGTCTGCCGCGCGGTTCGCGCCGTGAACCGCGAACTGGGCGACGCGGTCGGCATCATCTGCGACGTGGCCCTCGATCCCTACACGAGCCACGGCCACGACGGCCTGCTCGTGGATGGAAACATTCTCAATGACGAAACGGTCGAGGTCCTCGTCCGGCAGGCCGTGGTGCTCGCCGAAGCGGGCGCCGACATCGTCGCCCCGTCCGACATGATGGACGGCCGGGTGGGGGCAATCCGCGAGCACCTCGACGCCGCCGGGCACGACGGGGTGTGCATTCTCTCCTACGCGGCGAAGTATGCCTCCGCCTTCTACGGCCCGTTCCGCGACGCGGTCGGCAGCCGGGGGGCACTTGGCACGGCGGCGTCGCGCGGGCTCGGTGACAAGAAGACCTACCAGATGGACCCCGCCAACGGCGCCGAGGCCCTCCGCGAGGTGGCCCTCGACATCGCCGAGGGAGCCGACATGGTGATGGTCAAGCCGGCCGGCACGGCGCTTGACATCATTCACCGCGTGAAGACCGCCTTCGGCGTGCCGACCTTCGCCTACCAGGTGAGCGGCGAGTACGCGATGATCCGGGCGGCCGCCGCGAACGGTTGGCTCGACGGCCCACAGGCCGCCCTGGAGAGCGTGCTGGTGATGAAGCGGGCGGGCGCCGACGGGATCCTCACCTACTTCGCCCCCGAGATCGCCCGCGCGGTCGGCCGCTGACGGGGCGGAGCTGGAGGGCTTCCCGGCAGCTGGGGCGCCTGAGCCGCGTGCCTGCGGAGGCTCAGGAGGCCCGCGGCCCCGGCTGAACCACCGGTTCCTGCTCCCCCCGCGACGGCTCGAGCCGATCGAGTTCGTCCCAGATCCGCGCGAAGGGCACCATCCGCGCCGTCGCGTCCCCCCGCCCCCCCGCCGGCGTCACGACCCACCGCTCCACCACGTCGAGGCCGAGTGTCTCGAGCAGCCGCACCTGCCGCCGGTCGAATCCCGCCGCCGCCGACTTCACCTCCACCGCCACGGTGCGGCCGTTGGAGAGGTGCACGAGCAGGTCGATCTCCACCTTCTCCTTCGACCGCACATGGTTGAGCCGCGGCTGCAGGCCGCGGTTGATGAAGAACCGGGCGATCTCGCCGACGGCGAGGTTCTCGATCAGGCTGCCCGCCAGCGGCGACGCGAGGAGAAGCCTGCGGTCCGTCCAGCCCTGCAGCCGCGTCGCCAGCGCGACATCCTCGAAATAAAACTTCGGCGCCTTGATCAGCCGCTGGTTCAGGTTCGTGAACCAGGGCTGAAGGCGGCGGAGGATCCCGTTGGTCTCGAGGACCGCCAGCCATGACTGCACGGTCGTGAGCTCCACCCCGGCGGCCGCGCCGAGTTCCGAGTAGTTCATGAGCTGGCCGACGCGGGCCGCCGTGAGCTGCAGGCACTTTGTGAACGCCGCATGCCGCTCGATCCCGGCGGCGGAGACGATGTCGCGCTCGATGAAGGTGGCGATCAGGTCGTTGAGATACCGTACGGGGTCGAGCCCCGGCGACACCCGCAGCTCCGGCCAGCCGCCGAGCAGCAGATGGTCGTCGAGCCGCCAGCCCAAGGCCAGCTCGTGGATCGAGAGCGTGTTCAGGTCGAAGTAGCTGGCCCGGCCCGCGAGCGACTCCCGCACGTGCCGCTGGAGGAGCGTCTGGTTCGACCCCGTGATCCAGACGTCAAGCTCCCGCGCGGCGGCACCGCCGCGCGCTTTCCGCCGTTGCTCGTCCACCCGCCGCTTGAGTTCCTCGAACAGGGGCGGCGCGAGCGACGCCTCGTCGAGCACGAGCCGGGGCGGAAGCGCGTCGAGAAATCCCCGGGGATCGGCGGCCGCGCGAGAGCGGGCCGCGATGTCGTCGAGATAGACCACCCGATGGGTTTCGAGCCGCTCGAGAACCGACGTCTTGCCGACCTGCCGGGGGCCCTTGAGCACCTTGATCGGAAGCGCCCCCGCAGCAATCTTTCCCCCGTCAAAATCCCGCGAAATCCACATCGGACACCTTTTTCGACCAATCTAGTCTGCCAGACAAGAATGGTCAAAGTCGTTGTTTCGCGGTTGTTTTTCGCGCGTTTTCGGTGTCTTATTCTGCTCCGGCGGTCAGGCAGGCCCGCGCGGGGCGGCCTGAGGTGTGCCGACGTGATTCTGGCCGTCCCATCCGTGCGGGATGCTTGCCTGTCGCCGGAGGTGCGTGATGGACGCGAGATGCCCGATTTTTCTGCTCGCCATTTTGGCCTGCGGTGAAGCTGCCGTGCTGGCCCAACCCGCGCAGAGACCCCCGAGTCCGCCGGGTGGTGGAAGAGCGGGGCCCAAGCCTCCTCCCTTGCCGACCAATCCGATCATCCAGCGGCCCGGCGGCGTCCCGCAGGCCGCGATGCCGCCCCGACCCATTCCCGTCGACATGCCGGGCCCTGCCGATCTCGAGACTGCCGAGGCGGAAATCAAGGCCAGGTTCTCCGCCGGCTATGCCGGCGCAAAGACGGCGCAGGACAAGTCCGAGCTCGCCGAGCAACTGGTGCGTTTCGCCTCCGCTGACCAGCCACCAGCGGCCCGCGCCGCGGCCCTGCAAGCGGCCCTCCGGTTTGCCGTCGAGGCCCAGGATGTGCCTGCCGGCGTCGATGCCGCGGAGAAAATGCACCAATTCTTCAAGCTCGATACCGCTGCGGCCTTGGTGATAGTGGAGGCCTACGAGGCACTGCTCAAGACCGCCAAGCCGGCCGACTCCGCCTCCCTTGGCCGTGCCATCCTCACGTTTGCCCGCAAGGCGAAGTATCAGGACGAGAATACAGTCGCCGAAAAGGCCGCATCCCTGCTGGGGGCCGCGGCCAAGAAGAGTCGCGATCCGGAACTCGTGAAAGCGGCCAAGGAAATGGCACAGCGCGTCGAAGACAAGGTTGGCCAGGCCAAGTAACTCACCGCCCTGTCGGCCGCGCGTGCCGAATCACCAGCCGACCTGCAGCCAATCTCCCCGTCGGTGTTCACCGTGGTGGGCGACGGAAAACGGAAAAGTCCTGTGGCGATCCCGGCCGCTGGGGAGGCGGGAGCAGGTGGCTCGTTACAACATCGACATCGAAGGTGTGTCCGTCCTGGAACTCCATCACACGAGTACCGGCGAGGTGTTCAACGAGCGCAGCGTTAACTTCTCCTGGGGGGCGTGGCTCGGTCCCGAACTGGTGGAGTAGGGGCGGGAGTTGGGAAAGAACGTCCGGAGCCGTGGCAGGTGGGCGCCGTCTTCGGAAGCCACCTGGCATGGATTGCTGCGACGATTGATCCGCGGGTGTGACCGCGGGCAATCTGCGGCCGACGCCGGTCAGACCTTCGGCCGGAAGGCGACGAGCCGCTCCGGCTTCGTCTCCAGCCGGGGGGCGTCAGGCTGGCCCGTGTGGACGAGATCGATGCAGTAGGGGATTGCGGGAAACACCGCGTCGAGGCATTCGCGGATGCTCTTCGGCCGCCCAGGCAGGTTGACGACGAGCGTCAAGCCGCAAACGCCGGCCGTCTGTCGGGAGAGGATCGCGGTCGGCACGTGCCGCAGCGACACCTGCCGCATCAGCTCGCCGAACCCCGGCAGCAGCTTCGTGCACACTGTCTCCGTCGCCTCCGGCGTCACGTCCCGCGGCGCCGGCCCCGTCCCGCCGGTCGTGACCACGAGACAGCAGCCGGCGGCGGCCAGATCGCGGATCGCCGCGGCGATCGTCTCCAGGTCGTCGGGCACGATCCGTTCGTGCGCCTGCCACGGTGAGGCGAGGACCTCGGCGAGGTAGGCGCGGATCGCCGGCCCCCCCTCGTCGGCATACGCGCCGCGGCTGGCCCGGTCGGAGACCGTGAGGATGCCGATGTTCGCGGGGGAATTCACGGGGGACTTGGCCATGACCATGCTCCGCCTAACGGTCTTCGGTCCGGCTCGCCGCCCGTGTCAGATCAGGCCGCGCTCCTCGAGCAGCGCCTCCAGTGCGGCCACGCACCGCGCCACCGGCCACTCATGGGTGGGGAGGACGAGGTCGGGATGCGCCGGCGGCTCGTAGGCCGCCGAGACGCCGGGAAAGTTCGTGATTTCGCCCGAGTCGGCGCGGGCGTAGTGGCCGTCGGTGTCCCGCGTTCGGCAGACGTCGATCGGCGCCGAGAGGTGCACCACGAGGAACCGCTCCCGGCCCACTCGCTCCGCCGCCTTCTGCCGCACCGCCTCGTCGGGGGCCACGAAGGCGCCGATGCAGAGGATCCCCGCCTCGTTGAACAGCCGGGCGACCTCGATGCCGCGCCGCAGGTTTTCACTGCGTTCCTCGGCCGAGAAGCCGAGGTCGCGGCTGATGCCCAGCCGCAGCGACTGCCCGTCGAGCACCGCCACGGTCCGTCCGAGGTCGAAGAGCCGGCGCTCGAGCGCCGCCGCGAGCGTGCTCTTGCCGGCGCCCGGCAGGCCCGTGAGCAGGATCGTGGCCGGCTTCTGGCCGAAGCGGGCCTCGCGCTCGGCCACCGTCACGGTGCTCGCCGCCTCGTGCAGGCCGGCCGCGGCCGGCTCGTCGTCCCAGTGGGCCCGGCCGCCGTCCCCCGGCTCGCGGTCGAGGATCATGCCGGCGGCCACCGTGGCATTCGTGAGCCGGTCGATCATGATGAACGACCCGGTCGCTCGGTTGCGCCGGTAGGCGTCGTAGGCGATCGGACTCGTCAGCGAGATGGCGCAGCGGCCGATCTCGTTGAGGGCCAGCGTCGGGGCCGGCTGGCGGTGCAGGGTGTTGATGTCCACCCGGTAGCGGAGCGTGCTCACGGCGCCGCTGGTGACCTTGCTCGTCTGCTTGAAGAAATACTGCCGTCCGGGAACGAGCGGCTCCTCGGCCATCCAGACGACCATCGCCTCGAACCGCTGATCGACCTTGGGCACGTTACCCGGCCGGACGAGCATGTCGCCGCGGCTGGAATCGATCTCGTCCTCGAGCGTCAGCGTGACCGACTGCGGGGCGAAGGCCTCCTCCAACTCGCCGTCGAACGTGACGATGCTCTTCACCCGGCTCTTGCGGCGCGAGGGGAGGCTGAGCACCTCGTCGCCGCGCCGGACGATCCCCGAGGCGACCGTGCCGGCGAAGCCGCGGTAGTCGAGGTTCGGCCGGAGCACGAGTTGCACCGGGAAGCGGAAGTCCTCGAGGTTCCGGTCGGAGCCGATGTACACCGTCTCCAGGAGCGGCATCAGCGCGGAGCCGGTGTACCAGGGCATGTTCGGGCTCGGGCGGACGACGTTGTCCCCCTTGAGGGCGGAGATCGGCATGAAGTGGACGTCGGGCAGGTCGAGTCGGGAGGAGAAGTCGGCGTATTCGGCCCGGATCCGCTCGAAGACGGCCTGGTCCCAGCCGACGATGTCCATCTTGTTGATCGCCACGACGATGTGGCGGATGCCGAGCAGCGAGACGATGAACGAATGCCGCTTCGTCTGCGGGAGCACGCCGTGGCGGGCGTCCACGAGGATGATGGCGAGGTCTGCCGTCGAGGCCCCGGTGGCCATGTTCCGCGTGTACTGCTCGTGGCCGGGCGTGTCGGCGATGATGAACTTCCGCTTGTCGGTGGAGAAGTAGCGGTAGGCGACGTCGATCGTGATCCCCTGCTGCCGCTCGTCCTCGAGGCCGTCGGTGAACAGGGCGAGATCGACCTCCTCCCCCGTCGTGCCATAGCGGGAGGTGTCCTTCTTGATCGCTGCCAGCTGATCCTCGTAGATCATCTTCGACTCGTAGAACAGCCGGCCGATGAGCGTGCTCTTGCCGTCGTCCACGCTGCCGCAGGTGATGAACCGGAGCAGCTCCTTGCGCTCGTGCTGCGCGAGATACGCGTCGATGTCGGTGGCGATGAGTGACGATTGGTGGGACATGGTGGTGCCGACGGCAGCCGCAAGGGCCGTTCAGCGGCCGGAGGCCCGCTGCAACGGCCGGCGCGAACGCCGCCTCAGAAATACCCCTCCTTTTTCTTTTTCTCCATCGAGCCCGCCTCGTCGCTGTCGATGAGCCGGCCCTGCCGCTCCGAGAACGTGGTCAGGAGCATCTCCTGGATGATCTCGGGAAGCGTGGTGGCGGCGGAGTCGACGGCGCCCGACAGCGGGTAGCAGCCGAGCGTGCGGAAGCGGACGCGGCGCATCTCCGGCTGCTCGCCGGGTTTGAGCGGGAGCCGGTCGTCGTCGACCATGATCATCACGCCGTCCCGCCAGACGATCGGCCGCTCGGCGGCGAAGTACAGGGGGACGATGGGGATGTTTTCCAGGTGGATGTACTGCCAGACGTCGAGCTCGGTCCAGTTGGAGAGGGGGAAGACGCGGATGCTCTCCCCCTTGCGGACCTTGGTGTTGTAGAGGTTCCAGAGCTCGGGCCGCTGGTTCTTGGGGTCCCAGCGGTGGAACTCGTCGCGAAAGGAGAACACCCGCTCCTTGGCCCGGCTCTTCTCCTCGTCGCGGCGGGCGCCGCCGAAGGCGGCGTCGAAGCGGTACTTGTCGAGGGCCTGCCGCAGGGCCTGCGTCTTCATGACGTCGGTGTGGACCTTGCTGCCGTGGGTGATCGGGTTGATGCCTTTCGCCCGTCCCTCCTCGTTGACGTGGACGATGAGCTTGAAGCCGAGCTCCTGGGCGACGTACGCGTCGCGGAGCCGGTACATCTCCTTGAACTTCCACGTCGTGTCGATGTGCATCAGCGGGAAGGGAGGCTTCCCCGGATGGAACGCCTTCTCCGCGAGCCGCACCATGACGGCCGAGTCCTTGCCGATCGAATACAGCATCACCGGGTTTTCGAACTCGGCCGCCACCTCGCGGATGACGTGGATGCTCTCGGCTTCGAGCTGGCGAAGGTGGGTGAGGGAGTAGGAACTCATCACGGTTTCGGGCGGTGGAGCGGAAGACCGCCGTACTGTAGGGGATCATCCGTGAGGCGACAATTCCACCCGGGCCGCCGCACGATGGGCCACCGCGCGCCGCAGGGGCATCGGGCGGCGGGCCGCGCGGTTGTGTCACCCGTTTCTACCGGTTTCGTCAGGCGGGAAACGGATCGGGGAATGCGGCCCATGCCTCCGGCCCGCCGGCCATCTCGTCATCGTCGAGGCAGCAGTGCCCGAGCCTGGCGACGAGGTCGGGGGCGAGCCGTGCGCCAATGACGACGAGTTCCTGCCTCCGGTCACCCCACGGCTCCTGCCAGACGGGGGCGATCTCCTCCTCGGCGACGTCATCCGGCCACTCCGCGCGCGGTGCCGTCGCCAGCCACGATCCGCCGTGCTGCAGGCTGGAGACGACCCCTGCGCTCGACCAGATGGCCGCATGGTCGTGCCGCGTCGCCAGCCAGACGACGCCCTTGGAACGGATCACCCCCTGGAAGGCCGGCCCGGTGATGAGGTCCCAGAACCGGCCGGGATGCAGCGGCCGGCGCGCCTGGAAGACCTGACTGGAAATGCCGTACGTCTCCGTCTCGGGAACGTGCGTGCCCGGGGCTTCCGCCAGCCAGCCGGGATGATCCGCGGCCGCGTCCATGTCGAACAGGCCGGTGTCGAGGACGGCTTCCAGGGGCACGCGGCCGTGGTCGGCGCGGACGGTGACCGCCCGCGGATTGAGCCTGCGCAGCAGCGCCTCCAGGTAGGCGACGTCGTCCGGCGGCGCGAGATCGATCTTGTTGATCACGATCACGTTGGCGAACTCCACCTGGTCGACGAGGAGCTGGACGAGATCTCGGGAGTCGTCGGCGTCGAGACCGATGCCACGGTCGCGAAGTTCCTCGCGCGAGCAGTAGTCGTCGAGGAAATTCGCCGCGTCCACGACGGTCACCAGCGTGTCGAGCCGGGCACGCGCTGACAGGCTCTCCCCCTGTTCGTCGACGAAGGTGAACGTCTCGGCGACGGGCAGCGGCTCGGAGACGCCCGTGCTCTCGATGAGCAGCGCGTCGAACCTCCCTTCGCGGGCGAGGCGGGAAACCTCCGCGAGCAGGTCCTCACGGAGCGTGCAACAGATGCAACCGTTGGAGAACTCGACGAGTTTCTCCTCGGTGCGGCTCAGCCGCGCCGCCGGCGCTGCGAGCTGGCCGCCGACGAGCTGCGCGTCGATGTTGACCGCGCTCATGTCGTTGACGATCACGGCCACGCGCAGCCCGGAGCGGTTGGCGAGGATGTGGTTGAGGAGCGTGGTCTTGCCGGCGCCGAGGAAGCCGGACAGGACGGTGACCGGCAGGCGCCGGTCGGCGGACGGGATCGTGCTCATGGCGGGGCTCCGGTCGGGGGTCGGGGGCAACGCCCGCATTCTGTCCAATACGCAATAGCGTTGCAAGTATCCCCAGCCCGTCGACCGCTGATTCGGCCCCGGCTACGGACACGCGTCGCGTAGGGCGTCGGCCTGGCGGCGGATGGCGCGGAGGTCGGCGGCCGGCTTGCGGTCGACGTTCTTGAGCTGCATCGTCATCCGCTGGTTCGTGGCCAGCAGTTTCCGATGGCGGGCGAGGAAGTCCCAGTACAGCGTGGTGAACGGGCAGGCGTCGGGCCCGGTGGCCTGCGTGGGGCGGAACCGGCAGCCCTTGCAGGCGTTGCTCATCCGGTCGATGTAGGCGCCGGACGCGCAGTACGGCTTCGACGCCATGACGCCGCCGTCGGCGAACTGGCTCATGCCGAGGGTGTTGGGCAGTTCGACCCACTCGACCGCGTCGACGTACACGGCCAGGTACCACTCGTGGACCCGGCGCGGCTCGACGCCGAACAGGAGCGCGAACAGGCCCGTGACCATGAGCCGCTGGATGTGGTGGGCGTAGCCGTGCGCGAGCGTCTGGCCGATCGCGTCGCGGAGGCAGTTCATCTCGGTGACACCGCTCCAATACAGGTTCGGCAGCGGCCGGTCGGCGCCGAGGGCGTTGCGGTCGAGGTACTCCGGCATGAACTGCCAGTAGACGCCGCGAACGTACTCCCGCCAGCCGATGACCTGGCGGATGAAGCCCTCGGCGGCCTCCAGCGGCACCCGCCCCTCGCGCCACGCCCGCTCGGCGCCGGCGACGACGTCGCGCGGGTCGAGGAGCTTCATGTTCATGGCCTGCGCGAGCCGCGAATGGTAGAGCCACGGTTCGCCGGTCCAGATCGCGTCCTGGTAGCGGCCGAAGTTCGCGAGGCGATGCGCGAGAAAATCGTCGAGCGCCCGCCGGGCGTCGTCCGGCGTGACCGGCCAGTCGAACGAGTCCAGGCTGCCGGGATGGGACGCGAACCGGGCGTTGACGAGATCGACGACCGCGCGGGTCGTGGCATCGGGCGCGAACCGCACCGGCGCGGGAAGCACCCCCGGCCCCGCCTTCGGAAACGCACCCCGGTTCTCGGCGTCGTAGTTCCATTGGCCGCCGGCGGGCTCGCCGTCGTCCATGAGGATGCCGAATTTCTCCCGGAGCGGCCGATAAAAATATTCGAGGCGCAGCTGCTTGCGGCCCGCGGCGTGCGCGGCGAAGTCGTCCCGCGAGGTGAAAAAGTGCCGGTCGGTGCGGATGTCGAGGGGCATCCCCGCCGCGCGGGCGGCGCCGCGCAGCGCCTCCTGCACCCGCCACTCGCCCGGCTCGACGACGACGAGGCGGTCGGGTTTTTGTCCGGCTTTCGTCAGCCGGACGAGGCTTGCCGCGAGCGCGGCGGCAAGCGACGCCGGCTCCTTGGGCCGCGGCTTGGCGGCGAGCTCCGTGTAGTCCACGGCGTAGCCGCGGGCCTCGAGCCGGTCGCGGAAGTGCCGCATGCCAGCGAGAAAAACCGCGATCCGGGCCTTGTGGGTCCAGACGTGGGTCGATTCCTCGGCCACCTCGGCCATCCAGACCCGGTCCCGGGCGGCCTCGAACCCGTCGAAGGCGGCACTCCGCTCGTCGAGCTGGTCACCGAGCACGAGGACAAGATGGCGCGGCATGGGAGCCTGGGGCGGGAGCGGAGCGGGCGGAGCCGGGCCGACTCATGCTACCGCCCGCCGCCCGACTGACGGGCGCGGGGCCGAATTCGGGGCCGGGCGCCGGTTGGCCGCGGACCGGGCCCAAGACAGGGGGGCGGTCGAAAACCGGGAAAAGAGACGAAATAAGGTCCTTTTTTGCTTTCGTCTCCGGGCTTGCCTTCGATTCTCCGGCCGCTAGACTATCTGCAACGGCGATGCACATGGTGTGCGTTGCCGGCCACATTCAGCGTTCCCCCAGGAACTGCTCGTGACCGCGTCGTGATCCCGGGTTCAGGCAGGCTGCTGGAAGCATTCCGGCAGTGGCCATGAACGGCCCCCAAACGGGCCGAGGATCCGTCTTCTCGCGGCACGCCTGCCCCGCCCGGTCTCCGGTCGAGGCACATCTTCGCCAGAAAAGATTTCCCCCTGGTCTTGACGTGGTTTCGGCGGTCGCTATAAACGCAAGTTAGTTGCAAATGCAAATCAATAGCACATCGCGGCAGGTCGGTGGTCGGGTGCCGCGGGGATTCACGCTGGTGGAGTTGCTCGTCGTGATCGCGATCATCGCCGTCCTGCTGTCGCTGCTGCTGCCGGCCGTGCAGGCGGTGCGGGCCGCCGGTCGGCGCACGCAGTGCGCCAGCAACATGCGGCAGGTTGGGCTTGGCATTCTCGGGTTTGCTGAGACACATCAGGGCCGCTGGCCCGACACCACGCATTCCACGGAACCGGATCCGGTCACGGGAAAGTTCGTCAGGGCGTGGATCTACACCGTGGCCCCGTTCGTCGAGAACGTCGATGCCATCCGGATCTCAGCCGATGACGCGCTGGCGGCCGACCGCCTCAAGAACCGACTCACGAGCTTTACGCTCAACGGCTGGCTGTCCAGCGAGGCCCGCCCGCCGTTCGACCGCATGGTGAAGATCCAGGAAACCTCGAAGTCGATCCTCGTGTTCGAACTTTCGGAGACCAAGGGTCTCGACGTGTTCGCCGACCATGTCCACTCGTTCGACTGGTTCAGGACCTCCCGCAAGAACAGCGGGAAGGTCTTCGAAGGCGTCGCCAACGAAGTGGCCGTCGATCGGCACGGCGGTGCGGCCCACTACCTGTACGCCGACGGGCACGTCGAAGCGATCAATTCGTCCCAGATTCAAGAGTGGTGTCAGCCCCCCTGGCAGACACCGGAGTTTTCCCGTCCCCGTTAACCATGAGGAACACCATGCCCGCCCCTGCAGCCCGGTCGTTCGCACTCTTCGGTCCTTACGTTGCCGCCCTCGTGGCCGCGTTGCTCGTCACCGGCGGGATCGCGGTCGCCCATGACGACGTCGTTCCCTACAGCGATTTGTCGAAATTGCTGACGGGGGGGCATGACGATCTGGGGGGTACGACGTCGGTCGTTCAGGCTGTCTTCGGCTACGACTTCGGCGAGGACCCGCAGGACCCGTGGATCATCGGCGACCCCGGTTTCAATAACTCCGTGGCATTCACCGGGTCGTTCACCAACAGTGGCCTGCTGCCGAGTTCCGGGAATCTGACGCTCTCCGTGTATGGCGGCAGTTACGGATCGTTGCACTACTGGGACGGCAGCGGCAGCGCCATGTTCGCCCCCGTGACGAACGGGACGGAGATCATGCTCGACTCGGGAACGCCCTTCCTGCGGATCGGGGGCGCGACGACCTCCGGAACGCTGAACATCGGGCCGATCGCCGCCGGTCGCATCCATGATCACATCGATTCACTGATCGGGTCAGGCGGCAGTGGTGCTTCGTTCGGCACGCTGGGCGCCGCGAACGGGTTCTACGCCTTCGGCGCGACGCTTTCGGTGCCGGGCTCCGGCCTGGCTCCTTCGGACCCCATCTATTTCGTTTACAACGTCGGCATGAGCGAGACACTGCACGCCGAGGCGATCCAGTTTTACGATGTGCAGGTGGTCCCCGAACCGTCGAGCTTGGCTCTGGCGGGTTTGGGCGCGGTCGGCCTGGGGATGGCCGGGCTGCGGTCGTGGCGGCGCCGGACCCGGCGGAAAACCGGCCGGATCGCGGGCTGAGCCGGCCCGGCGGCATTTTCGGCAGGGCCGGTTATCCCGGCTGACCCGCTGCGGTTCCCTTCTCGTCGCCTCACCGGCCTCGGCGGCCGATGGCGACGAGGAGGGCTCCCATGATCGCTCGGGCCAGAAAGGCACCACGGATCCCCGAACTGGGGCGACGGACTTTGCGGGCGGGGCTCGCTGACGAACGAATCGGCCGCCCGGAGATCGCACCGCAGCCCGGCGACACCGTACGGCTGACGGCCCGCAAGGAATTGGCGAAGCGGCGGCAGGAATTCTTCGCCCGGCCGATCGAGTTCATCGCCTGCGCCGATTTCCGGCGCAAGGCGGCCGAGGCGCTCGCCTCGACGCC
>Ga0208721_1000141_pt1 | contig 16426 bp, 36 predicted proteins | sample LakMenEpi17Aug10_FD_150705 | JGI IMG/M metagenome (GOLD analysis project Ga0208721, IMG submission 150705) | Freshwater microbial communities from Lake Mendota, WI - 17AUG2010 deep hole epilimnion (SPAdes) | ecosystem: Environmental > Aquatic > Freshwater > Lentic | place: Lake Mendota, Madison... | reverse complement strand
GGAAAAACTGCTCTGCAGCTTGTATCGCTGCGAACATGATATGCCTTGTGGACTTACCTTGGGTGGGTTCGGCGTTGACGAAAGCGAAGGCGCAGATCCAGGCGGCTAAGAAAAACGCTCCCGCTCCGGCTGCTGCCCCTGCAGCCACCCCCGCACCGCAGCCTGCGGCCACTACCCCGAAGAAGACGGCACTTGATAAGATCCCCACGGTGGAGACCTACAAGAAGTGGGGGGTGGCAATGCTGGAAGAAGGCATACAAAATCTCCAGAATTCACCAAAGTTTAACCCGAACAGTGCGGCAGGGAAGAAAGCAATCGGTAATATGACCGAGGCCCTGAAGCAGCTGAAAGCCGAAGCTGGACAGGCCGCAGCGGCGAAAGCTCCCCCTGCACCCGCACCGCAGCCTGCTGCAAAACCAAAACCCGTAGTCAAAGTTGAGACAGTCGATAAATACAAATCGTTCGGATTACCGTTCCTGGAAAAGGCGTTGCCCCTTGCAGAAGGAGGTCCTGCGGCACAAACAACGGACGGCAAAAAAGCGATTGCGAACATTAAGCAAGCGATATCCGAGCTGAAGGCGCAAGCACCGAAAGTGGCCCCTGGTGCGGCGACGGTGACTCCTGCGGCGAAACCGGCACCGCAACCTGCTGCCACCACTCAAGGGGCAACACCTGCCAAACTACCGGTTAAGGCCGGATCTAAACCTCTCGACGAGAATAAATATGACTCTGGCAATTTCTACAAATTCTACGAGGATGCCAAAAAACTCGGGCTCACAAAGGAAGAAGCAGAGACCTTCTTCAGGGACTGGATCAAGAAGAATAACTTTAATATGGCGATCGAGAGCAAAGATATGCCAGCTTTCATTAAGGACTTTAACAAAGCTGCAGGATTCGCCCCCAGTCCCGGGAATAAGCCAACCCCCCTTGTGAAAAGTGCTGAAGGGAACAAGCCGCAGCCTAACTCTCCGAGCAATCCACAGGGTCTCTCAATAAATCAGCAGATCGTATGGAAAAAAGCCTTTGAGCCGATTACGACGGATTGGTACGATAATTATAAACACATTGCCGAAACCTTTGTAAGCCCAGGCACACTCTTAAAGCAAGGTAAGGGAGAAGAGGCAAGGATTCTTCGTCTTCTGAGAGGGGCGCAAGACAACAAATATACACAAGGACTTGCAAAGATATTTGACAGAGTTAAAGTTAACGATAAATACAGCCATCTATCTGAGGACCAGCTCCAGAAATTACCGTCTTCCGTGCAAAGTTTGGTCAAACAATTCGGGCAAAACAAACTCAAGAGAATGCTGTTGGCGGTGGAGAATTTTACGGGCAACGACTATACCAAGATAAGAAACTCCTATCGAGGTCGGCCACCTGAGAGGGGAGACGAAAAAATCATGAGTGCCGATAAACTCAAGAAGGAAATCGCAAAGTATAGAAGGAAAGGAGAGCTAATTCAAGAATTTCTGACGGCAGTAAACAATCGGCCCGCTGTCCCCAAATTCCGAGGTGTACCGGCAACCGCAGATCTCCTGGATAACTTAAAAAACCTGGCGAAAACCGGGGGCACCTTTCAAGAAGCTGCTATGAACTCCTGGAGCACGAACAATGACACTGCGAAAACGTTCACAAGTCCGAAAGGCATGGCGAATAATCGAGTCATGTTCCGCACTCTCAATAAATTGGGATCAAGCGTTAAAGCACTTTCGAGCCACGGGCACGAAAATGAAATACTGACGCCTGGTGGCGCTCGCTATAAGGTCGTTGGCTACACACCAGCAGATGTGAACACCTATGGCAACAACACAGTGAAGATCCATTTCTTCGATGTGGTCGAGTATTAGGTTTACATTTCGAAACGAAAGGTATAATACATGTGTAGGGGGCGTTCCGAGTGCAAGGATCCCTGCCCCTGAGTCATTCTCGCACATGTACTTACTATGACTAATGGCTTCTTCTGTTTTACAACGCCCATCTGAAAATCTCTGGGCACGTTTCAATGGTTGGGTAACCTCTACTGACAACCGTATTTTTATTGGCAACTTCGGGGTTTTGATGATCCCATGTTTGTCAGTTGCCGCTATCGTTTTTGTTCTGGCAATTATTGCCGCACCTCCTGTCGATATCGACGGAATTCGTGAGCCGGTGGCTGGTTCATTCCTTTACGGCAACAACATCATCTCTGCTGCTGTTGTGCCTAGTTCCAATGCGATTGGCCTGCACTTTTATCCCATCTGGGAAGCTGCGAGTCTTGATGAGTTCCTCTACAATGGTGGACCTTTTCAATTGATCGTCTTCCACTTCCTTATCGGCATCACTTGCTATGCCGGTCGTCAGTGGGAGCTCTCATATTATCTAGGTATGCGCCCGTGGATTTTTGTGGCCTATATGGCTCCAGTGTCCGCTGCGTTTGCCGTGTTCATGATTTATCCTTCGGGGCAGGGTAGTTTTAGTGATGCGATGCCTTTAGGTATTAGCGGAACTTTCAACTATATGATTGTCTTTACCGCTGAACATAACATCCTAATGAATCCTCTGCATATGCTGGGAGTTGCTGGTGTTTTTGGTGGTGCGTTGTTTAGTGCCATGCACGGGAGTTTGGTGACCAGCTCCTTGATTCGAGAGACAACTGAAACCGAGTCTCACAACAACGGGTACAAGTTTGGACAAGAGGAAGAGACGTACAATATTGTGGCAGCACATGCCTATTTCGGTCGTCTCCTGTTCCAGTATGCCTCCTTCAACAACAGCCGCAGCCTGCACTTCCTTCTCGCTGCATTCCCTGTGATTGGCATTTGGTGCGCTTCAATGGGTATTGCATTGTCCTCAGTTAACTTAAATGGGCTGAACTTCAATCAATCAATCCTCGACCACCAAGGGAATGTTATTCCTACTTGGGCAGACATCCTTAACCGGGCCAACCTGGGAATTGAAGTTCAACACGAACGGAACGCACACAATTTCCCCCTTGACCTGGCAGCAGCCAGTTCCACACCTGTCGCCCTGACTGCTCCGGCAATCGGTTGATTTGAGTTTACTTTCTGTCCTCAAGGTTATAATGACTTTGAGGACTTTTTTATGAATATCTATTTTCAATTTCTTGAGTATGTGAGATCCATCACATACGACGCAGGTGTAATGACAGAGTTACACCATGAACCACCCCACCACACTAAGGAATCCTCTGACGAATCCCCATTGAATGCTCGCGCATCTCTGAACGACCACGCGCTACTTCACTATTACCGGTGGTTGACATACGGCCAACGTGAAGACAAAGCCGCTTGGCTATGGAGGATCGGGCAAACAGAAGAAGCAAGGGAAGAAATTATTCAAAAAAGCGTAGAAGTCCGTAAGGAAGGAAAAATAGGATTCTGGGACTCTGAGTTTCAGAGCGAGATGGGAAAGAGGGGCGCTGTTGCAGGGCACGAAGCTCAACGTATTGCTGGCGTAGGGCGGTGGGATAGTGATACCCAGAGAGAAATCGCTCTGAAAGGTAACACCCCTCAAGTTCGCAAAAAGAAAGCCGAAGGAGGAAAAATAGGGGGTGCTAACTCAGTAGAGACCCGTAGACAAATGAAAGTTGGAGTGTACAATGAGGAGAGTAGAATAAAAGGTAACAGAATGGCTAACCTCTCCCGGTGGGGTTACATTGTAGGGGAAGAAAGAATAAAGTGGGACATAGAGTCTAGAAAAAATTTATCTGAGACATTTAAAGACTACGTTCTGAAGTTCGGGTTCCCGCCCAAGAGGTAGTGTAAACCGTCTTTTACTGCGGGCGCAGCCCGCGCTATACTAAACTCAGTCAAAACAAACCACTCATGGAAACCTGGTCCAACTTCTCCGCATCCGACCTCGCCCTCGCTGTGATTGGCCTCGCTGGCCTGGCATCGGTGGTGGTGGTATTCTCCACCGCTTCAAGCAAAGTCAACAAGCGCGAGATTTCTCTTCGTCAAAATGCCCGAACACAGTCTGAGGCCCGTGATTGATTTCCTTCTAGGAACAGTCATCGGGCTCTCCACCCTTGCCATCCCCTTACTTATCGTATTACTCTGACGGCAAAGGGTAACAATAACTACCGTTCATCCTGCGAAGCAGGACGGAAGTAGGCTCACGCCGAAGGAACGCATTGCTCATCCCACTGGAGACTGCAATGTCAATCGCTACTTATCGTGGTGTCCGTTATGACACCGATGCTCGCAAGAGCGCACCCACTGAAAAACACATTGTCGCCGAAACCTATCGTGGCACTCGGCACACTGAGGTGGTGGAGGTGCGCAAATGAAACCCGCATTCCTAACCTGGCTGTTTGCCAAAATGAAAGCGAACGCCCGTATTGAGAAGCAATACGCTTCAAACACACCGAAAGGCATTGTTTGAAAACACAGGGAGGGCAACCTCCCTTTTCGACTATTTCGACTACCTTTAGAGGTAAAATTACCCTACATAGCAAGATTCGCATGGAACTGTTGCGGAAAGATGTGGACCTCGCTGAACTAGATGTTAAAAAACTGACGAACGATTGCAAGCTGGTACGTCGCGCCAACGGAACGATAGACCTCGTACGCAGCTACAGTTCTGTAAAAGTATTTGACCATTACTGGGACCAGGGTATTCGCATTCTGAAAATTTGGCATGCCGGTGGAACTCGCAACCCTCGGTTTCAGAATCCCGAACTTTAGTTTACAACACCCTGAAAACGGGTATAATAGCGGGTAGCACAGGTATCCGCCATGGTATTCGATCGCAATCCGAAGTTCGGCAAAGATCAGTCCTTTACGGAAGGGGCTCGTCGCGTTGCAGATTTTCTCTGGGAAGCCACGGGGGGCGATGTATCGCAATTTCCTCAGTCGTATCTTGAGAATCTCCGACACGAGTATTCTGACGGCAAAGTCTCAATGCTGGACCTGATTGACCGGGTTAACCTTGGGCCGGACGCAACGTATGAGGAATACTGCGAAGTTGTCGATTTACTCTTATACGCAGACCCAGCTCAGTTTTCAGATCGGAACAGCATCGTAGAGATCCAACCGAGCCACCTGCAGTTTGAAATTGAAGACCCCGAGTTTGACTTTTCCGAGTTTGACTTTGCAGAGGAAGTCATCGAAGCAGAAACGGTGGTAGAAGAGCCAACGGGGCAGCAAGATGACCCTCTGAGCGAGAAGATGGAGCTTTTCTTGAAGAAAGTGATCGCATCCGTTTATCGCGACGGAGTGACCGACGTAACCGACGCAGAAGGAAATCCCCCCACAGCGGCGAACAACTACTTGCTGTCGGACGACGGAAAATCTTTCTCTGGCATTTTCTACGACTCCCCTCCAGGAGAACAGGCCAAGAAGTACCCTTTCCAGATCATCGAGAAAGGCCCCGACCAATGGCAGATTAAGTACTAAAATGCAGGAAACTGACCAGAGCTTTGACATTGCCGCCTCCTCGGAGGGTTCGCAAGATTTGAATGGGAAAGATGCCTGCACTCGCTCAGCACCCTTAATCTCTGAGCCCAGGCTCATACCGAAACTGCGAATTCGGGGAGCGCTCGTTCCGATGCGTAGAGAACTGTAATGAAACACCTCGTTAAATGTTTTCAAGAAAACGTGGGTCGCAGGGGAGTGACTTTCTACGATGAGGAGCATTGTAACTTTCTTACCTGGGACGAAGTCGTTAAGTTCATTAGCGCTTTGCCCAAAGAGGAAGGAAAAGACTCATTCTCGGAACGCCTCGCCGATTCTCTGGCGAATTACAATCCCGACCAGGAATTCCTGGCTGTGCATCAGCATGGGAAATCCGTCTCAGTAGAACTTTACTCGCAAGCACAATGACCGACTGGCAACCCACAAAACTTCGAGATTTTTTCCTTAGTTTCGATGACGAGAATCCAAACCACAAGAAAGCGGCGGACCTGCTGCAGAAGCACGCTGCTCAAGTAATGAATGATGGCGCAGAGTGGGTGAAAGTTTTCCGTGGGGCGACCGGTGACACCACCTATTTAGATAAAGCTGCTGAGATCATCGCAGAGTTTGAAGGCTATCGCGGGCAACCCTACAAGTGTCCAGCAGGGGTCTGGACGATCGGATACGGGACAACCTACTACCCGAATGGCACCCTTGTGAATTCATCAGATGCTTCAATCAGCAAGGCGAAAGCGGAAGAATTGCTCAACTACCACATTGAGAATGCCATTGTTCCGATCCTCTCTCGTAGCATCCCTACATGGGGCGTAATGAATGGCAATCAGAAAGCTGCCATAGTGTCTTTTGCCTACAATCTCGGTTCCCACTTTTACGGTGGTGCCGGTTTCAACACCATTACCAAAGCGTTAAGCAAGAAAGAAAACTGGTCCCAAGTCCCCGCTGCCCTGAGGCTATATGTAAACCCCGGCACAACCTTTGAGGCTGGATTGCGCAGGCGGCGTCAGGCCGAAGGGGAACTATGGGCGAAAGCAGGGTAAAAGCTACAATCGAGCGAAAAGGCCATGGGTGAAGAACTGTCGGTCCTTGCGACCAAGTCCACGAAATACCTTAATGACGCGATTATTGTCGCCCGAATGGCACATTGGAATTGCCGTGGAGACCAGTATTATTCGGCTCACCTAATGTTTTCCAGAATCTACGACGACCTGGCAGGCATTATGGACTCCCACATTGAGTTGCTCCGTGCGGCCGGATTCAATCCGGATTTCTCAATGTTCTCCGGACCGGGCATCTCAATGGACTACTACGACGCGAACACCTTAGTTGAGTTGGTTCTTGACTATGTGATGGCGGCCAATAGTTCTGTCGGAATGTTCTTCCGCTTCTGTGTCGACAAAGACCACGACCCCCGCATGGTGGCTCTATCCGACCACTTGGGCGGAGCCAGCAACACCATCTTAAGGGACACCTACCTGCTTCAGGCTTGGCTGGGCCACTAAGTTTACGGCTCCCACCTTCCGTTAAACTAATACCAGCACTCACCTTGAAAGATGTTCCTGGTTATCAACGGAAAAGGTTTAGCTTGGGATGGTCTTGGATGGAACGAGCAAGGCAAGGAGTTTTTCTCGGTTGCCGCCGCCACTCGATCTCTGCACGAAGAGGGAGAAGATGACAGTGCTGTCCAGATTGTGGAAGCAGAACAATGATTCCACCTCGTTTCATTCCTCCAGGGGTTCTACAACTCTACGAAGTTGTAGGAGACGAAAAAACTCTGATCGTTGAGTTAAACACTTCATCTAAAAATCGAGATCGCATTAATCGAATGCGAAACGACATGTTAATGGTTGATCCTACGAAAACACTGGTAATTTCTGAAAACAATGCTTACCGATAGTCCTAAGTTTATCACAACCTGTGAGGAAGATGAAGATGGCAATCTCGTTCTTAACTTTCCCGATGAACTTCTTGAAGCGATGGGTTGGGGCGAAGGAACCGTCCTCGACATTGACGTCATCGGAGAACGGATCGTGCTGCGAGAAGTACGACAAACAGATTCTGAAGAAACTGGCTTTGCTAGTTGAGGAAAATCGTCGTCTGAAAGAAGAGATTCGCCTCCTGAAAGCCTCTATGGACAAGACCCATGACGTTTGAAAAAGTTATTCTCGAACTCGGAGGAAACCCCCAGGGCCGCACTCCGAAAGCGATTGAGTTGGCAGCCCAGATGCCAGACGCTTTTCTTTTCTTCTCTTCAGTTGAAGACCCGGCCCTCTGTATCAATCTCTGCGCACAAAACGGTATTTCCCCCGACCGATACTATCTTGACTTTCTGGCTTGGGACACGGTAACCAACTTCACTACTTCTGTTAATCGTATCCTAGGGTACGGTTGCAAAGAACTCTACGTTGTTACCGATGGGTTCCATATGTTGCGATCCATGAGTATTGCAACTGCCGTTTACTTTAAGAAAGATGTAAAGCTGGTTCCATCGCCATCGTCTCCAGCTGATTACCAGGAGAGCACGAAACTTGTCATTGAGGACACCGCTCGCGCTTGGCTCTACCGATTCACTGGAAACACTTTGTTCTATCAGCAAGTATACGACGACCGTATGCCGTTGTACCAAGAACTCTACTGTAAGGCAAGACAACTGCAGTCATGATTACCGGCTCCGGAAATCGCTATGTGACGACCGTTCGCCTTGACAGTCGAAACTGCTCGGCAGAGGTGTGGTGGTGCGAAGGGAAACAAGAGTGGCACTGGATGCTGGTGTGGGAAGATGGGTCGGGACCTTACTCCACGCACATGCACAACGGAATCGCACCCACAAAGATGAAAGCTCGCGCAGATATCGTGAAAACCATGATATGGATCGAGGATACTTGGCCGAAGCTGGAGTATTTCGAGAATAATTGGTGAGGGCGGTTAACCGTCCTTTACCCGACCCTCTGAAAACGCTATACTCAAAGGGTGGTTGCGAGCGTGGCGTAATTGGCAGCCGCGCTGGGTTTAGGTTCCAGTGGAGTAATCCGTGGAGGTTCAAGTCCTCTCGCTCGCATTGCCGAAAGGCAAACAATGGCCTGTAGTTCAGCGGTAGAACGCCTGACTGTTAATCAGGATGTCGCAGATTCGATCTCTGCCGGGCCAGTTCCCCATCACATTCGAGGGTGGGGCGTTTCCCAGAAGTGGCCAACCGGGGAGACGTACATGGGCCTGAGGTAAGGAAAGTAAAAGGAGTTGAACTGTTGGTGACACGTAGGGAACGTACGACAGAGCTGGTGACACGTAGGGAACGTACAGCGTAGAGACACCTGCCTCGTTCCCGCTCTGCGTGGTCCGGAAATGTCCGGGCATAGCATCGGGCAGCCTAGTGACAGGCAGCTCCGGGGTCACTACCGGAGCCCCCTAGCCCCCTATGCCTCTCAACGATGCACAAATCTGGGGGTCACTGCGAGGATCTGGTGAATAATTCGAGGTTCGATTCCTTGGTCTCGCCTGGGCTGCTGCCCGATATGAGAAAAGCAAGTCGATTTGGTTCGAAGTGCGAAACCTCGTTAAATTCTCCCTGCCGGTTCTCTTCCGGATGCGAATTGGGGGAAGGTAAAGGGAAGAGCCAGCAGCCTAACACCCCTCAAGCCTATCCTTGGAAGCTCAAATAGAGGGGTCACTCGTGGGTAGTGCACCGAACGGTAACACGCTATGCACATAGCATAGAATTGCGAGGTTCGAGTCCTCGCCCCGCGATTGCCCTTCGGGGCAAAGGGGTTACCCAGGAACGGTAACTTAAATGAAGAGTCCCCTAAGTCACATCGTAGAAGACGCTATGCGTCTCGTAGGTGAACACTCTCGCCCTGCTTTGGAAGATCAAGCCGATTGGTGACGGCAGCGCTCTTGAAAAGCGTCGAGGTGTTAAAGCCCTTGGGCGTTCGACCCGCCCATCTTCCGCTTGCCCTTCGGGGCAATGCTTTACTAAATCTAAAGTGCGCTATAATAGCGTCGTTGCTTTGACAAAACTCCTTTATGAGGGGGGCTCTGCGATACACTGCAGGGAGCAACTCGGAGATGAAGTCATCTCTTAAATAACTGAGCCACCCACAAGTGCCGTTGAAATACGGATCTACGCTTTGCGAGGTGGATGTTGATTTCTATTTTCACTCATGCTTGTTACGAAACTCAAGGGTCTTCTTGGTATGGCCGCGATTGCTGGGATGTCAATCCTGGCTCCTTCTCCCTCTCTCGCTGCTTCTTGTAGCGGTGCCAGCTACTACGGCGTCGGAGATGGTTATCACGGTCAAACCACAGCGAATGGCGAACGATTCAATACCTATGCCATGACAACGGCACATCGTTCTCTGCCCTTCGGGACCCGACTCCGAGTTACACACGGTGGGCGATCTGTGATCGTGCGCGTAAACGACCGAGGACCATTCGTTGGCGGTCGTGAACTCGATCTTTCCTACGCTGCGTTCACCGCTCTTGCTCCGGCAAGTCGTGGTCACATCAACGTGTGCTACTCGCGAGCCTAAGTTTACGAACTTTTCTTGCGGTTATACTGGGTGCGTTACGCACCTTTTCTTGCCCCCTTAGTTCATCAGTTAGAATAACGCTCTTGTAAAGCGTAGAGGCGGGTGCAATTCCTCGCAGGGGGCTCCAGCGGGTATGGTGTAGTGGTAACATGCGAGTTTTCCAAACTTTTGTCCTCGGTTCAAATCCGTGTACCCGCTCTCGCCCGAATACTCTAATCGGGCACTCTGTACAGAAACTTCAATAAAGAATGTTTAAAACTATTTTTGCTGCCGGCGTCGCTGCTGCTTCTATCGCGGCTCCTGCAATGGCCCAAGTGACCTCCGTGTCGCAACTGAAAGATGTGCAGCCCACTGAATGGAGCTATGCTGCCATTAGCAACCTTGTCTCCCGATACGGATGCGTGGCTGGTTATCCTTCAGGCGAGTTCAAGGCTGGTCAACCTGCTAGCCGGGCCGAACTTGCTGCTCTTGTTAGCGCATGCATCGACCGCATCTCCGAGTTTCAAAGCGCCCAGGACGCACAAATTGCCGCTGCTCTGAAGGCTCAAGCCGCTAAGTGGAACGGTACCGCTGCCAAAGTTGCCGCTATCGAACTGAAGGCCGAACGTAAGGCCCAAGAAGTCGGCTCCTACGCTGGTGCCGGTTTGACCCTGACTCGCCAAGGCGTCGACGGCAATGGCTATACCGAAAACCGCACCATCGGTGGCGCCACCATCCAAGGTCGTTTCCCCGTGGCTAACGCTCTCGGCGGCGAAATCTCGGCTCGCCCTTACTTCAACTTTGCTGGCAGCCCTGCCGGTCAAATCGGCGCTGGCGCTGGTATCCTGGCCACCTACGACAAGTCGATTGCCTCGGCAACTCTGGCTGACGGTAGCAAGGTGAGCAAAGCCAACATCTACTTCGGTGGTGGTGGTCAGTTCCCTCTGGTGAATGGCACCGGTTCCAACTTCCAGTCGACCATCGGCCAAACGAGCCAAACCGTGTTCGTGGCTGGTATCGAAGGTCGTGTGAGTGACAGTTTCGTGCTGTTTGCCGACATCAAGTTTCCGACCAAGGAATCCGGTGTGAATGGCACTGCCTATGCACCTGTGGGTGTTGTGGGTGCGGGCTTTAAGTTCTAAGCTAATCGCTTCCACCCCTTTTCGGGGTGGTTCCACCCCCTTTCGGGGTGGTAAATCCCCTTCCGTGTGACGATTGGCCCACGTTACGGGCCACCTTCCGCCGGTAGTCTAAATGGTAATGACACCCCGACAAGGGAGTTGGATAGCGGGTTCGATTCCAGCACGGCGGATCGGGGAAAGCAAGGTCCAAACTTGCAAGTACCCTAGGGGTTCGGCTCTACCCCTCTAACAAAAGGGCCGCCAGCTCCTATAGCTCAGCGGTAGAGCACCTCGTTTACACCGAGATTGTCGGCGGTTCAAATCCGTCTGGGAGCATGACCGGTTTCCCGCCCACCGCAGGTCGGTTTACCCCCTTTCGCCCGGAGCGAAAGCACGCTATGGTTAACTCATGAATCAAAACGACCCCATGACCCCGACCACCCTCTCCCCCGCCGCGCAGGGGGTGCTGGATGCAACTGGAACAACGGGCACACCCTTGGAGCTAGCGGCTCGCGGGATTGCCGCCGCCGCCCTGCGAGCTGCTGCGTTGCACTGCAAGCGAGACACACTAATCATCCTTGCTCTTGCAGACGAGCTGGAGGGTTCCCTGTGAAGTTACTTCTCGCACTGGCAATCCTGTTCACCGTCCCCACTCTTATCGCCCCACACTGCGTTGTGGTTCACGATGGTGTCTGCTTTGAGTCTCAGCGAGCCTATGACATTCACATGGGATGGGGACCAGAGCAGCAAAGGCGGGAAGCGGAGGCAAATCGCTAACTAACAATGAAACCAACAACCCGTAAAAAAGCAGAAAACCTGAACGGCAACTTCGGTGCCGCTCGCATCCAAGGCAAACGCGACAGTCTCGACCTTACCAAGGAAATCCTGAATAAGGACAACCTGAGGATACCAAACCCGAACGAAAGCTATAATAAGTTGGTTGTCGCTTACAACACAACCACCGACGCCAAACTCAAGGCGGCACTCTGGGAAATTCTCAAGCGTCGCAAAGCAACCTTGCAACCGGTGAAGGTAAAACCAATGGTGAAACCCACCTCCGAGTTTGCCGAGTATTGCCGACTCACACGCTAAACAACCATGGATGTGCAACAACTAACCAACGGCAGAATTGTCGTCACCTACGGTCCACCTGTGGATTATCAATCTCAGATCCTTATCGATGAGAACTACCCTTCCATCGTAACTTACAAGTGTGCCAGAACACTAAACTCAATCGGCAAGGTATACAAAACTGCCGATGGACACTGGTGGTTGGCATCTTGCTATCTTCAACATTGGCAACCGATCGAAGTTTTCTCGAAGATCGAAGGGTTCCTCCTTCTGCTTCGCCTGTATAAGCAGCATCAACTGCCATGAACATCGCCGCACTAACTTGGTTCATTGCGGGGTCTTGCTTGGTTTACGCCGTAGCAGTGGACGAGAATGTTTACACTGGTCTGGTGCTTGCCTTGAAGGTGGTCAACATTTGGTTGCAACGTCAGTGGTTCAAAATCAGATACCACCCTGACTCACCCTGGGTCCAATACGAAATAAAACGCAACTCTGACCGTCTGGCAGAGGAGTTCCTCAAAGAATACAAACACAAACAAGAGCAAGAAGATGGATCTGGTAGTTCTGACTGATGGTACCTTCGAAGAAGAAGAAAACCCGGCTAAAGACATTCGACGAGCAATCGAGTTGTCCAACGAAGAATGGAGCGTTGTCGCGCAGTGCGTTGAGTCTTTCGCAGACACTTACCGTGCCAAGCACTCGCAGGTGGTGGCAACTTATGTGACGAGAGGACAATTGCCTGAGGCACAGGCGGAGGCAGCGAAGATGAACGATTTGCTAATGAAATTGGATCGTCTGCAAGCACTCCTATGATGAGGCGAACCCTCTTCACTTGCCGTTGCGGGAGCATCGAGCATATCTTCGTTATCACAGCAGACGAGGAAGATTTGTTCATCGAAGTGCATCTTGCGCCGTTGCCGTTCTGGAAACGGCTGGGTAACGCTGTGCGGTACATCTTCGGCGAACGGTCACCCTACGGCGATTTCGAGGAGATTATTCTGAGCCCTGAAGATGCTCTAGGGCTGGGTGACAAACTGGTAGAATGGGCAGGAGGCGAAAGCCTTGCGTTCCGTCCTAACGACATTTACTAGGAGGCAACATGGAACAGGAAGAATGGAACGAACTTATTTCGATTCGTCACGAAATGAATGCCAACCTGATGGCACAGGATACGAAGACCCAGGAGAAGTATGTGGAACTTTTAGTGAAATCCCTGGAAGGGAAAGGAGATTTGCCCGTAGGGACGGTTTCCCCTACCTGAAGGGGCGGTTTGCCCCCTTTGCTGCATGAGTCAAGCACGCTATAGTAATTACAGTTGAGGAAACCAATGGCTGAGGACACTCTCTACACTATGACTCTGTGTCAGGAAGACTGGCAGCGGGTTATTCAGGCGCTTCGCAACGAAGCATATGCGCTGACGCAAGACAGCAACCGTGCTCACGAGAAGGGTGCGCAAGACTATGCCACTTTGCTGTGGCAGGAGTGTGCAATTCACAATGCCCTCGCTGACGACATCTCTTGGAAAATCCCCGAATGACTAAGCACCCTGTTACCCCACCACCCGAGCTGTTAGATAAGTGGGACAACCTGCCATTAAGCACTCAAGAGATCTTTCTGATTGTCGCCCAGTGGGGCGCAGACCAGGAGCTGGAGGCGTGTATTGCCAACATCCACACGATGTGCGGCAAGGACAGAGCTGATTGGCTGCGCTTAATGCGCCGCCCCAAGCCGCCGAGCTTGAAGGAGCAGGCGCTGGAGCTTGTGGACAGAATTGAAAAAGCCGAGTCTATTTGGGCAATGAGTGAACTTGAAACCATCCGCCGCGCACTGGAGGCGCTTCCTGAATGACCACTGAAGAATACCGCACTCTCTATAATTTGATCCGCAGGTATCAGCTAGAGGATTGCATTCTCAGTGGCAAAGCGTACCACAATTGCGACTACCTGCTGACTCAGCTTTTTCCACACTACTACAATCAAAATACGCAGCAAGAGCGATGACGTTACCAAACAAACTCACTCTCCCCTCCCTCCTAGAAAAGCTAACACAAGCCGACATTTGCTGTCGCGATTGCGGTGAGAAATACGGCACCTACAGTGTCGGATGTTCGAGCACCTGGACCGCCAAATGCCCCATTTGCGAGGAAGTTACAGGTTGCACGGAAGTTCGCGACTGGGGTTACCTGACCAAGGGCATCAACGAGCTTAAGGCTTGGCGCCCTGCAAAACCCTTCTCCGATCTAACCGAAGGCTTCCCGCCTGAGCGTAAGGCTCGCATCAAGGAACAATCCAAGATTCTGGCAGAGCACCTGGCAACCGTTGACCCCATTATGAACGACGACGAACTTGAGGCTGCCCTTGAGGAAAACAAACCGAGTTACGAGCAAGGTGAGATTTCTTGCAGTTTTAGCGAAGACGAAATTGCGGCTCTTAAGGATATGCTGGGGTTTGTGGAAGAACACGAAGAGTACGAGCTGGATGATCCTTGCAAGGCCGCTATCAACAAAGTCTTTGACTTGTACGACGACCACTGCGTGAAATACGGGTTGAGCCCTGCTCTTCAAGCCTACTATGAAAAGTATGGTGAATACGGGACTGGCGAGTACCAGCTGCGTTGGGAAGGTTTTCGCGATGCTTTCTTGGTCCTGAACGGAGGTGAAGAGTGACTGAGTTCGATCTTCAACCGACAGTCGGGTACAGACTCAACCCGAGGAAGCTCAAAACTGCGCCCGCAGGGCACTACCAGACAACACCCACAAAAACAATGGTTTTAGATCTATCTTATCTCGCAGAGCAACCCAGCGAGGCTCAAGAAACTGCAATTCGCAAGGCAGTGGAGCAAGAATGTCTCCGTGCAATCTCAAATTACTTGGGAGAGGTGGCAGATGCTATGGAGAATAACGGGATTGAATCCCTCAATATTCCATCCATTCGCGTAATGGCTCAAGAACTCAACAACCGACTTGAAAATGGCGAAAACTAAAACAGCACAAGTCCAGAAGCTAGATGTGGATGACACCCACTTTATTGATGGAGCATTCACTGTAGACAAGGCACGATGGGGGACGTGGAGGTCATTTGACCGCGAAGGGAAACCCCTCCTCACCTCCCTGACTGAAGAAGATTGCATCGCTGCGACGAGATGGTATCTCAAGAGTTTACAAGACAACTCCTTCGAGCATAATAAAGGTGTTACTTACTCAGGTGAGGTGGGAGGAAAACTGTGAACCTTACGCAATCGCAACAAGACATCGCCAAGGTATGTGGCGAAATCCGTGAGTTACTAACAGAAAAAAATCGCAAGTACGGCGACGCCGCTTTGTCCCCCATTCGTGTGTTCAGCAAGTCTGAACCCCTTGAGCAGATTCGTGTTCGCCTTGACGACAAGTTGAGTCGCCTGCGAAATCAAGCAGAAGACGAGGATGAGGATGTTATCACAGACTTGATTGGTTATCTCGTTCTTTACAGGGTTGCACAGATGCAACAACGCCGATCCGACGACCTTAGGGATTATTGCTGAGATGACCTCAGAAGAATCTCGAACGCTATTTATCGAATCTCTCTTTTCAATCGATGAGATTCTAGATCTGAAGAAGCGTGGTCTCTACGAAGATTACGTCACAGGCAAAATTTCCATCAACACGATTTATACCACCCTTAAGGAGCAGGGAATTTGAATGCTATGGAAAAGTGGAATGATGAAGACCGTGAGGAGGTCGTCGGGGCAATCATTGAAGGAATGATCGCTGAGATGACTCTGGAGCAAATGCGCAATAAAATCTGGGACATGTTGTATGATGATCTCATCTGGCAAGAATGGCCCGATTTGTGGATGAATGCGGAAGATTACGCCCCGGAGCTATTAGAAAGGTTTTCTGAGGAGCAAAAGGGCGGTTAACCGTCCCTTTGCTTGAAGCGAAAGCACGCTATAGTAATTACAGTGAATCAGAAAACCATGACCAACCCCATCACCCCACCGCCGGAGCTGGTGCAGCAGTGGATTCGTGAACGCGATGGCCTTGAGCACCTCGCCACCCAAGCCGCCCAATGGGGCGCCGACCAGGAGCTGGAGGCGTGTTGTGAGTGGTTAGCCAAGTACCGCAATCGAATCCTTGGCGCGGATCTCAAGTTTGTTCGCCGCCCCAAGCCGCCGAGCTTGAAGGAGCAGGCGCTGAAAACGTTGCAAAGGCTGTCCAAAGATGGATTCCCCTGCAACTATCAAGAAGACTCTGATTGGGACACCATCCGCCGCGCACTGGAGGCGCTACCTGAATGACTAATCAACACCCCATCACCCCACCACTCGAGCTGCTACAGCA
>Ga0208721_1000140_pt1 | contig 16712 bp, 9 predicted proteins | sample LakMenEpi17Aug10_FD_150705 | JGI IMG/M metagenome (GOLD analysis project Ga0208721, IMG submission 150705) | Freshwater microbial communities from Lake Mendota, WI - 17AUG2010 deep hole epilimnion (SPAdes) | ecosystem: Environmental > Aquatic > Freshwater > Lentic | place: Lake Mendota, Madison... | reverse complement strand
GGCCAGGAGGCCGACCTCGCCAAGCGACGGTATGACAAGGTCGTGATCATGACCGACGCCGACGTGGACGGTTCCCACATCCGCACGCTCCTGCTCACGTTCTTCTACCGGCAGATGTACCGGCTCGTGGCCGAGGGGCACGTCTACGTGGCCCAGCCGCCGCTGTTCCGGGTGCGGTCGAAGAAGACCGTGTACTACGTGCAGACCGAGGAGGAGATGAAAACGCAGCTCCTCGACCAGGGACTCGGCGAGGGCGTGTTCCTCCCCGGCGACGGCCGGGAGATCGCCGGCGAGGCGATGCAGAAGCTGTGCCGGACGCTGTCCGGACTGGAGGACGCCCTGGTGGCGCTCGAGAAGCGCGGCGTGAGCCTGCGCGACCATGCCGCCCGGCGCGATCCGCAGTCCGGCCGGCTGCCGATGTACCACGTCTACTACGGCCTCGAGGAACGCTGGTGCACGAGCCGCGACGAGCTGGAGGCGTTCGTCAAGGGGAAGGAGCGGGCCACTGGCGGGGCGCTGGCGGTCGGCCGCATGGAGGAGGCGGTGGCGGCGGGGGACACGACTCCGGGCACGGCGCCGGGAACGGGCGACGACCAGCTCGTCGTCGTCGACCTGCACGAGGTGCGGAGCATCAACGCCGGCCTCAAGGAGCTCGAAACGATGGGTTTCGACATCGAGAGCCTCCTCCCCCAGGACCGGACCGGGAGCGACGAGCCGCGCTACACGCTCAGGCGCGGCGACAACGCGATCGGTCTCCAGGACCTGCGCGGCCTGCTCACGGCCGTTCGCCGGGCGGGGGAGAAGGGGCTGTCGATCACGCGCTTCAAGGGGCTCGGCGAGATGAACGCCGAGGAGCTGCGCGACACGACGCTCGACCCGAAGAACCGGACGCTGTTGCGCGTGACGATGACCGACGCGGCGGCCGCCGACGACCTGTTCCGGATCCTGATGGGGGAGAAGGTGGAGCCGCGCCGCGAGTTCATCGAGAAGCACGCGCTGGACGTCAAGAATCTGGATGTGTGATTGTCGCGCCGGAGCCGCCGACCCGGCATCGTGAGAGGAACCGGCGGCGCGGATGGATGATCCCCGCGGTGCGTTGTACAATCTGCCCAGTTCCAGACGCGTTCGGCGAACGACCCCCAACGTGGAGGCCTCGATGCACGGACCCGCGTTCCTCGCCCATCGTGCCAGCGTGGTCCTGGCGGTTGCGGCCGTCGGCATCCTGAATCTGGCGGCGGTCGATGGCAACGCCCCGCAACCGGCGGCTGGAGAAGCCGTCCGCCCTCGGCCCGCGGTCAAGAGCCCGGTCGCAGTCGAGGCCGCTGCCGCCGCGCTGGCGACCGCCGCCGGCCTCGAGGTCACGCTGTTCGCTGCCGAGCCGCTCCTCGCCAGCCCCTCCGACATCGACGTCGATGCCCGGGGCCGCGTCTGGGTGTGCGAGGTGCTCAACTACCGCGGCCTCAGGAACACGCGCAAGGAGGGGGATCGGATCCTCGTACTCGAGGACACAGATGGCGACGGCAAAGCCGACCGGCAGACGGTGTTCTACCAGGGCCCGGAGGTCGATTCGGCGCTGGGAATCTGCGTCATCGGCGAGGGACCGGGCCGCCGCGCGATCGTCTCCTGCTCACCGCACGTGTGGGTGTTCCATGACGATGACGGCGACTTGAAGGCCGACCGCAAGGAGGCGTTGTTCACGAAGACGGGCATGCTGCAGCACGATCACGGCGTCCATGCCGTGACGGTCGGCCCCGATGGCCGCTGGTACTTCAACTGCGGCAACGAGGGAACGGCGGTGCACGATGTCGGCGGACGGCCGATTCGCGACCGGTTCGGCAACGAGGTGCGGAGGTCCGATGTCTTCCGGCAGGGCATGGTGTTCCGCTGCCTGCCCGATGGCAGCGACTTCGAGGTGCTGGGGCACAACTTCCGCAATCCCTACGAGACCGCGGTCGATTCGTTCGGCAGCCTCTGGCAGAGCGACAACGACGACGACGGCAACCGGGCGACGCGGATCAACTGGGTCATGGAATACGGCAACTACGGGTTCACCGACGAACGGACCGGTGCCGGCTGGCAGGTGCGGCGGGAGAACCTCGAGCGGGAGGTGTTTGAGCGGCACTGGCACCAGAACGACCCCGGAGTCGTGCCCAACCTGCTCGCCACCGGTGCCGGCGCGCCGTGCGGGATGTGTGTCTACGAGGGCAGCCTGCTGCCGGAGCGGTTCCACGGCGCGCTCATCCACTGCGAGGCGGGGGGCAACCTGCTCCGCGCCTATCACGTCAGCCCGTCCGGGGCCGGGTACGCGGTCACGGTGGAGACCGTGGTCGATGGCTCGGCCGACAAATGGTTTCGTCCCAGCGACGTCTGCGTGGCGCCCGACGGGTCGCTGATCGCCGCCGACTGGTACGACCCTGGCGTCGGTGGCCATCGGATGGCCGACTCGGGGCGGGGACGCATCCACCGCGTCGCACCCGCGGGCGTGGCCTGGCGGGTGCCGCCGGCCGATTTCGCCACGCTCGCCGGCTGCGTGGCGGCGCTGGCCAGCCCGAACCCGTGCACGCGGGCCACGGCGCTGGAGCGACTGGCACGTGAGCCAGGCGCCGAGGCGGCGCTCGCCACGGCGTTCGAGCAGGCGGGCGATCGACGCCACAAGGCCCGGCTCGCCTGGGCGGCCGGCATGCAGACGGATGCGGCTGAGCGGTGGATTTCCCGGCTGGCCGCCACGGCCGACGAATCGTTGCGGATCATCGCCCTGCGCATGGCAAGGCTGACGCGAGGGGATGTGCTCGGCCTCGTCGAGCAACTCGCTGGCGATCAGTCGGCTGCGGTGCGACGCGAATGTGCCATTGCGCTGCGCGGCCTGGAGGGGGAGCGTGCCGACCGGGCGTGGGCGGCCCTCGCCGACAGGCATGCGGCAGGGGACCGCTGGAGCCTCGAGGCGCTGGGCATCGGTGCCGATGGCGTGCATGGCATGGGGAATCCAGGACCATGGGACGGCAGGCTGGCCGCCTGGCTGGCCATCGAGGGCCGTGACCGGACGGCGCCGACGGCGCGGGAGATCATCTGGCGGAGCCGGGCGGCCGGATCGGCGACGCTGATCGGCGAACGCATCCTCGCCCCCGACACCACCGCGGAAGAGTCGGCGGCCTGCCTGAGGGCGCTCGACTTCCAGGATCCGAAACAGGTCGGGAACGTTCTCCCCCGGCTGGTCACGAATCTCGATGGAACGGACGAGAAATCACGCGCAGTCCTCGGCAGGCTGGTGCTGCGATTGCCTCCCGCGGCTGTGGCCGATCCGGCCGTCGCCGATCGGATCGCGGCGGCGGCCAGCGCCGCGGCCGGGAGCGAGCAATTCATCGCCATCGTGCGGCGGTTCGGTCTCGCACGGCAATTCCGTGGCGACCTGATCGCCATGGCGTCCGCCGAAGGGCAAAAGGACCAGCTGGTGGCCGATGCCGCCGATGCGGCCGTCGCCGCCGGCGCGGATGGTATTCGCGCCGCCGTCGCCACGGGGGATCAGGCTGCGGCTCGTCTCCTCGTCGCGCTCGGAATCCGGGGGGCGCCGGAGGCGGTCGGGGTCCTCAAGGACGTGATCGCCGATGCGGCAGCCGCACCGGAGATGAAGGTGGCGGCCGTTCGCGGCCTGGGCCGGTCGCCCACGGGGGCGCGGGAGTTGATCAGGCTGGCCGGGGCGGGAGGCCTGCCCGGGGCGTTGCCGCAGGTCGCGGTGCATGTCATCGGCTCCTGCCCGTGGGCCGACGTGCGCCAGGCGGCGGCCGCGGTCCTGCCGCTGCCGAAGACCAAGGGGGGTGAACCGATGCCCGCGGTCGCGGAGTTGGTGAACCGCAGGGGGAATGCGAACGTCGGCAAGGAGGTGTTCGTCGGGGTGGGCAGGTGCGCCACGTGTCACGTGGTCGATGGTGCGGGCAAGGCGGTCGGCCCGGACCTGTCCGGCATCGGCGCCAAGTTGTCGCGGTCGGCGATCTTCGAGGCGATTCTCGCCCCGTCGGCCGGGATCAGCCACGGCTACGAGCAATTTCTCGCCGTCCTCGAGGACGGCCGCACGCTGCCTGGACTCGTGATTTCGAGAACCCCCGAACAGATCGTGATGCGCGGCGCCGACGGCATCGACGTCACGCTGCCTGCCACGGACATCGAGGAACTGCGGCGCCAGCCGTTGTCGCTGATGCCGGCCGACCTGGCGGCGGCGCTTTCCGTCCAGGAACTGGTCGACCTCGTGACCTGGCTGGAGACGCTGAAAACGACCCGCTGACGGTCGGTTCGTGGCCGCGGCGATCCGCCGGGCGGATCATTGGACAGCAAGCGGAGGGCATGGGACTCGAACCCACAACCCCTTTCGGGGCACGACATTTCCAGTGTCGCCGCTAGCCATTCGCTTACCCTCCGAACATGCCGCGGAAGCCAAGCGAATATACCACCCAAAATCCGCCCCGGCCCGGCGTTTCCCGCCGCCGCGGCCACGCGTTGACGGCGTCCCCCGGCGAACGTAGATTCGACCCCGTTTTCCCCCGGTTTTCCGGCTCCCTGCCGGCCGCCGGCGTCGTCCTCGATCCCTCTCGCGAAAGGTCTCGTGCAGCCCATGGCCACCTCCCTCGGAAAGAAGTCCGCCAAGAAGTCCGCTCGGAAGCCGGGAGGCGGGGGCAAGTCGGGGCGCATGATCTACTGCTTCGGCGCCAAGCGGTGCGACGGCGACGGCACGATGAAGCCGCTCCTCGGTGGCAAGGGGGCGAACCTCGCGCAGATGACGAAGATCGGGCTCCCCGTGCCCCCCGGGTTCACGATCACCACGCAGGTCTGCATCGACTACTACAAGAACGACAAGAAGTTCCCCAAGGGCCTCGAGGAGGAGGTCGCCTCCGCCATGAAGCTCATGGAGAAGGAGACCGGGAAGAAGTTCGGCGACCCGCACAACGCCCTCCTCGTCAGCGTCCGCTCCGGCGCCCGCGACAGCATGCCGGGGATGATGGACACGATCCTCAACCTCGGCCTCAACGACGACACGGTGAAGGGGCTCGCCGCCGCCACCGGCAATCCGCGGTTCGCCTACGACTCCTACCGCCGCTTCATCCAGATGTACGGCGACGTGGTGATGGGCGTGCAGAAGCGGCACGAGAACGAGCACGACCCCTTCGAGGAGACGATGGAGGGGCTCAAGCACCAGCTCGGGATCCACGACGACACCGACCTCACCGAGGCCCACCTCCGCGAGCTCATCAGCCGCTACCTGCGGCTCATCAAGGAGCGGACCGGCAAGACCTTCCCGCAGGAACCCTTCGGGCAGCTGATGGGCGCGGTGGGCGCCGTGTTCGGCAGCTGGATGAACGAGCGGGCGATCCTCTACCGCCGCAAGTACAAGATCCCCGACGAATGGGGCACCGCCGTCAATGTCCAGAGCATGGTGTTCGGCAACATGGGTGACGACTGCGCCACCGGCGTGGCCTTCACCCGCGACCCGGCCACCGGCGAGGACGTGTTCTACGGCGAGTACCTCGTCAACGCCCAGGGGGAGGACGTGGTGGCCGGCGTGCGGACGCCGAAGCCCGTGGCCGAGATGGCCCACGAGCCGATGTTCGCCGGCACCTACAAGCAGCTGGAGAAGGTCCGGGCCACGCTGGAGAAGAAGTTCGGCGATGTCCAGGACTTCGAGTTCACCGTCGAGAAGAAGAAGCTCTACATGCTGCAGACGCGGCACGGCAAGCGAACGGCGCTGGCCTACGTGAAGATCGCCCACGACATGGTCAAGCAGAAGCTGATGACCGCCGAGCATGCGATCCAGTCGGCCGATCCCGATGCGCTGTCGCAGCTGTTGGCGCCGATCTTCGACCGCCATGACTACGAGGGGGCGAAGAAGGGGGGGCGGCTGCTGACGACGGGCCTGCCCGCCGGCCCCGGCGCCGCGACGGGCCAGCTCGTGTTCTCCGCCGCCAAGGCCGAGGAACTGGCCCACAAGGGGACGCATGTCGTCCTCGCCCGCGTCGAGACGAGTCCCGAGGACCTGCGCGGCATGATCGCCGCCGAGGGCATTCTCACCAGCCGCGGCGGCGTCTCCAGCCACGCCGCGCTCGTGGCCCGGCAGATGGGCAAGGTGTGCGTGGCCGGTGCGGGGGCGATCCAGATCGACTATGCCGCGGGCACGCTCAAGTGCGCCGGGCAGACGCTCCGCGAGGGGGATGCGATCTCGATCAACGGCTCCACGGGCGAGGTCTTCGCCGGCGGCATCAAGACGGCCGACAGCGAGCTCAAGCAGGTGCTGATCGCCAAGACGATGAAGCCCGCCGATTCTGAGGTCTTCCAGTACTACGACTTCATCATGAAGCTCGCCGACAAGCACCGCAAACTCGGCATCCGCACCAACGCCGACACGCCCGAGCAGGTCCGGCACGCCATCGCCTTCGGCGCCGAGGGAATCGGCCTGACGCGGACCGAGCACATGTTCTTCGAGGGCGACCGCATCGATGCCATGCGGGAGATGATCCTCGCCGAGAACGAGGAGGTGCGCCGCGAGGCTCTCGCCAAGCTCCTCCCCTACCAGCGGGACGACTTCGAGGGCATCTTCCGGGCCCTCGAGGGCCGGCCGGCCACGATCCGCTTTCTCGACCCGCCGCTGCACGAGTTCGTGCCGCATGACGAGAAGGCCCAGGCCGACTTGGCGAAGAAGCTCCGCCTCCCGGTGGAGACGGTCAAGGCCCGCGTCCATGCCCTGCACGAGTTCAACCCGATGCTCGGCCATCGTGGCTGCCGCCTCGGCATCAGCTACCCGGAGATTTCCGAGATGCAGGCCCGGGCGGTGTTCGAGGCCGCAGCCAAGGTCCAGAAGGACGGCGTCAAGGTGAAGCCGGAGATCATGATCCCGCTCGTCGGCTTCAAGAAGGAGCTCGACCACCAGGTGGCGATCGTGCACGCCGTGGCGGAGAAGGTGCAGAAGGAGACGGGGCAGAAGATCAAGTACCTCGTCGGGACGATGATCGAGATCCCGCGTGGCGCCCTGACCGCGGACGAGATCGCCGAGACGGCCGAGTTCTTCTCCTTCGGGACCAACGACCTCACCCAGACCTGCCTGGGAATGAGCCGCGACGACATGGGCTCGTTCCTGCAGAAGTACACCGAGGAGGGGATCTTCAAGGCCAATCCGTTCGCCTCGATCGACGCCAGCGGCGTCGGCCAGTTGATGGAGATCGCCGCCGAACGCGGCCGCAAGACCCGCAAGGACATCAAGCTCGGGATCTGCGGCGAGCATGGCGGCGATCCCCACTCGGTGATCTTCTGTCACAAAGTCGGCCTCGACTACGTGAGCTGCTCGCCGTTCCGGCTGCCGGTGGCCCGGCTGGCTGCCGCCCAGGCGGCCCTCGGCAAGACCTACTGAGGAAGTAGCAGGCGGCCCGGCGCGGGCCTCGACGTGGACGTGAAACCGCGGCAGGGAATCGTCGAGGTCGAGGTCACGCGCGGGGGCCGGTGGGAGAGCGTCCACGCGGTCGCCTGGGCGCTGGCCGCGGCAGACGACCGCCCGGCCGATGGGACGGTCGCCGGCCTGCCGGACGTGTTTCCCCGCTCGGCCGTCAAGCCCCTCCAGGCGATGCCCGTCATCGAGACGGGGGCGGAAGGGGTGTCATCCGCGGCCGTGCCCGGCGCAGGTCTCGGGATCGCGGTCAAGGCCCTCGACGGCGCGGGCCGAGCCGCCGAGATCGTCATGGCGGCGCTGCTCGGCCGGCACGTGCCAGAGTTACCTGCCGCCGCCGCCGCGCGGCTCTCCGAGCGGGCCGCACCGGTCATCCGCCGCGGCGACGGCACGCCGGTCGGCGGCCTACGGCTCGTGGCCGGCAGCCGGCTGGACTGATCGAAAGGGAGTTGCAGCATGGAGCTCACCCCCGAAGCCCGGACGCTGGCCGGGGTCGTCGCGGTCGTGGTCGTGCTCTGGTTCACCGAGGCGTTGCCGCTGGCCGTGACGGCGCTCGTCGGGGCCGCTGCCTGCGTGCTCCTCGGGGTGGCGCCCGCCAAGGAGGTGTTTCGGCCGTTCGCCGATCCGCTCATCTTCCTGTTCATCGGCTCGTTTTTGCTCGCCGAGGCGTTCCGCATCCAGCGGCTCGACCGCCGGCTGGCCTACGCCGTGCTCGCCGTGCCCTGGGTCGGAGAGCGGCCGCGCCGGCTGCTCGCCGCCGTGGCGGTCGTGTCGGTGCTGACGAGCGCCTTCATCTCCAACACCGTGACGGCGGCGCTGATGATGGCGATCGTCGCCGGCCTCGTGGCAGCGATCGAGGAGGCGGCCGATGCGGCGGCGCGGCCGGCGCCGACGTTCGCCACCAGCCTCTACCTGTGCATCGCCTTCGCCGCCTCGATCGGCGGACTGGCGACACCGATCGGCACGCCGACGAACCTCATCGGCCTGGGCTTCATCCGCAGTGAGCTGGGTGTGGCGATCTCGTTTCCCGGCTGGTGCGCCCTGAGCCTGCCCGTGGTCGGCGTACTCGGCACGTTCGCCGTGCTGCTGCTCGGCCGGTTGTTTCCTGCCGGTGTGGACCGGCTCGCCGGCGTCTCCCGGCACGTCGCGGCCGAGCGGGCCCGGCTCGGGGCCTGGACGGTCGCGCAGTGGTCGACCGTGGCCGCGTTCACCGTCACGGTCGGGCTCTGGGTGGTGCCCGGCGTCCTCCTCGGCCTGCTCGGGCAGAAACACCCGCTCGTCGCCTGGCTGCAGGCCCGCCTCCCCGAGGGCGTGGCGGCGATCGTGGGGGCAGCGCTTTTGTTCGTCCTGCCCGGCGGGCGGAGCGAGTCCGGCCGGCGGCGGCCGGTGCTGCGCTGGAAGGAGGCGCGGATCGACTGGGACATCGTCCTCCTCTACGGCGGCGGCCTGGCGCTCGGCGAACTCTGCTTCTCGACCGGGCTGGCCGCCGCCGTCGGTGCCGGGATCGAGCACTGGATTCCGGCGGGTCCGTGGGCCGGCGTGGCGCTGGTGCTGGCCGCGGCCGGCGTGGCGGCGCTGACCAGCGAGTTCACGAGCAACGTCGCCAGCGCCACGATGGTCGTGCCGGTGGTGATCGCCGTGGCGCGGGCCGCCGGGGGGGACGCCGTGCTGGCGGCGCTGGCGGCGACGCTCGCCGCCAGCCTCGGCTTCATGATGCCGGTGAGCAGCCCGTGCAACGCGATCGTCTACGGCTCGGGGCGGATCCCGCTCCGGGCGATGATGGCCTCCGGCGCGATCCTCGACGTCGTCGGCGTCGCCCTGATCACGGCCGCGCTGCTGGTGGCGAGATGGGTGGGGTGAGCCGCGCGCGGCTGCGACGGCTCCGTAGAACCTGCAACGGTGCAAGCATCGCTTGCGTGGAGCCGGGCTGTGCCCGGCGACCACAAGCCGTCGCAGCCGCTTTGTCGGCTGCGACGGCGCGAAAGTCAGAACCCCGGCTCGATCGGCGCCCCGCAGTTGTGGCAGCGCGGCAGCATTGGCGGCCGCGGCGTGGGCATGTAACCCTCGGCACACAGCGTGTGGAGTCGGGGAAACAGCGACGGCATCGTGGCATTGGCCTCGCGGAGCTGGCGGTGGACGCAGAGCTGCCCGCGCGGGTCGGCGTGGAACATCGTGCCATGCCGATGGCAGGCCGGGCCGCAGCCCGGCGCCGACACGCTGGCATGCCACGGTGGCCGCTGCCCGTTCCGACAGCCGCAGGCCTCCGATCCGGGACCGACCTGGACGCCCTCCGACACGATCACCGGTGACCGCGCCGCCGCGTCCCGGATCGAGAGGATCGACGGGATGATGGCGACGATCAAGGCGGCGATCACGCCGCGGCGGCTGGCTGGCACCGGTGAGCTCCTTGGCCTGAAGGGAAGCGGATTCCATTCCGCGTCCCTGGCAGGTGCATCGACCCCCGTCCCCCGCCCCGTTGAGCGGTCGTGACGCCGGGTGGGGTCGTGACGGTAGGGGGGGCGGTGACGCTGGGGTGGCGATGACGGAGGGGTTGGTGCCGGTCAGTCGAGGGCCACGTCGTCCACGAGAAATGACTCGAGAGCGGTCCGCGTCGCGAGCACGATGTATCCACGGTCGCCATGCCGATAGCCGCCGATGCCGACCAGGGCCGCTCCGTGCTGGTAGCGGTCGACCACGCCACCGTCGGCCCAGGCGACGGTCACCGAGCCGTCGGGGCCGGCGATGAGCCACTGACGCCGGGCGCTGCCGAGCAGGTCGGCCCAGGCGAGGGGTTCGATCGGCCCGTCACGGTGCATGCCGGCCGGAAGGGAAATGTCCCAGAGCGGCTCGGCACCGGGGCCGAGCCCGATCGCGGCGTTGCCCCCTGCCGCGTCGCGGCCGCAGCCGATCACCGACCAGGCAGCATCCATGCCGACCGGTCCCGCGGCCAGCGTCCCGAGCCGGAAGCCGGTGATGGGCGTGAGCACGGCTGGGCCCGCGCCGGCCGGAACCCGCGCCAGCCGTCCGTCGGCCGTCGCGGCCAGCACCGTCGCCGCGCCCGGCTGCCCCGCGGCCACGCCGACCACCGTGCCGGGTGTCCGGTCGCGCCACTGCCGCTCTCCGGAAAGGCTGCAGCAGTGGACGCCGATCGTTCCCAGGTAGCCGATCGCGATCTCCGGTGTGCCGTCGCCGTCGGCGTCGGTGAAGTCGGCCGCCGCGATGCCGGCGTGCGGGCCGCCGCCAGCCTCGGGATAGGTGGCGTGGAGTTTCCAGGCGTCGTCGAAGACGAACACCTGCTGACCGCCGCGGGCCGCACCGAGCCACCAGCGGCGCCCGGCCGCGTCGCGGGCCGTTCGCAGGAAGCCGACGGCGGCATCGGGGGGCAGCGGCAGTTCGTGGCGGGCCAGTTCCCGCCCCTGGGCGTCGAGCGCCACGACCGTCCGCCAGCCGTCGAGGGCGAGGACCCGCGGCCCGTCCGGCCCCGCCTCGGGCTCGTCGAGGCAGAGGAGGTTTCCAGGCAGCGCGACGGCGTCGGCCTGCCACTGCCTCACGAGCTTGAACCGCAGTGGCTGGCGCCGGGGCGCGATCGACTGCTCGGGCAGCCTTTCGACCGGTCCGCCGAGCCGGGCCCCGACCCGCCGCAGCTCGTCACGATAGGCCTGCAGCGCAGCGGCCCGCCGGTCGCGCACCAGGGGGAGCGTGTCCTTGCCGGCGGCGAGGGCCTCGAGCGTCGCCCGGACGTCGGTGCCGATCCGATTCCCCTCGCCGGCCTGCACGTCGGCGATCGTGCCGTCGGCCGCGATGATCACCAGCGTCGGAAACTCCTCGACCCCCAGGCTGGCAGCGGCCCCGCCGCGCTCGTCGCGCACGAGCGTCCCCACGCCGCCGTATTCCGCCAGGCGTTTGCCGAGCGCCGCGCTGCCGACGTCCGCTTCGTCGACGCTCACGGCGAGGTGTCGGACGCGGACGGGAGGCGTGGCGGAGGCATGTGCCGTGGTGAACCCGTTCACGGCCGCGCCCACCTGCGGCATGGTGCGCGTGCAGGGTTCGCAGCCGTCGAAGAAAAACTCGAGCACGGCGATCGTGCCGGTGAGCGCCTCGCGCGTCAGCGACTCGCCATCCGCGCTGGCGACTGAGAACACGGGGGCGGGACGGCCCACGAGCGGGCTGACGGGCCGTGGCGGCCGCGGCGGCTCGAGGCGGGCGACCTCGATCGCGCCGGGGGGCGGCTGGAGGGAGAATGCCGTCGCCGCGGGCGCCGTGAAGGCCGCGGCGGTGAACTCGACGACGATCTTCAGGCCGGTTGCGCCCTCCGATCGGTCGCCTCCGGGCGGGACCTCCATCCGGCGCAGGAGACGCGCGCGGCGGTCGATCCAGAGCACCAGTTCGCCGTCGGGCCGGGGGATCACGATGCGGTCGCAGGCATGCCCATCGACCGGCTCGCTGCGGGTGATCCGCGCCGGCCCGGTGGCGTCGGCGAGGACGAGGTCGAGGGTGTCGTCGGCGAGGAGCAAAGGCAGCTGCGTGGGGCAGCCCGCCTCCCCTTCCGTGACGGCGGCGGTGAGATCCCGGTCGGCGAAGATCCGCTCCAGTGTCAGCGGGGACGTGACGTGCGACACGAGCACCTGCCCCGGCGCGGCGCCGATCGCGGCCCGCAGCGTGCCGGTGGCGACGGCGAGGTGCGCGTCGTAGGCATCGACCCGGAGCCGGTCGGGACGGACGAACGCCGCCCGGAAGGGGAGCGTTCGTTCGGTCAGCGTGCCGTCCTGCATCTGCTCGATCCGGACACGGGCGTCGTCCGCATAGGCGCCGGCCTCGCGGTAGGCGCGGGCCATCGCCCGGAGCACGTCGCCGGCATCCTCGCGTCGGCCGCAGCCGGCGGAGACCGTGACGACGACGCAGGCGCCGATGATGAACAGGCCGCGGCACGGGACAGGGTGGTGCATCATGCCGGCATCTTGCCCGAGACACGGCCGTCACGGCCAGAGCGATCTCCGGGCAGGGCGTTTGCCGGGGGACCGCGCCGTTCGGTCGACGTCGCCGTACAATGTTTCCTTCCTTGGTCCATGCCCTCCCCCAGCAGCCTCCGCTTCGCACGTGATCCGACTCGACACCGGCAGCGACACCCCCGTGCTCCTCGACGTCGAACCGGGGACGTTCGTGGCGGAGTTTCACGGGCCTGACGGCGTCGCCGGCCCGGCTGCCCGCGACCTGGTCGGCCAGGCGGTCACCCGCCCCGCGCATGCCCCGCCGCTCCAGGCCCATGTCGTGCCGGGGGACCGGGTCGCCGTCGCCGTCGCCGGCTCCGTGCCGCAGGACGAGCACGTGCTCGGCGCCATCACCGGCAGCCTGACGGCGGCGGGCATCGCAGCCGACGAGATCACGGTGCTCCACGGACCGGCGCTCGAGCCCGGCGCCGGCGGCGGATCGGCCGCGTACGGCGGCGACGTCTTCGATCCAGCCATCGAGTCGGCGACTGCCTACCTCGCGGCGGACCAGTCCGCCCATCCCCTGCACCTGGCCCGCACGCTCGTCGATGCCGACGTCGTGGTCGCCGTGGGGGCATGGGGCTGGAACGCCGCGCTCGGTGGCCGGTCGCTGGAGGGGGAGCTGTGGCCGACGTTCGCCCGGCTCGGCTGTCGGCGCGACCTGACCGTCGTGCTGGCCCGGCGCGGCCGGCATGCGCTGGCCGACTGGCGGACGAGCATGCAGGAGGCGACCTGGCAGCTCGGCGTCTGCGCCAGCCTGCGCATCGTGCCGGGCCGGGCCGGGACGGTCCATGCGGCCCTGTTCGGCATGCCGGACGAGGCGTGCCGCGCGGCGCGGACCGCGGCCGGTGGCTGGTGTCCGCGGGTCGACGATCCGGTGGACCTCGCGCTGGTCACGCTCTCGGCGGCACAGGGGGGCTGGCCGTCGATCACGCGGGCCGTCGCGGCGGCGGCCCGGGTCACGCGGCCTGACGGCACGATCTGCATCGCCTGCCGGGAGGCGGCGGCACCGGGCATCATCTTCCTGCGCTGGCGGCAGGGGGCGCCGCTGGAGCGGCTCGTGCACGAGGCGCTGGGCACGGGCGATCCGCTCCTCGTGGCCGACGCCCTGCAGACGCGGCTCTTCGCCCGCTCCCTCGGCGAGCGGCGGATCGTGCTCCTCTCGGAGTTGGAGCAAGGGGCCGTCGAGGAACTCGAGTTCGGGTTCGCCGCCGGCCCCGAGGTGCTCGAGCGGCTCGTCGATCGGGCGGAGGCGACCGCCGTGCTCCACGAGGCCGACCTGATGTTTCCGCAGCCGGCCGGCTGACGTCCGGCCACGCTCAGGGGATCCGGTGCCGCAGGGCGTCGACCGGCAGCGGACCCCAGTGCCGCGAGTCGCGGCTCCCGGCCGGAAAGTCGCCGAGCACGAACACCGCGTTCGGCCCGAGCGACCAGGCGGCGGCGCCGTCCGGTGCGCCGCGCTGGAGGACGTCGCGCCAGCGCCAGGCGCGCTCGATCGCGGCGCCGGCCTGCGCCACCGTCGTGGCAGGCTCGATCACGACCGCGAGTGCCGGGGCCACGTCTCCCTCGTCGCGGTCGGGCCATGGCCGGGCGAAGCTCCAGCGGTCCGGCGGCCCGACCGGCAGGCAGGACCGCTCCGGGCACGTGTTGGCAGCGCCCGCGGGCAGCCGCCAGGCGACCGCGACCACGTGGCCGTCGAGCCGTCCGGCGACGATCGCGTACCGACCGGCGGCACGCAGCCGCCAGGTGAAGACGGTTTCCGCCACCCGGGCCCGCACCCGCAGACCGGCGTCGTCGGGCGGCCGCGAAGCCTGCACCACCGCGGCCACGCCGCCGTCCCGGACCGGGAGCAGCAGGCTGCCGCCGCCGGTCGCCAGCGGCTCGTCGTCGAGCACGTCGGTGGCGGGCCGTGCCCAGCGTTCGCCGCCGGCGGCAGCGTCGTCATGGCCCGCGCTGACGCGCTGGCCCATCGCGGCCAGCTGCCGCGGCCCCTTGAGCACGATCCGGTCGGCGACGACGAGGTCGCCGGCGGCGATCACCACCGTCTCGCCGGGCAGGCCGGCGATCCGCTTGATGACCGGCGTGCCGTCGGCTGCGTCGAGCACCCAGCGTTCGAACCGGCGCGGCCGCGTCAACCGGTCGCGGAGCGGGAGCAGGCCGGTCGCGACGACGTCGCCGGGCAGGAGTCCCGGCGCCATCGACGTGCCTTCGACGACGAACCGGCGCGGCGGGAGGAGGGCCGCGCCGGTGCCGACGAGCACCAGGCCCGCGGCCAGGGCCAGCCAGCGGCGGCTCGTCAACGAGCAGGCTCGGGGCCCTCGCCCCGGGGGAGTGCCGCACCGCTCGGCGGCGTCAGCCGCCGCTCTGCCCGTCCCCTGCGCTGCCACGGTGGCTCAGTCGACGGCGACCCACTGCCGGCTCGCAGCGCTGGCGAGGACGGCGTCGCAGACCTTCTGCGTCTCCAGCGCGTCGCGGAACGTCGGCGGACAGGGCTGCTTCTTCGCGTAGGCGTCGAGGAAGTCGGCGACCTGGTGGACGAAGCTGTGCTCGTAGCCGATCGCCAGCCCCGGCACCCACCACTTGTCCATGTAGGGATGGTCGCCGTCGGTGACGTGGATGCTCTTCCAGCCGCGCATCGGGCCGGCGTCCTTGTAGTCGAAGACCTCGAGCCGGTGGAGGTCGTGGAGGTCCCACTTCAGGCTCATCTTCTCGCCGTTGATCTCGAACGTGTACAGGGCCTTGTGGCCGCGGGCGTAGCGCGTGCTCTCGAAGAGACCGAGCGAGCCGTTGGTGAAGTGGCAGAGGAACGAGCAGGCATCGTCGATCTTCACCGGCTCGACCTTGCCGCTGAGCTGGTGCTTCCGCTCCTTGACGAACGTCTCGGTCATCGCCGTGACGTCGCTGACGCCGCCGTTGAGCCAGAGGGCGGTGTCGATGCAGTGGGCGAGCAGGTCGCCGGTCACGCCGCTGCCGGCCGCGGCGGCATCGAGCCGCCACAGGGCGGCGCCCCCCTGGGGGAGGTCGGCGGAGATCGTCCAGTCCTGGAGGAACTCCGCCCGGTAGTGGAACACGCGGCCGAGGGCCCCGGAGTCGATGATCTGCTTGGCGAACGTCACCGCGGGGATGCGCCGGTAGTTGTACCAGACGGTGTTCGGCACGCCGGCCTTCTCCACCGCCGCGCACATCCGCTCCCCCTCGGCAACGTCCATCGACAGCGGCTTCTCGCAGAGGATCGCCTTGCCGTGTTTCGCGGCCTCGATGGCGATCTCGGCATGCAGGTTGTTGGGGGTGCAGATGTCGATGGCGTCGATGTCGTCGGCCGCGACGAGCTTCCGCCAGTCGGTCTCGACCCGCCGGTAGCCCCAGCGGTCGGCGAATGCCCGGGCCTTGTCGGCGTCACGGGCGGCGACGGCCTGGAGCACCGGCAGGTACTCGAGGTCGAAGAAGTCCTTGACGCGGTTGTAGCCGTTGGAGTGGGCCCGGCCCATGAAGCCGTAGCCGATCATGCCGATGCGGAGGGGTTTTGCCATCGCTTTGGTCCTCGTGGGTTGCGTTCAATCACGTGTGGTTCGCTGCGGGGCGGCGGCAGTCTCGTCGCTGTGGGCCGCGGCGGCCCAACGCTCCTCGAGCAGCCGCCGACCCCTCCGCTCCGTTCGTCGTCGGCGACCGGGCCCGAGAACACTGCGCTGGCGTTTCTTTCGCGGTGACCAGCAGGCTCCGCTTCAAGGGTAAAAAAGTTCGTGGTGGATCAGTTCCAGCCGTGGGCGTCGCGGACGGCGATCATCGTGCGCAGGATCGTGTTCCAAGTCTGCGGGTTTTCGAGCGTGGCGTTGGGGAACATGCAGCCGTCCCAGCAGATGTGGCGGATGCCGCGGTCGGCCGCCCCCTCCAGCCACAACCCCGCGCATTTGACGATGTCGAGCTTGCCGTTGGGGTCGTCGGCCGGGCAGTGCTTGCCGGTCTTGTCGTGGGCGCCGGCGCCATGCACCTGGCCGTCGTTCTGGGCGACGTGGAAGTCGATCGTCCACGGGCGGAGCTTGGCCACCATCGACTCGTAGGCGGGCCAGAACTCGGCCTCCGTGTAGCCCGGCTGCACCAGCGCGTGCTCCGGGGCGTTGTAGCCGAGCAGGTACAGGTAGGTGTGGGCGAGGTCGGCCTGGAAGCCGAGCGCCTCCGGCATTCCCACCTCCTCGAGGAGGTCGAGCATGTCCTTCCAGGAGTGCATGCCCGCCCAGCAGATCTCCCCCTCGGCCGCGAGCCGCTGCCCGTTGTCCTTGGCGATCGTCGCGGCTTCGCGGAACGTC
>Ga0208721_1000132_pt1 | contig 17290 bp, 10 predicted proteins | sample LakMenEpi17Aug10_FD_150705 | JGI IMG/M metagenome (GOLD analysis project Ga0208721, IMG submission 150705) | Freshwater microbial communities from Lake Mendota, WI - 17AUG2010 deep hole epilimnion (SPAdes) | ecosystem: Environmental > Aquatic > Freshwater > Lentic | place: Lake Mendota, Madison... | reverse complement strand
CTCCGCCGCTTTGGCTCTCCTGGCAACGGCCTGCGTCGTAGCCGGGCCCGCCCCTGCCGCTGACCAAGCAGCAGCCGACGCCCAGGCGCTGCAGGCGGAATTGCGGAAAGTCGTCGTCACCGATCTCGATCCGGCCAGTGACGGTCCGCAGCCGCAGGGTGATCAGAAGGCCCTTCAGGTGTGGAGTCGCAAGCAGCTCATCCGCAGCCAGGCGGCCAACATGGAGCGGCAGGCGGCAGGGGAATTTCGGGGGGCGCTCGAGCTGATCCGGCAGGTCTGCCCCGACCTGGCTCCCGAGGTGCGCGGCCAGGCATTGGAGGCCGGGATGCTCGCCCTGCGAAAAGCCGCCCTCGTCACGGCCAATGCGCAGTACTCCGGCGGCCAGCCTGGCGGGATGCCCAGCGTCCCCGGCATCGAAGCCGCATTCGCGGTCATCAGGTCGCGTGCCGCGCCCGAGCAGGTCGCGGCGCTCGACGCGGAAATCAGTGCGCAGGCCGCCCGGCGCCGGAGGAACGCCCAAACGTTGACGCTCGCGGCGATCGATGCGGAACTGAAACTCTCCGCCAGCCAGCGGGTCGCGATCGCCGCCGCCCTCGAGCGGGCCTGGCAAGACCCATGGACCGTGGCGGCATGGTTCAACGCGGCCTCAAGCGGCCCATTCGCCCCCGACTATGCGGCCGACTGCATCCTTCCGAGCCTGACGCCGCGGCAGCGCGAGGCGTGGACAGCGTGGTGCGGCGAAAGCGGGTGGCAGGCGGCCTCGAGCCGAAACCCGCACATGCTCGGGCGTCATGGCCAGGGCCATGCCGGGATCAGCCTGCAGGCCGACGAGTGGTGGGGAAACTGATGGTCATGCGGCTGAATCCGGGGTGGCTGTGGCGCGGGGCGCAACTGTGGCTGCTGGCGGGGTTGGCCTGCGTCTTCGTGGCACCGGGCCCGGGTCGGGCGGAAGACGACATCGTTGCCGAGGAGCCGTCGGCGATCTTTCAGAAGGACGCGGCGGTGCTCGATGCGAAAAATGCCGCTGCCGTCCGGCAGAACTTAGTGGCACAGTACGAAAACACGGTGTATCAGCATCATGCGCTGAGTCGGCGGCGGGGCCGGAAGGGATTCGTCCCGGCCAATCGCGTTGCGCCCCGCGAATGGATGGAGCGGTTCATGGCGCTCTGGATCGGCCGTATCGAGGCCTCCTGCGCGGTGACGGAACCGCAACGGGTGCGGCTCAAGGAGGTGCTGTGGGTCGACCTGGAGCCGGTCGTGACGCAGATCGAGGCCGACCTCGCCCGGTACGGCGCTCTGCGGCTCGAGGGACGACGGGGGGACACGGACGTTCTGGAAGCCAGCCAGAGGATGCACGAGGACGCGATTCGCGTCAGGGACATGCTGGCCCGGGCCATCGCCGAGGATTCGCTGTTCTTCAAGGTGCTCTCGACCACGCTCGCCGAGGAGCAGCATGAACGCCTGATGGCCGATTTCGCGGCCAGCCGCGCCGGCCGCTGGGCCGGTACGGTGGCCGGCAGCCTCGACATGCTCGACGGCACGCTCGGGCTGACCGCCAAGCAGCATGCCGGCCTGGAAAAATTGCTGCTCGAGCGACAGCCGAAGCTGTACGTCTATCCACCGCAGGCGGAATCGATCCACGTGCGTTTCGCCCTGGTGAGCATCGAATTGGCGAGCGTCGAGGAACACGTCCTCAAGGACCTCGTCAACGAGCGGCAGTGGGCCGCTCTCGAGGGCCTGCGGCGGTCGGGCGAAACGCTGCGGCCGCACTTCGTGAAACAGGGGTGGTACGAGCCATGAACGCGACGCTCTCTAGCCGCGGCGACAAGGGGCGCTGGTCGTTCGTTTCCCTGGCGGTCGGATGGCTGGCCGCGCTTCCGCTGGTCGTGGCAGATCCCGGCCCGGCCCCGGAGGCAACCAGCGGCCCGGTGCTCGACCTGCAGGCGAACGGGTTCAGCGTCGGCGGCCTGCTCGATGCACCGGCCATCGGCGACGGGCCGCGGTCGACGCTGCTCTGGAAGTCGGACCTGTTCGCGACGCCGCTGGAACTGTCGATTCCCGACATCGCCCGCATCCGCTTCCCACGCCGGGATGCGGCGGCCGTTCCACCCGGCAGTTGGCGGTTTGAGTGCCGCGGCGGTGACGTGATCCTCGGCACGCTCGAGGGAATCGACGGCGATCGGATCACGGTCGGTTCGCCCGACGTTTGCGCCGCCGAACCGCTGCGCATCAGGCGCGGTGCGCTGGAGCGGATGCGCCGGATCCAGGTGGGCGTGCGGACGATCATCCCCGGCGGGCTCGAGGGCTGGGATGCCGTTCGCGGCGTGTGGCAGGAGCAGGCAGGCACGCTGTCCAGCGACCGGCCAAATGCGATGGCGTTTTGCGACGTCGGTGCACCGGCCAAGGTCTGCTACGACCTCGTCCTGTCGTGGACCGTGCGGCCGGACTTCGACCTCCACGTCGCCACCGACGCGGCCGAGTTCGCCCGGCTCAAGGCTCCCGCGCCGGGCAAGAAGCCGAACGATGTCGAGGAGTATCGGCTGCAGGCAAGCGGTGGGAAGGTGCAGGCGTGGCGCGAAGGAGCCAAGGCCGACTTCGGCGAAATTGCTCCCCTCGACGCCGCTGGCGGTAGCCTGCACGTGCAGGTGTTCGTCGACCAGGAGACGGGGCGGATGGCCGTCGCCGTGCCGAAGGATGGCCAGGCTGACGAGAAGCCGGCCTTCGACAAGACCGTCGCGCCGCGAAAGGCCGCCGCCCGGCCGGGATTCTCGATCAAGCTGCGAAAGGGCACGGTGCGGATCGATCGCCTGCGGATCGTCCCCTGGGACGGCGGCGCACCCCGGCTGGAGCCTGTCGTCGGCCTCGGGAGTCCGACGGCTGTCATCGAGTCGTTCGACAAGACGGCCGGGGAATTCGTGGTTCGCGACGGCGCCGAGACGCGGCGGGTCGCCGCGGCCGCCGTCGGGGAGGTCGGGTTTCCCGTCGATCCAACCGCGGCGAAGCCGGCATCCGGCCCCGCCGCGGTGCTGCTTGGTTTTCCCGCCGGCAGCCGGCTGACCGGAACCGTTCGTGAGATCGTCAAGGAGACGGTCACGCTCGACAGCCCGGCGCTGGAGGGACCGCTCGCCTGTTCGATCGGCCGCCTCGCGCTGCTCGAACCGGTCGCCCCCGCGCAGCCGCCTTCTCTGCCGGGGCGGGTCGGGCTCCTCGAGTCAGCCACGGACCGGATGCTCGGCTGTATCGCCCCCGCCGACGGGGTCGGCTGGCAGGCGTGGGGTGCGCTGGCGGCTGCCCGGTTCGCGCCGGCGGCGGCCGCCAAGGTGTCCTATCGTGGCACGCCGCTGCTCGGCGGCGCCGGGCTGTCACTGGCCAAGCAGGGCAACACGCTGTCCGTCGTCGAGATCGTCCCTGGCGGCCCCGCCGCCCGGGACGGGCGGATCCAGCGCGGCTGGAAACTCGAGGCGATCCAACTCCTGCCCGGCGGGCAGCCGCTCCCCACGGTCGGTCTCACGATCGAGAACGTGGTCGCCCTGCTGCGCGGGATCGTCGGTTCCAGCGTCGGCCTGCGGCTGACGGATGCCACGGGACAGTCCCAGGAACTGACGCTCGTCCGTGACCGTTCCGGCCGCGGTGACGTGGGGAACGCCAGCGAACAGGATGTGCTCGAGGCGGCGCTCAAGGTCCAGGATGAAAAGTCCGGCATCAAGGCCGGCGTCGGCCCGGGGGGCAGCCTGATCACGCTCAAGACGGGGGATGCGATTTTTTGCACGGTGCTTTCCGCGAATCCGGACGGGCTCAAGGTGAAGATCGACCGTGACGAGATCCTCATCCCCAACCCCCTGCTGCGGGCGGCCGAACTGGTGAACGCCCCGGCGATGCCGATCAGTCCGCAGAAGATGGAGCGGCTCACGACGCTGCCACGGATGCAGATGACCGACCCGCCCACTCACATGATCCGCCTCGCATCGGGCGACTACCTGCGGGGCAAGCTCCTCTCGCTCGACGACAAGAAAGCGACGTTCAAGGTGCTGGAGGAGACGAAGGAATTCGAGCGGCCGACGCTCGCCCGGATCATCTGGCTGAGCGTGGCAGGAGACAACGCCGACCAGAAGGCGGTCGAGATGCTGGCCGGCAACGCGGGCTTGCCGGTGCAGTCCGTGGGCGTCGACAAACGCCGACTCACGATTGCTGCCGAGCGGGTCGAGGATGGCCGGCTGATCGGCAACGCCGGCCCGCTCGGGCAGTTGCAGATCGACCTCAAGACGAGCGAATCACTGTTCCTCGGCGTGGCGATCGCGGCCCAGCCCGCGACGGCCAACAGCTTCAAGAAGTGGGAGCTCAAGCCGGCCAAGCCGCCGGCGGCACTGTTGGGGAAGTGATCGGGCTCAGACGCGTTCACGTTGAAACCCACGCGTGACGCTGGGCGGGCCTGCCCACGCCCCATCGCCGGACGTTCGCTGCGGCCTTCCAGGCCTGCGCTCACTCGGACCTGGCTGCGCTTCGCCCGACCAATCCGCCTGCGGCGGATCGGTGCCCGGCTGCGCTTGCCAGCTCACGCCGGCTCCCGGGGCATGGGCAACCCCGCCCGATCGGCTGCGCAATCAGGATCGTCTTGTACGCGAGGATCAAGTGGGACCGGTATGGCGCCCCGGCCCCGCGGGCGGCTTCAGCGGACGTCGGGCGTGGGAATGAGTTCCGGCGTGCCGGTTTGGCCCTGCATGCCAGGACCGGCAGCCGGCGGCAGGACCTCCGCCTTCGGCTCCGTCCGCGTGGCGGGGTCGCGGGGCGGCAATTGCACGACGGGGGCGTCGGCCCCGATCGATTCGAAGTTCTGCGTGATCGGGCCGCGGCTGAAGACGCCCGGTCGGGAGTGGCCGTAGTCGAGGTACAGGCTCGCGTCCCGCTGCCGGGCCCGGCGGTGGGCGTCGAAGTAGGCCTTGCCGGGCCACGGCCCCTCGGCGAGGAACACGCCGTTGTATTCCAGCAGCGAGCCCTTGCGGAAGTGGAGCTGGGAGATCGATCGGGTGTAGTCGACGAGGGCCCGATAGTAGGAACTCTCCGCCTCGGCCCGGCGCCGCTGGGCGTCGAGGAGCTGGTCGAGCGTCACCTGGCCGGCGTCGTAGGCCGCCTGGACCGCGTCGACCTGGCGCTCGGCGGCGACGCGACGGTTGAAGTTGGTCTGGGCGAGGGCGAAGTTCGTGTCCACGTTGCGGACCGCCTCGACGAGGGCGTGCGAGGCCTCCAGTTCCTCGTCCTGGAGCCGGGCCCGCTCGCGGGCCAGTTGCAGCTGGTGGTGACGGACGGTGGCCAGCTCGCGCCGGAAGCCGAGCGGCATCTGGAACTGGGCCCCGGCCTGCCATTCCTGGAACTTGCCGGAGAGAAGTGTGGAGTAGGCGTCGGTGCCGAGCAGTGGATCGGAGTTGTTGGAATCGTAGGGATTGTAGTTCTGGTTGATCAGGTCCTGCCCCATGCCGAGGAACCGCCAGCGGCCAATCAAATCGAGCCGGGGGAGAATCAGGTTCTTGGCGGCGGTGAGTTCGAGTTCCCGCTGCTTGATCACCCACTTCTGCTTGCGGAGCTCCGCCGACCGCGAGAGGGCCTCGACGAGCGACTGCTGCCAGTCGAAGGAGATCCGGGCGGTCGTCGGCTCGTCGGAGGGCCGGATGAGCCGGCCGTCGCTGGCCGAGATGCCCATCATGTAGCGGAGCCGGTTCTCGCAGCGGTAGACGTCGGTCAGCGCCTGCTCCACCTCGGCCCGGAAGAAGAAGTACTGCTCGCGGGCCTGGGCCTCCTTGTCCCGCTCGCCCCCCCGCGAACCCTCGACCATCAGGGCATGGACCTTGCGCCAGGCCTCGAGCGAACTGTCGCGGCCCGCCTTGCGGGCCTCGAGGTTGCGGTAGGCGAAGTACAGTTCCCAGTAGGACTGCTCGGTGTCGCTGACGAGGTTGCGGACGCCGGCCTCGAAGTCGGCCAGCGAGATGTCGGCGTTGATCCGGGCGAGGAGCACGCCGCGGAACACCGGCCGACCGTAGATGTTCTCGAAGGAATCGGGGCCCGCGATTCGGTTGTAGGTGACGCCAGCCCCTTGCAGCAGCGGTTGGTTGAACGTGAAGTCATAATTGGTCGTCCACATCGACGGCACTTCGCGGGCTCCCACATTGTTATTGTCGTAGAGCGTTGAATTGGCGACGCCGAACGTGGCTCCGGTGGCTGTCCGCTTCTGGATACCGGTCGTCCAGTTGGACTGATCACCCTCGAGGTTTTGAGGAAACAAGGGGTTGAAGATGATATTGAAGTTCTGCGGCCGATTGATTCGGTCCCAGGTCAGCGAGCTCGTGAGCTGCGCGTCGAACAGCGCCAGCGCGCTCTCCACGCCGCGGAACGGATCGGTCTCGACGATCGCCGGATCGTAGACGCTCGGCGTGGCCTGGGGATTGGTGAGCAGCGACACCGGCGGCTCGCCGGTCTGCGGCCGCGGGCCGCCGAAGCTGCCGAACCGGCCGCCGAGGTTCCGCAGCACCTTGCCGTTCTCGAGGGCCGTGCGGACCGCCTCCTCGAGAGACAGTTCCCAGACGTTGTCGAAGTTGGGGTTCGAGAGCGTGAGCGGCTCGACGGCACCGGCCGCCTCGGCGAGCGGCTCCTGGTTGGTGTCGGGGTATTCGAGCTTCTGGATCGCCCCCACGTAGTGCGAGAGGTCACCGTCCTCGAAGAAGTAGAACGGCTGCCGCGGCGCGCAGCCCGAGGCAAGGAGCGCGACGCTCGTCAGGGCGACCCAGAACTGTCGGATGGTGCGCGGCACGGCGGGGGTCCGTTTTCCGATCGGCCGATCTCCGGCGCTCGAGCCGGAAGCCGCCGCCGTCGCGCCCGGGAGGGACCGGTCGATGACCGGCCCCGGCACGGTGCCCCCCGACTCCGTGCCTGCTTCACAACGCACCAAGGCGCAACGGCGGCTTGGCTGATATCGTCCTCCTGACCGCCAAACTTGGAAGAATCGTCAGGGCTTGCCAGGGTTCGCGGCAGGCTGGGAGGCGACGGCAGGCCAGCCCGGTGAGGCAAGCTGGCGAATCGCCCCCTCCTCGACGAAGGAAAACAGGGCCGCGGTTCCCGGAAACCGGGCCACGGCCTGGAGGCCGTCACGGGGTCCGAGAACGTTGAGGGCCGTGGCCAGCGCGTCGGCCGTGGTGCAATCGGGGCCGATCACCATCACGGCCGTGCGGCCGGTCACGCCGAGGCCGGTCCGCGGGTCGACGATGTGGCTGTAGCGGACGCCGTCGATCTCGACCGCCTGGAAGGCGTCGCCGGACGTCGTCAGTGCGGCATCGGCAAGTTCGAAGGCCGGAGTCGATGTGGGAGCGCCGTGAGGCGCGGTCTTGATCTTCCAGCCGCGCGTCCCCGGCGGTGCGGCCGACACGAGGATGTCGCCCGAGGCGTCGATCATCGCCGCGCGGATCCCGCGTGAGGCGAGCCCCTCCATCGCCCGGTCCGCGGCGTAGCCCATGCCGATGCCGCCGAGGTCGAGCCGCGTGCCCGGGCGAGGCAGGAGCACGGCCCTGCGTTCCGGAACGAGGACGAGCGCCCCGGCCCCCACCGCCGCCCGGGCCGCGGCCAGCCGGTCGGGACGTGGCAGCCGGCCGGTCCGGCGCGCCTGTCGCCAGAGGGTCGTCAGCGGACCGACGGACGGGTCGAACGCGCCTCCCGTCGCGTCGCGAAACAACACCGCCCGTTCGAGGACGCTCCACAGATCGGCGGACACGACGACCGGCTCCGTGGTCGGCGCCGCCGCCGAGAGCCTGCACAGTTCGCTGGCCGGATCGTAGTCGGAGAGGATGCGCTCGAGCCGCTCCACCTCGGCGAAGCCCGCCGCGATCGCGTCCTCCGCCTGCGCCGCATCCGCTTCCTGCACCGTGATCGTCCACGGCACTCCCATCAGCCGCCGGGTCTTCGCAAACCGTCCGCCGGCCGTCGGCGCGGGCAGCGGTCCGCGGCAGCCGCCGACGGAAGCGGCCAGTCCCGCGCCAACCGCTGCACGGCAGAGCATCCGGCGATAGAATCGGGGCGTCATGGATGCACCAGCAGCCGGTCCGGGTATACCGATCACGTTTCAGTGTACGCCGCTGCGCAGCGTGCCGCGGCTCGACATCCCGCTCGACGCCTCCCCCGCATTTCGTGCCAAGGCCGAGCGGCTGCAGCGGGCCGTCTCCCGCCACGGCGCCCGCAACACCTACTACCTCGGCGACGGCCGCTGCACGTTCCATTTCACGAACGACGCGGCGACGGGCTGGGTCCGGTTCCGCTTCGAGGGCACCGTCCTCACCGATGAACAGGACGTGCGCACGATCGGCAGCGACCTCGCGGTCGAACTCGACGGCGAGACCTGCGACTGGCTGACCCAGCCGGCCGTCGAATGGCTGCGCGGCACCGTCGTGCGGGCCGTGGAGGCCGAGTTCGACCGCTACATCGCTGCCGGCGACCTGTCGCGGACGCTGGAGCGCCTGGCGCGTGAGCAGGCAGCCAGCGACGCCGCCGGGGGCTACCTGGGAATGAATCTCTGACGCCGGCCGATCAGCCGCGGCTCGCGACCTCGAGGAGCACGCTCTCGTTGTCGCTGCCGCGGATCGGCCAGGTCGCCACCCGGCGCACGACGACGCGTCGCGTCAGGCCCTGAAGCCGGGCCGCGTCCCGCTCCTCCTCCCAGCGCGGCCCCTTGACGACGAGCAGCCGCCCGAAGGAGTCGGCGAGGGGCTCGAACCAGCCGAGCAGCTTCGAGAGCGACGCGACGGCTCGGACGACGAGGGTGTCGAACCGGTCGGGGCCGGTAGCCCGGGACCGGACCACGCCCTGGGCCGCACAGGCGTGCATCGGCACCGTGAGTCCGATCTCGGCGACGATCTCGGCCACGGCCCGGGCCCGCTTGCCGACGCTCTCCGAGAGCTCGACCCGCAGGTCGGGCCGCAGGATCGCCAGCAGCACGCCCGGCACGCCGCCGCCAGTGCCGACGTCGAGCACACGTTCCCCGGTCGCCAGCCGGGCGGCGATCGCCACGGCATCGGCGACGTCGCGGGAGACATAGCGATCGACGTCGGTGTGCCGGGTGAGGTTGAGCCGCTCGTTCCAGGACCAGAGCCGCTCCGCGTAGGCGGCGAGCCCGGGCAGGCTCGCCGCCGGCACCTCGAGGCCCAGTCGTGCCGCCTCGGCTGCGATCGCCCCCTCGAGCGGCGCGCGTTCGGGAGGGCTCATGCGGACCCCGGCGTCTGACGACGGCTCACTTGATGAACAGCATCTCGCGGTAGGTGGGGAGCGGCCAGAGGTCATCCGGCAGGATCGCCTCCATCTGGTCGGCGGTCTCCCGCAGCGCCGCCATCGCCGGGATGACGTCGTCGTGGAAGTGCGTGACCTCGGCCCGCAGGTCCCCGCCACCGTGGTGGCCGAGGGCCTTTTCCAGGGCCTCGATCCGCGTCTCGAAATCACCGACGAGCTTGGTCAGCTTGTCGAGCGTGCCCATGTGCACCTGCTGGCCGATGCTCTTGAGCTTCGAGGCCGTGTCGACGAGCTCGCCCTGATAGCGGTAGCCGGCCGGCAGGATCATCGTCTTGGCGATCTGCAGGGCGGCCTGACCCTCGGTGTTGATGTCCTTGCAGTAGCGCTCCATGTAGATGTCGTAGCGGCTGCGCATCTCGCGCTCCGAGAGCACGCCGTACTTCTCGAACAGGGCGATGTTCTTGGGGGCGACGAGGACGTCGAGGGCCTCGGGGGTGGCCTTGAGGTTCGGCAGGCCGCGGTTCTTCGCCTCCTCGTGCCACTCCTGGGAGTAGCCGTTGCCGTTGAAGATCACCGCCTTGTGCTCGGAGATGATCTTCTGCAGGAGCTTCTCCACCGCCCCGGCGAGCTTCGCCTGATCGCCGCCGGTGGCCTTCTCCAATTCGGTGGCGATGAAGTCGAGGCTCTCGGCCATGATCGTGTTCAGGGCCACGAGCGGGCCGGCGATCGACTGGCTGGAGCCGACCGCACGGAACTCGAACTTGTTGCCGGTGAAGGCGAACGGGCTCGTCCGGTTGCGGTCGCCGGCGTGCTTGGGCAGCGTGGGCAGCGTATCGACACCCACAGCCAGCGTGCCGGTCGACTTGGAGCTCGTTGCCTTGCCCTTCTCGATCTGCTCGAAGACGTCGGCGAGCTGGTCGCCGAGGAAGATCGAGATGATCGCCGGGGGCGCCTCGTTGGCGCCGAGCCGGTGGTCGTTGCCGCTGGCCGCGACCACCGCCCGAAGCATGTCGGAGTGCAGGTGGACGGCCCGGATCACGGCCGAGCAGAAGACGAGGAACTGCATGTTGGCATGCGGGGTCTCGCCCGGCTCGAGCAGGTTGCCGAGCTTGCAGCCCAGCGACCAGTTGACGTGCTTGCCGGAGCCGTTGATGCCGGCGAACGGCTTCTCGTGCAGCAGGCAGGCCATGCCGTACTTCTGCGCCACCCGCGTCAGCGTCTGCATGATCGTCTGCTGGTGGTCGGTGGCGATGTTGGCATTTTCGTAGATCGGGGCGATCTCGTACTGGCTGGGGGCGACTTCGTTGTGCCGGGTCTTCACCGGCACGCCGAGCTTGAACAGTTCGCGCTCGCCGTCGAGCATGCAGGCCAGGACCCGTTCCGGGATGGCCCCGAAGTACTGGTCCTCGAACTCCTGTCCCTTGGGGGGCTTGGCACCGAACAGCGTCCGCCCGGCCACCACCAGGTCGGGGCGGGCGAAGAAGAAGTTGCGGTCGATGAGGAAGTATTCCTGCTCCGGCCCGCACGACGCCGAAACCTGGCCGACGTCCTTGTGGCCGAACAGGGCGAGCACCCGGCGGGCCTGCTTGTCCACGGCCTGCATCGACCGCAGGAGCGGCGTCTTCTTGTCGAGCGCCTCCCCGGTCCACGAGCAGAAGGCCGTGGGAATGCAGAGCGTGGTGCCGTTGGGGTTGTCGAGGATGTAGGCGGGGCTGGTCGGATCCCAGGCGGTGTAGCCGCGGGCCTCGAACGTCGCCCGCAGGCCGCCGGACGGGAAGCTCGAGGCGTCGGGCTCGCCCTGGATCAGTTCCTTGCCCGAGAACTCGGCGATCGCGTCGCCGTCGCCGGTGGGGGACAGGAAACTGTCGTGCTTCTCGGCGGTGATGCCGGTGAGCGGGTAGAAGACGTGGGCGTAGTGCGTCGCCCCCTTCTCGATCGCCCAGTCCTTCATCGCCAGGGCGACGGCGTCGGCGATGCCCGGGTCGAGCGGCTTGCCCTGCTTGATCGTCGCCTGCAGCGCCTTGTAGACGCTCTTCGGCAGCCGGTCCTTCATCACCGAGTCGCTGAACACGTTGGCCCCGAAGAGTTCACTGGTGGGCGTCTCACGGAAGTTCCAGGCCTGGCCGTTGGCCTTGTAGCTGTTGATGGCGGCGACGGCGCTCGAGCGGGCGGAAGTCATGGGGAGAGTCCTTCTTCTTGCGGGGCGGAGGGAATGGTTTACTCGTACGTGACAAGGCGTGTGTGACAAGTCGTACGTGACAAGGCGTACATGACATGCCCGGAGCTGCGCTCATGCCTCGCGACCGGCGCCGCCGGGCATGCGGCGGCCGGACACTGGTTGTCTGTCGTTCCGCGTCGCTCGGCGCAGCCAGAAGAAGAATTCAACGCCGGTCGACGGATAAGAGGAACGGTTTTGGAGCCTAGCGGCGCGCCGGAGGCAGTTCAAGGGGCCGCCGCCGAAGCCTCAACGTGCGCGGCTCACTGGGTGCGCCAGCGGGCGTTCGCGACCGCGGCGGACGACCTCCAGGGCCGATTCCAGGACCAGATCGACGGCGGTCGTCGGGCTCGTGTCCGCGACCTGCTGGACCGGCCGGGACGCGACGTGGACGGGCAGGTCCGGCTCGACGCCGACCCGGCTGAACGGCAGCCCCTTGGGCGAATAGAACTTCGCCGTCGTCAGCCGGATGCCGACGCCGGCCACCGGGAGCTGGAAGATGCCCTGGATCGAACCCTTGCCGTAGCTCCGCGCGCCGACGATCGTTCCCCGGGCATGGTCGCGGATCGCGCCGGCGAGGATCTCGCTGGAGCTGGCCGAGTCGCCGTCGATGAGCAGCACCAGCGGCATCCGCCACGTCCCCTCGCGGGCGGCGGTGTAGTTGAAGTCCTCCTCGGGGCTGCGGCCGCGGGTGGCGACGACCAATCCCCGGTCGAGGAACAGGTCGGCCACGTCGACCGCCGCCGAGAGCAGGCCGCCGGGGTTGCCGCGCAGGTCGAGAACCAGCGACCGCATGCCGGAGGCGTCGAGCCGCCGTAGCGCCGCCTCCACGTCGGCGGCGGTCGTCTTCTGGAACGACGTGAGCTTGAGGTAACCGATGCCGGCGGCGGCGTCGACGACCTTCACGTCCTCGACGCTCGGCACCTCGACCTGCTCACGGCGCACCGTGATCGCCCGTGCCGGGGCCGGCGCCCGGAGGATGGCCAGCGTCACCATCGACCCCTCGGGCCCCTGGAGCAGGTGGGCGGCCTGGTCCACGCTCATGCCGCCGATCTGCCGTCCACCGACCGCCACGAGATGATCGCCCGGACGGATTCCCGCCCGGGCGGCCGGGCTGCCCGGAATCACGTGCACGATGAGCAGCCCATCGGCCGCCGACTTCAGTTCGACGCCGAGGCCGACGAAGTTGCCCTCGATTTGGGCATACAGGTCGTCGAGCTGCCCGGTCGTGAGGAACGCCGAGTACTCGTCGAGACCGCCGACCGCGGCGGCGGTCAACTCCATGAGCGACACCGCCGGCGGCACGCCGAGGAGCGAGTGGGCGGTGCGTGCCAGCCAGGTGGCGACGGTCTCGGCATCTCCCTGGGTGGCCACCTGCCGGGTGGCGAACAGCCGGGCCACGTGCTCGCGATACACCTGCAGCCGCTCCGGCGTGGCCTGGGTGGCGAAGGCGGTGGCGAAGGCGGCGTCGTCGAACGCGATGTCGAGCGCCTGGCGGCCGCGCGAGGCGAGCCGGGCGAAGTTCGGCGCATCGACGTGGTGCGAGGCGATCCGGGCCAGCGCCTCGGCGTACAGCCGGCGGGCATCGGCTTCGGTGAGCCTGCCGATCTGGTGCCGAAAGGCCGGCTCGGCATGGCGGCGGGAGATGTCGCAGTGGATCTTCGCGAGGTCGTAGCGCTGGACGAGCGCCGGTGCGAGCGTGCCCTTGCGGGCGGCCGGCTCGCAGATGCTGATCAGGTCGGCCCAGCGGCCTTCGTGCGCCAGCGTCGCCGTCCGGGTCGCGAGGTCGTCGAACGCGGGGGCCGCCGCGTCGGCCGTGACTGGCCGCCAGTCGAGGCCCGGTTCCCCGGCAGCGGCGATCGAAGCCAGGCCGAGAACCAGCCCGACCAGCAACCAGTGGGCTGCTGAGCGAAAGACGGGCGCCGTGGGGGCTGAAACGCCTGACACGAAGTGCAATCCGTTTGGCACGGGGACCGCGGGCATGTCGCGGCAGCCAGCGGTCGCTCCGTTGACCGCGTGCGATTATGCCTCCCGTTCACGGCCGGGGCAAAAACCGGCCGCTGGGCCGGGGATTTTTTCCGGCGCCGGGCCGCACAGCCGCTCTGACCCGCACGCCCGGCAAGGGCGTGTCCCGCGACACGTTGGTAGGATGGAGGCCATGCCCTCCCCAGCCCGCACATACGGCCCGCCGGCCGAACAGGACGTTGAGGCCGGGCAGACGCTCGTGCTGCTCGACCGGGTCCGCCGCGGCGATCGCTCGGCCGTCGATGGTCTCCTCGAACGGCACCGGGAGGCGATCCGGCTGATGATCGATCGCCGCATGGACAAGGTCGTCCAGCGCCGTGTCGACGCCAGCGACATCGTCCAGGACGTGCTCCTCGAGGCGAACCGGCGGCTGGCCGACTATCTCGCCAATCCAAGCATGCCGTTCCGGCTCTGGCTGCGGCACATGGCCCACGACCGGCTCATCGACGCCCATCGTCGGCACCGGGTCGCCGCCAGCCGCAGCCTCGACCGGGAGGTGCCGCTGGCCGCTCCCGACGACGGCACGCGGTCCGCCTGTGATCTCGCCGGCACCATCGCCGACCGGGAACTGACGCCCGCGGCCGCCGCCACCTGGCACGAGCTCGAGCGTCGCTTCGCCGGCGCCGTCGAACAGCTCGACGAGGCCGACCGGCAGATCGTCCTCCTCAAGCACTTCGAGCACCTTTCCACGGCCGAGGCGGCCGACGCCCTGGGACTTTCCAAGCCGGCCGCGGGGATGCGCTACCTGCGGGCGATGCGTCGGCTCCGGGTGCTGCTCGACGAGGGCTGACAGGCTCCCCCGCGGGGACATCGGCCTATCATGCCGCTTGGGGTCGAAGCCCCGCGATCCCGAACAGCGTCCGGCGGAACCCTGGCGGAACCATGACGACAACGACCCGCTCACGAGCCATCGACGTGCCGCTCGACGCCGCCGGCGAGGAGCGGCTCGCGCTGCTGGTCGACTCGCTCTCCGAGGAGCCCGGGCCGGACGCCCAGCGTCGGCTCGACGCGCTCGCCGCAGCCCATCCCGACCTCGCCGGGCAGCTGCGCGAACTGTTCGCCGCGATGTCCGTGGCCGACGCCGTGGCCGAGCGGTCGACGATCCTCTATCCCGCCGGAGTGCCGGCCGGCGAACGTCCCGCCGCACCGCCTCCCGCGCTGGCCGACCGGGGGTCGTTCATCCCCGGGAGCACGCCGCTGCCGGCGGCGTTCGGCGACTACGAGCTCCTCGAGGAACTCGGCCGCGGTGGCATGGGCGTCGTGTACCGCGCCGTGCAACGCAGCCTCGGCCGCACCGTGGCCCTGAAGATGCTCCTCCGGCGCGACCTCGCCAGCCCCGCCGACCTGGCCCGGTTTCGCAGCGAGGCGGAGGCGGCGGCCCGGCTCGATCATCCCGGCATCGTCTCGATCTTCGAGGTCGGCGAGCACGATGGCCATCCCTTCTACAGCATGCGGTTCATCGAGGGGACGACACTCGCCCGAAGGCTGGCAGCCGGCCCGCTGCCGCCGCGCGAGGGGGCGGCGCTGCTTGCCAAGGTGGCCGATGCCGTGCAGGCGGCCCACGACCGGGGCGTGCTCCACCGCGACCTCAAGCCCTCGAACATCCTCATCGACACAGCCGGCGAGCCGCTCGTCTCCGACTTCGGGCTCGCCAAGCAGCTCGAGGCCGACGGCTCCGTGACCCACACCGGCGCGATCCTCGGCACGCCCTGCTACATGTCGCCCGAGCAGGCAGCCGGCAGCCGCGGCGACGTCGGCCCGACGAGCGACGTCTGGAGCCTGGGGGCGATCCTCTACCAGATGCTCGTCGGCCGGCCGCCGTTCCAGGCCGCGAGCCCCATGGACACGCTTCTGGCGGTCCTCGAGGCCGACCCGCCACTGCCCCGGTCGGTGGCCCGCGACGCCGACCGCGATCTGGAGATGGTGGCGCTCAAGGCCCTGCAGAAGCCGCAGGATCTCCGCTATCCCTCCGCGGCGGCGCTCGCCGCCGATCTGCGGTCGTATCTCGCCGGCGAGCCGGTCGCGGCCCGGCGCGGCGGGATCGGCGACGTCTTCAGCCGGCTGTTCCGCGAGACCCACCATGCGGTGGTGCTGGAGAACTGGGGTCTGCTCTGGATGTGGCACTCGGTGGTCGTGCTCGCGCTGTGCGTGACCACCGACGTGCTCGCCTGGCAGGGAGTGAAGAGCCACTGGCCGTATCTCGCCCTCTGGGGAGGCGGGCTCGCCCTCTGGGCCCCGATCTTCTGGGCGCTGCGGCACCGCAACGGTCCGGTGACGGCCGTCGAACGGCAGATCGCCCACATCTGGGGAGGCAGCGTGCTGGCCAGCGTGCTCTTGTTCTGGGTCGAATCGTTGCTGCCGCCCCACGGGCTCCCGGTGCTCACGCTCTCTCCGGTCCTCGCCCTGTTCGCCGGCCTCGTGTTCTTCGTCAAGGCGGGGATCCTCTCCGGGGCCTTTTATGTGCAGGCGTTGGTGCTCTTCGCCACGGCGCTGGTGATGTGCGTCGTGCCGGACTACCAGCACATCCTCTTCGGGGTCGTGAGCGCAGCCTGCTTCTTCGTGCCGGGCTTCAAGTACTTCCGCCAGCGCGGCCGGGGCGAATGATGCGGCGCGTGGCCTTGCCAGCGGCCGCCGTGATCGCGGCCCTCGTCGCCGCCGCGACGGCCGCTCGCGCCGGAGACTGGCCGCAGATCCTCGGCCCGGGGCGGAATGGCCACGCGGCGGCCGACGAGAAGGTCGTCCCCTGGCCCGCGGCCGGCCCGCGGGTCGTGTGGCGGCGGGACGTCGGCTCGGGCCACGCCGGCGTCGCGGTCGTCGGCGACACGGTGTACCTCTTTCACCGCGTCGGCGACGAGGAGGTGCTCGAGGCGCTTGCCGCGCCGACCGGCGAACGCCGCTGGCGGCATGCCGAGCCGACCCGGTTTCGGCCCCAGGTCGGCGGCGGCGATGGCCCGCTGTGCGTGCCGCTGGTCGATGGCGATCGTGTGCTGACATTCGGTGCACAGGGGACACTCGCCTGCGTTGCGGCCGCGACCGGGCGACCGCTCTGGTCGCGAAGCACGCACCGCGACTTCGCCGCCCAGGAGGGCTATTTTGGCGCCGGCTCCGCGCCGCTGGTCGCCGGCGGCAACGTGATCGTCAACGTCGGTGGCACGAAGCGCGAGGCAGGAATCGTCGCCTTCGCGCTGGCCGATGGCGCGACCGTCTGGCAGAAGACGGCCGAGGGGGCGAGCTACTCCGCGCCGCTTGCCGTGCAGGCGGGCAACGCGCCGCACGTGCTCATGGTGACCCGGCTCTCCTGTCTGCTCGTCGATCCGGCCGACGGCGTCGTCCGCTGGCAGTTTCCCTTCGGCCAGCGCGGCCCCACGGTGAACGCCGCCACGCCGGTGCTCCTCGCACGCGACCGGTTCCTGGTCACGGCGTCATACGGGATCGGCAGCGTCTCTGCGACCTTCGATGCAGCGGCGGTCACGCCCGTCTGGAGCGGCGCTGAGTCGCTCGCCACGCAATACTGCACGCCGATCCTCGCTGCCGGACGCCTCTATGCGATCGACGGCCGCGACGACGTCCCGCCGGCCCACCTGCGCTGCATCGATCCCGCCACCGGCCGCCTCATCTGGACCGAGGAAAACTTCGGCTACGGCACGCTGATCCATGCCGGCGGCTCGTTCCTGGCGGTGAAGACCGACGGCGAGGTGGTGCTGTTTCGCGACGGGGGCAAGGGCCCCGAGATTCTCGCCCGAACGCGGCCGCTTGCGGGCACGCTGCGGGCGCTGCCGGCCTTGGCCGGTG
>Ga0208721_1000131_pt1 | contig 17353 bp, 17 predicted proteins | sample LakMenEpi17Aug10_FD_150705 | JGI IMG/M metagenome (GOLD analysis project Ga0208721, IMG submission 150705) | Freshwater microbial communities from Lake Mendota, WI - 17AUG2010 deep hole epilimnion (SPAdes) | ecosystem: Environmental > Aquatic > Freshwater > Lentic | place: Lake Mendota, Madison... | reverse complement strand
CGACGCCCTGACCGTCAACCCGTACCTCGGCCTCGACTCGGTCGAGCCGTTCGTCAAGACCGCCACCGCCCGCGGCGCCGGCATCTTCATCCTCGTGAAGACGTCGAACCCCGGCAGCAAAGACTTTCAGGACCTGCACACCGACGGCCGCACGCTCTACGAGCACGTCGCCGCGGGCGTCGAAGCGCTCGCCGCCCGCACCGCCGGCGGCGACACCTACGGCGCCGTCGGCGCGGTCGTCGGCGCCACCTGGCCGCGACAGCTCGACGAGCTCCGCGCCGCGATGCCGCACACCTGGATCCTCGTCCCCGGCTTCGGCAAGCAGGGTGGCCGGGCCGCCGACGTCCGCGGCGCCTTCCACGCCGACGGCCTCGGCGCCCTCGTCGTCAGCGCCCGCGACGTGATCTTCGCCCATTCACGGCCGGAGATGAACGCCGGCCTCGCGGATGGCCAGTGGCAGACCGCCGTGGACCGGGCCTGCCGCGACATGATCGAGCGGCTCGCCGCCGACACCCCCGCCGGTCGGCTCTGATCGGCGCGACTGCCTCACGAGCCTGCGACCGAACGCACCAGCGCCCGAAGTTCGCGCTTCACGGTTTCCCAGTCGAGCGGAACGAGCATCTTCGGCATCGGCTCCGCCTCGGCGTCGTCGAAGAAGCAGAGTCCGGCCAGCACGCGGGCGGTATCGGTCACGCCAAACCGCCGCCGGTAGCACTCCAGCATGCGGTCAAGCGACATGCTCCGGCTCATGGCAAGCACGTCGACGAAGTCCTTCCGCGAGCCCCTCTGCGTTACGGCGAGGAGTTTCATCGCCGCGAGGTCCGCTATCGACGCCCGTCGGCAACCGACTTCGGGCCAGTCGACGAGGGGCTCGAGGAGCGGCGACCGAAACTCGAGAAAACTCACTTTGACACCGCCGATGTGCCCATGAACCGTCTCCGCGGCGAGTGCCGTGGGAGTGAGCGCGATGTCGCGAAGGGCGAGCGACTCGGCGAGATCGACGGGCCGGCCAGGAAACCGCGGCGTGAACCAGTCGAAGTCGACTGACTGCCGGTGACCAAGGGAGAGTGCGACCGCGGTGCCGCCGGCAAGATAAAACCCCAGGTCGGTCGCCGCAGGCGCCAGCCTGCGGAGACACGCCATCTGCGACTCGGGAAGAATCTCCGGATGATTCACCGCTCGCCCCTCCCCTCCCAGATCCGCCGCTCCGGCGTGGCGATCCATGCATTGACCGCGTCACCAGGCAGCCCGATCACCGTCTCCCAAAACCGCAACTGCTGGCTGGAGAGCTGTCGGCCTTCATGCCGCACGATCCAGTCCCGGATGGCGTCATCGCCACACTCGACACGCGCCCAGCGGATCGCGTGCATGGAGCCGGCGGAGAGAATCCGGCCGAGGATGAAATCCCGGTGCCTGACGGGATCGACCGCCGCGGGATCCGTGTCCCAGAACAGGGCCGAGACGAAATCGGGAATGACGAGGGGCGAGACTGTCATGGCCCCAATTTTACACCGGGGAGGCCGGGGCAGGTGGCGGCAATGACGCCGTCCGAACAGCGGCGGCCCACGGACCGCCCCCCTCAGGCCCGCGCCGTCGCCAGGAGCTGGCTGACCAGCGGCAGGAGCTGCTTCTTGCGGCTCACGATCCCCTTCAGGGAATACAGCCCACGGTCGAGCCGCGGATAGTTCGTCTCCTCCCAGGCGTCCGACTCGCGCGACAAGAGCAGGAGCGAGCCGTTGGTGACGACGTCGGTCACGAGCAGCGCCGAGAAATCGAGCCGCTGCCGCGTCGCGAACTCCTCCAGCGCCGTCCGCAGCTCCTCCTTCCGCTCCCAAAAGAGGTCGAAGCCCGTCTCTTCGATCTGCGAGATCGAGAACCGCACCCCCTGCTCGCTGAACTCCTTGCAGTCCTCGCGGATCACCTCCGCCGGCTTGCTCGACCGCAGCGCCGAGCCGATCTCGAAAAAATCCCGGGCATACGCCTCGAGGTCGACGCCGCACAGGCCCGCGAGCCAGCCGAGGATCTCGCGGTCGGTGTCGGTGGTCGTCGGCGAGCGCAGGTGGAGCGTGTCGGAGATGATTCCCGACGCCATGCAGAGCGCGATCCCCGGCTCGGGGCGGATCCCCGCCGCGCGGAACTGCCGGGCCACCAGCGTGCAGGTCGAGCCCACCGGCTCGTTGATGAATCGGATCGGCTGCGTGCTCTTCAGGCCGCCGCCGAGCCGATGGTGGTCGAGCACCTCGACGATCTCCGCCTCGTCGGCCCCGGCCACCGCCTGCCCGAGCTCGTTGTGGTCCACGAGCACGAGCCGTGGCCGCGGCGGGCTGATGAGGTCGCTCTTGAAGGCCAGCCCGACCAGCCGGCCGTCGTCACCGACAACCGGAAACACCGGCTGGGCCGACCGCTCCGCCAGCGCCCGGGCCTCGGCCACCGGCGCCTTCGCCGGCACCGTGACGACGCTCGTCTCGACGACCGGGTCGACGAACTGCGACGACTTCAGCCGCAGCGTCGTGTTCACCGTGTCGAACGGGCTCACGATCACCGACACGCCGCGCAGCCGGGCCAGGTCGGCGAGCCCCGAGGAGAGCCGGAATCCTCCCGTGAGCACGATCGCCCGCACGCCATGCTCGATCGCCGGGAGCTGGATCGTCGGCCGGTCGCCGCAGACCACGATCAGCCGGTGGTTGGGGAGTTTTTCCATCCGCTCCGTGAACCCCTCGGCGCTCATCGCCCCGACCATCACCAGGAGCTCGTCATGCCGCAGCGGGTCGATGGCGTGCTGGAACTCGCCTCCCAGCACGGTGCGGATCTTGTCGAGGCTCGTCGTCACCGTCCGGGCGCGGAGCGGATCGCCGCCGTCGTGAAAGAACAGGTCCATGAGCTCGAGCACGGAGAGCACGCCCACGACCCGCCGGTCGGCGTCGATCACCGGGATCGCCCGCAGGTCCCCCTCCTTCATCCGCAGCCAGGCCTCGTGGAACGAGTCGCCGAACGACGCCGTCACCACCTGCCGCCGGCAGACGTCCTCGACCTGCGGCCGGACGTCCATCACCATCCGCGGCGCGGCGAGCCCGGCCCGCTCGAGCACGTGCTCCGTCCGCTTGTTCGGCGGCCCGCAGCAGCAGGCCACCGCGTCGGGCCGGGTGGTCCTGCGCAACAGGTCGGCGTAGGCGAGGGCCGAGCAGATGGCGTCGGTGTCGGGGTTGCGATGCCCGAAGACGAGGGTGCTCATGGGGGCTTGGTCAGACCTCGCCCGGAGCCTGCAGCCAGCAGGCGAGCGACGGATCCCAGGACTGGATCTCGTCGGGCTTGAAGTAGATGCCGATCTCGCGGGCGGCCGACTCGGGGGAGTCGGAGGCGTGGACGAGGTTCATCTGCCGGCTCGCCGAGTAGTCGCCGCGGATCGTGCCCGCGGCGGCCTTGAGGCCGCTCGTGGCCCCGAGCATCTCGCGGACGACGCGGATCACCTCCGGCCCGGCGAAGATCGTCGCCACCACGGGAGACGCCGTGATGAACTCCTCGAGCCCCGGATAGAACGGCTTCTCGACATGCTCGGCATAGTGCTGGCGGGCGAGGGCGGGCGTGACCCGCAGCATCTTCATCGCCACCAGCCGCAGACCCTTCTCCTCGAACCGCGACAGGATCCTGCCGAGCAGCCCGCGCTCCAGGCAGTCGGGCTTGAACATCACGAACGTCCGCTCCATCGCTTCATCATCTCCGGGGTGGGCGCCTGCCGCCTGCGGGCACGCGTCGAGAAGGGTAATAACAGAACGTTGGCCGCGCGCCAGCACCGGCTTCGACGGCCGCGAAAGTGTACGCCCGCCGCTGCGCAGCCGACAACCGTTCGCCTTGCACCGCCGGCCACGTCCCCCTACCCTCCCGCCGCCATGAACCGCCACCCGCCCAACTCGCGGCCGCTGCCTGCCAGCCTGCGGACCGCGCTGCTCCTCCTCGGCATCGGCTGCGCGACCGGCACGGCCTCCGGTCAGACCACAGGCGTGCCCCCCGAACTGCTGGGCGGATTCACCCGCGGCGTGCAGCCGCTGCTGCTCAACAAGTGCGCGGCCGGCGCCTGTCACGGCGGCAGTGCCGCCCACGAACCGCGGCTGCGCCGCAGCGACGTCCACGGGACGATCGACCGGCAGAGCACGCTTGCAAACCTCGACACGTTCCTGTCCATGCTCGGGCCGGACCGCGATCCGCAGCCCCTCGTCGACCTGCTGTCCGTCCGGCACCCGCGGGAGCCGGCCAACCGCCGGCTCGTGATGAAGCCGCTGACGGCCGGCGAACGCGTGGCCCTCGAGTCGTGGGTCGCGGCGCTCGTGGACGCCGAGCAGCCCGTCCGCACGGTGGACTACGAGACGACCGACGAGAGACCCGCGAAAGCGCCCGCGCCGCCGCCACGGCCCAACCGCTTCCGCGTCCTGCTCGAAACCGGCACGCCGCCCCTCGCACCGCGCGAAGGCGAGCCGACCGGCCGCACAGACTTCGCGCCGCTCCTCGACGGCCGGCGGCCCGGCGCGATCGCCGTCAAACCGGAATCCGGCCCGCCATCACCGCCTCGAGGAACGGACGGTTCCCCTCCAGCACGTCCGGATGGGCCAGCATCTCCTCCGCCGACATCCAAAGAATCTCGCTGACCTCGACGGGATGCGGCACGAGGTCGCTGGTCTCGTCGAGCACGACGGACCACCACGCCAGCGGCGTGCCCCAGGCCGTCACGCTTCGCCAGACGCAGCCGACCGGCTCGACGCGGGCCGCCAGTTCCTCGTGGCATTCGCGAACCACGGCCTCGTGCTCTTCCTCGCCCGGCTCGATGTGCCCCCCGGGGAAACAGATCCGGCCGCCGGCGCGGACGGTCTCCCCCCGCCGGATCGTCAAAAACAGTCGGCCGCGTCGATACACGGCCACCACGCCGGACCTGACCGATACCGTCGTCGCCGTGGCCGTTTCCATGCGTCGTCTCCGCGGGGCCGTTGGTGCCGTGGATGCATACACTACACTGTTCCGATCCCATTCACGATCTTGCCGGCCGATCCCGCGTCGGGCCGGCAGAAGCACCGAGCACCCCCATGGACAACGCCCCGCGCCCCTCCCGCCAGCCGCCGCGGCCCCCGCTCGCCGGCCGGCCCCTCGGCCTGCCCGCCCTGATCCTCCTCGGCCTCGGCGCGGTCGCCGTCGCCACCTACCTGACGGGGGGGCAACTCGGCACGGCTCCGCTCGTCCGCTTCGACGAGTTCCGGCGCCAGGCCAAGGAGGGCAACGTCGAGAGCATCCGCATCACCGGCGACACGATCGACGGCACGTTCCGCACCCCGCCGCCGGTCGAGCCGGGGCAGAAGAGCCAGCCGGAGTTCCGCGTCGTCCTCAGCCCGTTCCTGCGCGAGACGTTCGACCAGTTGATCCGCGAGCATGACGAGATCAAGGTCGAGACCCACAATCCGCCCGACGGCACCGGCTTCCTCCTCGGCCTGTATCTGCTCGTGCCGCTGCTCCTCATGGCCGGGTTCTGGATCACGCTGCGCCGGGCCCGCGACCCGCTCGGCAACACCGGCTTCCTCGGCGGCTTCAGCAAGTCGCCGGCCAAGCGCTACGGCTCCGGCGACAAGACGGTCACGTTCGCCGACGTCGCCGGCCTCGATCAGGTGAAGCAGGATCTCGCCGAGATCGTCGAGTTCCTCAAGGACCCGAAGAAGTTCCAGCGGCTCGGCGGCCGCGTCCCCAAGGGGGTGCTGCTGATGGGGCCGCCCGGAACAGGCAAGACGCTCCTCGCCCGGGCCGTGGCCGGCGAGGCGGGCGTGCCCTTCTTCTCGATCTCGGGCAGCGAGTTCATCCAGATGTTCGTCGGCGTCGGCGCCTCGCGGGTCCGCGACCTGTTCAAGACCGCCAAGGACGCCTCGCCGGCGATCCTGTTCATCGACGAGATCGACGCCGTGGGCCGGGTCCGCGGCGCGGGCCTCGGCGGCGGCCACGACGAGCGCGAGCAGACGCTCAACCAGATCCTCTCCGAGATGGACGGCTTCAGCCCGTCGGAGTCGGTGATCGTGCTCGCGGCCACCAACCGGCCCGACGTTCTCGACCCCGCGCTCCTTCGCCCCGGCCGCTTCGACCGCCATGTGACCGTCGACCGCCCCAACCAGAAGGCCCGCCTCGCCCTCTACAAGGTCCATACCCGCACCGTGCCGCTGGCGGCCGACGTCGACCTGGAGCGGCTTGCGAGCGCCACCGTCGGCCTGACCGGCGCCGACATCCGCAACCTCGTCAACGAGGCGGCCCTCTGGGCCACGCGGCACGACAAGCCGGCGGTCGACTCCTCCGACTTCGACTACGCCCGCGACAAGGTGCTGATGGGTCCGAAGCGCGAGGAGGTGCTCAGCGGCCACGAGAAGACGATGACGGCATATCACGAGGCCGGCCACGCCCTGGCCGCCTGGCTCCTGCCCAACGTCGACAAGCTCCACAAGGTGACGATCATCCCGCGCGGCCGGGCCCTCGGCCTGACGCAACTCATGCCGGAGGAGGACCGGATGAACATCGCCGAGTCCGACCTTCACGGCCGGCTGGCGTTGATCCTCGCCGGCCGGGCGGCGGAGAAGCTCGTGTTCGGCGAGTACACCGCGGGCGCCGAGAACGATCTCACGCAGGCCACGCGGCTGGCGCGAAAGATGGTCGCCCATTGGGGAATGAGCGAACGGCTCGGGCCCGTGGCCTGCGCCACCTCCAACGAACACCCGTTCCTCGGCCGCGACGTCTACGAGCAGCGCGAGTTCAGCGAGCGGACGGCACAGATCATCGACGAGGAGGTGAGCCGCGTGCTCAACGACGCCGCCGACCGGGCGGTCCGCCTGCTCTCCGAGCACCGCGACAAGCTCGACCTGATGGCCACGGAACTGGAAAAACGCGAGACGCTCGACGACATTGACCTCGCCGAGATCATCGGCCCGGCCGTCCCGCGACGCGGCGGCGAACGAGTCCCCTCTCAGGCCGCTCGCACGGGCGACTGACCGCGGCCGCCCACGTCCCCGCCCACGTCCGCTTGGAGAAGAAACTCGCGATGCTCGCGCACGCCGTCTATTTCTCGCTCAAGGACCGCTCCCCGGCCGCGCTGGCGAAGCTTCTGGCCTCCTGCCGCACGCACCTCACCGGCCATCCCGGCACGGTCTTCTTCTCGGTCGGCACCTGCGCCGCCTACGACCGGCAGGTGAACGACCGCGACTTCGACGTCGCGCTCTTCATCGTCTTCGAGTCGCACGCGGCGCACGACGCCTACCAGGTCGCCGACCGGCACGAGACGTTCATCGCCGAGAACGCGCCGAACTGGGCGAAGGTCCGTGTCTTCGACGCCGACTGCTGACCGGCGGAGGGCCGGCACGAAATAGGCCCAGACCGAGAAAAGGAGCCCAGGGAGGCCAAACAAGGTAGCGTAGCGGTCCTTTGAATGGTATCGTAGGTGCATGCCGCCCCCTCCGTACCTGCGTCGGACAGTGGACGCCCTCTTGGGGCAGCTTCTTCTGGGCCTGCCTGCCGTCGCCGTCGAGGGCCCGAAAGGCGTCGGCAAAACCCGCACCGCCCGACGCCACGCGGGCGCGTCGTTCGATCTTTCGGATCCGTCCACGCTCGAACTCGTCAAGGCGGATCCGGCCCGACTGACCGCGGCCCGAGCACCTGTCGTGATCGATGAGTGGCAGTACCACCCTCCCGTTTGGGACCTCGTGCGTCGCGCCGTCGATGACGACCCGACACCCGGACGATTCCTGCTCACCGGTTCCGCATCACCGGTCGCGCGGTCGCTCCACTCCGGTGCGGGCCGGATCGTGAAACTGCGCATGCGGCCGTTGTCGCTGCCGGAGCGCGATCTCGCGCCGCCCACGGTGTCGCTGGCCGAACTGTTGACCGGTTCGCGACCGGCGGTGCACGGCACGTGTGCGCTGCGGCTGGAGGATTACGCGCGGGAGGTGGTCGCCGGAGGGTTTCCGGCGCTTCGGCATCTCGCGGGCCTTGCGAGAAAAGTCGCTCTCGACGGATACCTCGAGCGGGTCGTCGATCGCGACGTCCCGGAGGCGGGCCACGCCCTGCGGCGGCCCGATGCCCTGCGACGCTGGCTGACGGCCTATGCCGCGGCCACCGGCACCACCGCCAGCTTCGAGACGATTCGCGATGCAGCCACCGGGGGCTCGACCACGAAACCGGCGAAGACGACCGTGATCACCTACCGCGACGTGCTCGAGCGGATTTGGATCCTCGATCCGGTCGAGGCCTGGCTGCCGACCCGAAATCACCTGCGCACGCTCACTGCGGCGCCGCGGCACCATCTGGCCGATCCGGCACTCGCGGCCCGCCTGCTTGGTGTCGATGCCGATGCGTTGCTCGAAGGCCGGACCGGCGGGCCGGCCGTGCCCCGCGACGGGACGCTGCTGGGAAAGCTGTTCGAATCGCTGGTGACACTCGGCGTCCGCGTGGCCGCGGAGTCGGCCGGGGCCCGCGTGCGCCACCTGCGCACCGCCGAGGGCAGGCGGGAGGTGGATCTGATCGTGGTCCGCGATGATCATCGGATCGTGGCGATCGAAGTGAAACTGTCGCAGTCGATCGACGACGAGGATGTTCGGCACCTCCGTTGGCTCGGCGACACGATCGGCGACGACCTGCTCGATGCCGTCGTGGTGACGACGGGAGGCGAAGCCTATCGCCGCACCGACGGAATCGCCGTCGTGCCAGCCGGCATGCTGGGGCCATGACGCATCACGCACCGCGCCCTACCTGTCCGTGGAGAAAGCCAACCTTGGTCTTTTTCCACGTGGTCGACCGCAGGAAACGCCGCGGGATTCCTGCACCTGCTACACCAGCCCCAGCCGCGACACCGTGATCGCGCCGCCGAAGCACAGGGCCACGTCCCCCTGCGCCATCCGCGGCCGGTCGTGGTAGTTCGCCGCATACCGCCAGCCCTCGTCCGTCATCCGGTAGCCGAGCGCGAATGGCGACGCATCGACCGGGCACTCGACGATCGGCGGCGGCCCCATGCCCTCCGGCGGGTCGGGGAGGTTCACATTCCAGAGCGATCCGGCGGCAGGTGCCTCTCCCCCCAGTGGCAACGTTGAAAACACCAGCTCCAGCCAGGTCGCGGCCCGCTCCCAGTCGATATCGCCCCCCGACCGCCGGTAGTGCGAGGCTGCCACGGCGATCCGCCCGTGGAGCGCGGCCTCGCGGGCCGCGGCCACCGTCCCCGAATGGTGGATGTCGGCGCCGAGGTTGCCGCCGGCGTTGATCCCGGAGAGCACGAGCGTCGCGTCGGGCGCGAGTTCCGCCAGCGCGATCCGCACGCAGTCGGCCGGCGTGCCGGTCACGGCGAACCGGCCCGGGCCGGCCGGAATCACCCGCAGCGGCCGGTCGGTGGTGACCCGATGCCCGCAGCCGGAATGCGGGTCCGCCGGGGCCACCACCACGCACGCGCGGCCAAGCCGGGCCGCCGCGACCGCCAGCGCCTCGAGGCCCGGCGCGTCGATGCCGTCGTCGTTGGTCAACAGGATCCGCACGTCGCCACTCCCTTTCGTTCGCGGGCCAGCGCCGCGAGCACCCCCCACACGCCGTCGCCGGCGGCGGCCGCCATCCGGCAGACGTCCTCGGCGTCCGTCGTGCCGGCCGCATCCGGATTGGCGACGTTCGTGACCACCGAGCAGACCACCACCCGCATCCCCAGCGCCGCCGCGGCCACGACCTCCGGCACCGTCGACATGCCGACGACATCGGCCCCGAGCTGACGCAGCATCCGATACTCGGCCCGCGTCTCGTAGCTCGGCCCGCGCAGGAATGCATACACGCCGCGCCGCGCCGGCATGCCGAGGCCGCGGATCGCCGCCAGCGCCAGCGTCGCGGCCCCGTGATCGTAGCAGCCGTCGAGCGGCGCCGCCGCGAAGGCATCCCCAGGCACAGCGACCGACTCCGCCCGCGCCGGATTCTCCAGCAGCGGCCGCGTCCACGGCTCGCGGACGAGATCGACGTGATCGGTGACCACCACGATCTCGCCGACGTGCATGTCCGGCCGCAGCCCGCCCGATGCGTTCGTGATCAGGAGCGTCCTCACGCCGAGGGCGGCGAGCAGTTCGACGCCGCGGACGAGCATCTCGGGCGGCCGCCCCTCGTAGCCATGCACGCGGCCCTCGAGGGCGACGACGCCCGCCCCGTACAGCGTGCCGCAGGCGATCCGCCCGGCGTGGCCGGTGGCCGTCGACGCCGCCAGCCACCCGGTAGCGGCCGCCGGCAGCGACCAGGCCGCGGTGAGCCGGCCGGCGAGGCTGCCCAGCCCTGTGCCGAGGATCACGCCGAGTTCGCCGCGACCGCCCCCGGCGGCGAGCACCCTCGCGGCCGCCGCATGGGCTCCGGCCCGGGGCCTGCCGCCGCCGCGACGCGCCCCCTTTGCCCGCTCATGAAAATCATACACACTCATGTCCGCCTACCCGTGCCCGCGACCGCCCGGGCGGCCGGTTCGCCGCCCCCGGCCTCGAGCCGCGAAGCCGGGTCGGACGACAGAATAAGGAAGGAATCGATTTCATGCCCACCCGCGCCGAGAAGTTCGCCGGTCTGTCGGTCGCCATCGTCACCCCGTTCCGCGACGGCGCGATCGACTCGGTGCGGCTCCGCGAGCAGATCGAGTTCCAGGTGTCAGCCGGAACCACCTGCATCTGCCCGGTGGGCACGACCGGCGAGTCGCCCACCCTCACGCACGCCGAGCACGAGCGCGTGATCGCCGAGAGTGTCGAGGCCGCTGCCGGTCGGCTCCTCGTCATGCCCGGCACGGGGAGCAACTCCACCGCCGAGGCGGTGCGGCTCACGAAGTTCGCCGCCCGGGCGGGCGCCGACGCGGCCCTCGTCGTCGGCCCCTACTACAACCGGCCCACGCAGCAGGGGATCTACGAGCACTTCAAGGCGATCGCCGAGGCGGTCGAGATCCCGATCTGCGTCTACAACATCCCCGCCCGCACCGGCCGCAACATCGAGCCTGAGACGATCATCCGCCTCGCCGAGGTGCCCGGCATCGCGATGGTCAAGGAGGCGACCGGCTCGATGGACCAGGCCTCGCAACTGATCGCGGCCACGGATCTCACGCTCCTTTCCGGCGACGACAGCATGACGCTGCCGCTCTTGGCGATCGGCGGCCGGGGCGTGATTTCGGTGGTCGGCAACCTCGTGCCGGCCGACATGAAGCAGCTCTGCGACGCCTTCGATGCCGGCGATCTGGCCGGCGCCCAGGCCCTGCACCGCCGTCTCTTCGGCCTGTGCCGCGATCTCCTCGGCCTGGCGAGTAACCCGATCCCGATCAAGGCCGCGCTGGCGATGCTCGGCCGCGACACGGGGGAGGTTCGGCTCCCGCTGGTGCCGCTGGAGCCGGCGCTGGCCCACAAGCTCCGCGGAGTGCTCGCGGCCTATGGGCTGCGGATCGCCCACGCGCTGCCGGTCTGAATCTCCGCCGTGGGGCGGCTCACTCCAGTTCCCGGAGCACCGCCCCCTGCTGGTCGAACCGCGCGATCAGCACCTCGTGGTGTTCCGCGAGGCCGAGCCGCTCCATGACGCTCAACAGCGTGCCGGCGCTGGCGACCGACTCGCAGCAGGCCATCACGGCCGGCCCCCAACTGCTCTGCGCGGCCCCGACGATGCCGAGTTCGCCGAGCAGGTCGATCAGTCCCGCCGTCGCCTCCGCGTGGGGCAGCGCCCTCGATACCTCGGCGAACGGCTGCCCGGCGAGCAGGCCGTAGCTGCGGACCGCGCGGCTGAACTCGGCGAACCGTCCCTCGACCGCCGCGGGCAGCATTTCCAACAGCGCGATGCGGGCGAGCTCCGCCGTGATCTCCGTCGGCATGGGAGACAGCTGGGCGAACGCCTTCTTCTCCGCGTCGCCCGAGAGTCCGCTCATGCCGCGGGCGATGATCAGCACGCAGCGCCACTCGGAGGGGAGACGGACCCGGGCGACGAGCGGTGAAAAATCTTCGGTCCCTCCGGCCGCGGCCTGTTCGGGCAGCCGCCCCGCCTCGACGATCAGGCCGCCGCGCGCGAAGCCGTGCACGCCGACGCAGGAGCGCCGACCGCGGCCCACGACGCGGGCCAGTTCGAAGGCGGCCCCCGATTCGAACGTCCACTCATGTTCGGAGGCATCGACGGGCGGCTCGCCGGGATGCCGCGGCCCGGCCGTTGCCTGGTCGTTCGCCTCCGGCCGGGCCAGATGACGGATGCCGGCCGCCACGGCGAGTCCGAGCTGCGTGCCGCTCCCCAGCCCCACGTGGCCGCGGGGCGCCGTCCGCACATCGATCGAGTACGACTCGTGCAGGCCCCAGGCCTGTACGCACGTCCGCGCGAATCCCAGCGCCCGCTCGGCCTCGTGTCCCCGGGCCTCGAGCCGCAGCGACTTGCCGACGCGGACGTGCACACCGGGCCGATCGATCATCACGCCGATGCCGCCGAAGGCCCGCGCTGCGGCCATGCCGAACGACATCAGCCCGAGGTGCAGTCGGGCGGGCGTGCGGACTTCGACCACGGTCGGCATCAATGCGTCCTGTCAGCGGCGGGGAACGGGAGACACCATCATAGCCTCGGTCCCGCCGCGGCCGATGCCCCGCAGTCCGGCCGCCAGCGGGCGGCAGCCGTCCGACACAGGACCGCGAACGCCTCGTGTTCGCGCGGCCCGCCCGTCTTGGAGACGAGCGGCTCGAGGCCCCGCAGCGCCGGCCCCGGATCGGCCGCCTCCGGCAGGTGCAGCCGGGTGACGAGGATCGCCGCCTCGACCACGGCGTGGGCGGCGCGGTTGAAGCCGAGGAACGGCCGGCCGTGATGCTCGGCCACCACGCGGGCCTCGAGCCGCTCCCGCGCGGTCGAGCGGTCGGCCTCCGCGATGGCGAACTCGTACGCCACGCAGGCGTCGTCGAGCAGCCAGCCGCGCACGCGGGTCGCGGGCCGGGCGGCGGGTGCCGGCGCGGCGACGCCGGCCACGACCCGGGCGAGGAGCAGGACGTCGTCGATGACGTGAAACACCCCCTCCGCGCAGCGGGCCAGGTTGGCGGCCGTCTGGCTTCCGGCGAACGGCCGGAGTGACAGCCGGGCGATCCTCCCGGCGGCCCGCTCCGCGTCGTCGATCCACGGACCCATCGCCGCCACGTGCATGCTGCCGGCCGCGTCGCAGGTCGTCACCAGTCCCTCGAGGATCATGGCGGGCAGTCTCCCCCGGCCAGCGTCGCTTTCGCAACCGCACCCTGCGGCGCCGCGGCGCCGTGCGCGATCCCGCGCTCCCACGGGCGACAACACGGCCGTTCTTGAATCGCGTGATCCGCCGCAAATAGACTGTTGAATGGTCCTCGGACCGCTGGAATTCCGCCGCGTGACCGCCCTCCAACCGCACATCCATTTCGTCACCGGCCGCCTCGCCGAGCACTCGCTGCGGCAGGTGCTCGAACGGCTCGCCCCGCGGGTCGGCTTCGCCTTCAGCGTGCAGGTGCTCAACATCACCGTGGCGGCGCTGATGACGACACCCTGGATCGCCAAGCGTCTCGCCGTGCCGGCTGAGGCCGACCGGGTGATCATCCCCGGCGGCTGCCAGGGGCCCCTCGACGTCTTCGCCGCCGCGACGCCGCTGCCGGTGGACCGCGGCCCCGAGGATCTGCGCCGGCTCGACGAGTTCTTCGGCCAGCAGTCCCGCGACCTCGCCGACTACGGCCGCCACGACATCGAGATCATCGCCGAGATCAACCACGCCCCGCGGCTCGCGGCCGCCGACCTGCTCGCCGAGGCCCGCCGGCTGGCCGCCGACGGCGCCGACCGGATCGACGTCGGCTGCGACCCGGGCGCGGTCTGGGCGGGCGTCGGCGACGCGGTGCGGATGCTCGTCGCCGAGGGCTTCAAGGTCTCGATCGACAGCTTCGAGCCGCGCGAGATCGCCGCCGCCACCCGGGCCGGGGCGAGCCTCGTGCTCTCGGTCAACTCCACGAACGTCGCCGCCGCACCCGACTGGGGCTGCGCGGTGGTGGTCGTGCCCGACGTGCCCGCCACGCTGGAGGGCTTCGACGACACGTTCGACAGGCTTCGCGCCGCCGGTGTCGCCTGCCGGCTCGATCCCGTCCTCGAGCCGATCGGCTTCGGGTTCGCGGCCAGCCTCGGCCGCTACCTCGACGTCCGCCGCCGCCATCCCGACGCCGAGATGATGATGGGGATCGGCAACCTCACCGAGCTTACCGACGTCGATTCCGCCGGCGTCAACGCCCTGCTCATCGGCTTCTGCCAGGAGACCGGCATCCGCTCCGTGCTCACCACGCAGGTGATCCACTGGGCGCGAAGCAGCGTCCGCGAATGCGCCCTGGCCCGGGCCCTCGCCTGGCACGCCGTCACGCATCGCACGCTCCCCAAGCACGTCGAGCCGCGGCTGGTGACCCTGCGGTCGGGCGCGCCGCAGGCCCACGGCGACGAGGTGCTCGACGGCCTCGCGGCCGCGATCCGCGACCCAAACTTTCGGATCTTCGCCGAGCGCGGCGAGATTCACCTCGTGGGCGCCGGCCTGCACCTCCAGTCCCGCGACCCGTTTCAGCTGTTCGCCGACCTCGCGGCCGCCGGCCGCACCGACGTCGACCCGTCGCACGCCTTCTACCTTGGCTACGAGATGGCGAAGGCCGTGACGGCGATCACGCTGGCCAAGGACTACCGCCAGGACCAGGCGCTCGACTGGGGGCATCTGACGCAGCCCGAGATCGCCCACGGCCCGTCCCGCGCCGCGGCGGCCGTCGCCGGGGCCCGCCCCGCCGAGGAGCCGCGATGACGTCCCCCGCCAGCGCGCACCCGTGGATCGCCCGCCGGTTCTTCACGGCCTCGGGCTGCCTCGTCGCGGAGACGGCCGCCGACGTGACGCCCGACGTGGTGTTTCAGCGCCTCGCCGCGCTGCCCCACCTGCTGTTCCTCGACAGCGCCCAGCCCGACGCCGCGACGCCTGCACCAGCCGCCGCGGTGGCACCCGGCGCAACTGGCCGGCCGGCCGCCCCGCGGCTCGACCGCTGGTCGTTCGTGGCGGCCGACCCGATCCATTCGCTACGGATCGACGCCGCCGCCGCGCCGGCGGAAGACGCCGCCCGACTGTCCGGCGCGTTCGCAACGCTCCGCGGGCTGCTCGCCGACTTCGCCTGCCCGACGATCCCAGGCCTGCCGCCGTTCCAGGGAGGCGTGGCCGGGTTCATCTCCTACGAGTGCGGCCTCGTCCGGCTCGGCATCCCCGCGCCGGCCGGCAGCCAGGTACCGCTGCTCTCGCTCCATGCCTACGACGTGGTCTTCGCCTACGACCACGACCTGCGGCGCGGCTGGTTCATCTCGCAGGGCGCGCCTGCCCGCGGCCCGGTGGCACGGCGTGGCCGGGCTGCGGAACGCCTCGCCGTCATGCTCGCCGCGGTGGATGCGCGAGGCGACTCCCCGCCGCCACCGCGCGGCGCCGCGTCCACCACCCCGGCCGTGCTGCCGGCGGCGTTCGCCCATCCGCTGCCCTCGCGGCCTGGCGTGTTCGCCACCCACACGCCGGCCTCCTACCGCGACATGGTCCGGTCCGGCATCGACTTCGTCCGCGCCGGCGACATGTTCCAGGTCAACCTCGCCCAGCACTTTTCCCTCGCGGTCGACGTCGATCCGGTCACCCTGCACCTGGCCGCGCGGCGCACCAATCCTGCCCCGTTCGCCGCCTGCTTCGACCTCGGCGACGCGGCGATCGTGAGCATGTCGCCGGAGCGGTTCCTGCAGGTGTCGCGCGGCGTGGTGCGGATGCACCCGATCAAGGGCACGCGCCGGATCGTGTCGCTCCCCGAGGCCGACCTGTTCGCGGGGGACGACCTCGAGGCGAGCGGCAAGGACCGGGCCGAGAACGTCATGATCGTCGATCTGATCCGCAACGACCTGGCCCGCGTCTGCACCGCGGAGAGCGTCCGCGTCGAGGCCCTCTGCCGGCTGGAGCGCTACCGCTACGTGCAGCACCTCGTGTCGATCGTGGCCGGCCGGCTCGCCCCGGGCTGCGGCCCGCTGGATGCGATCGAGGCGGCGATCCCCGGCGGCAGCGTGACCGGGGCCCCGAAGCACCGCGCCTGCGAGATCATCGACGCGCTCGAGCCCGTCGCCCGCGGCGTCTACTGCGGCTCGCTGGGCTACATCGGCTTCGACGGCACGGCCGACTTCAACCTCCTGATCCGCACCTTCGTGGTCGGGCCCGACTCGATCAGTTTCGCAGCCGGCGGTGGAATCACCGCGGCCAGCGACCCGGCTGCCGAGCATGCGGAATCGCTTCACAAGGCGGAGGGCCTGCTGCGCGTGCTCGACGCCGTCGGCCTCGGCGGCCACGCCGCGCCGCTGCCGGCCGCCACGGCCGACGGCCTGCCCGACGCTCCCTCGCCGCCGCGCGAGGCCACGTCATGATCGTCGTGCTCGACAACCGCGACAGTTTCGTTTTCAACCTGGCCCGCTATTTCCGGCTTCTCGGCGTGGAGACGGCGGTGCTGCCGAGCCATGCCACGAGCGTCGCCGACCTGCGTCGGATCGCTCCGCAGGCGCTCGTGATCTCACCCGGCCCGTGCACGCCGGCGGAGGCGGGCTGCTCGGTGGAGGCGGTGCGGGCGTTTCGCGGCCTCGTGCCCATGCTCGGCGTGTGCCTCGGGCACCAGGCGATCGCGGCGGCGCTCGGCGGCAGCGTGGTCGTGGCCGCGGAGCCGGTGCATGGCCGCACGAGCCCGGTCCACCACGACGCCGTGAACCTGTTCGCGGGGATTCCCAGTCCGCTCACCGCCTGCCGCTATCACTCTCTCGTGGTCGCCGCCGAACCGCTTCCGGACTGCCTCGAGGTGACGGCCCGTGACGACCGAGGGACGATCATGGCCATCGCCGACGAGCGGCGTGGGGTCTACGGCGTCCAGTTTCACCCGGAGTCGATCCTCACCCGGCACGGCTTCCGGCTGCTGGCGAATTTCCTGGAGCGGGCCGGCGTGCCGCACCACGGCCACCGTGCGGCCCTGCTCGACGAGGACGTCGCCCGGCAGGCGGAGGGACCAGCCGGCGACGACACGCTCGCGGCTCCGCCGAAGATCGTGACGTTTTGACGGCCGGGCAGGCCGACTGCCATGCGCGGCCACCGACCGCGGCCTGCCCACTCGCGCGGCAGCCGATGCACGCATTCCGCGCGGTTCTGTCGCGACGGGCCCGGGAGACCAAAATGTTTTTGTTTCCCGACCGGCGTGGAAAACCACGTCTTCCTCGGGAATTTTCCCGGTTCAGGGAGTGACGACGAACTGGACTGTGCGGGGCATCTCATGTCCGGCACGCACTTTGCATTTCTCATCTTCAGGAGGTCGCGGTGATG
>Ga0208721_1000126_pt1 | contig 17511 bp, 9 predicted proteins | sample LakMenEpi17Aug10_FD_150705 | JGI IMG/M metagenome (GOLD analysis project Ga0208721, IMG submission 150705) | Freshwater microbial communities from Lake Mendota, WI - 17AUG2010 deep hole epilimnion (SPAdes) | ecosystem: Environmental > Aquatic > Freshwater > Lentic | place: Lake Mendota, Madison... | reverse complement strand
CGAAAGGTTCGCGAGGCAGCCGTTGTGGTCGAGCCGGCAACCGGAGCCATCGTCCACGCTTTCACAAGCGGCACGGTCGTGCAGATCTTTCAATTGGAGCCGCATGGCGTGGCTACGCATGTGTCGGCGGGATTGCCGGCCGAGAAAAGCGATCCCATGTGCTGATCGGACAAGGCCTCCTTGATGTCCGCCGAAACCATGAAGCCGACGCAAGCCGTCCGGCCCGTCGCGACGCGGAGCATCCTGCAACGCTGAGGGTGCACGGGGAGCAGCGACGGCCCGCGGAGCCGGATGCCGCGAGCCGGGCCGGTGGCTGGACAAACGGGCTTCGGGGCCGCACGATGCGGACTCGGGCCCCGATCCGCTCCGGATACAAGCCGCCGTGTCGCCAGCCCCTGTCGCAACGTCCGCCATCGCGGAGGCTCCCCTGCAGCCCGTTCTCATCGATGGCGCGTGGTGCGCCGCGACGGCGATCGACACCTTTCGGGGGTTCGACCCGACGGCCGGCGGCCCGCATGGGCCGCTCTGGCCGGTGAGTTCGTGGGCCGACGTCGATCGGGCGCTCGACGCCGCCGTGCGGGCCGCCGTGGCGCTCCGCCGGCTGCCACCCGCGGCCATCGCGGTATTCCTCGAGCGCTACGCCGATCGGCTCGCGGCGCTTGCCGACGAACTGGTCGGCCTGGCGCACGCCGAGACCGGCCTCGCCGCGCGGCCGCGGCTCCTCGAGGTGGAACTGCCGCGGATGCTCGACCAGCTGCGGCAGGCGGCGTCCGCCGCCCGCGATGGGTCGTGGTGCATGCCGATGATCGACTCGCAGCGGAACATCCGCTCCCTCGCCGTCGGCCTCGGGCCGGTCGTCGTGTTTCCGCCGGCGAATTTTCCCTTCGCCTACGGCGCCGTCACGGGGGGAGATTTCGCGGCCGCCATCGCGGCGGGCAATCCGCTGATCGCCAAGGCCCATCCCGGCTGCCCGTCCGTGTCGCACCGCGCGGCCCGGGAGGCGGTCGAGGCCCTGCGTGAGGCCGGCCTGCCGCCGGCCAGCGTGCAGCTCCTGCACGGGATCGCACCGGCGGACGGCGAGCGGCTCGTGGCCGATCGGCGGGTCGGGGCGACCGCCTTCACGGGCGGGCAAGAGGCGGGCAAGCGGCTGTTCGCCGCCGCGTCCGCCGCCGGCCGCGTCATCTGGGTGGAGATGGGGAGCATCAATCCCATCGTGCTCCTTCCCGGCGCGGTCGCCGAACGTCCGGCCGACCTCGCCGGCGAACTGACCGCCAGCGTCACCGGATCGGCCGGGCAGTTTTGCACGAAGCCGGGGCTCGTGCTGTTCGTCGACGACGCGGCGGCCGGGGCGTTCGTGGCCGCGGTGCGCGAGCGGTTCGCGGCCGTCGGGCCGCAGGTGCTGCTCGGGCCGACGGGACGACGCCGGCTCGTGGAGTCATTGACGCGACTGCAGGCCGCCGGCGCCGGCACGCTCGTCGGCGGTTCGGACAAGACCGAAGGCGGGCCGTGCACGCATCCGCCGACGCTCCTCGAGGCCTGCGGCGCCGACGTCGTGGCCCATCCGGAACGGCTGATCGTGGAGGCATTCGGCAACGCGACGCTGCTGGTGCGCTGCAGGTCGGTGGAAGAGATCGGCGCCGTGATCGGCTGCGTGGAGGGCACGCTCGGTGCCAGCCTGTACCGGGCCAGCGACGGCCGCGACGACGCCGCGTTCGCGAGCCTCGCAGCGCTGCTCGTCGAGCGGTCGGGAAGGCTGATCGAGAACCGCATGCCGACCGGCCTCGCGGTCACCGCACCGATGCAGCACGGCGGGCCCTGGCCGTCGGCCGCCCCGCCGTTCTTCACCGCGGTGGGATTCCCCGGGGCGATGCTCCGGTTTGCCCGCCGCGTGTGCTTCGACGGCTTCGGGCAGGATCGGCTGCCGGAACCGCTCCGCGACGCCGCCCCGGCCGCACGGCCGTGGCGGTTCGTGGACGGCGGGTGGACACGGGGCTGAGTGTTCCCGATCCGGCCCCCTTGCAGTCGGCGCTCGCTCCCTTATCGTGGGGGATTGTCGGCGGACGGATTGTTCGCGCCGGCCGACGTTCGAGGAGACCCGCCATGCCTGCCCGGTTCATGTCGCGTATCGTCCAGCACCGCGGCCGCGTCGCGGCCCTGTCACTGATCGCCCTCGCTGCGATGCCGGTGGCGCACGGTGTCGAAAGCAGTGGGATCTCGGAGCAGATCGATGCCGTGATGAGCGAGGCGGCACGCACCGGCATGCCGGTGCTCGCGCTGGCGAGCACCGACTCGTGCGAGGAGGCGCCGCGGTTCCGGCAGCGACTCGTCACCGATCCCGCGCTCCAGCCGCTGGTCGCCCGGTTCGCGGTCGTGGAACTGCGCATGAGCGGCGACGACAAGTGGACCTGGAAGCGCTGGCAGGAGCGGTTCGACACCCATCGGCGGCAGAGCCCGCAGATGTTCGTGATCCGGGCCGACGGCCGGAAGATGTTTTCCGGAGATCCGCCGGCCGACGTCGCCGGATTCCTGCGCCGGCATCTCACCGCGAGCGGTCAGCCGATCGCGGCGCGGCAGGCCGACCTGTACGAAGCGCAGTTGGAGGCGGCGTCGCGGCTGCAGGCGGCGGGCGACCTCGCCGAGGCGGTGCGGTGCGTGACGCCCGCCGCCCGGGTGCCGAGTTACGCCCGGCCGGTCGTGCAGAGCATCGCCTTTCGTGCGGCCGTGGCCGACCGACTGCTCAGGGACATCGCGCAGGCCGGCGCCGACCCGGCGGCGGGAAGCGATCGCCTGGCGGTCGCCGAGATCCTCGTCGCCGCTGCCGAGCAGTATGCCGCGACGCTGCCCGACGTGGCCCGGGCGGCACGGGAGCGGATGGCGGAGATCGGCCGCGAGCCGGAGGGGCGGGACACGCTGCGCCAGGCCCAGCTGCTCCACCACGCGGCCACGGCCGCCCGCCGGTCGGCGCACCGCGGCCTGGCGCTCTACGAGCAGATCATCGTCCGCCATCCCGATTCGGCGGCGGCGGAAATCGCCGCGGTGCGGCTACGGAGCCTCGACGGCGGGCAGCGCTGACCGCGTCGGCAGGCCCGTCGCCCGCGGCCCGGCGCCCGTTCCGAAGAACCGAAAACAGAGGCCGAGCATGACGGGCATGAGCACGAGCGTGACGAGCGTCGAGAACAGCATGCCCCCCAGCAGCACCGCGCCCAGGCCCCGGTAGAGCTCGCTCCCCGCCCCGGGCGAGATCACCAGCGGCAGCAGGCCGAGCACGGTCGCCAGCGTCGTCATGAAGATCGGCCGGATGCGGCTGCGGATGCCCTCCAGAATCGCCTCGGTCGGCGGCATGCCGTGCTCGCGAACGAGCTGCAGCGCCCGCTCCACGATGAGGATCGGGTTGTTGACGACGGTGCCGATGAGGATCACGAACCCGAGCATGGTGAGCACGTCGAGCGGCTGGAAGATGCCGAACGGTCCGCCGAGCTTGTTGAGCAGCCAGAGCCCGAGCAGTCCGCCGACGCTCCCCAGCGGCACGGAGGCGATGATCACCGCCGGATACAGCCAGGAGTCGAAGAGCGCGGCCATCAGCAGATAGGTGATCAGCCCGGCGAGCGCCAGGTTGAACCACAGCGACTTCCACGTCGCCCGCAGCTTGTCGGTGGTCCCCCCGAGCCGGATCGAGTAGCCGCCGTCGAGCGCGCCGGCTGCGACCAGCGGATCGACGATCTGCCGCTGGATCCGCTCCTGGGCCTCCTCCAGCGGCATCCGTGCCGGCGGCGACACCTGCACCGTGATCGCCCGCTCCCGTTCGCGGTGCAGGATCTGCTCGGGGCCGCTGGAGAATTCGCGGATCTCCGCCAGGCTCTCCAGCGGCACGAGCTGGCCGCCGGGGGTGACCACGGGCAGGCCGCGCAGGTCCTGCGTGCGTTGCACGAACCGGTCGTCCCCCTTGATGACGAGGTCGATCCGGTCGCTCCCCAGGAAGTAGTCGGTGGCGTAGCCCCCGTCCACGAGGCAGTCGACCATGTAGCCGAGCTGGCGGGCGTCGATCTGCATGTCGGCGGCCTGCTCGAACCGGGGCACCAGCTGCACCTCGGGGCTGGAGAGGTCGAGCGACGGCTTGGGCAGGTTCTGGCTGCCCGGGGTGGCGGCGGGAAGCATCCCCATGACGCGGGCGCCGAGCTGCACGAGCGTGACGAGGTCGGGGCCGGTGATCTCGATGTCCACCGTGCGGCCCGCCGCCAGCCCCTGCTCGAAGAGGCTCGACTGCTTGGCCACCGTGACGGTGCCCGGCAGCCCCGCGGTAACCCGGCGCACCAGCGGGACGAGCTTCGACGCCTGCAACGGATCGAGGGCGCTGAGGCCGATGAACACGCTGCGGCCGCGGGCGACGAAGAACAAGTCGCCGAGAATCGGGGCGTCGAGGGCCGCCGCCGCGGGCGTTCCCGGGTCGACGTCCCAGTAGGGGAGGAGCCGCTCCTCGACAACGTCACTCATTCGCGACAACTCGTCGAGGTTGTAGCCCGGCGGCGGCAGCAGGATGCCGAAGATCAGGTTCCGGTTGCCGTCGGGCAGGTATTCCGCCTTCGGCATCAGCAGCCAGGTCGCCGCCAGCGCGGCGCCGACGATCGCGATCGTGGCCACGACCTGCCGGCCGATTCCCGCGAGCAGGAGGCGATTGCACTCCAGTACGGCGGACGTGAACGCCCGGCCGAAGCGGACGATCGGATCGGCGGACCGGGCAGCGGCCGGCCCCGCCTCGGCGCCGACGATCGCCGCGGCGGCGCGGGCGTGCCGCCCCTCGAGCAGGGCGGCGGCGGCCGTCGGCACCACCAGCCCCGAGACGAGGAGCGAGAGGCCGAGGGCCGCGACGATCGCCAGCGAGATGTCACCGAACAGCTGCCCCGCCTCGCCGCGGATGAAGAGCACCGGCAGGAAGACGGCGATGTTGGTGAGCGTGCTCGCGATGATCGCTCCCCCGACCTCGGCCGTGCCCCGGCTGGCGGCCGTTCGCGGATCCTCGCCGGCATTCCAGCGCACGAAAATGTTCTCCAGCACCACGACCGCATTGTCGACGAGCATGCCGACGGCGAACGCCATCCCGGCGAGACTGATGACGTTCAGCGTGCGGCCGCAGGCCGCCAGCGCCAGGAAGGTGCCCATGACGCTGACCGGAATCGAGAGGGCGACGATCAGCGTCGAGCGGATGTTGCGCAGGAAGAGGAGCAGCGTGCCGAGCGTCAACAGGCCGCCCGTGAAGATGCTGTCGTTGACGAGCCCGATCGCCGAGTCGATGTAGGCCGTCTCGTCGTAGACGATCGTCAGGCCGAGCCCGCGGGGAAGCAGGTCGCGGTTGATGGCGGCCGTCACCTCGCGGACGCGGCGCATGGTCTCGAGAACGTTGGCGTTCCGCTCGCGGGTGATGCGGATGGCGATGTTCTTGGCGCCGAAGCGCCGGACGAAGCCGTCGGGCTTCTTCTTGCCGAGTTGCGCCCGGGCGACGTCGCGGACATACACCGGCTTGCCGTCGCGGCGGGTGATGATCACCCCCTCGACCTGCTCGGGGGAACGGAGCCGGCCGAGCGTGCGCACCACGTAGCGGCGCTTTCCCTCCCACACGTCCCCGGCCGACGTGTCCTGGTTCTGGTTGGCGAGGGCCGCCCGCAGATCGGCGATCGTCAGCCCCCGGGCGGCGAGCAGTTGGGGGTCGACGATTACCTGGAGCTCGTCGGCCCGGCCGCCGACGAGGTCGGCGTTGGAAACACCCTCGATCCGTTCGAGGCGGCTTTCGATCTCGTCCTCGGCCATCCGACGGACCGCCTCGACGTCGATCACGGGGGGGGCGAAGGGGACGAGTTCCGGGTGGGAGGCGATCAGCTTCCGCAGCCGGAACAGGGCGAGGTCCGGGGTCCGGGCCGTGCGCACGCGGTCGAGCTCGGCGGCGAGGCCGGGGTGCTCAGCCGCGGCGCGGGCGAGCAGGTCGGCTTCGGGCGCGGCCTGGCCGAGGACCAGCCAGGCCACCGGCCGGTCGTTGACGCTCGATGTCCGGATCACCGGCCGGTCGGCGTCGATCGGCCAGCTGCGGATCTGCTGGACCCGCGTGTTGACCTTGACGAGGGCCTCGGCGAGGTCGGTGTCGACGGTGAACTCCAGTCCGACGGTGCCGACCGAGTCGCTGCTCTCGCTGGACAGCCTGACGAGTCCCTCCACACTGCGCAGCTGCTCCTCGAGGGGCAGCACAAGTTCCTGCTCCACCTCCTGCGGGCTGGCACCGCGCCAGCGGGCGTCGACGGTGATCGTCGGGATCTGCACCTCGGGGGTGAGCTGGACCGGCATCGAGAGCAGGGCCAGCACCCCGAACAGCGTGACGAAGATGACCCCGACGGTCACCTTCACCGGGTTCGCCACGCAGGCCGCGATCAGATTCATGGTTCCGTCCGCCGCGGTCGCCAGCAGGCCCCGGTCAGTCCTGTGGCTGGGTGAAGCTCACGGCCATGCCGGGACGCAGCCGTTCGTTGCCGCGCACGACCACGAGCTGGCCGCGTTCCAGTCCCGACCGGACCTCGACATTGCTTCCGATGGCGGCCCCGAGGGAGACGCCCGCGGCCCGCACCGTGCCGGTGGCGGGGCCGGCCACCGCGGGGCCGGCCACATCGACCACGTAGACCAGCGGCGTGTTCCCGCCGAGGACGAGCGCGTCCTTCGGCACGACGGTCACCGACTCGGCCTTCCCGACCGGCAGCCAGGCCCGGGCGAGCATTCCGCCGCGCAGCACGGGATCGCCGTCGACGACGATGTTTGCGACCGTCACGAGCACCGGGAAGTTGCGACTCCGCAGGTCGGCCTGGGGCACGATCCTCGCCACCCTTCCGATCCAGGTGCGCTCGGGCGCGGCGTCGAACTCCAGCCGGACCTCGGCATCCCGGCGGAGTTTCGTCACGGACGACTCGGGCACCTGGACCTCCACGTCGAGGCGGTCGAGCTGCGCGATCCGGGCCACCAGTCCGCCGCGGGCGAGCCACTGCCCCTGCTCCGTGAACCGCTCGATCACCCAGCCGTTGAACGGGGCCCGGATCGTGTGCTTGCCGAGCTGGTCGTCGATCCGCTCGATCGTCGCCTCCTGCACGGCGACCGCCGCCGCCGCCTGCGCCACCTGTTCCCTGCGCGGCCCGGCCTCGGCGAGCGCCAGCGCGGCTCGGCTGCCGCGGAGCTGGGCCTCGATCTGCTGCAGTTCGGTCTGCGCATCCTGCAGCTCGTCCACCGTGCTCGTGCCCCGTTCGGCGAGCCGGGCGATGCGGGCGACACGGCTGCGGGCGTAGGCGAGCCGGGCCTCGAAGCCGGCCGCGAGCGCCCGCGCCTGTTCGATCTCCTCGGGCCGCGACCCAGCCTTGAGCTCGGCGAGGAGTTCACGGCGGCGCACGAGCTCGGCCACGGCTCCGCCGCGTTCGATCTCCAGCAGGCCGCGCAGCAGCTCGGCGATCGGCTGCCCCTCGGTCACGTGCTGGCCGTCGAGGATCGGCAGTTCGACGAGCCGGCCGTCGATTGCGCTGCCGACATCGCTCGTGCGGGCGGGGAGGACGGTGCCCACGAAAGACTGGCCCGATGCCTGATCCGCCGTAAGTACCCTGGCGACCGCGATGGGCACGGGAGCTGGCTGCGCCAGCCCGGGCTGCGGCGGGACGAGGCCAAGGACGAGGATCGCCAGGCAGAAGCAGCCGATCAGCCTGCTGCGGCCGCGGTTCGCCGAGCCCCCGCAGGCGGCGGCGCCCGCGTGCCGGGCCATCCGCGCCGCGCAATCCTTGTGACTCGAATCCGCCATAGAAGAACGGTTATACCTTCGGGAAAACCGGCCAACGGGCCTATTTCCGGCCTTTTTGGCCGCCGCTTGACGGGGTCGAACCGTTCGGCTAATTTTCCCGTATCAGAGCGGCCGATCACCATTTTTCGGTAGTCGGTTCCCGCATGTGGTCGTGAGCGACTCGCCTCGAAAAGTTGTCCGGAAGGTCGGCTTTGAAGGCGGAAGTGTCGTGGGTCGAGGAGCGGTTCGTCCCGGCGTGACGCCTAGGGCAACGATTCGCTCCTCAGTCCACGAGACTGGCTCACGGGCCGCCGCTGTGACGAACGCCCATCGCGTTGTCGCTGCGTCGGCTCGTTTCGTTCCTTGACAATTTGGTCGTGGTAGTTGGCATCTTGAAAAGAATGCCGAAGGAGGGCGGTCTCAAGCCGCCTTCCGGAAGCGTTCTCCCAAGGCTCGAATTCCGTCCAGATCCGCTTCGGCGGGTGTGGCGGGGTTCAGAAAAAGAGCGAGAAAAAATCGTTGCCCTTCCCGGTTCGTCCGGGAAGGTGGCGAAACCTCTCGGATCGTGATGTCTCGCCTTTGTGCGAGCATTTGATTCGGGTGGTCAAGCTACAAAGGGCGCATGGGGGATGACTAGGCGTCGGAAGGCTTTGAAGGGCGCGGAAGACTGCGATAAGCCCGGGGAAACCGTCAAACAGGTGATGATCCCGGGATTCCTGAACAGGCCGTGACTGAATCCATAGGTCACGGCAGCCAACGCGGAGAACTGAAACATCTCAGTACCCGCAGGAAAAGAAAGAAAAATCGATTTCCTCAGTAGCGGCGAGCGAAAGGGAAACAGCCCAAACCGAGGTGGTTTCCACCTCGGGGTTGTAGGGCCCTCCACAGGAGTTATCAAACAATCAGCTAGCGGAACGTAATGGAAAGTACGTCCACAGAGGGTGACAGGCCCGTACGCGAAAGGTGATTGTCTCTGGAGGGTACCCTGAGTAGGTCGAGTCACGTGGAACCTCGACTGAATCTACGGGGACCATCCCGTAAGGCTAAATACTCTCCGACGACCGATAGTGAACTAGTAGCGCGAGCGAAAGTTGGGAAGAACCCCTGCTAGGGGAGGATAGTGAACCTGAAACCATGTGCCTACAAGCGGTCGGAGCGCTATGGCGGGTAACCGCAATGCGTGACGGCGTGCCTTTTGCATAATGATCCGGCGAGTTACCGTCAGCGGCTCGGTTAAGGCCCTCAGGGCCGAAGCCAAAGGGAAACCGAGTCTGAATAGGGCGACAATTGGTCGCTGGTGGTAGACGCGAAACTGCACGAACTACCCATGAGCAGGTTGAACCGCGGGTCAAACCGCGTGGAGGACCGAACCCACTTGGGTTGAAAACCGAGGGGATGACTTGTGGGGAGGAGTGAAAGTCTAATCAAGCGCAGAGATAGCTCGTTCTCTCCGAAATAGCTTTAGGGCTAGCCTCGGAACATTGCGTAGTGGGGGTAGAGAGACTGAATCGGAGGAGGGCCATACCCTGGTACCTCCCTGAACCAAACTCCGAATACCATTGCGTTTACTCCGGGAGTCAGTCCGCGAGGGATAAGCTTCGCGGTCAAAAGGGAAACAACCCAGACCACCTGCTAAGGTCCCCAAGCAGAACTCAGTCACTAAGGAAGTGGAGTTGCTAAGACAGCCAGGATGTTGGCTTAGAAGCAGCCATCATTTAAAAAGTGCGTAACAGCTTACTGGTCGAGCAATTCCGCGCCGATAATGAACGGGAGTAAGTTCTGCACCGAAGCAGTGGGATCCACCCATTTTTCGAAATGGTGGATCGGTAGGAGAGCGCTGTACGTCAGATACAAGTCGCACCGTAAGGAGCGATGTCGGGGCGTACAGGTGATTATGCCGGAATGAGTAACGATTAAGCAGGTGAGAATCCTGCTCGCCGAAAGCCTAAGGTTTCCTGGGGAAGGTAAATCCGCCCAGGGTTAGCCGGTTCCTTAGTCGAGGCCGAAAGGCGTAGACGATGGACAGCAGGTCAACATTCCTGCGCCACATGCTGGACCGATGGAGGGACGGCGTCTGGAAGGTGAGGGGACGGATAGAAATGTCCCTCGCCGGTGTGGAAGGTAGCTGTAGGCAAATCCGCAGCGACATCCGGAAGCATCGGACAAAGACGTTTATGTTTCGATAGTCATCCGAAGGACGTCCAAGAAAAGCTTCTAGGGTTGAAGGCATGTGACCGTACTAAAACTGACACAGGTAGGCGGGACGAGAAGTCCTAGGCGCTCGGGAGAACACTGGTTAAGGAACTCTGCAAAATGGCCCCGTAAGTTCGCGATAAGGGGTACCCCCTAATGTTTATAGCAATGGGGGGTCACAGTAAATCGGCATCAGCAACTGTTTATCAAAAACACAGGACTCTGCTAACTCGCAAGAGGATGTATAGAGTCTGACGCCTGCCCGGTGTTGGTAGGTTAAGGAAGAGGGTTAGTCGAAAGGCGAAGCTCGCGACCGAAGCCCCAATAAACGGCGGCCGTAACTATGACGGTCCTAAGGTAGCGAAGTTCCTTGTCGGGTAAGTTCCGACCTGCATGAATGGCGTAATGACTGATGCACTGTCTCAACCAGTGACCCGGTGAAATTGTAGCCGTGGTGAAGATGCCACGTACCCGCAGTGTGACGGAAAGACCCCGTGAACCTTCACTGTAGGCTGATATTGGTCTCGGACGTGTTCTGTGTAGGATAGGTGGGAGGCTGTGAAGTGGTGGCGTTAGCCATCATGGAGCCAATGGTGAAATACCACCCTGGGCTCGTTTGAGTTCTAACTCTGATTCCCGTGAATCCGGGCAGAGGACAGTGTCAGTTGGGCAGTTTGACTGGGGCGGTCTCCTCCAAAAGAGTAACGGAGGAGTTCAAAGGTACCCTCAGCCTGGTTGGCAATCAGGCATCGAGCGTAAAGGTAGAAGGGTGCTTGACTGCGAGACTCATAAGTCGAGCAGATACGAAAGTAGGACTTAGTGATCCGGCGGTGCTGGATGGAAAGGCCGTCGCTCATCAGATAAAAGGTACTCCGGGGATAACAGGCTTATCGCTTCCGAGCGTCCATAGCGGCGAAGCGGTTTGGCACCTCGATGTCGGCTCATCACATCCTGGGGGTGGAGAAGCTCCCAAGGGTTTGGCTGTTCGCCAATGAAAGTGGTACGTGAGCTGGGTTCAGACCGTCGTGAGACAGGTCGGTCCCTATCTGCTGTGGGCGCACGAAACTTGAGGGGATTCTTCTTTAGTACGAGAGGATTTGGAAGGACGTTCCTCTGGTGTTCCAGTTGTCGCGCTAGCGGCACGGCTGGATAGCTATGAACGGAACGGATAAACGCTGAAAGCATATAAGCGTGAAGCCCGCCCCAAGATGAGGTTTCGTAGGGTTTTTACCCGAAAGTCCCCTGGAAGACGACCAGGTTGATAGGCCGGACGTGTACGTGCAGCAATGCACTCAGCTAACCGGTACTAACGGACGAACGCTTGACCACTCGTATCGAGTGCTCGGGCTTTTTCTGAAATGTCGGCTTCGGCCGACGCGAGCGGAGCGGGGCTGCAAGGCCGCTGCTCCTGCCAACTGCCACGACCCAACGTATCGTGCCCTTCGCGGGGCACGCCCGAATTTCCGGTGACCATATCTGGAAGGTCACACCCGTTCCCATCCCGAACACGGTAGTTAAGCTTCCAGAGCCGATGGTAGTGCCACAAGTGCGAGAGTAGGTATCGCCGGAATCTTTCACCACCGGCCCGCCTGGCCTTCGAGTCAGGCGGGCCGGTTTTCGTTTGCGGGTCGGCGCTGCCGCTGGCGTTGGGATCAGGTTTGGGGCGGCGTGGCGTCGAGTTCCGTGAGCATGCGTTCAACGGTTTCCAACGGCAGACCGACGACGTTCGACGGGCTGCCGGCGACGAGCCGCAGCGGGAGCCGCTCGTCCTGGAACCCGCAGGCTCCGGCCTTGCCCTGCCACATCCCGCTGGCCAGATACCATTCGAGAAATTCTTCATCGAGCGCGTCCATGTGAAGCAGGCTCTCGCTGCAGGCCAGCGCCGGGGAGTGCTCGGGATGCCGCCAGAGGCAGACGCCGGTCAAGACCCGATGCGGGCGGCCCGACAGGGCGCGGAGCATCCGCCGGGCGTCGTCGCGGTCGCGGGGCTTGCCGAGGGCGATTCCGTCGATTTCCCCCAGTGTGTCGCAGGCCAGGATCGTCCCCGCGATGCCCGCTGCAACGACGGCCGCGGCCTTGGCCAAGGCGAGTCGCATCACGTAGTCGGCCAGGCTTTCCGACCGCCCGCGGGGCGGGGCCGCCGACTCGGCCAGATCCGGGGGGGGCTGCACGCGCACCTCCCAGCCCGCCGAACGGGCGAGTTCGAGCCGGCGCGGCGACTGGCTTGCAAGGACGATGGATCGAGGAGACGCTGCTCCCATGGCCGGCCCGCGACAAGAGATCGAGATCGTCTACGAGGATGACGAGGTCGTCGGGCTGGTGAAGCCGGCGGGGCTGCCGACTGCGAACGCGCCGGCCGGCGTCGAGAGCGTCTACACGCTGCTGCGCAGCCGGCCGCCCGGCGACCAGTTCGTGGGCATTGTAAGCCGGCTGGATGCGGCTGTTTCGGGCATTCTTCCCGTGGCCCTCACCGCCGCCGCCGCCGCCGCGTTGGCCCGGCAATTTCGCCACAGGACGGTCGGCAAGCGTTACCTGGCGATCGTCGAGGGGCGTTTTCCCGCGCCGCTCGGCGTCTGGGCCGATTGGCATGACACGATGCGCCGACGGCCGGAGGAGAGGAAATCGGAGCTCGTGGGCCGGCCGGGCGGGGCGGCCACGATCCCACCGGCAGCCGACGACGAAGCCGGGGGCGGCGCGGGCGAGGGGCGACCGACGACCGCGCACGTTCGGGCCCGGGTCCTGCGCCGTTCGGGGGAGGTTTCCCTCGTCGAACTCCTCCCCACCACCGGTCGCCGCCACCAGTTGCGGCTCCAACTCTCGGTCCGCGGCTGTCCCATCGTCGGTGATCGGCTGTATGGCGCCAGGCTGCCATTCGAGGCCGGCATCGCCCTGCATGCGGCGCGACTGCATTTCGCCCACCCACGGACCGGTCACGCCATCGAACTCGCGGCCCCCCCTCCCGCCGCGTGGAAACGGCGATATCCCGCGCTCTGCGCCGCCGTCCGCGAGCGTGGCGATTGATTCGCGGGCGGGGGGCGTGCGGTTTGGTAGCCTTGGGAGGCTCCCTCACGACACGCTTCGCCCCCGCCATGCCGCCCACTCCGGACGCCGCCGGCTCACCGTCGCCCGATCCCCAGCCGCCCCGGTTTCGGGAAACGGCCGTGGCGAGCGGAATCGTTTCCGCGGAGCGGATCGACGCCGTCGAGATCGAACTCCAGGGGACGCTCGACAGGGGCACGACACCGGTCGCCGCGTGGGACAAGGCGATCGCCGACCGGCTCGTGAAGCAGGGGGTTCTGACCCGGTTCCAAGCCCGGGAAATGCTCGCCGGGCGCCGCCGATTTCGGCTCGGCCAGTACACGGTGCTCGACGAGATCGGTCGCGGTGGCATGGGTCAGGTGTTTCTCGCCGAGCATGCCCTGATGGGCCGCACGGTGGCGGTCAAGGTGCTTCCCCGGTCCCGCTCGACGCCGGAGTACGAGGCGGCCTTTCGCCGGGAAATCCGCATGCTCGCCAGCCTCGATCACGAGAATCTCGTGCGGGCGCTCGATGCCGGATACGACGCCAAGGTCTACTATCTCGTCACTGAATTCGTGCCCGGGTTCGACCTGCGCAGGCAGGTGCACCGGTACGGCCCGCTCGACGCGCCGGCTGCCGGCGCGGTCATGACCCAGGCCGCCCGGGGACTCGCCTACGCACATGATCACGGCGTCGTGCACCGGGACGTGAAGCCGGGAAACCTGCTCGTCACGCAGGATGGCCGGGTCAAGGTGCTCGATCTCGGGCTGGCCGGGTCGGAATTCGATCCCGAGACGCAGCAGGCCGGTCGCGTCGTCGGAACGATGGACTACATGGCGCCGGAGCAGATCCGGGCGCCGGAGTCGGCCGGCCCGGCGGCCGACGTCTACGCCCTGGGCTGCACGCTCTACTTCGCGCTCGCCGGGCAGCCCCCCTTTCCCGGCGGCAGCCGCAAGGAAAAGGCGCAGCGGCACCTGGGCGAACAGCCCGTTCCGCTCCCGCAGCTCGTCCCGAGCGTCGATCCGGGAATCGCCCGCCTCGTCGAGGCGATGATGCGGAAGGACCCGGCGGATCGCATCGCGTCGGCCCGCGAGGTGATCGATCGGCTGCGGCCTTGGACCCCGGCGACGCCAGTGCCGATGTCACGGAGCCCCGTGACTGCCGGCCGCGCGCCCGGCGCCGAACCCGATCGCGGCTCGTCCGCCGAACGACGGGCTCCGGCGCTCGATCTGCTGGGCGGACGGGACCGATCTGGCGGCCGCGACAACGGCAGCGGCCCGCCACCACTGCCCGACGCTCAGCCATCGCGGATCGTGGTTCGGACTCGGGGGCGCAAGCGGAAGACATCAGGCCCCGATCTGACCGATGGCTGGCCGCTGTGGAGCGTTGCCACCGTGCCGCTGGCGGCCGGCGGCAGCGTCTGGATCCTGACACTGATCGTGCAGGTCGCGGCTCGCGACTGGTTCGGCCAGTCCCTCGGGCCGATCGCCTCGCCGCTGCTGCTCGGCGTGGGGGCGGGCTTGCTCGCCGCTCTCGGCCAGGCCGTGGCCGGGCTGCTTGCGAATTCGGGCCGCTGACCGCCGCGATGGGCGCACGTGGCGGCCGTGCGTTGACAGTCGGCCGCCGACAGCCTAGGAAAAGGCGTCGGATCGGGCCCACGCCCGTCCTTCGGACAGGTAGCTCAGTTGGTAGAGCAACGGACTGAAAATCCGTGTGTCGCCGGTTCGATTCCGGCCCTGTCCACTCTTCGCTCCCCGCGCCCAAACGCCGTGGCCGGCCCCGCCGGTCACGGCTCCGTGGCGGGCGGTTTCCCGGTGGGCGCTGATCTGGTCGTCGGTCAGGCCGGTCATCTTCAGCCAGCCATAGAAGACGGGGCGTGGCCGATCACCACGGCGCTGCGATTGAGCATGAAATACCCGCCTGTCTCCAGGATGAGGCTTCCTGTCCGGGGCCGCATGCGGGGGCGTTCATGCACCGGGATTCGCGACGGTGGCTCAACTTCGACCCCCCGTTGGTGAATGCTAGGGGCGATGTCAGTCGAAGGAAAATCCGCGCCCGGGCGCGGCCGGAAAAAGAAGCGGGCGGCGCCTCGCGGCACCGCCCGCCCATGATTCGCGTCGATCGGCAGCGGGTGAGGACGCTGCGCGAGTGCGGCGGCTCAGCCGGCAACCATCGACTTGAGGTTCTTGAGGGCCCGGACACGGACCTTCACGCTCGCCGGCTTCGCCGGCCGGTCCTGGAGCTCGCCGGTGAAGGGATTCTTGACACCCTTCTGGGCCGGCTTGGCGGGAACCTTCTTGCGCTCGATCTTGACGAGGCCCGGGATCGAGAACACACCGATGCCCGATCCCTTCAGCGCCTTGTGAATCTCGTGGGTCAGCGACTCGAGGACCGCCACCACGTCCTTCTTCTGCAGACCCGTGGTTTCGGAGATGTTCCGCATGATCTCCGTCTTCGTCAGGGGCTTGCTACCAGACTTCTTCGCCATCTCGACACCCTCCAAACAGTGGAAAAATTGCGTGCGGCAGGACCCCCACCGCGCCAAAAAACGGCCCGAAAGGCCGAACAGAACGCCGATTAGACGACCTGAAAACGAAATTGCAACCCGAAAAACCGGTGCAATCGCCAGAAATACCCTGTTTTTCCCGCTGGGCGGCGGCTTCGGGGGCGTTCCGGCAGGCCTGGTGTGACACCCCGGCCGACCGGGTTGGGCCGCCATTTCCCCGTCTTTTTCCGCGATTCCCCGGGCCTGCTACGATGCCGAAGGCGGCTTCGGATCGACCAGTGGGCGTGACCGAAACCGCGGCCCGGGTTCCGTGGGGTGGTGCCATGCTTCGTCCTCGACATGCCATGCGGGACCTGGCCGCTGCCGGCCGCTTCTCGGCTGCAGTTCGGCTCCGACGGTCCGTCGCGGCAACGCTGGCCGTGATCCTCTGGGCCGGGCCGTCCATGCCCCTTGTTCCGACGGCCCGGGCCGCCGAGCCGCCGGATGTCGCGGAACCCACCGCTGCCGATGACGACCGCGGCGCCGACGACGACCGCGGGGTCTTCCTGCCCAGCGATCGAGGTCGTGAGCGCCAGTTGGACAGGGCGAAGCGGCTGGCGGATGCCGAGCGCTGGAGCGATGCCGTGACGCTGCTCGACGAGCTGCTCGCCGCTGATCGGGACGTCTTCGTGCCGCGCGGTTCGACGCCCCGGCAGGAAGGGGCGACCATCGCGAGCATCAAGGCCGAGGCAGCGCGACTCGTCGCGTCGTTGCCCAAGGCCGGCCGCGATGCGTACGAGGCGCAGTTTCGTCGACAGGCCGAGCGGTCGTTGACGGAGGCCATCGCCCGCGACGATGCGGAGGGGATCGTCGCCGTGGCCCGGCGCTGGATGCACACGGCCGCGGGCCGCGAGGCGGCGCTGCTCGCGGCGCTGCAAGCGATCGAAGCCGGCCAGCCGCTCGCCGCCGCAGCCTGGCTCGATCGCCTGTCGGCGGACGAGGTTGCCGCCAGCCTCGAGCCGACGCTGTCGGTGATGCGGGCCGTCGCCTGGCGGCAGGCGGGCGACATCACGACCGCCACGGCGATCCTCGAACGGATGCGGAACGCGGCCCCGGGCGGCGTCCGCATCGCCGGCCGCGACGTGCCGCTTTCCTTTTCCACCGGTGAGGCGGCCCGCTGGCTCGACGAACTGCTCGGTGCGGTTACCGGGAGCGGGGCGGTCGAGGGGGACTGGAGGCAGCCGCGCGGCACCGCGACCCGTAACGGCATCGCGTCCGCGTCCCGACCGCTGTTGGCGGCCCGGTTCCGTGTGCCCGTCACGCGCCACCCCGCCGAGGGCCGTCTGCTCGAGGGGCGCCGGCAGGCGTTCGCCGATCAGGACGTGCCCCTGTTGCCCGCCGCGTTGCCGGTGGCCGTCGATGGCATGATCCTGCTCCGGACCCCCGGCGGCCTGTTGGCGGTCGATTTCGTCACCGGCAAGCGGACCTGGCTGCAGCCCGGCGCCGCTGGCGGCGACGAAGGTGACGACTCCGACGACCAGGCTCGGGGCAGGCTTCCCCGGGTGTTCGACAATCTCACCGAGGGGGGGCTGGCGAGCGACGGGCGGCTGGTGTTTGCGATCGACAGCCATCCCGACGCCTTCCTGTCGGGTGGTGCGACCGCGTTCGGACCGTTGCTCAGGCGTGGCACGAAGTGGCAGGGGGGGAACACGCTCTCCGCCTACGAGGTCCGTGGTCGTGGCCGGCTCCGCTGGCGGCTGCCGGCCGCGATGCCGGCGGCCGGTGCGGCGACGTCGATGGCGTGGTTCATGGGGGCTCCACTGGTCGTGGGAGACCGGCTGTTCGTGATGGTGGAGGAGCGGAGCGAGGTCCGGCTCGACGTGCTCCGCGCCGCCGACGGCGCGGTGGAGTGGTCGCAGCCGCTCGCCGACGTGGACGAGGCGCAGGCCATCCGGTCCGGGGAGTTTCGGTCACGGCAGCTGGCGGGACTGTCGCCCGCACTCGGCGGTGGTGTCCTCGTCTG
>Ga0208721_1000123_pt1 | contig 17820 bp, 19 predicted proteins | sample LakMenEpi17Aug10_FD_150705 | JGI IMG/M metagenome (GOLD analysis project Ga0208721, IMG submission 150705) | Freshwater microbial communities from Lake Mendota, WI - 17AUG2010 deep hole epilimnion (SPAdes) | ecosystem: Environmental > Aquatic > Freshwater > Lentic | place: Lake Mendota, Madison... | reverse complement strand
CCCGAGGCCAAGCCCGCCGCGCCGGCTGCAGCGGCGAATCCCGCCGCGCCGGCCGAGCCGACCAAGTGATCGGAGCCCGCTCATGGTGAGCATGACGGGCTGCGGCGATGCGACGGTGACCGCCGGTGCGAGCACCTGCCGGGTCGAGATCCGTTCCGTCAACAATCGCTTCTTCAAGATGTCGCTGCGCACCCGTGAGGGGTTCGGCGGCCTCGAAAGCCGTGTCGAGGCGGTGATCAGGCAACGCGTCCGGCGCGGGTCTGTGCAGGTGAGCCTCGACCTTTCCGGTCCGGCGGCATCGACGGGCCGCCGGCTCGACCATGAGCAGCTGGCCGCCTACCTGGCGGATGCGACCGCGTTTTGCGGCCGGCACGACCTCGAGCCGCCGCTCTCCGTGGAACCGCTGCTTGGCCTGCCCGGCATCGTCGTCGAATCGGCGCCGGACGAGGCCGCCCTCGACCGAGCCTGGCCGTTGATCGCGCGGGCCGTGGCCGGGGCGGTCGACCGTCTCGATGCCATGCGGCGCACCGAGGCACTGGCCCTGGCCGCCGACATGCGGTCCACCTGCCGCGACATCATCGGGCTCGTGGCGGCGATCCGGGCCCGCGTGCCCGGCATCCTCGCCGACCACCGGGCCCGGCTCGTGGAGCGGGTGTCGCGGCTGCTCGAGCAGAACGGCACCGCCCTCACGGAGGCCGACATCGCCCACGAGGTCGCCCTGATCGCCGATCGCTCCGACATCGCCGAGGAACTCGTGCGCCTGGAGAGCCACGTCGCCCAGTTCGAGCGGCTCCTGGAGACGGAGTCGCCGGGGCGGTCGCTCGACTTCCTGGCCCAGGAACTGGCCCGCGAGGCGAACACCATCGCTTCAAAGTCCCTCGACGTGGAGGTCGCCCACGCGGTCGTCGAGCTCAAGACCCGGGTCGAGCGGCTCCGCGAGCAGGTCCAGAACGTCGAGTGAACCCCGGGCCGCGTCCCGCGGCGGCTCGACGGGGGGAATCCCGCCGCCCTCTTTTTCTCCAGCGCCCACCTGCGGTACAACAGCGGGATGGATGTCGTCCCCGGCAAACTCGTCGTCATCTCCGGCCCCTCGGGCGTGGGGAAGACCACGCTCCTGCGGCGCCTGCTCGCCGACCTGCCCCACCTCCTCCCCAGCGTGTCGGCCACGACCCGGCCGCCGCGGGCCGGCGAGCGCGACGGCGTTGATTACCACTTCATGCCCCGCGCCGACTTCGAATCCCGGCGGAAAAACGGCGAGTTTCTCGAATGCTGCCAGGTCTACGGCCGGCAGCACTGGTACGGCACGCTCGTCAGCGAGGTCACCCCGCGGCTGGCCGCCGGGAGTTGGGTCGTGCTGGAGATCGACGTCGAGGGTACACTGTCTCTTCTCGAGCGGTTTCCCGAGGCGATCACGATCTTCGTCGAGCCCGCCCATCCCGATCAACTCGTCGAGCGGCTCCAGGGCCGCGGCACCGAGTCGGCCGAGGCGATGGCGCGGCGGCTGGAGGTGGCGCGACGCGAACTGCTCGAGGCCCACCGCTACCGGCACCGCGTCGTCAACGACGACGTGGGCACGGCGCTGGCGCGGATCGAGTCGATCCTCGCCGCCGCCGGGCTGCCGCAGCACGGCGCGACTGAGCCCGCTCAGCCCGCTCAGCCCGATCCCCCGCCCGTCACGATGCCAGTCCAGGACCGAACCACCCAGGGAGCACGTTCATGATCGACGACCTGCGCGAAGAGGAGATCGTCAACAAGGTCGGGGGCCGCTTCAAGCTCTCGACCCTCATCCAGAAGCGGCTCGTGGCGCTCAACGCCGGCGGCCGTCCGCTGGTCGACGTTGCCACAGACGACAAGATGGCGATCGTCATCGAGGAGATCAAGCAGGACAAGATCTTCCTCGACACCTCGCTCAACCTGCGCATCACCGGCGCGTCGGAGGAGGCGGGCGGGCCGCTGGACTTCGATCCCGGCATCATGTGACAGCGGCCGGGTTCGCCCGGCAGCGCCGGCCGACCGGTGGCGGCGGCATCCGCAGCGGCAGGAAATCAGGGCATGGCGAGTTCGTTCGAGGGTCGGGAGATCGTGCTCGGCGTGTCGGCCGGGGTCGCAGCCTACAAGGCGGCGGCGCTGACGAGCCTCCTCGTCCAGCAGGGGGCGGGCGTGACGGCCGTGCTCACGCCGCGGGCCCGGCGGTTCGTCGGCGCGGCGACGTTCGCCGCGCTCACGGGGCGTCCCGTGGCGTCGCGGTCGTTCGATCCGGCCGCGTTTCCACTCGGCGCCCACATCGAGCTCGCCGCCCGGGCCGATGTCGTCGTCGTCGCCCCGGCCTCGGCCGACCTGCTCGCCAAGGCGGCGACGGGCGCGGCCAACGACCTGCTCTCGACGCTGCTCTTGTGCGCCGAGTGCCCCGTCCTCTTCGCCCCGGCGATGAACGCTGCGATGTGGGCGCATCCGGCCGTGCAGCGGAACGTCGCCCAGCTCGCCGCCGACGGCGCGACGATCGTCGCGCCCGGCACCGGCTGGCTCTCCTGCCGGCGCCAGGGTGCCGGGCGGATGGCGGAGCCGGAGGAGATCGCCCTCGTCATCGGCACGACGCTCGCCGGCCGGACCTGAACGACCCGGGACGCAGATGGCGAAGATTCTCCTCACCGCCGGCCCGACCCGTGCCTTCATCGACGACGTCCGCTACCTCACCAATGCGTCGAGCGGCCGCATGGCGAAGGCCCTGGCCGAGGCGGCCCTCGCCCGGGGACATGGCGTGACGATCGTCAGCGGGCCGGTGCAGGTCGCCTATCCGCGAAAGGCCAGGGTGATTCCCGTCGTCACCACGGCCGAGATGCTCGCCGCCTGCCGCGGCGCGGTGGCCGGGGTGGACGGCGTGATCGCCGCGGCCGCCCCCTGCGACTTCGAGCCGGTCCGCCGGGCACCGGGCAAGATTCCGCGCACCGGCACGGGGCTGACGCTGAAACTCGCCCCCACGACCGACGTCATCGCCACGTTGGCCCGGCAGCGCCGGCCGGGACAGTGGTTTGTGGCCTTCGCCCTCGAGCCGGGAGCCGACCCGCGCCGGGCGTGCGCGAAGATCACGGCCAAGAACTGCGATCTGATCGTGGTCAACGACGTGTCGGCGCTGGAATCGGCGCAGAATGCCGTGGCCGTCTACGACGCCCACCACGCCCTCGTGGGGGCGAAGCGCGCCTCGAAGCGGGCCGTGGCCGGCTGGCTCCTGCGGCTCATCGAACAGCGACTCGCCGGCCGCACCGGATCGTAGCGCGGCCGCGGCGGGGCGGATCCGCGGCTTTCTCAGTCGGCGCACCCTCGCTATAACCTCGTTTTCCCCCGGCCCGGGCACCCGCGATGACCAGACCCCGCGAACGCATCAAGGTCGCCATCCTCGGCGCCTCCGGCTACACGGCCCTGGAGGCGATCAAGATCCTCCTGCGCCACCCGCATGCAGAGATCGTCGCCGTCACCAGCCGACAGGAGGGAAAACCGCCGATCGCGAGCATTCATCCCTCCCTCGTCGGCCGGCTCGACCTGCCGCTCGAGGATCTGGCGCCGGAGGATGTCGGAGCCCGCGCCGACTGTGTCTTCGGCTGCCTGCCGCACGCCGCCAGCGCCGAGATCCTTCCCCGCGTGCTCGCCGCCGGCGCGAAGGTCGTCGACTTCAGCGCCGATTACCGGCTCGACGACCCGATCTCCTATCGCGAGTGGTACGCCCACGAGCATCCCGACCCGGAGCGGCTCGGCCGCACGCCCTACGGCCTGCCGGAGCTGTTCCGGGACCGCATTCACGGCCAGTCGCTCGTCGCCAACCCCGGCTGCTACTCGACGTCGGCGATCCTCCCTCTGGCACCTCTGCTCAAGGCCGGTCTGATCGAGCCCGACGACATCATCGTCGACTCCAAGAGCGGCGTCAGCGGCGCCGGCCGGCAGCCCAAGCTGACGACGCATTTTCCGGAATGCAACGAGAGCATGTCGGCGTACAACGTCGGCCGCCACCGGCACACGCCGGAGATCGAGCAGGTGATCGCCCGCCACGCCGGCGTCCGGCCGGCCGTGATCTTCACGCCGCAACTCGCGCCGATGGACCGCGGGATCCTCTCCACCATCTACGCCAAGCCGCGCACGCCGCTGACCGAGGCCGACGTGATGACCGCGCTCCGCGCCGCCTACGCCGGCGAGCGGTTCGTGCGGATCGTCGACCACCTCCCCGGCACCAAGGACACGGTCGACACGAACTATTGCGACATCACCGCCCGCGTCGTCCGCGGCCGCGTGCTGCTCATCAGCTGCCTCGACAATCTCGTCAAGGGTGCGGCCGGGGCGGCGGTGCAGAATTTCAACGTCCTCTTCGACCTCCCCGAACACGCCGGAATGGCCTGACATGCCGATCGCCGAGACGCCCGTCCGCCTGCCGATCCCTCCCCTCCCGCGCGGCTTCCGCGTCGCCGGCGTGCATGCCGGCCTGAAGCGCAACCCGACCCGCGAGGACGTCACGCTGGTCGTGTCCGACCTGCCGGCGACCGCCGCCGGCGTGTACACGACGAACCTCGTGTTCGCGGCCCCGGTGGCCTACGACCGGGCCCTGACGCCGGGGCGGGGTGTGCGCGGCATCGCCATCAACTCCGGCAACGCCAACGCCTGCACCGGAGCCCGCGGCCTCGACGACGCCCGCGGCATGGCGGCCGCCGCCGCCGGCCTCGTCGCCGCCAGCGCCGACGAAATACTCGTGCTCTCCACCGGGATCATCGGCGAGTTCCTCCCTCTGGAGAAGATCGGTCGCGGCCTGGAGCGGGCCGCGGCAGCCCTCGGCGCCGACGACGAGTCGGCCGTGCGGGCCGCCCGGGGCATGATGACCACCGACACGCGACCGAAGCTCGCCGGGGCGACCTTCGCCGCCGCCGGCACGACCTACACCCTGTTCGGCATGGCCAAGGGGGCGGCGATGATCGGGCCGCGGCTGGCGACGATGCTCGGCGTGCTGCTCACCGACGCGGCCGTCGAACCAGCCGACGGCCAGCGGCTTCTGCGCGAGGCCGCTGAGACGTCGTTCAACTGCGTCAGCGTGGACGGCCACATGAGCACCAACGACACGGTGCTCCTCCTCGCCAACGGCGCCGCCGGGGGCAGCCCACTCTCGGGCGCCGGCCTGGAGGCCTTCGGCCGGGCGCTGACGACGGCCTGCGAGGCGCTCGCCCGCGAGATCGCCGACGACGGCGAGGGGGCGACGCACGTCCTGCGGATCGAGGTCCGGGGTTGTGCCGATCGCGAGGAGGCCCGGACGATCGCCCGGTCGATCGCCGACAGTCCGCTGGTCAAGACCGCCATTCACGGCGCCGACCCCAACTGGGGCCGGATCGTTTCCGCCGCGGGCTATTCGGGCGTCCGCTTCGACCCGGCGCAGGTGCGGCTCCGGCTCAACGGCACGCTGCTGTTCGAGGCCGGCGCCCCCGTCCGCTTCGACGCCGACGCCGTTTCCGCGTCGATCAAGGGAGCACGGGAAACGCTCATCGAGCTCGACGTTGGCCCCGGGCCGGGTCAGATCCGCTTCTACTCCAGCGATCTGACGGCCGAATACGTCCACCTGAACGCCGACTACCACACCTGAGGCCCGGCGGCGGCCATGAATCCGCGTTGGGAAAATCCCGCCGCGGGGCGTATATTTCAGGTCCCGCCCGGCCGCCGATCCACGCCTCGACATCCACGCCTTGACGCGGACGGCTGAAAACGGTTTCTTCTCGCAGCAGTCCGGTTCCCCGAAGCGTCAGGTTTTCTCCCGCGATGACCAGCCACCCCACCATCCCGCTCCGCCGCACCGCTGGCCCCGTCCACACGGGACCAGCCTGTGCCATCGACCCCGATGAGGAGGAGGACATCGGCGACGAGGAGGATCTCGCCGTCAGTCAGCCGCCCACCGACGAAGAGTCGAACTTCGACGATTTCGACGACGACTTCGACGACGACTTCGAGGAGGAAGAGAACGACCCGGACTGGGATCACCCCGACGAGGGCGACGAAGAGCCGCCCCCGGGGAAGGGAAAGAAGTAGCCGGCGCTGCGGAGTGCCAGCGGAGATTTCATGGCAGGCCGAGACACCCCGCAACCCGGGCCCGAGGATGCCGACAGCGCCGGGGGTGCGCTTCCCGTCGGCAAGCCGGCCGGCCGGCAGCGGAAGCGCCCGACCGCGTCGGCCTGGTTCGGTTCGCTGTCCCAGCTCGACTTCGACATCGACTTCTTCGAGCGGCTCCTGGCCCGGAAGGGGGACTCCGTCGAGGTGCTGCGGATCCTCGCCGAACTCGTTTCCAAGCGCGGACTGGTCAACCGGGCCGTCGAGCTCGACCGCCGTCTGGTCGAACTCCTGCCCGAGGACTTCCTGGCCCGCTACAATCTCGCCTGCTCCCTGGCCCGGGCCGGACAGGCGGACGAGGCGATCGACTCGCTGTCGCGGGCGATTCTCCTCGGCTACGACGATCTGGCCCACATGGAGAGCGACCCCGACCTGGAGTCGCTGAAGGATCATCCCGATTTTCAGGCCCTGCTGGGGAGCGAGTGATCGCTCCGGCGGCGGCCGAGCCGGAGCAGGCATGCTCGACCAGTACGACAAGATCACCGCGGCGGCCGCCTGCATCTCTGCCCGCTGGCCGCACCAGCCGGCGGCGGGAATCATCCTCGGCAGTGGCCTCGGCGGGATCGCGTCGGCCCTCGCCGACCGGGTGACGATTCCCTACGACGAGATCCCCCACTTCGCCCGCTCCACGGCCCACGGTCACGCCGGCCAACTCGTCTGCGGTCTGCTCGAGGGCGTGCCCGTGGTCGTGATGGAGGGGCGGCAGCACGCCTACGAGGGGTATCCGCTCTCCCAGATCACGTTCCCGGTCCGTGTGCTCCGCCGGCTCGGCGCCGGTCTGCTGGTCGTCACCAACGCCTGCGGCGGGCTCAACCCGATGTACCGCACCGGCGACCTGATGGTCATCGACGACCACATCAACCTCATGAACGACAACCCGCTCATCGGCATCAACGACGAGCGGCTCGGGCCGCGGTTCCCCGACATGTCGGCCCCCTACACTCCCGCGCTGATCGACGTCACCCTGGCCGCGGCCCGGCGCGGCGACTTCGCCGCCCACCGCGGCGTCTACGTGGCGGTGACGGGGCCGAATCTGGAGACGCGGGCAGAGTATCGCTTCCTGCGCGGGATCGGCGCCGACGTCGTCGGCATGTCGACGGTCCCCGAGGTGATCGTCGCCGTCCATGCGGGCCTCGCGGTCCTCGGCATCTCGGTGATCACCGACATGTGCCTGCCGGACGCGCTGGAGGTGGCGACCGTGGAGAGGATCCTCGCCGTCGCCCGCTCCGCCGAGCCCAAGCTCCACGCCCTGATCACGGCGGCCATCGCCGCCCATGTCCGTTCTTGAAACACGTCCGTTCCTGAGGGGAGCATCGTCATGAGCAAGCCGATCCGGATTCTCGTCGTGGGCTGCGGCCACATGGGGAAGTCGCACGCCAAGGCCTACCACGCCCTGCCGGAGTTCGAGATCGTGGGCGTCGTCGCCCGCGGCGAGAAGTCGCGTCGCGAGCTCCTCGACGCCGTCGGCGCCGAGTATCCGCAGTTCTCCGACTACGCCACGGCGCTGGCGGCCACGCGGCCCGACGCGGTGTCGATCAACACCTACCCCGACACCCATGCCGACTACGCCACGCGGGCCTTCGCCGCCGGCTGCCACGTGTTCCTCGAGAAGCCGGTCGCCGTGACGGTGGAGGAGGCCGAGGAGGTCGTCGCCGCCGCCCGTAAGGCGGGCAAGAAACTCGTCGTCGGCTACATCCTCCGCGTCCATCCCACCTGGAAGAGGTTCATCGAGACCGCCCGGACGCTCGGCAAGCCGCTGGTGATGCGCATGAACCTCAACCAGCAGTCCTCCGGCCCGATGTGGAAGACCCACAAGTCGCTGATGGACTCGATGTCGCCGATCGTCGACTGCGGCGTCCACTACGTCGACGTGATGTGCCAGATGACGCGATCGAAACCGATCCGCGTCAGCGCCATCGGGGCCCGGCTCACCGACGAGCTGGTGCCGGGGATGTACAACTACGGCAACCTGCAGGTCACGTTCGCCGACGGCTCTGTCGGCTGGTACGAGGCCGGCTGGGGCCCGATGATGAGCGACGTCGCCTACTTCGTGAAGGACGTGATCGGGCCGAAAGGCTGCGTGAGCATCACCGGCGTCAAGGAGGGGGAAGCCTCCAGCGACGACGTCGAGGCGCACACCAAGGCGGCGCTCCTCCGCCTCCACCATGCCGACCTCGGCAGCGACGGCTCGTTCGCCCGCAAGGACGAGTACATCGACTGCTCCGGGGAGCCGGATCACGACGGCCTGTGCATGCTCGAGCAGCAGTTCTTCCTCGACGCGATCCTGCACGACCGCGACATCGGCGACCACATGGCCGACGCGGTGAACAGTCTGCGGATCGTGCTCGCGGCGGACGAGGCCTTCAAGACCGGCCGCACGGTCGAGCTTCCAGGCTGACGCGGCCCGCCGCCGGCTGCGTCAGACGGGACACACTTGATCCTCGCGCACCATACGGGCGTCCGGAATCGAATGACGGGCGGGGCTGCTCGTGCCACAGGAGTCGGCGTAAGCTGCCCAGCGCAGGCAGGATGCCGGAGCGCAGGCAGGTCCGAGTGAGCGAGGGCTGGAGGCCCGCAGCGAACGTCCGGCGATGGGGCACGAGCAGCCCCGACCAGCGAACCGCACGAGGCTCAAGTGGGAGCAGTCTCAGACGTAAGGCACCGCCCCCTTCTCCGCTGCCGACAGTTCCACGAGCACGTCCGCGACCGCGGCCACGATCGTGGCGAAATACTCGCGGCCCTGCTCCGCCGTGGCCGACCGCGGGTCGCCGCTCCCCGTGTCGGGATGGACGTGCGACCAGGGCCGCGGCGTCCACACGCCGGCCTGCTTGAGCCGGCCGAGCTTCCAGGCGTTGGCCGAGCCGGGGCCCGCCTGCGGCACGACGACGAGGTCGGGGCAGATGTGGAGCAGCAGGGCCGTCTCCATCGCCCCGGCATGGTCGCCGGGCTCGGCGAAGATCCGTGCCAGCACGTCGGGCCGCATCCGCCAGAAATCGATGACGACGATGAACACTCCCGTCTCCAGGGCCACGTCGCGGACGAGCGGCTTGAAGTCGTTGCCGCCGTGGGAATTGAGGATCACGAGCCGGTCGATGCCCTGCCGGGCGAGGCTCGTCGCCACGTCCCGCAGCAGGGCGAGTGACGTGGCCGTCGAGAAGTGGATCGTGGCCACCTGGTCCTGCTGCTGGGCGTTGTTGCCGAAGGGAATCACGGGCAGGACGACCGGCCGGGCGCCGCGTTCCACGGCGGCGTCGGCGGCCGCCTCGGCGAGCGTTGCCGCCTCGATCACGTCGGTGCCGTGGGGCAGGTGGTAGTTGTGGGCCTCCGTCGCCCCCCATGGCAGCACGGCGACGTTCGGCCGCCGGTCGAGGAGTTGGCGGTAGTTGGCCTCCATGAGGACATGGGCGCGGGGCCGGGGATGCACTGGCACGGGAATGCTCCGGAAAGGACCGAAAAAGGGCCGCAGGACGCTTTCTTGTACCACGCCGCGCCGCAGACGGCATATGACGTGCGGCCCCGGATGGCCCCCGTTCTCTCCGGCTCCGCCGCGTGTACGATCAAGGCCCCCGGTGGTCGCCGGGGCGATCCTCACCCCGCCCACCGATCCATGTTCGAACCCGTCCGCGGCAAGCCCGACTTCCCCGCCCTCGAGGCTGCCATCGCCAGGCTGTGGCGCGAACGGGGCACCTACGCCGAGTCCCTCCAGCGCCGTCGCGGGGCGCCACGGTTCGTGTTCTACGAGGGCCCGCCGACGGCCAACGGCATGCCGCATCCCGGCCACTGCCTGACGCGGACCATCAAGGATCTCTACCCGCGCTACCGGACGATGCGCGGCCAGTACTGCGAGCGGAAGGCGGGCTGGGACACGCACGGCCTGCCGGTCGAGGTCGAGGTCTGCAAGGAGCTCGGCATCCACTCCAAGGCCGAGATCGAGGCCTACGGCGTCGAGCCCTTCATCCACAAGTGCCAGGAGAGCGTCTGGCGGTACATGAAGGAGTGGGAGACGCTCACCGAGCGGATCGGCTTCTGGATCGACCTCTCCGCCGCCTACGTCACCTACCATCGCGCCTATGTCGAGAGCGTCTGGTGGGCGTTGGCCGAGCTCTTCGATCGCGGCCTGCTCTACCAGGGGCACAAGATCGTCTGGTGGTGGGCCCAGGGGGGCACGGCCCTGTCCAGCGGCGAGGTGGGCCAGGGCTACCGCGAGGTGGCCGACCCGAGCGTGTACGTCGCCTTCCCGCTCATCGGCGACGCCGGACAGCCGACGAACAGGAGCCTCGTGGCCTGGACGACGACTCCGTGGACGCTGCCCGCCAACCAGTTCGCCGCCGTGAAGGCCGACCTCGACTACGTCGTGCTGCGCGATTCCGCCGCGGCGGACGACCGGGAGTTCGTCGTCGCCGAGCCACTCGCCGCGCCGCTCGGCGAGCGCATGAAGAAAGCGTTCGAGGTCGTCGACCGGATGCCGGGCGCGGCCCTCGTCGGCCGCTCCTACCTGCCCCCGTTCGACACGTTCCGCGTGGCCGGCAGCCCGGTCACGGCGCCGCTCGCGGCCGGCGGCCACGCGGCCGTCGCCTGGCGGGTCGTGGCCGCCGACTTCGTGACCACCGATTCCGGCACCGGCATCGTCCATGTGGCGCCGGCCTTCGGCGAGGTGGACTACGGCGTCCTCGCCGGCGAGCAGGCACGGTTCGCTCCCGGCACGGGGCCGACGCTCCTCAATCCCGTCGCCCCCGACGGCACGTTCACCGATGCGTTCCCCATGGGGAGCGGCCGGTTCGTCAAGGACTGCGATCGCGACATCACCCGCGATCTCAGGTCGCGCAACCTGCTCGTCCACCAGGAGCAGTACGTCCACGACTATCCCTTCTGCTGGCGTGCGGAGAGCGACCCGCTCATCCAGTATCCGCGGCAGAGCTGGTTCATCCGCACGAGCCGGTTCCGCGCGCAGATGCTCGCCAACAACGCCCGCATCGACTGGCTGCCGGAGCACATCAGGGATGGCCGGTTCGGCAACTTCCTCGAGACCAACGTCGACTGGGCCCTGTCCCGCGAGCGCTACTGGGGCACGCCGCTGCCGATCTGGAAGTGCGAATCGAGCGGCAGGATGGAGGCGGTTCCCTGCTACGACGCCCTGCTCGCCAAGCCGGGCGTCGCGGGCACGGAGGTTTTTGACCGGGCCAAGGCGGCCAACCCCGCCCTGTCTGACGACCTCGCCGTCCACAAGCCCTACATCGACGCCGTCACCTACGACTCGCCGTTCGTCGCCGGGGCGCGGATGCAACGCGTGCCCGAGGTGATCGATTGCTGGTTCGACTCTGGGGCGATGCCCTTCGCCCAGTGGGGCTGGCCGCATGCCGGCGCCGAGGAGTTCGCCGCCCAGTTCCCCGCCGACTTCATCTCCGAGGCGATCGACCAGACACGCGGCTGGTTCTACAGCCAGTTGGCGATCAGCACGCTGCTCTTCGGCGACTTGGCCGCTGGACCGGGGAATGCCGCCGCGCACGCCCCCGCGGCCCGCCCCTACCCGCACCCGTTCAAGACCTGCATCGTCCTCGGCCACATGCTCGGCGAGGACGGCGCCAAGATGTCGAAGAGCAAGCGGAACTACCGCGAGCCGGCCGAAATCTTCGACAAGTACGGCGCCGACGCCCTGCGCTGGTTTTTCCTCGCCGGCCAGCCCCCCTGGACCAGCATCCGCTACAGCGAGCGGGCGATCCGCGAGAGCGTGCCCGAGTTTCTCCTCAGGCTCTGGAACGTTTACGCGTTCTTCGTGATCTACGCCCGCATCGACGGGTTCGACCCTGCCGGGCTGCTCGCCGAGCCCGGGGCGCTCGACCATGCCGACCTGGCCCGGGCCCGCGGCTGGCGGCCGGTGGCCGAGCGGAGCGAGCTCGACCGCTGGATGCTCTCCGAGGTCAACGCCGTGGCGGCCTCGATGACGGAGAAGCTCGACGCCTACGACCATTTTCCTGCCGCGCAGGAGCTCTCCCGGCTCGTCGACGCGGTGAGCAACTGGTACGTCCGGCGCAGCCGCGACCGCTTCTGGGCCGCGGGCCGGGCCGACGGCGGCCCGGAGACGAACCGCGAGAAGCTCGACGCCTACTGGACGCTCTACGAGACGCTGCTTGTGATCACGCGGCTGGCGGCCCCCTTCGTCCCCTTCGTGACGGAGGAGATGTGGCGGAACCTGGCCGTCGTGCCGTTCGGCGACCGCGTTCCGGAGAGCGTGCACTTCACCGACTACCCCGCGGGTGACTCCTCCCTCGTCGACTGCGACCTCGTGCCGCGGATGGCCCTCGTCCGCGACATCGCCTCGCTCGGCCGGGCGGCCCGGGCGGCCGAGAAGCTCAAGGTCCGTCAGCCGCTGGCCAAGGTCGAGGTGATCCTCGGCGCCGACGACACCCGGCATGCCACCTGGCTCGCGGCCCACGCCGACCTCGTCTGCGACGAGCTCAACGTCAAGCAGTTCGAGATCTGCCCCGATCCCGACCGCTACATCACGCGGTCGATTCAGCCCGACCTGAAGAAGCTCGGCCCCAAGCTCGGCAAGGACCTGCCCAAGGCCCGTGACGCGCTGGCCAAGGCGGACCCCGCGGCCCTGCTCGCCGCCCTCGCCCGCGACGGGACGACAACGCTGCCACTCCCCGGCGGCGGCACGGCGACGATCGCGTCCGACGACGTCCTCGTGCGCACGACCGCCAAGCCCGGCTGGGCGGCGGCGGAGAGCCCGCGGGCGGTGGTGGTGGTGGCCAGCGAACTGACCTCTGAACTCATCGCCGAGGGGCTCGTCAACGAGGTCGTGCACGCGGTCCAGTCGTTCCGCAAGAAGCTCGATCTCGAGTTCACGGAGCGGATCGAGCTTGCCTTCGTGACCGACTCGGCCGACCTGCGGCAGGCCCTCGAGGCCCATCGCGACGTCGTCGGCGCCGAGACGCTCGCCACGGGAATCGTCTTCGGTCCCCTCGACGGGGCCGCGACGGAGTCCGTCGACGTGGACGGCCTCGCCCTCTCGATCTCGATCCGTCGGCAGGATGGCAGGCCATGAGCGATGTTTCTCCGCTGCGGCTCGTCGTCCTCCTCTCGGGGTCGGGCCGCACGCTCGACAACCTCCTCGAGGCGATCGCGGCGGGCCGGCTCCCGGCCCGCGTCGTGGCGGTCGTCTCCAGTCGGCCCGACGTTCGCGGCGTCGCCATCGCCACCCGGGCCGGCCTGCCGGTCCACGTCCTGCCGCCGGCCGGGCGGGCGGTCGAAGACTGGAGCAACGCGATCTTCGCCGTCTGCCGAACGGCCGACGCCGACCTCGTCGTCATGGCGGGCTTTCTGCATCTCGTGAGGATCCCCGCCGACTTCGCCGGCCGCGTCGTCAACATCCATCCGTCGTTGCTCCCCGCCTTCGGCGGCCGCGGCTTCCATGGCATGCACGTCCATCGGGCCGTGCTCGACCGGGGCTGCACCGTCTCCGGCTGCACCGTGCACCTGGTGGACGACGAATACGATCATGGCCGGATCCTCCTCCAGGAAACCGTTCCCGTCCTTCCGGACGACACGCCCGAGTCGCTCGCGGCCCGGGTGTTCGCCGCGGAATGCCGTGCCCTCCCCGAGGCGATCCGTCGGATCGCGACAGCCCACCAGTGAAAGGACGACGCCCATGCCCCGTTCCCTCGGCAACGTGATCGCCGACTCGCTCGGCCTCTCGCTCGGCTACGCCGAGCGGCTCCTGCGCGGCGTGCCCACCGACCGCTTTCCGCGGTTCGCCGCCCCCGGCGGAGTGATCGTGACGTCGAACCATCCGGCCTTCATCTACGGCCATCTCTCGCTGTACGCGCCGAAGATCCTCCACCAGATCGGACATCCGGCGCCCGCCGTCCCCGAGCACTTCGAGGTCCGGTTTTCCAAGGACGCCACCTGCGTCGACGATCCCGATCTCGACCTCTATCCGCCGCTGCAGGAGGTGGTCGAATTCTTCCAAGAGGGGCATCGGATGGTGAGCGCGGCCCTGCGGAGCACGCCGGACGACGTCTTTCAGCAGCCGAACCCGGCCGAGGGGCGGATGCGCGACCTGTTCCCCACGATCGGCTCGGTGCAGGCGTTCTACTGCGGCGGCCACATGATGATGCACCTCGGGCAGATGAGTGCCTGGCGGCGCATGGAAGGAATGCCGGCGGCCTGACAGCGTTCAGGAACCGGCTGGCGGCCCCTTCTCGGGCGCCATGTCGCGAAAGCTCCGCAGCATCATGCCAATGCCGGCGGCGACCATGCCGAGCATGAGCAGCAGGTTGCTCACGGGCATTCCCATCTGGAAGCGGATCCGGCTCAGGATCTCGATCAGGATCAGGGCCAGGCCGACGTAGAAAAGGGCCCACCCCCACTTGAGTTTCGCGTCGTAAAACAGCAGCACGAGGCCGAGAAAGATCGGCGCGAAGACGATCCCAGTGCTCATCGCCGGACCGACGAGGCCGAAGCCTCGGCCAAGAACGCCGGAGACCATGCCGAAGGGCTCCGTCATCACGTGGACATTGCTCAGGAAGAACCACATACCCGAAGCCGCGAGGACGAGGCCGAGGAAGAACATCCACGTCCCGCCCGGTGTGCCGCCGGCGCCGCGAACGAGGTCCTCGTGCATCTGCCGCACGTTGTCGATGTCTTTCTCGAACTCCTGTCGCGGCGAACTGCCCATCCCACTCTCCCTGCGAATTGTTCCGGGGCCGTCATTTACCCCGCCGAACGAAGATAGCAGGTCAGCCGCCCGGCCGCGCCGTCACGAACCCGATGGCCCGCCAGAACGCGGCGGCCGTCCAGGCCGCCGACGTTTCGGCCCAGAGGGCGTCCGCGCCCGCCTCCCGGGCCTGCTGCGCGGCGACGGCGACGAGCGCCCGGCCGAGCCCTTCCCGACGGGCGGCGGGATGGACGAGGAGCCAACCGATCGACCAGCGAACGCGACCGGAGCGGTCGTGGACATGAACCAGCGTCACGAGACCGCGGGGGGCCGCCTCAGCGGGGGCCGTCCGCGGCCGGGCCAGCCAGCAGGACACGCTGCGGCCGGGCCGGCTCTGGAGTTCGCCGATCAGGCCCGCGGGCCGCGGCGTGGGGCCACCCGGGCCGGCCCCTGCGTTGGCGGCTGCCACCAGATCCGCGACCCGGTCGGCATCCGCAGGGCAGAACGGCCGGATGGCATAGGCGTCGCAAGGATGGGAGGCGACCTGCTCTAAATCCCGGCAGACAAAGCTGGCAACGGTCATGGTCCATCCATTTTCGTGCGGCCGGGAAAAGCTGGCTACCGTCTGATTCCGCCGGTTCCTGATGACCTATTCGGTCAGATTATGCCTGTCCTTTTTGATGGGTTTGCCTGTCCTTTTTGATGGAAAAAGAACGAGTACGAGTGATTTCATTCACGACCACGAAAGATTACGGTCATTCCGTACTTGCAAAACGATTTTATTCGATCATATTCCTGGCTGAAATATGTTGGCAACCGTGCAAAACCACGACCGACGTACGCGTGTTCTTGAGCTGATTCGCGTTCGCGGATTCGTGCCGCTCGAGGAACTCGTGCGCGAATTGGCCGTTTCCGAGTCAACGATCCGCCGTGACCTCGACGCCCTCGAGGAGCGGGGGGCGGTGCGCCGAACGCATGGCGGTGTGCTCTACGCCGGCGGGATGCCGCGGCTGGCGGAGTTCGACGAACGGCAGCCGGCCCACTGGCCCGCCAAGCGGGCGATCGCCGCCCGGGCCGCCGACCTCATCGCCGACGGGGAGACGGTGCTCCTCGACGGCGGCACGACCACGTACGAGGTCGCCCGTCTGCTCGTGGGCCGCTCGCTCCAGGTCGTCACCAACAGTCTGCCTGTCGCCAACCTCTTCGCCTCGGAGTCGCGGACCGACCTCGTGCTGCTCGGCGGCTACGTGTCGCCGCGGACCGGCGTCTGCCTCGGACCCTACGCCAACGAACTGCTCGGCCGGCTGCACGTCACCACGACCGTTCTTTCCGCCGCCGGCATCGCCGCCGAGGGGCTGTTCAACTCCCACCTCCTCCTCGCCGAGACCGAGCAGGCGATGCTTCGGGCCGCGGGCCGCGTCATCGTCGTCGCCGACAGCTCCAAGTTCGGCCGGCGCAGCCTGACGCTCGTCGCCCCGCTCGCCGAGATCGACGTCTTCGTCTCCGACGACGCGCTCGCACAGCCGTGGCGCGACGCCATCGCCGCGGCCGGTGCCGAACTGCTGCTGGCCGCCGCCGCGGACGGCGCCGGCGATGATTCCTCCCCACCACGCCGGAGCCGCCGCGCATGAGCGTCGCCGCCCCCTTCGCCGCTCCCTTCGCTCGGTTCAGCGGCCTCGACCGCGCCAGTGTGGAGCGGGTCGTCCGCGAGATCGTCCTCCGCTCGGCCGGCGGCCCGCCGCCGTCGCAGGCGGCGACGGCCGCCACGGCCGGCCCGAAGCTCGTCGTCAGCATCTCGGCGCGGCACTGCCACCTCACCGACGAGCACGTCGAAAAACTCTTCGGCCCCGGCCGCACGCTGACCCCGATGAAGAACCTCTACCAGGACGGCTTCTACGCCGCCGAGGAGACGGTGATGCTCGTCGGACCGAAGCGGAAGATGCTGCCCACCGTTCGCGTCCTCGGCCCGACCCGCAAGGCCTCGCAGGTCGAACTGGCGTTCACCGACGGCATCTCCCTGGGGATCGACCTCCCGGTGCGGCCGAGCGGGAAGATCACCGGCACGCCCGGCTGCGTGCTCGTCGGCCCGGCCGGGGCAATCGAGCTCGCCGAAGGGGTGATCCGCGCCGAGCGACACGTCCACATGTGCCATGCCGACGCCGAGCACTTCGGCGTCCGGGACGGCGACCGGATGAGCCTCGTGATCAAGGGGAGCTGTGCGACCGTGTTTCGCGACCTCCTCGTCCGGGCCGACGCCACGAGCAAGCTCGAGGTGCACATCGACACCGACGAGGGCAACGCCGCCGACCTCGACCACGCGACGGGCGTCGAGCTCGTCCGCCAGACCTGAGAGAGATCCGCGATGACCGTCACCCGCTGTGCACGATGCTGCCGGACCACTCACCGGGCACATGCGCCTTCTGGCTGGACGCCTTTCGATGTCACCGTCGCCTTCTCCGTGAGGGGTTGCCCGTACCTCGGGAGGCGGCGTTGCTGGCAAGCGGAGGCAGGATGCCGAAAGCGCAGCCAGCATCGAGTGAACGGAGGCCTGGAGGGCCGCAGTGAACGTCCGACGAGCGGGGTATGGGCAGCCCCGAACCGTCGGCCGCGGAGCCGCGGAGTGCATGCAACCGCGAGGACGACGAGCCCTGACGACCGCGATTGAGCAGCGAGAGACGCATGATGGCGAAGAAGAAGGCGGCGAAGCGATCGCGAACACGAACGACACGAGACATGACCGTGCAGCCGGCGCGTGCCGGTGCGGTCGGCGGGGGCGGCCCCGCCATGGCTGGTAGACAGGCAGACACAGGAGCAAGGCAACAGATGGCAAAAAATGTCGAAGCCCTCGGCATGATCGAGGTGAAGGGATTCGTGACCCTCGTCGAGGCGGTGGACGCGATGATGAAGGCGGCGAACGTCACCTTCCTGGGCTGGGACAAGATCGGCAGCGGCCTGGTGACGGCGTTCGTCACCGGCGACGTGGCCGCGGTGAAGGCGGCGACCGACGCGGGTGCGGCGGCCGGCGGCCGGAT
>Ga0208721_1000122_pt1 | contig 17975 bp, 12 predicted proteins | sample LakMenEpi17Aug10_FD_150705 | JGI IMG/M metagenome (GOLD analysis project Ga0208721, IMG submission 150705) | Freshwater microbial communities from Lake Mendota, WI - 17AUG2010 deep hole epilimnion (SPAdes) | ecosystem: Environmental > Aquatic > Freshwater > Lentic | place: Lake Mendota, Madison... | reverse complement strand
TGGCCGCTCAAGCCGGCTCCTGGGCCATGGGCAACCCCGCCCGATCCGATGGTTCAGCAGGATCGTTTGGGGCGCGAGGATCAAGTGGGCGCCGCATGAGCCGCTGGCCGCCGTCAGCCCTCGTCGTTGCCCGAACCGCCGGAGGTGAGGAAGCTCGCGTAATACAGGAGCGTGAGCACGCTCTGCAGGGTCGCCGCCACGTAGGTCCAGGCGGCCGCGTTGAGGACGCTGTTGACGGCCGGCATGTCGGCCTGCGGAACGATTCCCAGCGTCACGAGCTGGGCCTTGGCCCGGTTGCTGGCGTCCAGCTCGACCGGCAGGTTGACGAGCTGGAAGAACACCGTCGCCCCGAACAGCGCGATGCCCAGCCAGGCCAGCGGCTTGAGGGCCACGCCGAGGCCGATCATGAACACGAGCAGCCCGAAGCCGCTACCGATGTTGGCCACGCCCACGGCGGCGTTGCGGATCGCCATCAGCGAATAGCCCTGGGCGTCCTGGAGGGCGTGCCCGGCCTCGTGGGCGGCGATGCCCACGGCGGCCAGCGACCGCTCGCCGTAGACCTGCTCGGAGAGCCGCAGCACCTTGGCCTGCGGGTCGTAGTGGTCGCTGAGCTGGCCGGCTGTCGGCTCGATGTCGACGTCGGTGGCACCGGCCGAGTCGAGGATGTGCCGGGCGGCGGCAGCGCCGGACAGCGGCGCCGGCTCCCGGGCGGCGGCGGCGAACGACGCGTGGACCTTCCACTGGGCCCACATCGCCAGGAGCAGCGCCGGGGCGATGGCCAGGAAGTAGTTCGGGTCGAAGTAGAAAAAAGGCATGCACGTAGTCTCCACGGTGGGCGACCGGAACGGCTCATCCAGCGAGGGTATTCTACCCGGATGCCCGCTCCCGACCCTGACGCACCGTCTCGTTTCTACGCAGCCCGCCGGCGCCTGGTTCTGCCAGCGGCATGCAGCCTGCTGGCCCTGACCGCGGGCGGCTGCGGCCGGGCTCCCGTGGCCGACGTGCCGGCGGCACCGCCTGCGGCCACGGCGGCCACGATCTGCGGCCGGATCGACGCGGCGCTGGCCCACGCCCGTGACGGCCGGCGGCTCAATGCCTCCGTCCACGGCGCCTGGCAGGTGGTGCACGGCGTGCTCGCCTTCGGTCCGGAGTTTCCGCTCGAGCACGACGGAAAGGTCGCGCCGGCCCTCGACCATCTTCTCGGCGGGGGGCCGATCAGCGGCTGGAAGCTACGGCCGGGCCGCCCCGGCGTCGTGGCCCTCGTCGAGGAGGGGAGCACGATGGGGCAGGGTCATCCCGACCAGTGGCTCGGCTACCTGTCGCAGTGCGGCGTGGCCGGCGGTCCGCAGGGCCGCGGCGGCATCCCGCTCGACACCCGGCTCGTGGTCGCCGGCCGCGACCGGACCGTCGCCGACCTGCTCGCGCAGGCCAAGCACGACATCCGGCCGGGCCAGGAGGCGACCTGGACGCTGATGGCGCTGGCGACCTACCTGCCGACGACCGCCACGTGGACAGCCGGCGACGGCACGACCTGGTCCGTCGAGCGGGTCGTGGGGATGGAGGCGGAGGCCGACATCTTCGGGGCGGCCTGCGGCGGGGCCCACCGCCTCTATGCCCTGGCCGTCGCCCGTGCCGCGCGCCGTGCCGAGGGAGCGGTTCCCGCCGCCGACTCGACCGCCGCCGCCGCCGCCGCCGACGACGACGCCGACTCCGGCTGGTCGGCCGCCGAGCGGGTGCTGGAAGACTGCATCGACAGGGCGCGCAGCTTCCAGCAGGCCGACGGCTGCTTCTCGATCCATTCCTTCGACCGGCCGGGAACCTCGCCCGACGTCGGTGCCCGGCTGTCGGCGACGGGCCACGTGTTCGAGGTGCTCGCCGTGGCGCTCGACGATGAGCGGCTGCGGGAGCCGTGGGTGACGCGGGCCGCCGACCGGCTGACGACGCTCCTCGAGCGGACGGCCGACGTGGCCGTCGAGTGCGGCGGCTTGTATCACGCCTGCCATGGCCTGGCGATCTACCGGCGGCGCGTCTGCGGCGTGGCGCCGTGAAGTCGCCGCCAGGCCGGCCGCCTCAACGCCGGCCGAGTGTACGCAGCGTCGCGAGCACCATCTCCACGATCACGGCGTGGTCGCCCTGCCAGTCGATGGTCAGGCTCTCCTCGCTGGCCAGCTTTTTGAGCTGGGCTGTGCCCTTGGCGAACTCGTCCTCGCCCATGATCAGCGCCAGCGGGAAGCCGCGCTGCGCGGCGAGCTTGAGCTGCTGCCCCAGCCGCTTCGGCTCCGGAAAGAACTCCACCGCCACCCCCTGCCCGCGCAGGGCGGCGGCGATCCGCAGGTAGTCGTGCAGGTGCTGCGCCGAAAAGTGGACGAGGAACAGCTCGGCAGGCGTCTCGGCCGTGGTCAGCCTGCCGAGTTCCTCGAGCCCGGCGAGCAGCCGATCGATGCCGAGCGACGCCCCCACTCCGGGCAGCGGCTGCTTCGTGTACAGCCCGGCGAGGTTGTCGTAGCGGCCGCCGGAGCAGATGCTTCCCAGACCGGGCAGGTCGTCGAGAAAGCTCTCCAGCACGATGCCGGTGTAGTAGTCGAGGCCGCGGGCGATCGAGGGGTCGATGACGACGCGGCCGTCCGCCACGCCGGCCGCCCGCGTGCCGTCGACGATGCCGCGGAGCGCGGCCACGCCGGCCCGACCGGCGGCGTCCTCCGCCACGAGCGATTCCAGCCGGGCGAGCACGTCGGCCGATGGACCGGCGAGTGCCGCCATCTCGAGGAGACTCCGCGCGGCGGCTGCCGGGACACCCTGCCCCTCGAGTTCGGCCGCCACGGCCGCGGGCGTCGCCTTGCCGAGCTTGTCGAGGCTGCGAAGCACGCCCGCGGACCGGTCGGCGAGGCCGAGCGTCCCGAGCACGCCCCCGAGCACGCGCCGGTCGTTGATCCGGATCGTGAACGGCGTCGCTCCGACGGCGGCCAGCAGGTCGTGGACCACGAGCACCATCTCCAGGTCGGCCACCGGGCTCGTCGTGCCGATCGTGTCGAAGTCGCACTGCATGAACTCGCGGTACCGGCCGCGCTGCGTGTTCTCGCCGCGCCACACGCTGGCCATGTGGTAGCGCTTGAAGGGGAGCCCCAGCTGGTGGACGTGCTGGGCCGCGAACCTGGCGAAGGGCACGGTGAGGTCGAACCGCATCCCCACCTCCCGGCCACCGTGGTCGGTGAACCGGTACATCTGCTTGTCGGTCTCCTCGCTCCCCTTGCCGGTGAGGATCTCCAGGTATTCGAGCGCCGGCGTGTCGATCGGCGCGAAGCCATAGCCGCGGTAGACGCGCCGGACGACGTCGAGGACCTGCTCCCGGGCCAGCGCCTGCGCGGGCAGGTGGTCGCGGAAGCCCTTCAGCGTGCGCGGTTCGATCATGGACGCATGGCCTCGGTCAGAGGATCGGCAGCAGGGGGGGCTTGGCACTGCGGATCGAGCGGCCGCGGTTCTTCTTCCGCCGGCCGTCGCCCACGTGCTCGCCGCCGGGTCCGAGGACGGCGTCCATGTACTCCTCGACCTGCTCGGGCGTCTCGAAGTACTGGTCGTAGACCCAGTCGTCCTCGTACTCGCACTCCTTCGTCGTGTACTCCCGGCAGATCTGCGGCCGGGTGTCGTAGATGCCGCAGCGCTGGTCGTCGCGGAGGTGCTTGCAGACGGTGTGCACGCAGACGTACCAGTCCCCCTCCTCGGTGAACACGGTGGCCTGGTCGTGGAGCAGGAACCAGCGGATGTACTCGAACTCCTCGCGGGTCGTCGGCGCCTCCAGCGGCAGGGCGAAGTAGCGGCAGCACTTCGCCGTGCAGTGCTCGCAGAGCACCTGGTCGACGGGCACGGTGTTCCGGCTCGGCTTGTGCGGCAGCACGGGGAGGGGCAGGTCGGCGGTCGGCATCGGCGTCTCCTCTTCGCTTCGACGCCCGCGTCCGCGCGGCGGCGAGCGGGTCAATATAGCGTTCCGCATCGCGTCCCGCGCGCTGCTTCGGGGGCCTGCCGCGACCGCTATACTGCCGATCGCGTCTGCGGACCGGAGACGCGTGTCGAGGAAGGGAATCACACCGTGCCGAAGCGCTGGCATATCAGTCCCCACGACCGTGCGGCGGTCGCGGCCCTGGAGCGGTCGGCCGGGATACCGGGCGTCGTCGCCAGCCTGCTCGTCGCCCGTGGCGTCGCCGACGCGGCCACCGCCCGCACCTTCCTCGGCGGCACGATGTCCGACCTGCGCGACCCCGAGCTGCTCCCCGGCGTGCCCGCCGCAGCCGAGCGGATCCTCGCCGCCGCGCGGGCGGGGCGGAAGATCGTCGTCTACGGCGACTACGACGCCGACGGCATGTGCGCCACGGCGATTCTCATGGGCTGCCTCGAGGCGATCGACGCCAAGGCGAGCTGGTACGTGCCCGACCGTGTGGAGGAGGGATACGGGCTCAACGCCCGGGCCCTCGATTCTCTGGCCGCCGACGGTGCGAGCCTCGTGGTCACCGTCGACTGCGGCATCGCCAGCGTGGCCGAGGCGGTCCGGGCCCGCGAGTTGGGCCTGGAGCTGATCGTCACCGATCACCACTCCTTCGCCGACACGCTCCCCGCGGCCGACGTGCTCGTCCATCCGCGGCTCCCGGAAGCCGGCTACCCGTTCGGCGAACTGTGCGGTGCCGGCGTGGCCTTCAAGCTCGCCTGGGCGATCGCCACGCGGGCCAGCGGCGCCCGGCAGGTGACGCCGCGGCTGCGGGCGATGCTCCTCCGCGGCATGGGCCTGGCGGCGCTGGGCACCGTCGCCGACGTCGTGCCGCTCCTCGACGAGAACCGAATCTACGTCAAGCACGGCCTGGAGTGCCTGCGGCAGCGCGGCGGCGCCGGCATCACACGGCTCATCGAGCTCGCCGGTCTCCACGAGAAATCTTCGCTCGAGAGCGAGGACGTGGCCTTCCGGCTGGCACCGCGGCTCAACGCGGCCGGCCGGCTCGGCCAGGCGGCCTGCGGCATCGAACTGTTGACGACGGCCGACGAGGTCCGGGCCGTGAGCCTCGCCGACTACCTCCACGAGCTCAACGCCCAGCGCGAGACCGAGGAGCGGAGCATCCAGCTGGCGGCGACGAAGCAGGCCAAGGAGCAGTTCGATCCGCTGGCCGATCCGGCGCTCGTTCTTGCCGACCGCGGCTGGCATGCCGGCGTGATCGGCATCGTCGCCGGCCGGCTCGCCGACCGCTGGCACCGGCCGGTGGTGATGATCGCCCGGGACATGCACCAGGGACGGCCGGCGATCGGCAGCCTCCGCAGCGTGCCGGGATTCGACGTCCACGCGCCGCTGATGGCCTGTCGCGGGCTGCTCGTCAGCTGCGGGGGTCACGCCGCGGCCGCCGGCCTGCGGATCGACGACGCCAACATCGACGCCTTCCGGGCGGCGTTCTGCGCCGCGGTCGACGAGCGGCTGCCGGCGACGCTCCGCCGTGCCCAGATCACGATCGAGGGGGAGACGACGCTCGCCGGCCTGACGCTCGACACGGTCAACCAGCTCGAGCGGCTGGCGCCGTTCGGGCAGGGCAACCGCCGGCCGATCCTCTGCGCCTCGAGCGTCCGGCTCGCCGAGGCCCCGCGGGCGATCGGTGCCGGCGGCAAGCACCTGGCGATGCAGTTCGTCCAGCACGGCGCGAAGATCCGCGGCGTCGCCTTCGGCGCCGCCGAGTGGCTCCCCCATCTCCCCGCGCCGGGCCAGCCGTTCCACGTCGCCTTCAAGCCCAAGATCAACGAGTTCAAGGGGCGACGGACCGCCGAGATGGAGGTCATCGACTGGCGTCCGGAGGGGATCGACGTCGCCGCCGACCTGCCGGAACTGGTCGCGGCGTCGTAGCATCCACTGCGTGTGTCGTTGCATCCCTCTGCGTTACCCCGAGGACTCAGCCCGTGTCCGAAGCCAATCTTTCGACCGCGACCCGGGGCTGGCGGCTGACGATCGCGGCCTGCCTGCTGGCCGCCCTGCCCGTGGCCTGCCGTGGCGACGACTGGCCACAGTGGCGCGGGCCGCGCCGCGACGGCGTCTGGCGGGAGCCCGGCATCGTGGCGACGATCCCGGCGGCGGGGCTGCCGGTGAAGTGGCGGACCGCGGTCGGCGGGGGCTACGGCGGCCCGGCCGTCGCCGGCGGCCGCGTCTACCTGCTCGACTACGTGCGGCGCGAGGGGACGGTGGCCAACGCCCCCAACGAGCGGACCGCGCTCGCCGGCAACGAGCGCGTCCTGTGCTTCGACGCTGCCAACGGCCAGCTTGTCTGGAAGCACGAGTACGACTGCCCGTATTCGATCTCCTACGCGTCGGGTCCGCGCTGCACGCCGACGGTCGCCGACGGCCGCGTCTATGCGCTCGGCGCCGAGGGGCGGCTCTGCTGCCTCGACGCGAACGACGGCACGGTCGTCTGGGAAAAGGACCTGAACCGCGACTATGGGGCGCCGGTGCCGCTGTGGGGCTTCTGCGGCCATCCGCTGATCGAGGGAGACGCTCTGGTCTGCCTCGTCGGCGGCCCGGGCAGCGTGGCGGTGGCGTTCGACCGGCGCACGGGCCGCGAACTCTGGAAGGCGCTGACGGCCAGCGAGTCGGGCTACTGCCCGCCGACGATGATCGAGGCGGCGGGTGTCCGGCAGCTGCTGATCTGGGATGCCGACAAGCTCAACAGCCTCGACCCGCGAACCGGGTCCGTCCACTGGTCGCAGCCGCTCAAACCGATGTACGGGATGTCGATCATGGCCCCGCAGGTTGCCGACGGTCCGGACGGCAAGGTGCTGTTCGCGAGCGGCATCGGCCGGGTCGGCGCCCTCTTCAAGCTCGCGGCCGACAAGCCCGGCGCCGCGGTCCTGTGGCGCGGCGAGCCGAAGTCGGCGGTGTACTGTGCCAACAGCACGCCGTTCATCGCGGGCGACACGCTCTACGGCTGCGACTGCGACACCGGCATGCTCACGGCGGTTGACCTGTCGACGGGCCGGCGGCTCTGGGAGACGGCGGCCCCGACGACGGGCAACAGGCGCGGCAAACATGGCACGGCGTTCCTCGTCCGCGAGGAGTCGGCGGCGGGGCCGGTGCGGGTCTGGCTGTTCTCCGAGACGGGCGACCTGGTCCTCGCCCGGCTGTCGGCGGAGAAGTACGAGGAGCTCGGGCGGACGCACCTCGTCGAGCCTACGAACGAGTGCTTCGGCCGCGAGGTGGTGTGGAGTCATCCGGCCTTCGCAGGCGGCTGCATCGTCGTCCGCAACGACAGGGAACTGGTCTGCGTGCGGGCGGCCGAGTGACCACCGCTCGCGGGCCGTGCGGAGGACGAGCGCAGCCGCGGGAAGCGGCGAAAATGAAAGCGGCGTTGTCCCGCGGCCGGGCTGCGGGTAACCTACGACGTCAGTTCCCTGCGGGGTCCGGCTTCGGTCGGGATGCCACGCGAATCGGGGCGTAGCTCAGCCTGGCTAGAGCGCTACGTTCGGGACGTAGAGGTCGCATGTTCGAATCATGTCGCCCCGACTTTTGGAAGGAAACGTTTTTCAGGTCGATTCGCTACCTGCCGACGGTCGGCAGTGCCTTCGGGAAGCACCGGTGAACGTGAAACGGTGAATCACCGTTTCACCGTTTCTGCTTCAAGGAGGCATCTGTCATGGCTCGTCGCCCCAAGCATCTCCACCCCCCGGCCCCGTCTGCACGCTAACTCCGGGCACGCTCGGGTTCGAATCGCCGGCGAGGAGTTCTGGCTCGGTCGCTGCGGCAGTCCGCAGGCTGCAGCCGAGTAAGACCGCCTGATCGGCGAATGGCTGGCGTCAGGCACGAGCCGTCCGCCTTCCCGCCACAGAGGCCCCAAGCGCGGGCCCGATCCTCCCACAAGCCCCGGTCCGCCCATGTTCGCTTCCGGTGCGGCTGCGAGTCTGTTCACACGGCGGTCCCGCGCCGAGGGCACGCAGACAGATCTCGATGTCGCGGAGGCTTTCCCGATGCGTCAACTGGGAACGCGGTTTTGTACGATGCCGATGATGAGCAGCGTCACCGAGAGGATCAGGCCCAGGGCCGCTGGCAGATGGCATAGTTTCACCACGGCTTCCTGCCAGGCCGCAGCCCCGGTTGCTCCGGCTTGCTGTGCCGCGATCGGGAGCATCTGGTTGGCACCCCACCATGCATTGGCCGCCTCGGACAAGGCCATGAACCATGTCAGCCACGCCGACACCACCATCACTCGAAGCGATGTGGGGCCGGCGCGGTGGGGCACCATGAGCACGACGATCGCCAGCACCACAAACAACATGCCGTTCGTGACAAACTGGATATGCGCGCCGAGTGCGAGCCGGGGATACGGCGTCAATGGCGGGGCAAAGCCAAAGATCAACCCGGCCAGAATGAGAGCCAGGCCATGAAGGAGAATGTGTTTACCGCCGGTGTGAATGGTCATGGTGCTCTGAAGGATAGCCCGGCCAATGGCACTTCCGCCAGCATTGCCGAGCTGATGAGCGGCTGGTGAGCCACGTGCTGCCGTCTCCTGCGCCCAAAAACGGTTCTCGGAACACCTGCGTTCCCCCCCGGAGTGGCGTTTTTCTCGCCTCGGCGCAGCCGTCCGCGACGCGTCCGCCGACTGCATGCCCGCCGGTCGCGTCCTCGCCGCGCTTGCCAATGTTCCCTTTTCGCCAGCGATGTGACGGCTTTCCGCAGCCGGTGATTCGGGGCAAACATCCCGTGGCAGCGGTGCCGGTGTTTTCGCGGCGGCGGCACAAGGTCCGCCACACGATCAAGGAACTCACACGGCGACAGCTCGACCATGTTGTCGTCGTTCGGATCCCTGCATTCCCGCAGTCGGGTCGTCACGACCACTTCTTCGGCATCGCGAATGGATGCGGCAAGAAACTCCAATCGCTGCTCCTCGCTCCCATACCGGGCGACCTTCGGCCGTCGCAGCCCATCGTCCAGTTCCTCGAGCGTCGCTTCGGAAACCAGCAACTGACTTCGTTCCCGCGCCCGTTCAAACGCTCGCCTGGGCGGCGAGCCGGAGAGCATGAGCGGGCTGACGACGACATTCGTGTCGAATACGAATCGCACGTCACCGCTCGTCGAGAATCGCCGTGAGCGACTCGGACGGCAGGCCTTTCTCCGCCGCCGAACGCCCCACCTCGTCCTTTCCCAGATTTGGTGGCTGGCACCTTTTTCCGCCCGTGCCTTGCCGCTCGTACACTGGTCATATGAAAATCTCCGCTTCTGAATTCAAGGCCCGTTGCCTGCGTCTCCTCGACCAGGTCAGTCGCACGGGCGAGGAACTGGTCATTCTCAAGCGCGGGCGGCCTGTTGCCCGCGTGGTGCCGGCCCGCGAGGACAAGCCCTGGCTGGCACTTCGCGGCCGAGGGGCGTTCGTCGGCGATCCATTCGCGCCCGTGATCGCCGCGGCGGAGATCGAAGCCCTGCGATGACCAGGCCGCTCCTCGACACCCACGTCTGGGTCTGGTGGATGCTCGGCGATCCGCGGCTCCCGGACCGGGAACGCGACCAACTCGACAGGCTGCCCGCCGCTCGCCGTCCCCTGCTCTGCGATATCAGCCTCTGGGAAGTCTCGCTGCTCGTGCAGTTCGGCCGGCTCGAACTCGCCGATGATCTGGAGTCCTGGCTGGGGATCGCCGCGTCTCCCGCCACGGTCGAGGTTCAGCCGATCACGTCCGCGGCAGTCGTGACGATGACGAAACTGCCCAGGATTTTTCACCAGGACCCGGCCGACCGCCTGATCGTGGCGACGGCCCGGGCACTCGATGTCCCGCTCGCCACGCACGATTCGCTCATCCGCCGGTCGCGGCTCGTGCCGCTCTGGACCGCCTGAGCCGGCCGGGAACTTTTGGGGACCGTTGCGGAAGTGCCATTGACCGGGCTATCCCGCCCACCCGCGGCCCGTGCGGCCGCGGCAGCCTCGTCGCGGTTCGCGAAATCGTAGGCCCGCAAGACCGTGCCGCGGCTGCCGTTCATCTCCCGGGCCAGCCGGTCGAAACCCTCGTTCGCCCAGCCGCAGCGACTCGAACGTGTTGCGGTTCATGCGGATACCCTCGAGAAGATGCTGGCCCACGACGGGCCGACGGGATATCGGCAGACCAGCCGCCGGAACGGTGCCGGGTCCGCTTGCGGTTCAGTTCGGAACGCACGCTCGATATGATGGCCACGAGACCCATTCCGGCATGCAATCATGCCGCAGACCACCGAGGAACCCGCCGATGACCGCGACCGCCAAGCCGATCCTGTTTCTCCTTCGCGCCGGCTTCCCCGATGCCACGCGGGGCCCGGGCGGGTTCTTCTGCCCCGAGTGCGCGACCATCGCCGGGCTTCTCTACTACTATCCGCAGTTGACGGAGGCCCTCGACGTCAGGCAGGTCGATGCCCCACGGCCCCGCCCCGACGTCGTGGCCCTCGTCGGCGCCGAGAACCAGTCCTGCCCGGTGCTGGTCCTGCCGCCGGGCGACCTCCCCGCCGGCGTCCCGCTGGCCAACGGCCGGGCCTTCGTCTCGGGCCCCACGGCGATCGTGGCCTTCCTCGCCGACCGCTACGGCACGGCCCGCGGCTGACGCGGCCGCCTCGCCCTCGGTGCCAGGCACCGGGCCGACGGCGTCTGCCGCCGTGTATGACACGAACCATCTGGCGGCCTGTCGCGTATACTCGTGCAAGCATCCGTCTCGAATCGGGCACCCCACGCGGGTGTCCGTGCCAACCTGCCCGTAAAGGTGGCGTCGGTGGTCCGGCAACGGCCCCGAGGATGTGCGCTGGAAGCGGTTTCCGGCGAAACGCGATCCCCTGAATTCAGGAGCCCTGCACATGACCCTCGGCCACCTCTCCCCCCGAACCCCCGACGCCGGTGATCGGCACCACCTCTGGAACAACAACGGTACCTGGTGGGTGCACTACACCCTGCACTTCGGCCATCGCAAGCGCCGCATCCGCCGGTCGCTCAAGACGCGGTCGCTCGCGGAGGCGATTTGTCGCCGTGACGAGCTCTTCGCCCGCATCGCCCGCGACGGCGAGTGGGTCGCGGACCGCGGCGATGACATGCGGCGCATGCTGTTCCTCGGCCCGGATCACCTGGCCGGCACCGATCCCGCGGCTGCGCGGCCGCGCAGCGTCGGTGCGGCGGCGGCGTAGACAGCGTTCTCGGGTGCCGTTGCCCCAATGGTTGGCCCGTCCGACCGGGTTGTCCCATACTGCTCCTCGCCCCCCGGCCGGGGTGGCGGCCGAGGCACCGACATGGCCCTGAAGATCTCCTACGTCGAACGGCTCGAGGACGTGCTCGGTCCCGCCCGCGAGTTTCTCGCGCGGGCCGACGACCTGTTCGCGCGGCCACGGATCGTGGTCTCCACGGCGGGGGCGAAGGCCTGGCTGGCAAGCGAACTGGCACGGACGCTCGGTGCGAGTCCCGGGGCCGGCGGCGCCGGGCAGCCCATGGGCGACGGCATCGTCGCCAACGTCGAGATCTCGTATCCCGGCACGATCCTCGGCCTGCTCCAGCCGCCGCGCGGGATCGAGCCCGATCCGTGGTCGTTCGACCGGCTGACGTTCACGGTCCTCGACGTGATCACGGGGCCGGGAGCGGCGGACCTCGGGATCCCGTTCGACGTCGGCCGCGAGCCGCTCCTCGCGGCCCGGCGGATCGCCGGGTTCTTCGACAACTACCATGTCCGCCGGCCGGGGATGATCCTGCGCTGGGAACAGGGGCACGCGCACTTGAGCCCGGTGGCGACCAACGCCCGGGACAAGGACGGCGACTGGGCGGCGGACGCGCTGGACGCCGGCGATGCCTGGCAATTCCGTGTCTGGAGAGCCGTCCGCGACCGGATCGGCACGCCAAGCCCCACGAGTCGTGCGGGGTTCACGTCGTCGCCTTCGGGCCAGCAGGAGAGCTCCGGCCGGGCCGCTCCGCCGCAGCCGGCGAAGATCGCGCGCCCCCAGCCGGTGCTCGTGGCCGGTCTGCAGTCGCTCTCGCTCGCGCAGCTCACCGCCCTGCGCACGCTCGGGGCGACGACCGACGTGCACGCGATCCTCGTTCATCCCTCGGCGCCCCTGCGGTCGCACTGGGCGGCGACGACGCCCCCCGTCTCACTCGACGTGCCGCCGCCGCGCCCGCCGGCCGAGCTGCCCGAAAATCTCGACCCGCTCGTCGCCACCTGGCTCCATGGCGCCCATGAGACGCAGGTCCTGCTCGCATCGCAGGGCATCGCACCGATGCACGAGCGCCCGCCTGCATCGGCCGGCCCCGAGGCCTCGTCGCTCCTCGTCCGCCTGCAGCGATCGATCAGGACGGCCGTGAAGCCCGAACCACAGAAGCACGAACTCGCCTCCGATTCATCCGTCACGATCCACCGCTGCCACACGCTCTCCCGGCAGGCCGAGGTCCTCCACGACGCCCTGCTCCACGCCTTTCACGACCTCCACGACCTGCGCCCGCACGACGTCGTGATCGTCAGCCCGTGCCTCGACCGGCTCGCCCCGCACCTCGAGGCCGTCTTCGCCCGCGCGGTCGTCGGCCGCGACGGCCGGACGGTGAAACTGCCGCTGCTGGTGGCCGACCGCGGCCTGCACGAGCTGAGCGACGCGGCCCAGCTGCTCATCGACGTCATGCGTCTCGTCGGCTCACGGTGCTCCGTCGAGGACTTTCTCGCCGTCGCCGAGCATCCGCTCGTCACCGGCCACTTGCGTATCGACGACGACATGACCCGCTGCTGGGACGGGCTCATCGAGCGGACGACGATCCACTGGGGCTTCGACGCCGCGCAGCGGGTGCGCGAGGAGCTGCCGGCGGAGGCCGCGGAGCCGCACACCTGGCGTGCCGGCATCGAACGCATGCTGCTCGGCGCCGTGCTGCCCCCCGCCACCGGCGGCCACGAGTCGCAGGCGACGATCCCGCTCGAGCACGTTCCGCTCGGCTCGCTGGCGGCGATCGAGACCCTGGCCCGAATCCACGAGGTCGTCCGCACGCTCGACGACGCCTGTCACGACAGTTCCGCCACGCGGCCCGTGGCGGAATGGTGCGCCGCCATCGAGGAAGCGATGTTCGGCCTCTGCGGGCCCGACGCCGGTGATCTGGCCGAGCCGCTGCGGGCGGTGCGGCAGCTTCGTGACGCGGCGTCGGCCACGCCCGTGCCGTTTCACGACGTGCGGACGCTGCTCGAGGAGTCGCTGACGTCGATCGTCGGTCGCCAGCCGCTCCGCACCGGTGCGATCACGGCCACGTCGATGGTGCCGCTCCGCGACGTCCCGTTCCGGGTGGTCTGCATTGCGGGCTACGACGACCGTGCCGTCTCCGTCGCGGAGTCGCCGGGAGACGACCTCGTGCCGCGGCAGCAGATCGCCGGCGACGGTGACCCGCGGATCGACACCCGGCGGGCCCTGCTCGACTGCGTCCTCGCCGCCCGTGACCGGCTGCTCGTGACCTGCACCGGCATGGACATCCGCACGAACAAATCCTTGCCGCTCGTCACGCCGCTCTCCGAGCTCGTCGACTTCGCGATCCGCCACGGTGTGCGGCCGGCCGGGGGCGACGAGCCGAGCGGCATCGAGATCCGCCACCCACGACATGCCGTCGGTCGGCGCAACTTCGAGCCAGGTGCGGTCCAGCCCGGCCGCTGCTGGAGCCATGACCCGACCGCCCTGGCGGCGTCGCAGGGCCTCGGTCTCGACGCCCCGCTGCCGGTCACCCGTGTCGCAGCGCTGGCCGACGTGCCCGTCATCGAGCTCGCGCTGCTCGAGGAAATGGTCCGCAACCCGCTCGCGCTGTATCTCAAGAAGTCTCTCGGCGTCAGCACGTGGCGCGACGACGAGGAGTTTCCCGCGGCCACGTTCCCGCTGACGTTGTCGTCCACGCAATCGCGCACGCTGGCCGAGAGCCTGCTGCGCCATCGCGTCGACACAGGCGGATCCGCCGATGAATGGATTCGAGAAGCCCGGGCAACGGGGCGGATTCCGTTCGGCAGGTACGGGGACGAATCCCTTCGCGAGATCGTCGCGCTGGTGGACGGCATCATTTCGCTCGCCGCGAATCCGGCGGATCCCGTGCCCCTGCGCGGCTTGTCCGCCATGCCCATCCGGCTCCACATCGCCGGCAAGCTTCTGTCCGGCACTCTGAAGGGCTACCACCCGGACCCTGCGGGCGCTGCCGACGATCTGCTCGTCGATGTTCGTGTCACGAGGGGAGAACGGGATACCTGGGACCGGCCCCTGCACATCGCCGCGCTTCGCCTGCTCGTCGCATGGGCGTCAGGCAGCACGCCGCAACGCGCGGTCGTGATCGCCCGACACCAGAACTGGAAACCCCCTGTGTTCCCCGGGCCCGCCGCGATCCAGCGGACCGTCATACTGGCCGACGCGCTCCGCGACAGGGCCGCCGCCGCCGAGCGATTGGCAGGCATCTGCGCGCTTCTGCCGCAGGCGCTCGCCACGCCCTGCAGCCGATTCGGCGGGACACTGGCATCGATCGCCGAGAAACTCGCAGCCAACGACGAGGCCGGCGCGCGACAGGCCTTTGCCAACTATGTCGGGTATTCGCACGCCGGCTCAAACGAGGCGCTGGTGTACGGCACGAGTCCCCGCTTTGAAGACATCTTCGTGCCGGGTGCTCCGGAACTGGCGTTTCACGCGGCGTTCGAGCAGCTGTTCACGATCGGGGCCGGATACACATTGTCATGAACCAGCAGAACGCCACAGACCAGGCACGCAAGGGCCCGTACCCTTTCGACTACACGGAATATCCCCTGCCCATCGGCACGGTCGTCGATGCCAGCGCCGGCACGGGCAAGACCTATGCCGTCGCGGCGCACGTCACGCTCGCGCTGGCGACGAACGATTCGCTGTCGATCGGCAAGATCCTCGTCACCACGTTCACGCGCAACGCGGCCGCGGAACTCCGCGACCGCGTCCGACAGCGAATCATCAGCACGGCGGCGCTGCTCCGCGGCGCTCCCCGCGAGCCGGCCGACGATCTCGACCGCCACCTGCTCGATGGCAAGGCGGGCGAGCGGGCCGTCGTCGCCGGCCGGCTCGAGCGGGCGGCGGCCGAGTTCGACACGGCCACGATCGCCACGATCCACGCCGTCTGCTCGCGGGTGCTCGCCTGCGCCGGCCGGCAGGTGCAGTATGAAAACCGCGAGGATGCCCGCGACCGGATCGTCGCCGAGGTGGTCAACGACGAACTCGTCCGCGAGTCCATGGCCGGCCGGGTGTGGCCGGAGGACCGGATCGTCACGCTCGTGACAAAAGCGGCCAGCGACCCGTTCATGGAGCACTGGATCGAGCCCGCCACCACGCCCGAGTCAGCCGAGGCGCAGGCGGACCGCGGGCTGCTGGAGACGGTCGGCGGCGTCATCACGCGCTGCGTCGCACGGGTCCATCGGGCGATGGCGGCGCAGCCCAGCTACGACGACCTGCTTCGGCTCGCCTGGGAGGCCGTCAAGGACGGCAGCGAGGCGGTGCTCACGCAACTCCGCGACCGGTTCACGCTCGCCATCGTCGACGAGGCCCAGGACACCGATCCCCTGCAGTGGAAACTGTTCCGCAAGCTCTTCCCCGGCGACGACGAGCGCCGGCTGATCACGGTCGGCGACCCGAAGCAGGCGATCTACGGATTCCGCGGTGCCGATGTCAACGCCTACGTCGCCTTCACGGGCGACGCCGCGCGCCGCACGCTGCCGGTGAATCGGCGTTCCGACCGCCCGATCATCGACACGCTCAACGCCGTCATGGACGGGGCGGTGTTCCTCGCCAATCCACACGACCCCGCCACGCCGCACGTGCGGTACGAGCCGGTGGCGGCGGCGGACCCGCAGGGCGGCGCGCGGATCGAAGGGCCGAAACCCGTCGAGTTTCTGTCCGTGGGACAGACCGGCAACCAGAACGCCCTGCCAGAACCCGTCGCCCGCCGGATCGTCGCGCTGCTCGACGAGAAGACGACCCGGTTGCGTCAGGGCGATTCCTCGCGACCGGTGAAACCCGGCGACATCGCCGTCATCGTGCGGACGAATTCGGTCGGCAACCAGATCGCGAACCGCCTCGGGCAGCTCAGCATCCCGGTCGTCACGGCCGGCGTGACCAGCGTGATGAAGGGCGAGATGGCGGACGCGATTCGCGACCTGCTCGAGGCGATGGCCCGTCCCTCGAACCCGGGCCGCATCCGCCGGGTCGCAGCCACCCGCTTCTTCGGCACCCATTCGCTCCGCGACGCCGGGTCGCTCTCCGACGAGGCGATCCGCCCGGTGCAGGACACGATCGCCAGCCTGGTGGCGGTCGTGCAACGGCGCGGCATCGCCGCCTGCGGCGCGGCGATCACGGCCGACGCCGACATGATGCGCTGCCTGACGGCCGGCACGGCCGGGCAGCGGCACCTCGCCGATTTCGCGCACATCATCGAGCTCCTCCACGAGCACGGCCCTGCCGGCGGCTGCCGACCCGACGCCCTGCTCGCCGCGTTCGCCCGCCTCCAGAAGCTCGACGACGAGCACGAGACGGTCGTGCGGCGTGTCGAGACCGACGACGATGCGGTGAAGATCATGACCGTGCATTCGGCGAAGGGGCTCGAATTCCCCTGCGTGATCGTTGCCGACCTGTGGAAGGGGGAGCGGTCGCTGCACGAGAAGGACAATCCCGGCGTGTTCCACGACGATCGCGGAGCACGCCGGCTCGATCTCGCCTTTGCGATCCGCAAGGAGTCGCCGACGGCGACGGTCGCGCTCGACAGGCTGTGCCGCGAGGAACGCAAGCGGCTCCTGTACGTCGCCGTCACGCGGGCCCAGCATTTCCTCTGCGTGCTGACGGCCGATGCCAAGAAGAAGAAACCCGACGAGCCGGCCGCGGGCGCGCCGCCGGCCAAGCCGCGGAAGAAAAAGGCAGAGACGCAGGAGTCGCCCGTTGAGGACCCGGCAGCACAGTTCATCCTTTCCGAGGTGCTCCGCTCCGACAAGATCGGGCCGCCGCGGCTCGTCGCCGATCTGCCTGCGCTCCCCGATCGCTGGGAAAATCCGGAACACGCCAGGCCCGCAGCGCACGTCGACGTCGCGCCGCTGCCTGCCGAAGAAGTCCGCCAGACGTATGAGCGGACATCGTTCAGCGGGATCACGGCCCGGCGCAAGAAGCAGGCGGCGGACTTCGCCGACACCGCCGGCGGCAGCGACGAGGAATCGGATGGACCGCCGCTCGCGGCCGACGAGGCCGAGGCCGCAGCCGCGACCGGCGCCCCAGGCGCCGGGGCCGCGGCGGAGTTCGCCGTTCCCGACCTGCCGGCCGGCAAGACGTTCGGCACCGTCGTCCACGAGATCTTCGAGCGGGTCGATCCCGGGCTGCCGCTGGAGGCGCACGTCAGGGCGGTGGTCGGGGCGACCGCCACGTCGCAGATGTTCGCCGGCCATCACGACGCAGTCGCCGAGATGATCGTGCGGGCCATGCGGACGCCGTTCGGCGGCCCGCTCGGCGACCTGTGTTTTGCGGGCTTCGCGGCCGCCGATCGGCTTGCGGAGATGAACTTCGAGATGGGCCTCGCCGACATGACCGCCGGCGTGCGGGCGTGCGACGTGGGCCGCGTTCTCGCGGACGTCCTGCCGGCGAGCGACCCGTTCCGCGGCAGCGGCTATCTCGACGACCTCGGCGGCCCGACGTTCGACATCCCGCTCGCGGGACTGATCAACGGCTCGATCGACGCCGTGCTGCGGATCGACGGCGGCCCGGGCGCACGGCCGCGGCTCGTGATCGCCGACTACAAGACGAACAAGCTCCATAGCGCCGCTGCGGCCCGGCCAGGCGCGGCCTACGCGCCCGATCGGCTCGTGACCGCGATGGAGGAGCATCACTATCCCCTCCAGGCGGCGATCTACGGCACGGCGGTCTATCGGATGCTCCGCTGGCGGCTGCGCGAGGACGATCCCTCCGACTGCCTTGCCGGCATCGTCTACGCCTTCATCCGCGGGACCCGCGGCGCGGACGCGCCGGCGGACGCGGC
>Ga0208721_1000121_pt1 | contig 18085 bp, 16 predicted proteins | sample LakMenEpi17Aug10_FD_150705 | JGI IMG/M metagenome (GOLD analysis project Ga0208721, IMG submission 150705) | Freshwater microbial communities from Lake Mendota, WI - 17AUG2010 deep hole epilimnion (SPAdes) | ecosystem: Environmental > Aquatic > Freshwater > Lentic | place: Lake Mendota, Madison... | reverse complement strand
TCGGCGAGGCCCGCCGACGCGGCTTCGAGATCGCCGTCTACATGGACGCCGACCTGAGCCACGACCCCGACGACGTGCCGCGGCTGCTGGCGGCGCTGGAGCCGGTCGGCGGCCGCCCGGCGGACCTCGCCATCGGCTCGCGCCGCGTGCCGGGGGGCAGCACCGTCGGCTGGCCGCTGTCGCGTCACGTCGCCAGCCGGCTGGTCTGCTGGTTCACCCGCTGGGTGCTCTGGGTGCCGGTCCGCGACGCCTCGGGGGGATTTCGCGCGGTCCGGCTCGCGCTCCTCGATCGCATCCAGCCGCCGCGGGCCCGCGGCTATGCCTTCCAGGAGGAGCTCCTCTGGCTCCTGCACCGGGCCGGGGCGCGGATCGTCGAGGTGCCGATCACGTTCGTCGACCGCACCCACGGCTCGAGCAAGGCCGACTTCGCCGAGACGCGGCGCAGCATCGGCGACCTCCTCCGGCTCGCCCGGCAGGTCTGGCTGGGCTGATGGACGGAAAACAGGCTGCGCAGTGGCCTGACAAATTTTTTTGTCTGCCCGGGCGGGGTTCGGTACTTGGATGGTGAGCACGCAGGAGCCGACGCCGTCGGCGGCGGGCTCGAATCCGAGATCGGATTCCAGGAACAGGACGGGCCGGAAAAGGAGCGATGGTCATGAAGACGTTTCGTGTGTTGATGGCGCTGGCGGTGATGGTGGTGATCGTGGGGGCGACGGCAGCGGCCCCGGCCGCGACGATGGCGGGGGAGCGGACGGGGGCCGTCGGCAGGGCGAAGCCGGCCGACAAGGCCGCTGTGAAGACGGTCGCGCCGGAGACCAAGCGGGCGAAGAAGCAGGAACAGGCGGCGAAGAAGACGGACAAGCCAGCCGACAAGTCCGCGTCGCCGAAGGCCAAGGCTTCGCGGAAGAAGCCGGAGGGCGACAAGCCGCTCGAGGCCGGCAAGAATGGCGGGCGGGAGTCACGGAAGAAGTCCGCCTGAAACGACCGCCGCCCGCGGGGCTCGCCAACGAGCCCCCGGGCCGGTTGGTGGGGTCCATCACCGGCCCCTCGCGTCCTCGATCCCGCCTCGCCATCACCCGCCCCCAGCATGAACGACCCGGCACTGATCAAGGACTTGCTGCGCCACCAGGGGGACTTCATGGCCTACCTGATGGCGATGGTCCGCGACCTCGACGCGGCCGAGGAGATCTTCCAGAACGCGGCCGTCGTGGTCATGCAGCATTCGACCGCGGCGGAGGGCCCGATCCGCGACTTCCGCGCCTGGGCCAAGGAGATCGTCCGCCGGCAGGCGCTGCACTACATCCGGGCCAGGGGGCGGGCGGCACGCTGCCCGCCGACCGAGCCGGAGCTTCTCGAGCAGATCGACCGGGCGTTCAGCGACGATGCCACCGACATGGTCCAGCGGCAGCGTGAACTCGACGCGCTCAAGGACTGTGCGGGCCGACTGCCCGACGTGCAACGCACGATGGTCGCGATGCGGTACGAGGGCCGCGCGTCGTTCGACGCCATCGGCGCCGCCGTCGGCAGGACGGGCGCGGCCGTGCAGCGGGCCCTGTCGCGGACGCGGCGGATGCTCCATGACTGCGTGCAGTCGAAACTGGCACGACCGCAGGGAACGACATCATGACCACTGACGACACGCACCGCGCCGTGCCTCCGGATCGCGTGCTCGACGACCTGATCGTGCAGCACCTCGACGGCGGCCTCGATCCGGCCGGCCAGCGCCGGCTCGCGGACCTGCTCGCCACCTCGGCCGACGCCCGCCGGACGCTCGCCACGTACCTGAGGCTCGAGGGCGCAATGCTGCGTCTCGCCCACGCCGGCCTGCTCGGCGACACGGCCGCCGAGCCTGGCGTCGCTGCACCGGCCAAGGAACCGACGTCGGCCGCGCGTCCTCGGCAGCGCGTCGCTGCCTCGGCCGCCGCCCGGAAACGAACCCCCTGGCTGTGGCCGACGTCGCTGGCGATCGCGGCCGGCCTGCTGGTGGCCGTCGTGATCTCGCAACCGCCCCGCCGAGCCGGCTGGCCCGGAGTCGCGGAGGCGGACCTTGACCGCTGTGCCGACAACTGGCTCGCCCTGGCGCACGATGCCGAAGCCGAGACCCTTGTGACGATCGACGCGGCGTCGGCGGCAGAGGCCAGCGGGCCGGATGCGGAACCGTCCGCGACACCCGAGGGCGTCGCCACGCCGCCCGACTGGCTCATCGCCGCCCTCGTGGACGACGCGTTGGATTCCGCTGCTCCGGACGCGGGCTAGAGCGGATGGCATCCCAGCGGGTGATTCACGGTGGCCGGATGGAAACGAGGAAATCAGACATGTGTTTCATGCGTACCGCGAGGAAAGTCGTGGCGTCGGCGCTGCTCTTGATCACCGCTGCCGATCGGCAGGCCGCGGCCGCCCCGGGCGGCTCAGCAGCGCCGCCACAGCCAGGAGCCTCCGCCGCGACCGATGCCGAACGGGCGCAGCGGGTCCGGGCCTTCGTTGGCGAGCACCAACCGGAGCTCACCGAACTGCTCGATCGTCTGGAGAAGCGGAAGCCCGCCGACCATGCCGCTGCGGTCGCGGACCTCGACGAGACCGTGCGTGCGCTCGCCGCCAGCCGGGCGAAGGACGAGCGGCTTTACGAACTGGAGCTCCGGGCCTGGCAGGCGCGGACGCGGATCGACCTCCTCGTCGCCCGCTGGATGGCCGACTCGAAGAAGACCCGGGCGAAGCTCGAACCTGACATCCGCGCGGCGATCGGCGCCGAGATCGATGCCCGTGCCGAGCAGCTCGCCTACCGCAAGCAGCGGTCGGCCGCCTGGTATGATCGGCAGATCGTGCGGCTGCGTGACAAGCGGGACGAACTCGTCACCGACCGGCTCGAGGCCCTGCTCGTCGAGCCGGGCCGGAAACAGAAGCCCGCCGCGGGTGACAACCGATGAGCGGGTCGGCTTTTCTGGCCCGCGGCCGTGACGGCAACGCCGGGTTGGTGGAGGAGCTGGTGACGGTCGAACTGGCGTGCAACGACAGCGGGGCCGGGTCGCCGCTGGTGATCCTTCACGGCCTGCTCGGGGCGAAGCGCAACTGGGCGACCGTCGCCAAGGCGCTCGCCAGCCGCCGGCGCGTCCTGTGGGCCGACCTGCGGAACCACGGCGCGAGTCCCTGGCACGACGACCACACCTACCCCGCCATGGCCGCCGACGTCGTCCGGCTGATCGAGCAGCGAGTCGGCGGGCCGGCGACGGTCCTCGGCCACAGCATGGGGGGCAAGGTGGCGATGCTCGTGGCCTTGACGCGGCCCGACCTCGTCTCGCGGCTGGTCGTCGTCGACATCGCGCCGGCCGTGTCGCAGGGGGCGCCGCGGGATTTTCTGGCGGCGATGCGGGGCGTGCATCTCGCCACCTGCCGCACGCGGTCCGACGCCGACGCGGCGCTGGCCACGGCGGTCGCCGACCCGGCTATCCGCGGATTTCTCATGCAGAACCTCGCCACCGGGCCCGGCGGTCTGTCGTGGGGCGTGAACCTCGACGCGCTGGAGCGGCACTTCGAGGCGATCCGCGGCTTTCCCGCGATTCCCCAGGGGACCGCGTATCCCGGTCCGACGCTGTTCGTCGCCGGGGGCCGGTCCGACTACCTCGAGCCCCGGCACGCGGCCGAGATCGGCCGGCTCTTTCCCGCGGCGACGATCGAGACGATTCCCGCGGCGGGTCACTGGGTGCATGCCGACGCGCCGGCGGAGTTCATCGCGGTCGTGGAGCGGTTCCTGGAGACGACCGCGCCGTATACTGCGTCCCCATGAGCCAGCCCCGCTGCCCGATCTGCCAGGGCGAGACGCACGAGATCCGCGCCAAGCTCGTCTGCCGGACGTGCGGGGCGATTCTCGAGACGTGCTGCGAAGGGGGCCCGATGGGCCGCGGCTGCGAACAGCCCCCCGCGCCACCGGCAGAACCGACACGATCGGACTTCGGCGAACGACGCTGAGTTTTTCGGTCGGCGAAGCACGATCTTCTGACGAGAGTTTGCCGGCGGCGCAAACCCTCCCGGTCGCGGGAACTCAACGGATGGGTTCCTGATCGGGCGGGGGACGGCCGCCGGCGATCTCCGCCGGGCTTCACCGCGGGAAATCCCTCGTTTGGGGATGGTTTCGCGCGGAGCCTGGAACACGTGTTCCCAAAAGGTCGAGAGTTCCCTTTCCCTCTGGAGGTTTCCGTGAAGAAGCGATTGACGTTCAAGTTCCTGCCGTGGGTGGCGGCTGCCGGCGTGTGCGTCGGCGGTGCGTTCGTCCGCGGCGAGGAGCCGGCCGCACCGAAGGCGGACGGTTCCGTGCTGGTGGGCGGTGGCGACGCCGCTGCCGCTCCCACCCCCGCCGCCGTGGCCGACGACGCCGCCGGCATGCGGACGGTGAAGCGTTGGAAGCAGGTGCCCGAGGTGCGTGAGATCGAGGTCACCGAGTGGGGGACCGAGGTCCGCGAGCGTTCCTTCCAGGTCACGAAGAAGGTGCCCCGGATCGAGGAGCGGACGCGGAACTTCACGGTCATGGTGCCGGAGACGCGGACGAAGACGGTCGAGTACTCCGTCAACGTCAACGTGCCGGAAACCAAGACGGTGGAGTACAAGGTCAACGTCCCCTACACCGAGCAGGTCGAGAAGACCTACACGGTGATGGTGCCCGTCAAGGAGGAGAAGACGCGGACGTGGAAGGTGAACGTGCCCTACACCGAGCAGGTCGAGAAGACCTACACGGTCATGGTGCCGGTCAAGGAGGAGCGGACGGCCACCTACAAGGTGAACGTGCCGTACACCGAGCAGATCCAGCAGTCGTTCCAGGTGCAGGTCCCGTACTTCGAGGACATGACGGGCTTCCGCACGGTCTCGAAGCGCGTGCCGGTCAAGGGCACGAAGACCGTGACCTGCCGGGGCGGCCACTGGGTGACCGAGGCCAAGGAGATTTCCGCCAACGGCAAGTATGACGCCGCCGGCAATCCCTGCTGCCCGAAGGTCGTCTGCTGCCGCAAGTGGGTGCCGACGTGCGAGACCAAGGAGATCGAGGTCACCACGTGGAAGACCGAGTGCGAGCAGGTCCCCTTCACCTACAAGGTGAAGAAGTTCCGCTGCGAAGAGCGGAGCCGGACGGTGTGCGTCGCCAAGAGCCGGTGCGAGGAGCGGACCCGCTCTTACTGTGTCACGAAGATGGTCCCGGAAACCCGGACCAAGACCATCTGCGTGCACAAGAGCCGGTGCGAGGAGCGGTCGGCGAACTACTGCGTCACCAAGCTGGTTCCGGAGTCCCGGACCAAGACGGTGTGCGTGGCGAAGAGCCGCTGCGAGACGCGGACCCGTGAGATCACGGTGAACCGGTGCGTGGCCGAGAAGCGGTCGAAGGACGTCTGCTACACGGTCAACGTGCCGGTTGCGAAGTCCGAGACCTACAGCGTGTGCGTCAGCGACAACGTCTGCGAGACGAAGACCGAGTCGTACGTCGTCCGCGTGCCCAAGAAGGTCACCAAGAAGGTCTGCACCACGGTGAACCGTTGCGTCGAGGAGCAGGTTCCGGCCGGCGACGCCGGTGACGCCTGCGGCAACGGCGGCGCGGCCGCTGGCAAGGGTGGCTGCGGCAAGTCCCACAAGGGCCTGCTGGGCTGCAAGAAGGGCTGCTGATCGCCGCTCCGCCGGCCGCTGGCCGGCGGAATGACGCGTGAGCACAAGCGGCGGGTCGGGCGAACAGGGTCGCCCGGCCCGCCGTCGTGCTTGTCGGGTGAGCGCAAAGAGACGTTGAGCCGCCGGCTGTGGTCGGCGATGATGGCCGGTTTTCCCGCCCGTCTCCCCGCTGGCCCCCGTGAACATCGGTTACCTCCACGCTGCGGCGGCCTTCGTCCTCTGGGGCGTGCTCCCCGTCTACTGGAAGCAGCTCGCCTCCGTGCCCGCCACGCAGCTGGTGGCACACCGGGTGATCTGGTCGATCCTCGTCCTCCTGCCGCTCGTCTGGCTGACCGGCGCGGCGGGGAGAATCCGGGCGGCGCTGGCGACGCCGGGCGTGCTTGTCCGGCAGGGCGTGGCCGCAGCGCTCGTCTCGGCCAACTGGCTGGGCTTCGTCTGGGCCGTGACCCATGACCGGATGATCGAAAGCAGCCTCGGCTATTTTCTCAATCCCCTCCTCAGCGTGCTCCTCGGGGTGTTCGTGCTCGGCGAGCGGCTCCGGCCCGCGCAGTGGCTCGCCATCGCCGTCGCCGCCACGGGCGTCGCCTGGCTGGCGGGCCAGTACCGGCACTTCCCCTGGATCGCCCTGTATCTCGCCGTCACGTTCTGCCTGTACGGCCTCGCCAAGAAGCGGACCGCGCTCGACGCCCTCTCCTCGCTGACGGTCGAGACGCTGCTGCTGCTCATACCGGCCGCGGTGTTTCTCGCCCTGGAGCACACCGCGGGCCGCGGCGCGTTCGGGAGCCGCGGCGGCTGGGACGAGCCGCTGATCGCGCTGTCGGGGGTGATCACGGCCGTGCCGCTGCTCTGCTTTGCGTCGGCGGCCCGGCGGATCCCGCTCTCCGCCATCGGCCTGATGCAGTACCTCGGCCCATCGATCCAGTTTCTGCTCGGACTCTTCGTCTACGACGAGCCGTTCGACGCCGGCAAGCTCACCGGGTTCGCCCTGGTCTGGACGGCGCTTGCCATCTGTGCGATCGACGGACTCGGCCGGCTGTCGGCCGCGACCCGCCGCTCGTGAGGCATGAATAAACCATTCATCGTCTGCCGTCGCAGCGCGACGGGGACACACCGCCACATGCGACCCGCCTCAGGGCACGCAGGCGAGAAACAGGTAGGTTGCGAAGAGCACGAGGTGCACCGCGCCTTGCATCATCGAGGTCCGCCCCGTGCCGAGGGTGACGACGCTCACGAGCAGTGCCGTTGCGAGCAGCACGATGTCCTTCGGTTCGAGTCCGAGCACGAGCGGCAGGCCGTAGGCGGTGGCGAAGACAACGACGACTGGCACCGTGAGGCCGATTGTCGCAAGCGCGGAGCCGATCGCGAGGTTCATGCTGCTCTGGAGCCGGTTGGCATGCGCTGCCCGAATCGCGGCCCAGGTCTCGGGCAGGAGCACCACCAACGCCACCACGATCCCTACCACGCCGCGCGGCAGGTGAAATACCTCGACGAACTCCTCGAGCGGGTGCGAGAGCACCTTCGCGAGGCCTACGACCGCGACGAGAGCGACGATCAGGAGCACGAAGCTCAGCGTCGCCTGCCGGCGTGAGGGAGGCAGGGCATGCTCGTCGGGCAGGGCGTGGTCGTCATGCGGCAGAAAATAGTCGCGGTGCCGCACGGTCTGAACGAAGACGAAGATGCCCCACAGCGCCGCCGAGACGACGGCTGCGAAGATCGCCTGGGCGCGGCTGTAGGTGCCGACGCTGGTCGTGATCGTGTAGTCGGGGAGGACGAGCGTGACAACCGCGAGCACGATCAGGGCCGCCAGGCCCCCGCCCGCCCCATCGACGCGAAACGACTGCTCGCGGTGGGCCAGGCCGCCGATCAGCGTGCACAGGCCGACGACGCCCGTCGTGATGATCATCACCGTGGCATAGACGGTGTCGCGGGGCAGTGTCTCCATGCCGGCGCCGCCGGCGATGAGCAGCGAGAGCAGCAGGGCCGCCTCGATCACGGTCACGGCGAGGGCGAGGACGAGCGTGCCGAGCGGCTCGCCGACGCGGTGGGCGATTACCTCCGCATGATGCACTGCGGCGAGCACGGCAGCGATGAGCATCGCAGCGCAGCCCATGAGCAGCCAGGGGTGCTCGCCGATGGTGATGGTGAGGATCAGCAGTGCCGTGGCTGCGAACGGGGCGAGTGTCGTCCAGTGGTGGATGAGGTGTGCCATGGCCAGGCGTGCGGAGGTCGTTGGAATCCAGGGACTGTGATATAGCCCGTGGGCTGAGTTTCGGCGACTCGAGAAACGTCTTCAGCTCGATCTCCGAGCGCCGCGGCGGCCGGAAGGCCAAGCCCTGGGGAGCAGAAGGGTACGGACGTGCTGTTGGCGGGCCTATCCTGCCCGGGAGCGGAACGACGGCAGCGGACCTGTTTCCCCGAGAGATCCGCTGCACACGGGGTTTGGCACGGCGCCCGTGGTGATTCGACAGCCACGTTCGCTTCCGTGGCGTTTGACGACACATTCAGGCTGATCGCCGACAAACGCGATCGCCGCGCCGACGCCGCGTGAACGCGCATAAAGAGACCAGGCGGCGCTGCCCTGCTCGTGAGACTCCGTCACCTCCCTGCGGCGGCGCGGATCGCCGCCGCTCCCCGATGTGCCGGCGGGTGTTTGCGAACGGGGGATCATGATGGATCACGCAGTCTCATTTGACGCACTCCAGAAACACGATCGGGGGCTGCGCCAGGAACCCGCGCCAGTGCTCTTCTCCCCACTGCTGCAGACCCTCGGGCGATACCTGAGGCCGATGCCAGCGGATGTCCCGGAGTCCGGCCGACGTGAGGGCGCGTTCCATCGTCGCCAGCGTCAGGTAGAAGTTGGTCACTTCGATGGTCCCCTCGGGCAGATGAAACCGCCAGACGATCGGCGCGCCTTCCTCCAAGCGGCCTTCCAGTCGCTTCGAGTATCCGTAGGCCCGCCCGGACTCGAAGTTTGCCGGCGGGTCATCCGGACGATTGTTGACGGTGACGAACCGCCCGCCCGGCTCCAGGTTCCGCGCGATCGCCTCGCACATGGCCAGCAGTTCGGCGTAATCCCGGGCATAATTCAGCAGATACGCAGCGAACACGAGGTCGGCCCGAGGGCGTTCAGCGACCGCTCGCGCATCGCCGACGCCGTAGCGGATGCCGAGCGGGTCGGCCACTTCCTGCGCGCGTGCCAGGTCGATCATCGCCGGCGACAGGTCGACCCCCACGACGGGATCCGCTCCGAGCCGGCGGAGCAACCGCGTGTAGTAGCCTTCTCCGCAGGCGAGGTCGAGCGTCCTCGCGCCCCGCACGTCGCCGGTCAGTCGCAGGAGCGTGTGCTGCTCGACATGCGTCCGCCAGGGCTGGAGCTTCGATGCCTGATACTCCTTGGCGATCCCGTCATAGTTCGTCGTCATGCGTGGCCCTCGCGATGCGGAGACGATGTGCCACTGGTTCTACTACCCTGGGGCGAATCGCGTGCACGATTTGCGGCCCGCCGACGATTGTGAACGCGTCATCGAGGGCCTATGCTTCTCCGGCTTGCGTTTCCGCGGCAGTATTCCGCTCCGCCCAGCGCGACTGCTTGCCGAGGCCTGGGGATAAAGCCGATGCACCGGATTTTCTGCGCCCCACTGCGCTACGTGCAGGGTGACGGTGTCACCGGGAGGCTGGCCCTCGAGATGGCCGTGCTCGGGATCCACGGCCCCGTGCTGGTGGTCGCCGGCCGGTCAGCCGTGGCGGCGCTCGCGCCGGTCTGGGCGGCGGCGATGTCCGCCGCCGGCTGGCAGCACCATGTTCGCGCCTTCGGGGGCGAATGCACGGCGGCCGAGATCGACGCCGTTGCCGCGGAGGCAAGGGCCCTCGGCCCGCGTGCGATCGTCGGGGCGGGAGGGGGCAAGTGCCTCGACGCCTCCCGAGCAGCGGCCGCCGCGGCCGGTCACGGCAGCCGACGTCGCGGCCGCCATTCGCGCGGCCGACGGTCGGGCCGCAGAGATCGCCGGCCGGAGTTGAGATGGACGGGGGGCGAAGCCCGCGCATGTCGACTCCACCGGCGCCCGGCGACAGTCACGGAGAACAGATGGCATGCGTGATGCCTGCGAAGATTGGCGGCGGTTCGACGCCCTGAAGATTCCGAGCAAGGCCTCGACGCCGCAGCTCGACAGGTTCCTGGCCACGGTGCGAGAGATCGCCTCGTCGGGCCCGCCGCTGGCGCTGCTCGATGTCGGGTGTGGAACCGGGCGGCTCGGCAGGCGGCTGTACGACCAGGGATTCTCCGTGCTGGGCGTGGACGTCAATCCGGATGCCGTTCGCGCGGCCCACGAGCTGGCCGTTCCCGCCGCTGCCCCGGGCCGCTCCCTGCGGTTCGTCGAGGGTGACTTCGCGGCGGATCATGGGCCTCGGATCGCAGGGGGGCCGTTCGACGTCGTCGTCTGCCAGTTGGTGCTCTCGATCATCGGCGCCGCCCGCCAGCGGACGAACCTTTTGCGTCACGTGCGTGAGAACCTCCGGCCCGGTGGCTGGCTCTACCTGTCGGCCTCGGGCGTGTCGGACACGATCAACGCCGGCTACGCCCGGCTGTATGCCGACGACAGCCACCTGACCGGCGAACGGCACAGCTACCTCTCGCGGAATGAGCAGGGCGAGGTGCTGTACATGACCCACCACTTCACGGCGGCTGAGCTCGTGCAGCAGCTCGAAGCGGCCGGGTTTGGCGAGATCAGCATGACCACCGAGAAGGAGGCCAGCAGCCGCCGGCCGGACGAGGCGGCTTACTTCCACTACGCGACGTGCCGCGCGGGCCCCGAGGATCGCTCACGCCCGGCTTGAGCTTTCACAACGTGTCTGAACGGTATCTGAACGTTCTCCGACCGGGCGTCCGACATCCCATGCATGTCACTCAGCACACGACAAGGATTCCGGGCAACACGCCGGCTGAAGGCCATGCAGTTGTTGAACGCTGGGAGACACCAGACCCAGATTGCCACCGCGCTGGGCGTGAGCCCCACGGCGGCTGAACTCGACGCAGCACAAGCCGGAGCGGCAGGCCCGCGAGCGCGACGAGAAAGCGATTCACGCGTGGCGCTCACGGGAGTGGCCGCGGATACACCAACGCGGTTCGTAACCGCCGGACCGTTGTTGTCGCGGACGTCCCGGGCTTCAGGCGCCAGCCCTCGATTCGCAAGTTGCCCGCGCTCAGGTCGCCTGCCACTCGTCGATGAGATTGGCGACGAGCGCCGTCCAACCGGTCTGGTGGCTCGCCCCGAGCCCGGCGCCGGTGTCGCCGTGGAAATACTCGAAAAACAGCAGCTCGTCCCGCCAGGTGGGATCGGCGAACCGCGGGTCGGCGCCGAACACGGGCCGCCGGCCGGAGCCGTCGAGGAGGAAGATGCCGACGAGCCGGCGGGCGATGTCGCGGGCCAGCGCCGCGAGCGTGATCGGCCGCCCGGCCGATCCCGGCGTCTCGATCGTGAAGCCGTCGCCGAAGGCGGTGCCGAGCTTCCGCAGCGACTCGACGACGAGAAAGGTCGTCGGAAACCAGATGGGGCCCCGCCAGTTTGAGTTGCCCCCCTTGAGCTTCGTCTGTGACTCGGCGGGCTCGTAGCCGACGACCTGGCCGTCGAACACGAACGGCTCCCGCTCGTGGAACTTCGACATCGAGCGGATGCCGTGCTCCGAGAGGAACTCGGCAGGGTCGTGCATCCGTGAGAGCATCCGGCGGAGCTGCGAGATGTCCATGATCGTCAGGAGGTGCGTCATCGAGCCGTCGGCCGCCGGGATCTCGTGGATGACGCCGGAGGCGAGGTCGCTGCGGTTCTCGAGGAACCACCGCAGGTTCGCCGAGAACTCCTTGAAGGGCTCGATCCACGCCGCCTCGAGCCGCTCGACGGCGAAGAGGGGAATCAGGCCGACGAGCGACCGCACCTGGAACCGCCGGAAGCTGCCGTCGGGGTAGCGGAGCACGTCGTGGAAGAAGCCGTCCTCGTCGTCGAAGAGCGAGTAGCCGCGGCAGCCCATGTTCTTCATCGCGTGCGCGATGTAGGCGTAGTGCTGGAGGAACTTCGAGGCCAGCCCCTCGTAGACGGGATTGCCGCGGGCGAGCTCGAGCGACATCCGCATCATGATCAGGGAGAACATCCCCATCCAGCCGGTCGCGTCGGACTGCTCGAGCACCGTGCCGCCGGCGAGCCGCTCGCTCCGGTCGAACACGCTGATGTTGTCGAGCCCGAGGAAGCCCCCCTCGAAAACGTTGTTGCCCTCGTGGTCGACCTTGTTGACCCAGCTCGTGAACACGAGCAGCAGCTTGTGGAAGCAGCGTTCGAGCCAGGCGCGGTCGTCGACGCCGTGCCGCCGCTTCTCCATGTTGTAGACCCGCCATACGGCCCAGGCATGGACCGGAGGGTTGAGGTCGCCGAATTCCCACTCGTAGGCGGGCAGCTGGCCGCTCGGATGCTGGAACTGCTCGAAGAGCAGCATCCAGAGCTGGTCCTTCGCGAACTGGGGATCGACGAGCGCGAAGGGGACGGCCTGGAAGGCGAGGTCCCAGGCGGCGAACCAGGGATACTCCCACTTGTCGGGCATGCTCATGACCCGCAGGGAGTCGAGGTGCCGCCAGTGGGCGTTGCGGATCGTGTGACGACTCGCCGGCGGCGGCGAGGCCGGATCGTCGCCGTCAAGCCACTTTGCGACGTCGAAGATGTAGTTCTGCTTCGACCAGAGCAGGCCCGCGATCGCCCGCCGCTGCACGTGCTTCTCGTCGTCGGTCGCGCCGCGCGGCGCGACACCCTCGTGGAACAGGTCGCTCTCCCGCCGCCGCCGCTCGATCAGGTCGTCGATCGTCGCCTCGAGATCGCGTGCCTGGCCCTGCGGCGGCCGGTCGGAAAGCAGCAGCCGCACGGCGGCCGAGCCGCCCGGCGGCACGACGAACCGGTGGTGAAAGGCAGCCTTCGTGCCGATGCCCGCGGGGTTGCAGGCCGTCTCGACGCCCGCGCAGATCCGCCGATGGAATGCGTCCTTCGTGAAGCGGGAGCGGCTCGAGTGTCCGGGGCCGAAGACGACCGGGCCGTTCGTCTCGTTGTCGGTGACGAGCACGTCCGGCCACGGGGGCGTCGCGGCGACGAGCCAGCGTGGCCCGAGGCGGGCCGACGCGGGGATCCGCGGGTCGATCTCGAAGCCCGTGTCGTCGGCGACGAGGCACGCGATCTCGCCGACGGCGCCGCGACGGATCGACGGCGGCACGGCTCCGCGGCCGTCCCACGCCCAGGTGTTCCGGAACCAGAGCGTCGGCACGATGTGCAGCTCCGCCGGTTCGCCGCCGCGGTTGGTGGCCGTGATCCGGATCGCGATCTCCTCGGGCGATCGCTTGGCGTACTCGACGAGGATGTCGAAGAACCGCCCGTCGTCGAAGATGCCGGTGTCGGTGAGCTCGTACTCGGGCCCGCGGCGCTCGCGGCGGCGGTTCTCCGCGACGAGTTCGGCGTAGGGAAAGGCCCGCTGGGGATACCGGTAGAGCAGCGACATGAACGAGTGCGTCGGCGTGTTGTCGACGTGGTAGTAGCACTCCTTCACGTCCTCGCCATGGTTTCCCTCGTAGGGCGTCAGGCCGAAGAGCCGCTCCTTGAGGTGGTCGTCGCGGCCGTTCCAGAACGCCGGCGCGAAGCAGAGCCGCTGGAAGCGGTCGCAGATGCCGCCGATGCCGTCCTCGCCCCAGCGGTAGGCCTTGGAACGGGAGAGGTCGTAGGGGAGGAACCCCCAGGCGTCGCCGGTTGCGGAATAGTCCTCGCGGACGGTCCCCCAGGAACGGTCGGAGAGGTAGGGGCCCCAGCGCCGCCAGCCGGAGGCGTCGTCGTGGATGTCGCGGATGCGGAGCGTTTCCGGGTCGGCGTTGGCCATGGCGGAGGGCTCTGGGGAGAAAGACCGAACCTCCCGGCGAATGATAGTTGGACTTCCGGCCGTGGCGAATGAAGGGACGCCGGCGTGTGGCCGCCGATGCAACCGTGCCGCGGCAACGATCGGATGCTCCCGGGAGGAGACTGCCGGGATGAATCGACTCTTGACGTCGCCCCGCGCTGCACGTTTCGACCGGCGTTCACAGCGCTCCCCACTCGCCGACCGGCGACGCCTGCCTGGACGTTCACGACTCCGGGCGGGGGTTCAGGCTGGAACCGGCAGCCCGTTCCTGAGCAGCGGCCTGTCGCGTCCGCTTCCGTCGTGTCCATCACCGTTCCGGATGCGTTCCCACACCTCGTGACGGTGGATTGGCGTGCCCATGTCCGATTGAAATCCCAGCCTCACCCTGCCGGCCGTGATCTCCAGGACCGTGACCACGACCGTCGGCTCGAGATCCTCACGGCGACCGATCCCCACACTTTCACGACTCTTCCGCGTAAACACCAGCATTGGCCACCTGCTTCTTGGTTGGGGGTCCCTCCGGTTCCGTACGAAGGCGAAGGACGGCCCTGTCCTCCGCTCCACTCACGCCATTGGCATGCAGATGCGTGTCGATCGGTATGCCCAGTGTCGGCACGCCCTCGCCCAGCAGGAACACGTCGACTGCGGGCCTCGTGGTGAGTGTCTTGAGGACGCTTCCGGTCGCCTGATCGACGTGCACGGCGCCGCCCCGAAACCACACGCCCGTGCACGTCCGGACGTGACCGCACAGGGCTTCGAGACCGTGGCTGAACAACTGCCGGTGGTAGGCGTCGACCTTCGCGAACCCGCCATTGCCATTGCTCGCCACCTGCCGCTCGCCCGGCGAGAAGGCTTCGTGGATGCTGAGCACCATCCAGTTCCCGTCCGCGACCACCGTCACGCTCGACGGCACACGACCCACCAGGAGATGCTCGAACGTGCCGGCGGCGTGTGCCACTCGGCGGGCGAGACGTTCACCGCCCCGCTTCCCACCATGGACGATGCTCATCCCTGATTTCCTTTCCGTTCGCGACGGCAGTGCCGTGCGATGCCTGCAGGCATTGGCCCATGAAACGAAAAAGGCCGGCATGAAAAACCGCTGTGGGTGCCCAGCACCCGCAGCACGTTTCACGCCGGCCTACGTTCCAGCAGACTTTCCGGCAGTTGCCGGACTGCATGCTGACTCGTCTTCCGCGACTCGTCATCCGTCATGGTCTGCCGACCGCTCGTTGCCGAGCCGACCGCACACCCTACCTCCACTGTAGCGCCGCGTGGAGTGAAAGCAAGCGGCAGGTCGAGAACGATCTCCAGCGGGTGCACGGGGCCGTTCTGCACGGTGCGCTCAGGGATTTGTATGAACCCCACATGGTCGGCTCTTTCGTCGAAGGTGCGTGGACACTCGGAAACACGACGGTGCATGCGGGCAGTTGAGGGTCGGAATCGACCGTCGGGCCGGAGCCTGAGGAGCGGCACGGCAACCGTCGTTCAATGGGCCAACGCGTGCGGCAGCGGCAGCGACCGTCTTGTCCTTCGCCACCGGGCCAGCCACGCCAGCAGCATGCTCCCGCCGGCGAGGCATGCGGTCGCCGGCACCATAGCGGGCTCGGGAACCTGGACGATTGTGTTCGACACCGACAGCACCGAGCCGCTCGGGCTCAGCGTGATCGTGTCTCGAATCCAGATTGACTTGATCCCCGGTAGCGCGATGGTCGAGCCGGCGGCATTATCGGTCACGGAGAGCGCCCAGGTTCCGTCGCCGGGGGTCGGGTTCGCCTCGAGATCCTCGAGGCTCGCGAAGATGTCCTTGTAGGCTATCACGGTCGCGCCGGAGATGTCCGCATCGAGTGCGATCGTGCCGAAGACGTCACTCGACGTGGACGAGATCGTCACTTGATATGCGAGCATCAGGTTCTGCGGGCCGATGTAGTCGCTCAGGGCGCCGATATCGAGCGTTTCCGAGTTCTGCGGAATGTTCGACGAGATCGTCACGAGCTCTTGTCCCGACCATGACCCGCTCGAACTGAGGTAGACAAACGTCTTGTCGGCGGCGACTACGGTCGGGTTGGCGGCCCAGGCGGCCACCGTGCCGACGAAAATACTCGAGGCCTGCACGCCTCCGGCACCGAGCATCACCGCCGCCGCCACCGTCCCGAACACAAAAGACCATCGCATGGGAGATCCTCCAGAGGCAAGCGGTCGCCAGGGCGGCCGCTCGAGTCGATCAACGCTGGCTGCAACTTGCAGGCAACGCGTTTTCAGGCGTCAAGTGACAGGTGACGTGAAGCCACCCCACGAGACGGTGAAACCGGACGACGTGCTCGCTGAAAACCGAGCCCTCACGCGGGAAACTGCCAAGCAGGGCAGGTGAATGATTCATCCGCGTCGTCAATGTCACCATAGCGGACCTTCAAGCGAATGCAACTGCGACGGTCCGAGAAGGTCGGGGTCTGCAGCCTGCGGGCCTGCCGCGGCGGGCCCGTTCCACGATCCGTTCACGTGTCGGTTCGCATGGCTGGTGCAAGTGGCGGCCTGAATCCATGCGCGGCTGCAGCGCTGGCTTGCCCGGGTGGATGGGTCACGGCATAGTTCCCGCGCGTCGGAGCGACCGCGAGAGCCTCGTGCTCGTGCTGGGAGCCTGACAGCATCTCTCGGGCAACGATTTGCCCCGATGGTTGCCTCGATCGGCAACGTCGAGGGGTCCAGCGTTGGCCGCGGCGAACGGATTGCCCCCCGGGCGATCCGCTTCGAGCCCTCCCACCGCGTCGTCAGCATGACGTCGATGCTCCGGCATCGGACGCCGTGTTGCAAAAGGAGTCCGAATCTTGGCGTTTCCATTTTCTTCCGGCTTTTCCCAGGGGCTGCGAGCAGGCGTCCTCGTGGCGGCGGTCTGTTCCTTCACCTCGACGAGTCAGGCGACGTTGCTCATTCCGGTGTCGGGCACGTCGGCCGCAGGGCGACCCGTGGCGTTCACCGCCGGCCTGACGTTTTCCGGAGACGAATTGGTCATCTCGCTGGCCAACGTGTCGCCCGTCGAATCCAATGCCGCGGCCGACGTGCTGTCGAGCTTCTATTTCGACATCCGCCGCGGCACAGCCCGGCCGCCACTCGTGCTGAAGGAAGCGGGCGGATTCGTGTTTCGCGTCCGTGCCGGACAACCCGACCAACCGGAGCACTACACGCCCCAGACCTTCGTGAACGAGGCGGGGCGGACCAGTGATCTCGTCGCCCACGCTCGCGGTGACGGGACGTGGCTGTTTCGCGAGATGGATCCGGACCAAGCCCCGTTTCTCGGATTCGGGATCGGCACGGTCGGCAACAGCGGTTTGGCCCCGAACTCCTTCAACCCGCACATCGTGGGCCCACCCGGAAACCAGATGATCAATTTCGCGATCTACGCGGGAATCGACATCGATCCGGTCGGGGTGCTCGACGGCACCCACCTCGTACGCCGGGAAATCGAGTTCCGATTCACGGGTGCTGCCGGTTACAGGGAGAGCGATGTCGTGGATCTGTACACGTTTGGCATGGGAACCGGCCCCGACTCGCGGATCACCATCTCGCTGCCCGAGCCGGGCGGCCTGGCCCTGGCAGGGATCGGCGTGCTCGGTTTCTCGCTGGCGGTTGCAAGACGCCGGCCGCGGTGAACCAGCGGGCTTCCTCCATGGCCCTTGTCACCCTGATCACCGCATCCTGCCGCGGGCGGCTTGTTCCACGGTCTGATATACTGGGAGCATCGGTGCGGTGCCGCGACCTGAAATCGCGATCCCAGACGCTCAGGGCACTGGGTCTCCTCCGGTGCGTCGGGCAGCCCATGGCCGCGGATCGCCTCGCGTTTGATCGCGACCGCACGGCGGTCCGAAAAGGCAGAGGTTGCATGAAGACCCGCGGTGAAGTCGAGGCGACGATCTGTGAAGGGGTCGCGCATTTCATGCAGGAATTCATGGGCCGTGGCCCCACGGAGATCCGCACGCATCTGATCGGCAACCTGCTGCTCGTCCGCCTGCAGGGGATTCTCACGCCGGCGGAAACCAGCCTCGCAGCGGTGCAGCCTCCGGAAAAAGGCCGCGACATGCTCAAAAGCGTCCGCACGTACATGCTTGAAACGTCCCGCCCGCGGATCGACGCAGTGGTGCAGCAATCGACAGGCCTGCGGTGCATCAGCATGCACCACGACATCAGCACGATCACGGGCGAGGAGGTGTTCGTGTTCACGCTGTCAGGCGAGATGAATCTGCGCGAGACGAAACGGAAGTGAGCAACGGGGCCGCACGGCGACCGCTGCGACTGCCAGCCGCGTCGCCAGCGCGGCGAGTATTTCGATTGGGGAGTTGCCTTTCGGGTTTCGCCCGCGTATCCTGACGAATGAGTCGCAGGGTGGTCGCCGCAGGCGGCCGATTCTGCACTTCGCGCCGTGCCGGTTCTTCCGGACGGACATGTCGGACGACGAGATGGCGAGCAGTTCGGCCCACGCCGAAAGGTTCGTCGCAGCGTAAGCCGGCTCGGAAACAAGCCCTTTCGGGGGCTCGTTCCC
>Ga0208721_1000119_pt1 | contig 18127 bp, 39 predicted proteins | sample LakMenEpi17Aug10_FD_150705 | JGI IMG/M metagenome (GOLD analysis project Ga0208721, IMG submission 150705) | Freshwater microbial communities from Lake Mendota, WI - 17AUG2010 deep hole epilimnion (SPAdes) | ecosystem: Environmental > Aquatic > Freshwater > Lentic | place: Lake Mendota, Madison... | reverse complement strand
GAAAGTTCAACTTATCCAACTGGACTTGTAGGAGACCCACAATGATTGAACAAGATCACATGAAACTTTGTAAAGACTGCATATGGTATCGTCGCAATTTGCTGGGACGCCTTATTGCCAATGAGGAACAGAAATGCGTGCGTCCAGGGCTGAGCAAGGATATGGTTACCGGGAAAGTAGGTTACAAACCCTGCTCTCTTGAAAGAGACTACACACCTGCCTATGGCTGTGGCTGGGACGCTCAATATTGGGAGGCAAAATGAAACCGAAGACTAGAGTCATCCAAGCAACAGGAGGCAACTAAAATGATTGAAATTCAAACGAACTACAAACTCACACTCTCAGAAGAGCAACTGCGACAACTCTTCAATCTTTTGGGGCACAATAAAGATTTATTGACTATTAACAGTGGGTACGATGAACTGCGAACAGTTCATAACGAACTCAAGAAAATCTTTGCTAGTGGGGTACGATGAAACCACTCCCTGAAAAAGACCACCTTCGAATCTTCTGGCAAGTGGCGGTAACTTCCGCCATCGAAGGGCAAGGCGAGCCGTACGAGATCTTCGCTCGACAACTTTACCACTACCTTGTGGGAACCTATGATCACCTTGTTATAAGGTGGGGAGACGACGATGAAACCGAAGACTAGAGTCATCCTGGAGATGGCGATTGAACAGGGTGTGAGACGGGGATACGCACGGGCCCACAAACACGTGGAAAACCCGAACGAAGGGTCAATCATAATGAACATCGAAGAGCACGTAATGTCTGCCATTTACGAGTATTTCACGTTTGAAGACGAACAATGAAACCACTCGCAGACACTGCCGCCTATCAGTCCCCTTGGACCGGCATCACTTACGACATTGTCTCTGTGCCGCAATCCCGCGTGGACTACCACGAGTATATGAATCCTGAGACGCGCTACATTCGGGAGTACACCCAATACAACTTTTACCAGGGTGACAAACTCGTCACTTTCACATTTGATCTCGATGCTAGCCACCTGAGTGCCATCTTCGGTGAGATTGAGGGAGTTTACTCCACTGAGGGGATCGGCAGCCGCTTCGACTAGCCTGAAACCGGGTAAGATTGGAAAACGGTTTCAACACCTGGGGAGTTTCGCCATGAAAGATCCAACAAAGTTGCAAGAAAAATTGGTTTCTCTACTCAAGAAATCCAAACTCAAGGTTGGCTTCAGCCTATCTCGACCCCTCAACGACCTGGAATTTCGCGAAATAGCATGGGTGGTGCAGGATTACGTTGCCCGAAACACGGACTCCCACGAATGCGAAATGCTGGCGGACTGGCTCGACTCCTACCAATTTTATGCCAAAGGGTCAAAGGGCGGTTAACCCCCTTTCCAGAACGAGCAGGACGAGCTAGACTAAACTCGTACACAAAGGGCGCTACCTGAATGACTAACCAACATCCCATCACCTTACCGCCAGCAATTCTGCAAAAATTACGCAGCACAGCTCCAACTTCAGGTTGGCATCGTGATGCCTGGATTGCTGAGCAAGCCGCCCAATGGGGAGCCGATCAGGAGCTGGAGGCGTGCTGTGAATTATTAAGACAATTCGGTTTTAATGAAACATTGCCAAGACTTCAACGTATTCGTCGACCCAAGCCACCGAGCTTGAAGGAGCAGGCGCAACGCATCTTGGTTGAAAATGGCGTCAACCTTGATGGTCGTATGGAGCTTGACTCTGATGACATTGATACAATTGCCCGTGCACTGGAGTCGATCAATGACTGACGCCATCGATTCACTGACATCCGACCTGAAAGAGTTCTACGCAAAAGCGTACGAAGCCGGGGCGAGAGACTTTGAAGGGTTAGTTCACCACAACGCGACTTACTTGGCAACCTCTCTTCGCAGTAAAACTCAGAAAGAAGCCATCCTCGCTTTTCGCGACGCGATGAGAGAGATTTTTGAGAGCCGCTGGATCGAGGCTCAAAAACAAGCCTTGACGCGTGAGGGCGGTTAACCCTACCTTTCCCCTCAGCTTTATTGCCCAAGAAAACGCTATACTGTATTCAGTCGCTGCTTCAACCATGCAGGCAAACACCATCGAGTCCATTCTGAAAGTCATTGAGCAGGCTGAGAATGCCAGGCGGATGGCGCTCTCCGAGGAGAATATGAAGGAATTTGGCTATGCCTTCACTGCCGGGTATATGACTGCGGCGATTTCTGAGATTAAGGACATTGTGAAGGAGGCCCAGCGATGAGGGCCTGGGTCCTGGCGGGTGCCCCTGGTTCGGGTAAATCTACTCAGGCTCAAAAGATTGCCGACATTGAAAATGCTTCTGTTGTCTCCGGTGACCGTATCCGTTATGAACTGTACGGTGATGAGTGCATTCAAGGGAACTGGGCGGAGATTCATGACGAGATTGAAGCGCAAGTGGCGGACGCTGCAGCGCTCGGTCGCCCGGTGATTTTAGACGGTACGCACTACCGAGCAACTTACCGCGAGGAAGCCGTGGCTATGCTACGTTCGTACGGTTACGACAACATCGAAGTGGTTGTATGCAATCCTTCGCTGGCAACGTGCATGGCGAGGAACTGGTCTCGCGAGAGAAACGTTCCGGATTACATCATCAAAGAGATGCACAGCAAGTTGCAGTCTTCGCTAAAGAACATATACGACGAACCTTTCGACCGTTTTAACTTTGTGCTATGAGTTCCCCTATTAAACCTGGTGATGTCATCGCGGTTGGTGACCTGCACGCTCGTTACGATCTCCTCGAGAAGTTTATCGATCGTATCCGGGGCACTTTAGCTATCGTCGTCTTTCTTGGCGACATTATTGACCGTGGTGGTGAAGATTTGGCGGTTGTTAACAAGATCCGTCACATGACTGAGAGCCCTGACGATTACGGTCTCTCCAACGTCTTCTGTCTCATGGGCAATCACGAGGCCATGTTTGTTGATGCGGTTCAAGGTTCCGGAGCAGACTTTGTTCTGTGGCTCCAGAATGGGGGGAACTTCGAGCAATATGATGAAATGAGCGAGCATCTTGAGTGGCTCGGTGAGTTGCCAGTTTATATAACGATTGGGGAAACGCTATTCGTACACGCTGGAATATATCCGGGCAAAGACCCCCTAGAAACCATCAATGCGGGCAAGACTGATAATCTCCTCTGGATGAGGGAACCGTTTCTTTCTATGGGGCCGAAGTTCGAGGACTGGAACCCTGAACTCAAGCAAGTTGTATTCGGTCACACACCGAAATTCGGCGCCGGCGAAGGAAAACCTTACACCATCCCGCAAGGTATTTGCATTGATACTGGCGCTTTCTTTACCGGTGTGCTGACCGCCTATAATGTCACGCAAGAAACCTTCACCCAATTCTCAATCGAATGAAAGACTTGCTTTTAATCGACGTAAACGCGATTTTTTGCCGTTCGCGCTCTGCTCTAACTCGGGCAATGGGCGAGATGGTTACCTCTGCAGGAATCCCTGTGACGGGCACTTACGGTACCATCAACACAATCCTCTCAGTAATTGAGAAGGGTGATTACGATTCGGTTATCCCTTGCTATGACGCTGGAGGTAACTTCCGCAAGAAACTTGACGAATCCTACAAAGGCACTCGCGAGAAGTCCAGCATTGAGCATTATGCGGATATGAGTCTTTTGGTGGAAGATGTTTTGCCGACCTTGGGATTCTCGCCGGTTGGTGTCAAAGGGTATGAAGCGGACGACATTCTGGCAACAATCTCCCGCAACTCGCCTGCCTATCGCGAGGTTCATATTCTGACTGTAGATGCCGATTTGCTCCAACTTGCTGGCAATCGAGTCAAGATCATTCTCTTTAACAGTGTGAAGAAGACCAAGGTTTACGGAATAGACGAAGTCCTCGAGAAGTACGGAGTTTACCCTGCAGAAGTTAAATATTGGAAAGCTTTAGCGGGAGATTCTTCGGATAATGTTGCGGGGATTAAAGGAATTGGACCGAAAACAGCTACGAAAATCATAGAAGAGTGTCGCCCGAACGAAATCAATCCCGAGTTTTCGGGAGCCGATCGTATTTGCCTGCACCCTAAGGTTGCCCCGCATGCCGGAACTTTCTTGGCGAATTTACGGCTGACTACGCTTGAAAATGATGTCCCGAATCTTCAGTGGTTTGCAAGCAGCCCGCCCATTCCTCTCCATGTCGAAGCCCTTTTCCAAGGGTTAGAATTCCGCAGCCTACTCAAGCGTAAGGTAAAAATCTTGGAGACCCTAGGTTGCAAATGAGGTACATCTGGATTCAGTTACTACTACCGGGAGGTAAAATTGAATGGCGCGCAATCCCCTGGGGAAAACGTCACTTAGACGAAGTTCGCAAGGAAGGCGTAATTATAGGCTACAGCGAGTGAGAACAACGCTACGAATTCTATCCAACATAGGGCTTATCCTGGGTCAGTGCTTGTTGTTGTTTGTCTCTCGAGAAGTTGGTCTCTTCGTTATTATTTGCAGCAGTTTGCTCTCCGTTCCGTTCTTTCTGAAAGAGAAAATGTGGGACGTTCTGCTGCTAATTGCATTCATGCAGGTGATTAACATTGTAGGTTTATTCTTTCGGTAAATGGGACAACTAGGTAAAAAACGAGGAAGCTATTTCAGTAGAGGAGAGCTGCCAAAGACCTCATTCCGGTTGGTTACGGAAACATACTGGTTCTTGCTTGAGCGATTCCCTGAGGAGATCTGGGAAGACCTTTCGTATCGAAAGCAAGTTTGTCTCTCTTACCTCCGATGGCTGGTTCATCCGGAGAATAAAGAGTATAAGGACACACTCATAAAGAAAGTGAAAGAGTGGAGAAAGAAAGAGCCGAATCGTTTCGGAAGTAAGCGAAGCCGATTGGAAACGATTTGCCGTAAGCTGTTTCGGAAGCACGCCAAAGACAAAACGCAAGAAAAGTGTAAAGAGGCCAAAAGCATGGGACCCCGAAAGCAAATTGAGAGCGGAACCGGAGGCCACAGCCCCGAACTCGTGAAGAAACGCAGCACCTCTGAGTGGGGAAAGCACATGAGGAGTCTTGTTAAGCACCACTCCTCGACGTGCCACTGGGTCGTTTATTCCCCAACCGAAGAAGTGTTTGAGGTGTTCGGGCTCTCAGAGTTTTGTAAAGAGAGGGGTTTGAACTTGGCTCATTTGTCGCAAACTGCCAAGGTTCCGGGAAAGCTGCATAAAGGGTGGCGAGCGAGAAAGAGAAACATTGAGATTGAGGGGTTTACTCCGGGATTTGAGCCCCATACTAAGGGCGGGTAGAACCAACTTCATCTACACCACATAGGAACAATGGTACGAGAAATTCACCTTAAAGAACTTTACGACTTCAATAGCAAAGCCAACCACGGGAAGTTTCCGACGGAGGCGGACTATGACGAAGTGATTGATGAGGATTGTGATGTTTACTTGCCGGACGGCTCACTGGCGGTGGTATTCCGCAAGGGTGCCATCAAGACTCTGGCATCGCTCACGCCGAAGTCTGAAGATTTCAAATACTGGAAATGGGCGAGTCGCGCTCTCCTGAGTGACCAGCGAGGGGCAGCGGCCGGAAAAGAATTGCACACGAATGTGGAGATTCGGGTAACCGAGGGTCAGAAAGCGTTCTTTAATGCGGCAACCAAGAGGGAGATTACTCTGGAGGAAGCCTTGGCTCTCTCGTTAAACGACACTCCAACTACCACTACGTATTTTGTGGGCAAGACTGAAGCCGACGGGTTGGTGAATCTTGAAGAGATTGAGCGTTGGGATTCTCTCGTACGCAAAAAGAGCACCCCTCCGAAAGAACGCACTGAAGCAATTGCCAAACGGGATGCTGCAAAGCTGGCGTGGTTTGATTGCTGGTTGCGAACGGTGTGGGCTGAGTCGGATGACAAAGTGGCTGCGGCGAAAGCCGCGAAGAAGCGATATGTTACCGCTCAGCCACGTGGCAACAAGGCGTACTCGGCTGTGTTTGGCACCATTACTCGCTCTGGCCGCACCCCCTTCGGCAGGTTGACTGCGCCGACTCTGGCGAAATGGGATGAGTTTCAGAACCAGAAGAAAGTGTTTCACGAAGTGAATGAATTGCTCAAGCAGTATATGCCGGACCGGTGGAAACTGCTGAATGACCGGTTTAGCCAGGTTGCGGACGAGCGTTACAACCTGTTTGGTACGGTATTTACCAGCTTCACTATAAACTATAACTTTCAAGTTGCGAGACATATTGACGGAGCAAACTCGGATAAAGGTATGGCGGTGCTGTCTGCACTCGACAATGGCACTTTCGAAGGCTTCGAGTTTGTCATGCACCCTCTTCGCCTCGCCTTCAATCTGCGCCACGGGGATCTCTTTATTGGCGACAATAATGAGGTTGAGCACTCAATTACCAAGATGCGAAATGCGTCTGCCGACGCTGAGTCGATTACGTACGTATTTTACAGTAAGGACGCTGTGCTGACGCTGGATTCTCTTGAATGCGAGACTTGTCGCAGAGAGTTTATGGAGTCTCTGGCAGAGAATCACCCTGAGCTGGGCACCGGTGAGGCCAAATGGAATGGCAGCGCTCCAGGAATGTGGGGCAGTTCTCTTTGGGAGGATTATAAGGTTAGCCGGTCAGCTGACGGTAAATACGATTACACTCAGTGCTCAAACACGAACATCGCGGGGAAACCGGATGAAGCGGAACTGGTTGTGAGGCAGCCACAACTGAAGAAAAACTAAACGTCCGAGGAGAGAATGCGCAGCATTCTCGACAAGTTTGCGAAGCAAACTCCTTTACACCTAAGAGCCAATGTTATATTCAGTTTAGTTCTGAGTATAGCATGGCTCTCGCTTTATTGCAGCGTCCAGAGGTCGCTTCCCCTTACACCGACTGGCGATTGCCAGAGAATCGTATCGAGGCTTTCTCTCGGGTTACTCACGTTCGTATGGTGGAAGGTGACTGTGACCACCACCATGTTGCCAGGGTCATCTGTGACTTGATGGATTTGACTGACGAAGAAAAGGCACTTTATTGCGTGTTGTTCGGTCAAAGTTATCGCAACCACTGGGCCATGATTTCGTTGCAACTTGGGCTGTACGAGATGAGTTACGAGCAGTTGCAGAAGTGGACTGACGAGAACTGGATGCGCTTTAAGTTTGGGAATGATACGAAATATGGCGTTCGCAGGTTTCCGCATTTCGTTAAATCAATGAAAGAAATTGTTGGTAATAACAGCATTTACCAGCATTTCTATGATGCCGCTCACGTTGGGAACACCAAAGAGAATTACTACTCTCTGAATAAAGCTCTTCGTGAGATTTGGGGATTGGGGAGAATGACCGCTTGGCTAGCTCAACAAACTTTCTATGAGCTGTTCGGCTGGAATGTGGACTATTGGGATCAACAACTTTATGATGAGGGAACTTGGAGCCAATATGATTCTATCTGCTATCTCTTCGACCGTCTCGACATTGCTCGCAAGCAGAAGTTGCCAGATGGCAAGGTTCTAAAGTATAATCCCACAAAGGCGAATATTGGGGAAATGCAGGAGAAGACGTTTGTCCTTATGTCCGAAGTTAACAAACGAGTGCCTTTTCACGTTGATATTTACAATGTGGAGTCCATTGAGTGTGAGTATCGCAAAACAGCCTACGGTCCGAAAATCAAAGAATTCACTTTCTGGACTGCCAATGAGCTGGTGGGGCAATTCTCAGGGTTGAAGGCCGCATGGGAAGATTATAAGGGTCCTGGCAAGGTAGATTGGGCGCCCTACGTTGCGGGCTTTATGACGAAAGGTGTCAACGTAAGGGACTATGGCTACGATCCTTCTTATTTCCGGGTAATGGTGGATTACGGTTTGAACCTAAACACCCACTACATCCATAAGGATGAGCCTGATGCGCATGCTTTGCTTAGTTTGCCAAAGCGAGCACCAGAGGGTCTGGGCGAAATGGAGACAATCTGGAAGAATGCCTTTAGCAAGAAAGAACAAGCTGCGTTGAGGGAGAAGCATAATCCAGTACGCTACCTGAAGTTTAAGGATAGCAACCATCCAGCATGGTCTCAAGAGAACGTGGATTATTCCTACGCGGAAGGGTTCGTTTAGATCGTTTACGAGCTTGCCCGCAAGCTATAGTGAATCACGGTCCTACGACCCTCAATCAACGACCGTGTTCACTAAACTGAAATACTGAGGATTACATGTCCAAGAAGATTAGGATTGCTATCGCCGGCACCGGAAATTGTTGCTCGGCTCTTTATCAAGGTCTGGAGTTTTACAAAGACCACGAAGAAGATAACATTCCTGGTGTAATGTTTGCTCGAATCGGTGGTTACCATCCGGCAGATATCCAGGTGGTGGCTGCTTTCGACGTTGACCGTCGCAAGGTTGGTCGCCCACTTGGCGAGGCTATTTTCGCTGCGCCAAACTGTGCCAGAGTTTTCTGTCCCGAAGTGCCGGACGGTCCCATCGTCATGATGGGGCAAGTCAAGGATGGAGTTTCTGAGCATATGCTTGAGCAGCCTGAGAAATACGGTTACAGGATCTCTAACGCAGAGCCTGTGGATGTTGCTCAGGTATTGCGGGACACCAAAACAGATATCCTCCTGAATTATTGCCCTGTTGGCAGCCAAGAAGCCACAGAGTATTATGCTCAGTCTTGTTTGGATGCTGGTGTTGCTTTTCTGAACTGCATCCCCGTGTTCATTGCTTCCGATCCTGTTTGGGAGCAGAAGTTTATTGATGCCGGTTTGCCGCTAATTGGCGACGATATTAGGAGTCAAATTGGTGCATCAGTTGTTTCACAAGTCTTGCAAGAACTTGCTTTCGACCGTGGGGCCGTTGTTAAATTTCACCAGCAACTTAACGTAGGGGGCGGGGCAGATTTTAACACAATGATGAATCAATCTCGTTTGGCGTCGAAGAAAACTTCGAAAGAAAACGTGATTCGTGCCCAGAATGATATTCGTGGCATCCCCGTGGATGACGAAGCTCTGTTCGCTGGCCCTAGCACTTGGCTTCCTTACCTTAAGGATAACAAGGTTGCATACTTCCGTCTGGAACTGGAAGGTTTCGGGGGCGCTCCCATTGAGTTTGACGCGAAACTTTCTGTTCAAGACTCGGAAAATAGCGCAGGTGTGGTTGTGGATGCAATTCGTTATCTGGCTGTCGCGAAAGAAGAGGGAATTGTCGGAGCTCTTCGTGGCCCTTCTGCATGGACTAAGAAAACTCCTCCGCAGCAGATGATGTATGCCGATGCCAAAGCAGAGTGTGAGGCGTTTGCTACTCGGGACCTGGAAGCTCTGAAAGCACTGAATACTTTCAAGTAACCTTGGACAGGGGGGCCTCATGGGCCCTCGACCGTAATTTATGGAACCACGTATTTACACTTACAAGATAACTTTCGAAGGCACCCCGTATTGGTACTGGGGTGTCCACAAAGAGAAAAGATTCGCAGAGTTCTATATGGGCTCTCCCATTGTTAATCGCTGGGTGTGGGATTTCTATGAGCCGTCTATTCAAATCTTGGAGCTTTTCCCTTTCACGGAAAGTGGCTGGAAACAAGCTCTTTTAGTTGAGCAAAGGTTGATCCTTCCTGACCTGAACAGTCCGTTCTGCCTCAATGAACGCTGTGGCCCAAAAAACTCCCTCAAACAATGCAGCAAGGCAGGCAAGCTGGGGGGATCTTCCTCGGGGAAGAAAGTGGGTGAGGGTAATGTAGAATTAGGTAGAGGGTGGATGAACCCGGATTATGTTAATTCTCAGAAATACCTTGAAGATCGAAGCGAAGGCGGTAAAATAGCCCTTAAAGCTGGGAAAGGAATATTTGACCCAGACTATGTGGGCTCTGAGAAGTATTATGCAGATCGCAGAAAAGGTATGGAAAACCAGAAACGATTAAAAATAGGTATATTCCACCCTGACTATAAACACCCTGGATTGTCCGAAGAGCACCTGGAAAAACTTAAAGCCAGGGGCAGAGAAGTCTGGGAGTCCACCGTAGATGGATTCCGTAGCAACGCTGGCAATGTGGCCAAACATAACAAACAAAACGGATGGGACCCTGACGCTCGCATTCGCATTTCTGAATAATGTACTTTCCCCCATGGGCTTTTAACGTGGAAACAATTTGCTGCACAGATTTTGATGGCTGCGTATACTTCTCGAAAGACTCGATTGGTTTACGTCCAGGCCCCAACGACATTATTGTAACAGGGCGTTCCTTTGAGGAGAGGGAGAAAACCGAGGCCTGGTGCAAGAAGTTCGGAATTACCAATCGCATCATCTACAGTCAAGTCCCCGAGCACTTGAAAACCCGTCAGATCTCAGGTTACCATAAGGCAATCACTTTACGTGAGCTTTCCAAGACCTATAAAATTGAACGGTTCTACGAGGATGACCCTATTCAGTTGGAGATTCTAGAAGCCTTAGTGCCAGAAATTCCTATTGTCCATCTCGTTCACAATCTCACGCGCAAATGAAAATCATTGGTCTCTGCGGCGAGCCCGCATCTGGGAAAAGCACCATCATGCGTGCTTTCATTTCTAATCTTAAGGGCACAGGCACGGTCAAGAAAGAAGGGCTGGTGGTCTACACCGAGTACCCTGAAGACAAAGTCATTGTGGCTGGCATCTACGACGACGCAGTGTTTTCGGGAACTGACCGCACTGCGAAATCCTGTGGCCCCAAGTATCGGGAGTGGCTTGACGCCAAGAATGCCGATCCGGTGTATACCTCCTGGACGTTCTATTGGGAGGGCGAACGGTTCTCCAACAGCAAATTCTTCGACTTTTTCTACGAGGGCTGCCCGGACGTAACCATCTACTTTCTGGAGGCTGATCCTCAACTGTTGGATGAGCGCAATGCGAGTCGAAGCAACCAGAATCCCTCGTGGCGTAAGGGGATGGCCACGCGCATGCGCAACCTTCGACACGGCTACCCAGTTAAAGTAGTGCAGCAGGGTTTCACCCTGTGAGAGCGGTGGGACGGTTAACCCTACCTCCCCCCTCCTTTCACTCCGCCTCTCGGTACGCTATAGTAAGTTCACGGGGCGGTTACCTCAACCACCCTTCACCCAAATCTAACTGTCGAAACCACCATGACAATCCCGTCCGCCAGCATTCAGAGCCAGGCTGCAAAGCTGTCTGCCAAGAAAACCAAAGCTTGCCGCCTCTTCAACGAGTGCCGCCAGTATAGCCTCACCCTGCCTCAACGCGTGACCATTCACACAAATGGTAACCCGAATGCCCCTCTGCGCAAGCCCGAGGAAGTTTGGGCTCATAACACCGCAGAGGAAATGAGGGATTTTGGTCGTCTCTCTGAGACTGCCATTTTGCTGGAAGAGCTGGATGGTCGCCCTCGTGAAGTGTGTCACCTGCACTCTCTTGCTCGTGCCGCTTCGTATAAAGGCGGAAAAATCAACAACGTGAATAATCTGGCTGTACTCCTCCGTGAGACCAACCAGATGATTAACAAGCGTTGCATCTCTCGAGCCAATGCCGAGGTGCTGGATCGCATGATTCTCGCAGGCAACTATCTCGCTGCTCGTGTTTTTGCGAGTGCAGTTTGCTTCTGAGTTGACTGCGGTGGTATGGGGGGCTTCGGCCCCCCTTTCTTTCTTTCTTCGAGGTACGGTTAGCCGTCCTTTCGCCTGCGGCGAAGCCGCGCTATAGTGATTACAGTCTAATCTATCGTCCACTGGAGGCTTTGCCCAATGACCAATCAGCACCCGATTACCCCACCGCAGGAGCTGGTGACGAATTGGATTCTTGAGAGCGACATTCCGGGTGAGGATATGTGCGATGGGATCGCCACCCGCGCCGCCCAATGGGGTGCTGACCAGGAGCTAGTAGCCTGTGGAAATTATCTCAAGCAGTGCGCTGCGTGGGAGGAAGAAGATGTGATTGAGTTCTATAACTACCGCCGCCCCAAGCCGCCGAGCTTGAAAGAGCAGGCGCTGGAACTAGCAAGGCCAGCAGGAACAGAAGGTGCTCATGTCACGTTTGGTCCTGAAGAGCTTGAACTCATCCGCCGCGCCCTGGAGGCACTCGATGACTGACTACCGCGCACTGTGCGCCCGCATGGCTGATGAGTTGGATCATTACCGACAGCTCTTGATGGATGATCGCCGCGCAACTCATGCGTTGGCGACCGAAGCCCGCGCTGCCTTGGCCCAGCCCGATCCGGAGGGGCCGACGGATGAGGAGATTGAAGAATGGGCGGACGCTGCTACGGAAGTGCCCTTGGAGGAGATGGACCCTGATATTCACGGCTGGCAACGCTGCTTTACGGCCAAAGAGTTCAGCGAAACAATCCGTGCAGCCCTCGCCCGCTGGGGGACACCCGCCAACACTATTAACCAGGAGGACTAATCACCATGAAAAGCCTTGATGACTACACAGCACTTGGAGCCATTGTCCTAGTGCTTTTACTGGTGACTGCAACAGCCTGGTGGTGGTTCCCCCAAAAGTGGCAGGCATGTGAACGGCTTTATGACAACAAGCCAGCGCAGGTCTTCTGCCTGCTGGCATCGAAGTGAAGGAGACTAATGAACTGGCTGCCCATCACCACCGCACCTCAATCACGCAAACCATTTGAGATGTTTGTCGTGATTGCTATCAGATCCATACCTCAGCCCTCTTCTGCTCCCTACACATCTGATCCATATTGCGTTTGGCGAGAAGCCGACGGATCTTTTGCTCGCTGGCCGCATCGGTTTGCGCCTACTCATTGGTGCCCACTGCCTCGCTACTACCCCACAAGTGAAGGAGACTAATGGCAAACACAGTCGACAACCCTTGGCACGCCGTCTTAGATGATGCGCTCGTCTGCAGATTCCTTCTAAATGAGAAAAATGAGAATGATCCAAAGCAAGCTCTTAACGACATCATTAACTGGGAAATCATGGTTAGCCAAGATTCAGCCGTAAATGGTGCGGATTATGCCCGTGGTCTTATCCAGCAGCTAGCTGATGCCATCGACTCTGGTATTCCATTGGTGCGCCTAAAGCAGTCACCGTTGATGGTGGAAGTCGACGCCTACCTGGCCCAGCACACAAGTGAGGAGAACTAATGACAACACCTAACCCCATCACCCCACCGCTGGAGCTGGTGCAGCAGTGGGGGCACGACGCCAACCTTTCAGGCGTGCCACACAACGATGAGCACTGGGCATACGAACAACACATCGCCACCCGCGCTGCCCAATGGGGCGCCGACCAGGAGCTGGAGGCGTGCCTAAGGCTGGTTGAAATTGACGGTGGTGAAGATGCTTATGACTTTGCTCGCTACATCCGTGCCGCCAGACGCCCCAAGCCACCGAGCCTCAAGCAGCAGGCGCTGGACCGCTGCAACGACTACATCGACCCTGACGGCATCATCCGCCTTGCCCTGGAGGCTATCAATGACTGATTACAAAGCAACGTCCGATCAGTGGAATCAAGTTCAGAAATGCGCCGATGTAGTTGGCAGCTCTGATTGCTCTGCAATTCTTGAACTCCGCGCCAGGATTGAAACACTAGAGAATGCTGCTCACAAGCACATCGTCGAAACCAGCGCCAACATTTTGGCTTTGGCAAGCCGAGTCGAGTCGTTGGAAGCTGCTGAACGTCAAGCCTCAAAGGTTTATCAAATCAGTAAACCGCTAAAACTCACAGCAAAACAACAGGAGGAGTTGAACGCATTGCTGCGATCTAGCTCTAAGCCATCTCCTAATTCCTCCCAAACTGGGAGTTCACTGGTGGAGCGGGTCGAGGGCGCTCTGATGGAGAGCGTCAAGGAGCAGGGCTCTATGGCCCGCGCAGCGATCCGCGAGGTGGCCCTCTGGATGGACGAAAAAGCGTGTGACCCTGATGACACGCGCTTGCTGCGTGAAGAGGCCAAGCGATGAGTTACAGCACTTCGACTTTTGGGCCTGCCCGTTGGCACCAGCCCAGGATCAACTGTCCAAAGCACGGCATCCACGAACAAATCATCACCAGCACCATCGCTGGTCATGAAGGGCACTGGTGTCAGATTTGCTGGCTGGAGTCGCTTGGGCCTTCTTTGCCGCTTATTGAACAGGATGCCGAGCGATGACTGACCCTATTATCCCACCTCGTGAACTCACAAAGCAATGGGCTTCTGAAAAGAGTTATGACGAACGTGATTGGCTTTACGAGCTTCATATTGCTACACGTGCTGCTCAGTGGGGCGCCGACCAACAACTTGCGGAAGATGCAGAATGGCTAGATCACAATGCATTGAATGACGTGCATCTAGGGATTATTCCAGTGGGTGAAGCGTTAAAAGAAGCAATGCGCCCCAAGCCGCCAAGCTTGAAGAAGCAGGCGTTTAATGCCCACAATCGGATGATGGCTGGAGAAGAAACACAAGATGATTGGGCGATTGTCCGCCGCGCCCTGGAGGCCCTGCCCGAATGAAACACGAACACACACGAGCTTTGCGTTGTTTCATCCTTGAGAAACTTGGCGAGGTAACGCCCCTTCAGTTGGATGAGCTGGCTGAGACTCATGACTGTCCGCCGTTTGACATGGCCGAACAGTTTGACATCGAGTTTCACCGCATCGCAAAGTTATTTAACTATCCTAATTATTCTGACGACGAATGACTGACCTATCCCCCGCCGCTGATGCGGTGAAAGATGCTGCCCAAGATGCTTATTGGCTGTGGGACAGCATGTGTCCTGCTGATGCTGAAACAATTGCCGCCGCCGCACTGCGAGCTGCTGCGGATCAGCTAGTGCCGGAGCCAGACGACATCGACAAGGGATCGCTATCACTTGCCGCCATTCGCAATCGTTGCAAAGTGCGCGATCAGCTTCTCGCCATCGCCGCCGAGCTGGAGGGTGCCGCTTCAAAATCCGAGTAGGTACGGTTAACCGTACCTCCTGACTGCTTTACATTTGGCCCCCGTGACGCTATAGTTAATTCATCGGGGGTGCTTCACCTGCCCCCTTCATTACTCCCCCTCCGAAACCACCATGGCTATCACCCTGACGACTAATTACCAAGAGACCCTCGCTCCCGAAACCGTCGACCTGATTGAGGGTTTTCTGGAAAGCCAGTATGATCTTGGCTCGATTCTTGAATGGATTGACGAGCATGGTGAGGGGGAGTTTCGAAAGTATTACGAAGAATATGTGGAGCTGGGCGAAGAAAACGGCTATGAGGCGGTCGACGCATTCCTTGTGGAGAACGATCTCAGCGATCTGGAGTATTTCAAAGCGGCTTATATCGGCGAGTACCAAAGTCCTGAGCGCATGGCCCAAGATTACTTTGAGGATGAAACTGATCGGCTGGATTACAGAATCACGATTGATTGGGAAGAGACTGGCGATTATCTTCTGGCCCACGATGTTGATCGCGTTGGCGATCACTACTTTCGGACTTCATACTGATGGCTATAACATATAGAGAACTTCTGCATCGGCTGCAGCAACTCGATGAAGATTTGCTCAATTGCGATGTTTGTGTCTACGACACTGGTACCGATGAGTATTATCAACTCAAGGTAGAGCTAATGTTTGCGGGCCAAGAATGCGACGTTCTTGGCTTAGACCATCCTATCATTAGCTTTTAGCCCTGATTAACTCTTCACCAACTTGCTTGACCGAAATGATTTCCATGCCGAATCCGACGCAATCCCCGATCTCTCAGCCCTTGACTGAAACCCAGAGAGAGAACTTGATTGAATTGATTACTGAAAGGTATCTTGACCAGATGAACGGTCGCGACCTGGAGCGATTCTTCCTTGATGTGCAGGGAGAATATCTGTCAGGGTATACTGACTCCGAGCTTCTTAGAGAAGTGGACGATGTCTTGGAGGAGGAGGAATACAGTGGGTGGTTGAGGGTCTTGCTCAGAGCGTAGGGTCCGAGGGCAGCGAAGCTGCCCAAGATAAAATGTTTCCGCAGGAAACTACAAGGCAAAACGCTGCTGGCCCCCTTTACAAATCGCTCGAAACACGGTATACTCAATTAGTCATTCCCGTTCCCCCCTCGCCATGAACCTTGCAGATTTAACTTTCCGTGAGCACTTTGCTGGGTTTCAAGCGGTGGCCCGGTTTGAGAATTCGTATGGTCTCTCAATCGTCCCAGAGTCAGATGGGGAGCACTACGAAGTTGCTGTCCTTCGCAACGGGAGACTTTGTCACGACTCCGGCCTGACACGGGATGTTTTTCGCTACCTAACGGTCGACTCAATCGACGACCTCGCCGCTGTGGTCCGGAGCCTCTGAACCGACTATGCGTGGTATATTCTTTCTTTGCCTGATCTATGCCAGCCTTCCTCTTCTGGTGCTGGGATTGCTCTCGCTGGCCAGTTCTGGTTTTCCTATTTTCCCCCTTCTGACTGGGGCAGCAATTTGGTACGGTTCTCGCAAAGGCAAGGTACGGTAAACCCTACCTTTTATCTCCGCAAACTCCTTTACAGAGTCCCCAAAACACGCTATAGTTAATTCATACCGGTTCAAGGCCGGTTCCAAACCACTTTCCCCCCCAAACTACCATGACTGCCTTCGCTATCACCAACGACCTTGCCTGGAACGTCAGCAAGCGTCCTCTCTTCTTCACCGGCAACGATGGGGTTGCCACTCCGATCGCTGAGAAAGTTGCGGTCGTTCGTGATGACACCGGTTCTTTCCTTGGCACTGTGAGCCCGGATTACGAAACCGTTCAAAACAGCGTTCTTCTTGGAATGATTCAGCCCATGATTGATGAGGGGCTGCTGGAGCTGAAGAATGTTGGCTACCTTAATGGTGGTTCGCGAGTGTTTGCCCAGGCCCAAGTTTGCGAGGAGTTTCATGTTCTTGGTGAGTCCTATCGAGGATTTATCACGCTGCTGAACGGTCACGTTGGTAATAATTCTGTGGCAATTGGCCCTTCCAACGTCCGAGTCATTTGCGGAAATACGTTTGCAATGTCTTATTCGCAAATCGGTGAGAAGTTTCGCCATAGCGCTGGAGTGAATGAGCGGGTGCTGGAGAGCACTGCGATCACTGACTATGTGAATGGGGCGATGCGGAAATACGCCGAGTACATGGAGCCGCTGGCCCTGGCACCTTGCAGCAGCGTTCAGTTTCGGAATGCTCTCGAAGTGATTTATGAGAAGGATGTGAAGGATATGCGTGCTTCGTTTGTGGACCAGCTTAACTCGCTGTTTTACAGTGGGGCTGGTAACGAGGGTCGGACCTATGCGGACGCGTTTAACGCTGTGACTGACTACAACAGCAATCAGTCACGCAAGACTGTTGCTGGTCGGTTTAACTACAGCAACTTTGGTTCTGGCGCCCGAGTGGCCCAGCGGGCGATGGCCGTGCTGAGTGAGCTGGCTGCTGTCTGAGTGCTCGACCTGGGCTATGTCGGAAACTGACCCGGTTTCGGGGCACGGAGGGTGGCTTTGGTCACCCTCTTTTTGTGTCTATTCTTCCAAGCTACCGCCCACTCCGTAATCCTTAGAAGATTCCAGCATTCTCAGCGTTCTCATTTCCTCCATCGCTGACGAGGCTTTCTCAATTCTCAATTCTTCAAACTCTTCTTCGAACGAAACTTCTTCTAGGTCGTTGATATATCTGTAAAGGCTTCTTTCAAAGTCTGCGGCTGATGTGGATAAGTATTCTTGCGTTATTTCATCGCGGATTGTTTCGTCGGCAAGGTCCCAAGCTTCGGTCAGAAGCGGAGCCATTACTCGGTACTGGCGCTGGGCGTCTCTTACACGAAGAGGGGCGAAACCAGCTTCTTTCTTTGTCTTGGGTTTACCGGAGAGCCAGATTGCAGGAATCTTGTGAAATACTTCGGGCAAGTGATTGATGTCAACAGGCGAATCACCTTGCTTGTATTGGCCTAATGCTTTCAGAGCCATTCCAACACTTGAATAGCCCAGTGCTTTCACTTTCTCTTGGTGCTTTATGTGGTCGTTGATTATTTTAATGCAAGCTTGAATTGCGTTGTGGAGGTTGAGGGATTCAGGGTTGGCGCCAGAGCGGATTGCAGCGTTTACTACTGTGCCAAGAAGAGAGTCGATGTTTTTCAGTTCTTTGTTGGTTTGTGGGAAGAATTTCATAGTAAGGTGGTGGAAAAGAGGATCAGCCACCACGCCAATCCCCGGATGTATACAAGATGGTTTTACCCTGAGATTGCCTGGAAATCGTGATCATACCACCCCCCGGGGGGG
>Ga0208721_1000118_pt1 | contig 18149 bp, 11 predicted proteins | sample LakMenEpi17Aug10_FD_150705 | JGI IMG/M metagenome (GOLD analysis project Ga0208721, IMG submission 150705) | Freshwater microbial communities from Lake Mendota, WI - 17AUG2010 deep hole epilimnion (SPAdes) | ecosystem: Environmental > Aquatic > Freshwater > Lentic | place: Lake Mendota, Madison... | reverse complement strand
GAGCCGGTACATCTGCCGGTAGAAGAAGGTGAGCAGGAGCGTGCGGATGTGGGAGCCGTCGACGTCGGCGTCGGTCATGATCACGACCTTGTCGTAGCGGCGTTTGGAGAGGTCGGACTCCTCGCCGATTCCGGCGCCGATCGCCGAGATCACGCTCCGCACCTCCTCGTTGGCGAGCACCTTGTCGTCGCGGCTCTTGTAGGCGTTGATGATCTTGCCGCGCAAGGGGAGGATCGCCTGATACTCGCGGTGCCGGCCGCCTTCGGCCGAGCCGCCGGCCGAGTCACCCTCGACGAGATACAGCTCGCAGCGCTCGACGTCGCGGCTCGTGCAGTCGCGGAGCTTGCCCGGCAGGCCGCCGCCGGACAGCGCCCCCTTCCGCTCGCGCAGGAGCTGCTTGGCCTTCTTGGCGGCCTCACGGGCCTCGGCGGCGAGCACGCCCTTCTGGACGATCGCCTTGGCGCTCTTCGGGTTCTCCTCGAGGTACTTGCCCAGGAAATCGCCGACGGCCGAGTTGATGATCCCTTCGACCTCGCCGTTGCCGAGCTTGGTCTTCGTCTGCCCCTCGAACTGCGGGTGCGGCACGCGGACGCTGATCACCGTCGTCAGTCCCTCGCGGACGTCCTCGCCGGTGGGGATCAGGTCCTTGTACAGACCGCTCTTCTTGCCATACGCGTTGAGCGCCCGGGTGAGGGCCGCCCGGAAGCCGGAAACGTGTGTCCCCCCCTCGGTCGTCGAGATATTGTTGACGTAGCTGTGGAGGCTCTCGGTGTACTCGCCGGTGTACTGCAGGGCGATGTCCCACGACACGCCCTCGGCCTCCCCCTTGATCGTGATCACGTCGGCGTGGACGGCGTCGCTCGCCTTGTTGAGGTGCTCGACGAATTCCTCGACGCCGCGCTCGTAGAAAAACTCCTCGGTGTTGCCGGTGGCGGCGTCGGAAAAGCCGATCCGCACGCCCGAATTGAGGAACGCCAGTTCGCGCAGCCGGCGCGAGAGGATGTCCCAGGAAAACTTCGTCTGCGGGAAGATCTGCGGATCGGGCTTGAAGGTCGTCTTCGTGCCGGTTCGCGTCGTGCTGCCGATCGTGCGCACCAACCCCGTCGGCTCACCGCGCTGGTACTCCTGCTGCCAGACCTGGCCGTGCCGCGAGACCTCGACCTCGCACCACTCGGAGAGGAAGTTGACGACGGTGACACCGACGCCGTGCAGGCCGCCTGACGTCTGGTAGGCGCCCTTCTCGAACTTGCCCCCGAACTTCAGCACCGTCATCACGCCCTCGAGCGTGGACACGTCCCGCTCCATCTCCTCGGAGAGCTGCGGGTGGCGGTCGACGGGGATGCCGCGGCCGTCATCCTCGACGGTGACGCTGCCATCCACGTTGACGGTGACGGAGACATGGCGGGCATGGCCAGCCATGCACTCGTCGATGGAGTTGTCCACGACCTCGTAGACGAGGTGGTGCAGGCCGCGCGAGGTGTTGTCGCCGATGTACATGCCGAACCGCTCGCGCACGTGCTCGCGGTCCGACAGGTGCTTGAGGTCGGCCGAGGTGTATTCCTGCTGTGTCGACTCATCCGCCATGGCGATCCTCCTCAGTCGGTCCGACCCGCATCGGCCTGCAGCCGGCAGCGGATGTCACTGATCCCGGCGGTCGGCACCAGCTCCGCGAGCCGGGCGAGCACGGCCCGCTTCTGAAACCCGAGTTCCTGCACCAGTGCCGAATGGCTCACGAACACCTCGAGCACGCCACGTCGCACGAGCCCCGGCCGGGAGGCGTCGCGGAGCGGGCCGCTGACAGCCTGCCGCCAGGCCTCCGCGAGTCCCTGCGTCGCCAGTTGCCGGTCGTAGCCCGTGCGGGCCATGAGCCGCGACATGAGCCGTCCGATTGGTGTTGGACCGGTGGGAAGCGGCGGGCGGGAGGGAGTGAAGGCCATGCGGACATTCTCGGGATCGGTCAGTCGGCCGCCAGCGGCATGATCACGTAGCCGTAGCCATCCTCGGTGCGGCACACGCAGGCGCTCTGGGCGTCGGTGAGCTCGACGGTCACGGCCGTGGCCGGATCGAGGACGCGGAGGAACTCCACCATGAACCGCGGGTCGAGCTTGATCCGCACCGTCGCCCCGGCATGGTCGATCGGCAGTTCGACGCGGCTCTCGCCGCTCTCCGCCGACCGGCCCGAGAGCACGAGCTGGCCGGCCTCGAACGAAAAATCGACCCCCTTCGACTGCTCGCTGGTCACGATCGCGGCCTGGCGGACGGCGGCCATCAGGGGTCCGCAGACCAGGGCCACGCGGGCCGCCTCGGGACGGTCGGGAAACACGTCCCGCCAGCGTGGGAACCGCCCGTCGACGAGCCGCGACGAGATCGTCGACGGCCCGATCCGCACGAGGATCTCGTTCGGCCGGGCGGCGATCTGCACCGGCACGTCGGCGCCGCCGAGGCAGCGCTCGATGAGCTGCATCGCCCGGGCTGGAACGATCGGCTGCGCGGCCGCCGGCGTCCCCCCCTGGACCCGCGCCGGGCCCTCCATCTTCGCCAGCCGACGGCCGTCGGTACCGACGGCGATCACCGACTCACCGGTCAGTTCCACGAGCACGCCGCCGAGCGCATACCGGCTCGATTCGTTGTCGGTCGCGAACACGGTCCGCCGGACGATCTCGCGTGCCAGTTGCGAGGTGATCTCGAAGCAGGCGTCGGCCGGAAAGGTGGCGACGGCCGGGAACTCGAGCGGGTCCTCCGCAGGGAGGCGAAACTCGCTGCGCGGCGCCTTGACGACCGTCGCCGTGCCGTCGCTGTGGATGTCGAACACCGTGCCCGGAGCACTTTCCCGGACGATGGCGGCCAGCCGGCCGCTGGGGAGGAGAACGGCGCCGGGCGCGGCGACCTCGACGCCCTCCACGACGATCCGAATCCCGATCTCAAGATCGGTCGCCGACAGCACCGCCTCCTCGCGGACAGCCTCGAACTTCACGCTCGTCAGCACCGGCTTCGGTGACCGTGCAGGCACCACGGCCGCGGCACTTTGCAGCGCGGCGAGCAACGGTTCTCTCGTGCAACGGACCTTCATGGGAGCCTGCAGTCCTCGGGGTTTCTTGGCCGCCGCCGGCAGCCGTGGCGGAGCGGCGGAAAGCCCTTACTGTACCCGATAAATCCCCGGGGAAAATGGCCTTCGCAGGCCGGGAATGTCGCATCTTTGCCGCGTTGGGGGATGGGCCGCCCGATGCAGGCCGAAGTCCTCGATGGGAGGCCGCTGTGTTTTCTGACTTGATGTTCTTCGAACATGAACAGGAGGATGGAGTAACGACCCAGAAATAAGAACATCCAACCACGCTCCCCATGGCGCAGGGGAATGAATCCCGGTCGAAATCACAATTTTCTGTCGGTTGCGTGTTGGTTGCGTGTCGGCTGCAACGCCAGGAAAAGTTGAAAACAGGACGGTTCACTGCCCGGGCTTGTGGAGTCGACCGTCTTCAAGCCGGCCGGCCCACCGTCGCTGGGGCGTTCGACCGGGCGTCGGGAGCGGTCGGTCGTCCCGTCGGTTGTCCTCCGGGCGCGGGTCCGGCGGCCGGCCGACGGCGAATCGACATTCGGTCGTCATGGCCCTTGGGACTGCCGCCGCCTGCCGAACACCGCTTGCAGCCGGGCCAGCGTCACGTCGATCTCCGCCTCCGTCGTGCCGGCGCCGAGGCTGAAGCGGACCGCCGACCGGTCGAGTTCGCTGCCGATCCGGAGCGCGGCGACGGCCGGGGCCGGCTCGCTCGAACCGCTCGCGCAGGCCGTGCCGCTGGCGCACGCGACGCCCTCGAGGTCGGCCGCCATCACGAACGCCTGTCGGTCGATCCCCGGAAACGTCACCACGAGGAGGTTGGCCGCCGCGTCTCCGCAGGCGGCGACGACGTCGGCCGGAATGCCCGCGGCACGGGCCGCGGCGATGAGCCGTGTCGCCAACCTCTCGCGCAGGCGGCGAAGCCGCTCCGCCACCACGCGCTGCTCCCCGATGACGATCTCCAGCGCCCGGGCGAAGCCCGCGGCCAGGGGGACGGCCTCCGTGCCGCCGCGCAGGCCCCCCTCCTGCGGGCCGGGCACGAGGCCCGCGAACGGGATGCCGGCCCGCACGATCGTGGCCCCGATCCCGCGCGGGCCACCGAACTTGCAGGGGGCGAGGGAGAGCGTGGCGAATCCCGAATCGGCGAACGACGGCGGATGGCAGAGCATCGCCTGGGCGGCGTCGGCGTGGAGGAGCACATCCCGTCCGCCGCTGTCGGCGGCGGGGCCGATGCCGCGGGGCTCACGGGTGCCCGTCTGCCCGCAGACGAGCGTCAGGCAGAGGATCAGCGGTGCGGGCATCGCCGCCGAAAACGCCCAGTCCGGGTCGATCGCAGCCTGGTCGTCGAGCGGGGGCTCGACGACCTGCCACCCACGGCTCCCGAGTTCCCGGGCCGCCGTGCGCACGCTGGCATGGTCGCGGGCCGACGAGGCGATGCAGCCCGTGCGGCCGGCGGCCATGCCGAGGATCGCAAGCCGGTTGGCCTCGGTCATGCCGCTGGTGAACACGAGCCGATCGCGGCCGCGGCCCGCGGTCGTGGCCCCGACGAGCGCGAGGATCCGCTCGCGGCACTCCTCCAGCTCTCGTCTGGCCCGCCTGCCGGCGGCGTGCTGGCTCGACGGATTTGCCCACGCCGCGGCGGCGGCGTGGGCCATCGCCTCGGCCACCTCGGGCCGCGGCGGCGTCGCCGCGGCGTGGTCGAGATACACGGCGTCGCGCCCGCTCATCGGTTTGGCTCGCCGGACCCGGCGGGCGTCGACCCGCCGGCTTCTTCGGTGGCCGGCTCGTCGTCCGCCAGCGGATCCGTGGAGTCATCCATGCCCGGGGGCGGGGGAAAGGCCCGGGCGGGGTCGAGCCCCGCCGCCGTGGCCTGCTCCGTGAGCGGCTTCTGGAGCGCCTTCCAGGTCCGCTGCTTGAGTTCGTCCGGCGCCAGCGACCAGATCCGGGCCCGTTCCAGCACCGGTCCCGATCCCTGCCGCATCATGCCCTCGAAGCTGGTGGCGAACAGATCGGCGAACGAGCCCAGCTTGTTGGGGTCGAGGACCACCTTGGGGCCGGTCTTGGCCGATCCCTGGTGCCGTTCGTGGAGCTTGTAGGCCAAGCCGACGAACCGGTTGAAGACGTCGATTCGCCCCTTGGCGAGGCCGTCGAGCAGGGCCCGCTGCACCATGCCGTCGACGAATTCGCGGATCTTGTTCAGGTCGAGCTTGAGCACGTCGGCCAGCCGCAGCGTCACGAACGTCTCCAGCGACTCGCGATAGATCGGCTGGTCGGCCATGCCCTGCTCGCGGGCCAGGAGCACGAGTCGGCGGAAACACTCGGCGGCCTTGCGCTCGTCCCCGTACAGGAAGGCGAGCACGACCGCCTCGTTGAGGAACCGCTCATACGCCTTGGTGAAGTCGGCGAATTCCGCGGGGGCGAATCCGGCCGCCGACAAGCCCCCCTTGGCGTCGATCAGTTCCTTGACCTCGTCGATGGCCCGCTCGTAGGCGGCGATGAACCGCGGATCGGGGAGGAGGTCGATGCGGTCGGTGACGCCGTCGTACTCGACGCGGCCGGTCCGCATCAACTCGGCGATCGCGGCCAGCCGGCTGCGGACGATGAGCAGCTCGTTGATCTCGTCGCGGCGCAGTCGGCGCCGGCTCACCTCCAGCCCCTGCTCGGACCAGTAGATGCTCTGGGCGTCGTAGTGCCGCCAGTCGAGCGGGCCGTAGCGTTCCATGAGCGCCAGCATCCGCCCGGCATCCATGCGGAAGCGGTCGGCGAGGACCCGCTTCTGAAGGTGGGGGATGAGCAGCTCGAAGAGCGGCGCGGCGAGCTCCGGCTGCTTGCGGATGGCGAGGACCAAGGGCCGGTTCGTGCCCGCGGGGAAGCCGCGGCCGTAGAGGATGCCACCGTCGCGGGAGCCCTCGGCCATGATCACGCGGCCGATCATGCGCAGGAAGTCCTCGTCGGGGGCGGCGCCATGCGCGGCGAGCAGGGCCAGCAGGTCGCGGAGGTCCCCCCGGCTGGCGGCACTCGATTCGAGGTCGGCGGGCGCGTCGGCGACGCGCCGGAAGGCGGCCAGGGCCTCGGCGGTCGTCTTGCCGCCGGCCATGTCGCCGAGCACCTCCTGCATGTCGGCGGCCACGCGGGCCTTGTAGTACCAGTGCGCCCGGTCGATCCTGCCCCCGACCTTGTGGTGGAGGATGAAGGCCAGCATGTCGTAGAGCTGGGGCGCGCTGGGATTGAGCGGGATCCCCTGGTCGCGCAAGAGCTGCATGCCGCGATCGACCCAGCCCCAGCGCTCGGAATTGACGTCGGAGGCGACGGAGATGTTGTAGGCCAGGTTGTGGGCCTGGAAGTTCCAGACCTGGGGGAACCGCGGCTGCAGAGCGGTGATCCACTGGGCCAGCGTCTGGGCCTCGAAGTACTGCCCGGTATTCTGCAGCTCGTCGGCCCGGATCCAGAGCACGTCCACGGCCAGGCCGCGGAACGTCCCCAGGGCGGCCGTCGCCAGGGCCACGTGCGGCGGCATGCCGCCGGCCGCCTCGTGCGTGACGACGAGTTGCAGGGCGTCGCGCTGCCGGGCGACCGTCCCGGCCGCGAAGCCGGCGCCGACGAGGCTGGCGATGAGCAGGGCCGCGGCGATGGCCTGCGCCAGGCCGTCGCCGCCGGCCAGCGGCGCGGCGGCCGTCGGTGCGGCGGCGGCATGGACGCGGGAGGCGGCGGTGTCGTGCATCGGCGTGGAGTTCCAGTCAGGACGAGGAGCGGACGAGGTCGCGGCGCTCGAACAGCGCCCAGCCGAGGCTGCCGATCGCCAGCGGTGCGACGACGCCGAGCCGGAGCAGGCATTCGACGAGCAGGCCGGTGCCGATCCGCATCCCCGTCGCGAGACTGGTCACGCCGTCGAAGCGGGCGAACGACGGGACGACGGCCAGGAACAGTTCCCCCCCGATCGCCAGCACGACCTTCACGGCCTCCCAGATCTCCCCCGCGGCGATGAAGTCGCGGAACACGCCCGCCCGCAGCCGGAGCATGGACGAGAGCGTGGCATCGGCCGCATCGAGGCCGGTGTACATGTCGACGGCGTTGCCGAGGAAACCGCCGCCGCTGGCCGCGACGAAGGTCATCAGCCCGAGCAGGGCGGCGATCGGAAACCCGAGGCAGCCCGCCGCGGCCACGCCCAGGGCCGCGATCGTCACGAGCTTGAGCCACATCTCCACGAGGGCGCGCAGGTAGTTGGCCTCGAAGCCGCCCGCCGCATACAGCACGCGGAGCCCGCGGCCGGGGGAGAAGTTGATGCTCGTCGGCACTTTCTCGCCCGGGGGAATCGCGTTCCGGTTGGCGATGCGGACCTTCAGTTCCCCGGCCTCGTCGATCTCCGCGGTCGGCAGCGTGAGCGTGTGGAGCGTGCGGCTGGCGAGCGTGTAGGGCTGGTGCCGTCCGTTGACGAGCGGATACGGGCGGTCGTTGAGCCAGAGGGCGAAGCTGACCTCCGCCTTGTCGAGTGCGACGTTGTCGGCATGCGGCTTGAGCTGGAGCTGAACCGCGGCGCCGCGCTGGCGGGCCTCGCCGAGCCCCCGGAACACGAACACCCCCTCGTTGTCGGCGGTCACCGTGTGCCACTGCCAGACGAGTTCCTGGCGGATCCGGCCGCGCTGCATCCCCGGATCGCCGCTCCGGAAGAAGTCCGGGTTGTCGCGGCGCAGCCGGTCGATCTCGGCGGCGATGTCGGCCTCGAAGGCGGCGCCGCGCGGGTGTCCCGGCAGGACGCTGCGCCGGGCGGTGAGGACGTTGGCGGCGACCGCCGCCCTGTCTTCCGCACCGGCCGGCATCCGGGCGAGAAGCCGGACGAACGTGTAGATGCCCGCACCGGCGAGCGTCACGAGCAACAGGTTGAGGAGCACGAGGCCAAGCCATTTGCCCACGAGATATTCGAGCCTCGTGATCGGCTTGGTGAGGGTCATGTGGATGCGGTTGGTGTCGATGTCGCCGCAGACGCTGCCGCAGGCGAGCAGCACGGTCAGAATGCCGAGAATCATTCCCGTGCCGCCGAGGGCCCAGGAGAGCAGGAACTGCAGCCGGTATTCGAGCCGCTCCCCGGGATCGAGCAGGAGCGGCAGGAGCGGCAGACTGACGAGGAGCAGGACGACGAGGACCAGCGCCGCCCGCATCCGGATCGCCTCGTCGAGCATCGTCCGGGCAACGGCGGGAACGCCCCCCGGCAGGACGAGCAGCCCGCGGAGCAGGGCGAGGCCGACGAGGAAGCCGCAGCCCATGACGGTCATCCCGCCGAGGGCCAGCGCCGTGCCGAACCATTCGCGGCGCCATGCGAACCAGACGAGGCTCACGACCGCCGCCACGGCGGCCAGCGTCGTGGCGCTGAACCGCTGCCGGGGGGCCGCCGCGAATACGCGCCGTGTCCACCAGATCGTCCCCGCGCCGGCGGCGAGCTCGAGCACGGCGCCGGCCGCCGGGGCGAGCCAGCGCGCCGCCGCCTCGGCGAGCAGTCCGCCGCCGAGCAGGAACGCGAGCACGACTCCGGTAGCGAACACCGCCGTGGCCGTGGCCTGGGCGAACAGGGCATGGAAGGCGATGGCAAGCACGCCGACAGCGGCGCAGCCGCGGACCACCTCTGCCGCCATGGGCGCCCCTTGGGCGAAGAGCAGCCGGGCCGCGAACTCGCCGACGAAAGCGACCGCCGCGGCGCCGGCGCCGGCGACGAGCAGCCACCGCCAGTCGTCCCCGGGCCGGGCTGCGATCCCGACAGCCGACGATTCCCGCCTGTCCACTGCCATGCCCTAGGGCTTCCTCACGAGGCTGTCGAGCATGCCCTGATCGCCGGCGGCCGGCGGCGTGGATTCCGGTCTGGAACCGGTCGGCTCCGGCGGTGTCGCAGCGGGCGCGGCCGCCGTCAGTCGCGCGAGCGGATCGGCCTCGGCCGGTGCTGGGGAACGGTCGGCGACGGGAGCCGGGCCGGCGGTCGCGGGCCGGGCCGTGAGTTGCTCGAGGACCGCGCCGCCGTCGGCCGCGGCCCCCTGCTCCGCAGCAGCGTCGGGACGGAGGAAGCCGGCGATGGCGCCGCCGTTCCGGGCGCCGCTGGTCTGCAGGCCCTCCTTCCGGGCCCGGTCCACGATGTCGAGGAACAGCGATTCGAGCCGGCGCCGGGGCTGGGCGACCGATTTGATCGCCAGCCCGCGTCGCTCGAGCACCGCCCGGACCTCGGCCAGCGCGTCGGCGGGCAGCGCGTCGGTCTCCAGGCTGGTGAGGTGCTCCTCCTGGAGCAACTGGTCGATCGTCCCCTCGGCCCGCACCTTGCCGCCGTACATGATCGCGACCCGGCTGCACAGGTCCTCGACGTCGGAGAGGAGGTGCGTGCAGAGGAGGATCGTCTTGCCGCGGGCGGCGAGGCTGGCGATCACGTCCTTGATCTGCCGGGCACCGATGGGGTCCATGCCGCTGGTCGGCTCGTCGAGGATCAAGAGCTGTGGATCGTTGATCAGGCTCTGGGCGAGGCCGACGCGGCGCTGCATGCCCTTGGAAAACTCCCCCACCGGCCGATGCTCGACGGCCTCCAGGCCGACCATGGCGAGGAGCATGTCGACCCGCTCGCGCCGGATCGCCGCCGGGATGCGGAACAGCCGGCCGTAGAAGTCGAGCGTCTCGCGGGCGGAGAGGAAGCGGTAGAGATAACTCTCCTCCGGCAGGTAGCCGATGAACTTCTTCGTCTGCACGTGCCGGGGCCGCCGGCCGAGGACGGCGATCCTGCCGGACGTCGGCGTGAGCAGGCCGAGGAGCATCTTGATCGTCGTGCTCTTGCCCGAGCCGTTGGGGCCGAGCAGCCCAAAAACCTCGCCGCGGCGCACCTCGAGGTCAACGCCCTCGACGGCCCGGACGCGGGGCCGCATCCAGAAGTCGCGGAACGTCTTCACGAGGCCGACGCACTTGATGTCGACCCCATCCGCGGCCGGCACGTCGGCGTCGGGCGTGGGCGTTGCACGAGGCGACAGCGTGGCGCTGGGTGTCATCTGCGTATCCGCTGCGTTTCCGGGCGGCGCGAGCCGCTACTTCAACTGCCGCTGGATCTCCTTGTCCTTCTGTTCCTGCTTCAGGGCCTTGAGCTGGTCCTGCTGCCGGCGCTTCTGGATCTCGGGATCGCGGTTGATCTTGAAGGCCTTCTGGCCGGCCGGCGTGTAGAACGTCTCGACGTCGCCGGTCAGGATCGCCTCCCGGGCGTCGGACCAGAGCCGCGAGTAGATGATCTGGGGCGTGGCCCGGAACTGCGGCAGGAGCCGCTCGAAGGCCTCGCGCTCCGCCTTGACTCGCTCTACGACCTGCGTGCGGTAGGTCGCGGCCGCGTTGACCGTCCGGGCCACTGTGCCGCCGACCCGGGCGGGCCCGACCCGGAGCGCGAACAGGGCCTCGTCGAGCTGCCGGTCGACGGCCTCGACGTCGGCGGCGGAGCCGGTTTCACCGGCCCGCTCGTAGGCGGCGAGAATCGCCAGCAGCCCGTCGGCGGCCTCGCCGGCGGTCTCGCCGAGGATCCGTGCCCGGTCCTGCTGGGCGCTGACGATGAGCTGCGACCGCTGGCTCTCCGCCGTGGTGACCGCCTCGAAGCTGGCCACGACCGCCAGCGGCGGCGTCACCTGGTCGAGCACGAGGGCGTCGATCGTGAGGCCGGTCTGCATGTCGTCGAGCTGGCGCTGGGCGATGCCCGTGGCCGTCTCCTTGTTGACGATCCCCTTGAGCAGTTCGTCGGCGGGGAACTGGGCCACGGCCTGCACGATGCCCTGCTGGATGGCGCAGCGGACGAGGCTCTCGGCGAGCCGCGATTGGCCGACGTTGGTGATGTAGGCGACCGGATCGGTGACGTGATAGGTGGTCTTCCAGCGGGCATGGGCGATGTTCATGTCGCCGGTGAGGAGCGACCCGTCCCGGACCGGGTTCAGCGGACCCGCCCGTCCGGCCCGCAGCCCCTCCCGCGACGTCGCCGCAGAACCTTCCTGGGGCTCGAACCAGAACTCCCGGTCGAGGTCGATGGTCACCGGGCGGGTGTCGACCTTGATCACCTGCTCGATGGGGAACGGGGCGGCCAGATACGTGCCGCGGTCGAGCACCTGCTCGCCCGGCGCACCGACGTAGTCGCCGAAGCGGAGCCGGACCGCCCGCTCGTTGGAGCCGACGCTGAACGTGCCGCTGAAGAGCCAGGCCACGAGCAGCGCGGCCAGCGCCAGCCGGAGGATCCCGAAGCTCACCCGGAGCGCGTCGGCGAGCGACTGCTGGGCGGGGTCGAGCCGGTCGCCGGCGCCGGCCGCGTCCTGCGGGGCGGCGAGCCGGGCCCGGGGAATGTCGTGCGGGGTGGGCTGCATGGCGGTCAGGGCCTCGCGTCCGGGCGACCGGCCGCCGGCCCGGCTGTGGCGGCGCTACCGGCGGGGGCCGACTGGCCGGGGTCGCGGTTGAACCAGTCGAGGATCCCGAGGCTGTCGGCCGAGAGCACGAACGTCGTGTTGTGATCGAGCATCTTCTTCAGGGCCTCGACCTTGCGCAGGAAGATCGCGAACTCCTCGTTGGCGGCGAAGCTCTGGTATTCCTTGGCGGCCTCGCGATCGCCCTGCGAGCGGATCGTCTGGGCGCGGCGTTCGGCGAAGGCCAGGATCCGGTCGCGGGCGCTCTCCGCCTCGCTGCGGATCGCCGAGGCCTGGGCCTGCCCCTCCTGGAGCGCGTTCTCGCTGAGCCGCTCGCGGGTCTTGATCATCGTCTCGAAGACTTTCTGGGTCGTGGCCTCAGGGAGGACGATCTTGTAGATGCCGACACTCTCGACCTTCAGCCCGTAGCCCGACTGGGCGAGCGCCTGCTCGAGCTCGGCCTTCTGCTCGTCCTCGATCGCCGAGAGCCGGACCTTGTCGCGGTCGAGGTTGACGAGCTCGTCGAGCCGGTACTTGCTGATCACGCTGCGGATCGACCGCAGCTTGCTGGCCAGCTGCCGCTGGGCCTCGGCCGGGTCCTTGAGCGACTTGTAGAACTCCAGCGGATCCACGATCCGCCAGGTGAGGTACGTCTTGACGATCACGCTCTTGCCGTCGGCCGTCTGCAGCTCCTCGATCGTGTCCTCGAGCAGCTGCAGCCGCTTGGAGTAGTGCGTCACCTTGTGGATCGGCCAGGGGAGCCGCCACTTGAGGCCTGGCGTCGGCTGCACGCTCCCCTCCTCGGCCCGGTCGAAGGTCGTGCGGACGGCCACCTGGTCGTACCGAACCTGGTACAGGAACATGTACGACAGGAGGGCGGCGACGACGACGATCCCGACGAGGGCGGTGAACGAGTTCTTCATGACTGCGATCCTGCGACTGCTTGGAGTTCGGGAGACGGGCTCATTCCCCGATGAGTGATTCGATGGCGGACGTCGGCTCGGAAAGGTCCATCTCCAGGACGGGCAGGTCTCCCTTCGGGCCGGCGATGACGAGCTTGCGGCGGCCGGCGAGCCCTTCGGCGAGGACGTCGAGGTAGCGGCGCGTGCGGTAGTAGCCGGGAGCCGCTTGGAAGGCGAGCATCTCGCCGGCGAACCGGTCGCGGGCGGTGAGCTCGCCGACCGCGCGCCGCCAGCGGTAGGCGCGGGCGGCGTGAATCCGCTCGGCGGCCTCGCCGCGGGCCTCCCCCAAGAGCCGTTCGATCTCCAATTCCTGGACGGCCAGCCGCGGGTCGGCCGGACCGGTGCCGGTGGCCGCCTGCCGGAGCCGGTCGAGCTCCTGGATGGCGCGGTCGATCTGCCGACTGCGGTCGACCGATCCCGCCACCCGGGCGAGCGTGCCGATCTCCGACTTGCCCGCGTCCTGGATGAGCGTCTCGCGGTGCTGCTGGGCGCCGATCTGGCGGTGGAACGCCCGGGCCACCTTCCCCGCCGGCGGCTGGAGCGCGGTGATCGCGACGTCGACGATCTCGAAGCCCAGCCCCATCCGGTCGAGCCGCTCCTGGATCCGTTCGCGCAGCGTCTTCCCCAGCGCGGTGCGGTTGGCGGAGAGCAGGGCGTCGATGCCGTGGCTGGAAAAGGCGCGGCCCACCTCCTGCTGCGTGACCACCGAGATCGCTTCGCGGGGCGAAAGCGAGCCCTCCAGAAAGCGGACGAGATCGCCGATCCGGTACTGCACGATGACGTCGGCCATCACCAGGGCCATGCCCCCGGCGGCAGCCGCCTCGGCCCCCGGGCCGCAGAGGAAGTACTCCACGCCCATCGTCGCCGTCTTGTCGTCGCCGCCGGTCCAGAGCAGCGCGTCGGCGGCCTTCGGCCGCCCGAGGAGGTCGCTCGACACGGTCAGTTGCAGGACCTTGCCTGTCGGATAGACGGCGGCGGTTTCCATCGGCCAGGGAAGCTTGAAGTGCAGGCCCGGCGGAAGCGGCGCCCGCTCCAGGGCGCCAGAGCGCAGGACCACGCCCTGCTCGTCCGGACCGACGATCACCAGCGCCGACAGGGCGAGGAGCACGAGGCTGCCGAAGATCGTCAGCGGCGTCAGTGCCCGGCCGAGCAGCCGGAAGGCCCAGCTCCGCGAGACCTCCACGCCGAACTGGTAGTTGATCAGCTCGCCCACGACCTGGCCCAGCGAGTCGGGGGCGGTGAGCAGGCCGAGCACGCGGCTGTCGAACGCCGGCCGCGGGATCTCGCCCGGCCGCCGCGGCCGGTAGGCCGAGAGCAGGCCTGTGAGCAGGATCTCGGCGCCGACGAGGATCATCAGCACCGGGATCGCGGCCGCCAGCCAGGCGAACAGTCCTCGGTCGCCGACGATCGCCGCGATCGCCGCGCCGCCGAAAATCACGGCGGCGAGCACGAAGCAGCTCATCAGATAGCTGGCGCCTCCGCGCAGCAGTTGCCAGGCGCGGACGCGGGAGAACCCGCTCATCCATCGGGCGGCGACGAATGCCACGAAGGCCACGCCGCCGGACGCGAACAGGAGGCCGACCGGGTTGCAGTCCGGCGCGATCGTGGGGATCGCGGCATCGGCAGGACGGCCGGTCACGCGCGACAGGAGCCAGGCCCCGACACCGATCAGGTAGGCGGCCACCGTGAAACTCACGCCTGGCAGACCCCAGGCGTAGAGCCGGTCGAGCCGGCTGCGTGTGAGCTGCAGCTCGTCGCTGGTGTCGCCGAAGATCGCCGCCGTCGTCGCGTCCTGTGCGGAGAGCTTTTCCGCCGCCAGCGCCTCGGTCCGTTCCGCCCGGTGCTGCTGGTGGACGAGGGCGAGGATCACCCAGATCGGCAGGCCGCCGAGCATGTGCCAGGCGACGGCCTGGATCGCCGGGCTCTCCGCCCAGACGCCGATCAGCCCGGTCGCCACGGCGAGCAGGAGCTGGATCACGAGCCCGGCGATGGCGGCCGTGGTCGCGGTGCGATAGGTCGTCTGGTCGGCTGGCGTGGGCATGAACCGATGATATACCCTTTGGAAGATGAGAATTCCGTGAGTCCGCCGGGCCCGCGGTAGGCTCGCGAAATGCCGGTTCACGGTTCGAGGGGGTTGCCATGCCGCTCGTGACGATCGCCCGCAACGGGTTCCTGGAGTCGATCCGTCAGCCGGTGTACGTCGTCGTCGTGCTGGCCGGCATCCTGGCCCTCGTGCTGAACGTGAACCTGGCCGCGTTCTCCCTCGGCCAGGACGACAAGCTGCTCGTGGACCTCGGCCTCAGCACCCTGTTCATCGCCGGGCTGCTGCTCGCCGCCTTCACGGCCTCCGGGGTGCTCGCCCGCGAGATCGAGAACCGCACGGTGCTCACGGTCGTCAGCAAGCCGGTGCCGCGCTGGGCGGTGGTGGTCGGGAAGTATCTCGGCGTCTGCGCGGCGATCGGACTGGCCTACTGGGTGCTCTCCGCGGTGTTCCTCCTCGCCGTCCGGCACCGGGTGCAGTTCGGCGTCGGCAGCGGAGAGGTCTTCGACGGGCCGGTGCTGACGTTCGGCCTGCTCGCCGGCGGCCTCGCCCTGGCCGTGGCCGGGCTGCTCAACTACCTCTACCGGCGGCCGTTTCCCTCGACGCTCGCGGCATGCCTCGGCGTCGCCTTCACGCTCGCCCTCGGCATCGTCAGCGTCGTCGATCGCGACTGGTACTTCCAGGACCCGCGGACCGACGTCAATCCGCAACTCCTCATCGGCCTGGCGATGGTGCTGGAGGCGATCCTCGTCCTCTCGGCCGTGGCGATCGCCGCCTCGACGCGGCTGGGTCAGGTCCTGACCCTGCTCGTCTGCGTGGGAGCGTTCCTCATGGGTCTGGTGAGCGAATACTTTCTCGGCGGGTCGCTGGCGGCCGACGCCGCACCGCTGGAGCGGGCGCTGTTGCCGGTCTATCTGGCGGTGCCGAACCTGCAGTTCTTCTGGCCGGCCGACGCGCTCACCCAGGGGCACGCCATCAGCGGCCGGTACTTCGCCAGCGTGACGCTCTACGGGGCGTGCATGGTCGCCGCGCTCTTGTCCGGTGCCGTGATCCTCTTCCAGCGCCGCGACGTGGGCTGAACCGGCGCCGGCCGCGGTACGGCACGCCGTCAGCCGGCCCGGTCGGCGACGGCTGCGAGCCGGTCGGCCTCGGCCTGCTCGATCTCCTCGCCGCTGCGGACGAGCCGGGCCGAGTTGAAGACCACGATCAGGCCGCTGGCGATGTGCAGGGCCGCCGCCATCACCGGCGACACGTAGCCCGCCCCGGCAAGCGACAGGAAGACGACGATGAACAGGCCGCCGATCACGAGGTTCTGGCGGATGACGGCGATCGTCCGCCGCGACAACTCGATGAGGAACGGGACGCGGTTGAGGTTCGAGTTCATGAGGGCGATGGAGGCCGAATGGATCGCCACGTCGCTCCCCGCCGCCCCCATGGCGATCGAGATGTCGCCGGCGGCGAGGGCCGGGGCGTCGTTGACGCCGTCGCCGATCACGGCGACGCGGTGACCGGCGGCCTTGAGCTCGTCCACCATCTCCAATTTCTCGTGCGGCAGGACCTCCGCCTTGTACTCGCTGAAGTGCATCTGCTCGGCCACGCGCCGGGCCACGCTGCGCCGGTCGCCGGTGAGGATCACGAGCCGCTTCAGCCCCAGGTCGCGGAGCCGGTCCACGGCCTCGGCCGCCTCCGGACGGGCGTTGTCCTCGAGGCCGATCCAGCCGAGCAGCCGGCCGTCGCGAACCACGAACAGCACGCTCAGGCCATCGGCCTCGCTGGAGGACTGGATGCGTTCGATCGCGGCCACCGCATCGGCGGCGACGCCGGTCGCCGGCGCGGCCAGCCAAGCGGCGCGGCCGACGAGCACCCGGGCGCCCTCGATCCGCGCCGCGACGCCGCGTCCCGCCACCTCCTCGAACACGTCGGGCCGGACGAGCGACAGCCGGGCCTTGCGGGCCATCTCCGTCACGGCCCGGGCCACCGGGTGGCGGCTGTCCTGCTCGGCACACGCCGCGGTCCGCAGCAGATCGGCGGGCGTCACGCCCTCCTCGGGGGCGAGCCGCGTGACCGTGAGGATGCCGGTGGTGAGCGTCCCGGTCTTGTCGAAGACGATGGCCGTCAGGTTCCGCGCCGCCTCCAGCGTGGCCACGCTCTTGACGAGCACGCCGAGCCGGGCGGCCGCCGACAGCCCGGCCACCATCGCCGTCGGCGTGGCCAGGATCAGGGCGCTGGGGCAGGCGATCACGAGCATGGCGATCGCCCGGTCGAAGGCCGTGTCAGGGTCGCTGCGCAGGGCGAAGAACAGCACCACGCCGACGAGCATCAGGACCGTGGGGGTGTACCAGGCGGCGTACTGGTCGATGAGCCGCATGATCGGCGTCCGCGAGCGTTCCGCCTGGAGGATCAGGTCCTGGACGCGGCCGAGGAGCGTGTCGCCGCCGGCCTTCGTGACCTCGACGTCGAGAACGCCGGTGAGGTTGATCGTGCCGCCGAACACCTCGTCACCGACGTCCCGGTCCACGGGGAGCGATTCGCCGGTGACACTCGCCTGGTTCACCGTGCTCATGCCGGCGACGACCCGGCCGTCGGCGGGGATGTTGTCGCCGGGCCGCACGCGCACGACGTCCCCGGCCCGCAGGTTGCGGGCCTCCACCTGCTCCTCGCCGTCGGCTCCGCCGAGCCGCTGGGCCTTCGTCGGCGACAGGCGGATCAGCGAGGCGATGCTCGCCTCGGCGCCGATCGCCGTCCGCTTCTCGATCAGTCCCGAGAGGATCATGAAGAAGGCGATCGCCGCGCTCTCCTGGTACTTTCCCGTGGCGGCGGCACCGAGCACGGCCAGGGCGACCAGCGCGTTCATGCCGGCCTGGCCGCGCAGCAGGTCGCGGGCCGCCGCCAGCACGAGCGGCGCGCCGAGCATCAGCGCCGCCGCAGCGGCGGGCACGGCGGGATAAAACTCGTTCTTCCAGAGGAGCCGGGCCACGAGCGAGCAGATGAGGAGCGTTCCGCCGACGAGCGTGGCCCAGATCTGCCAGCGGAGCGCCGTGGCGGCCGGTCGCCCCAGCATGTCGTCGTCGTCGCGAACCAACGCTGCGTCCGGGGCGGCCGGCATGGCGGGCAGAACGTCGGCGACGGCGGGGGCAGCGGTGCTCATGATGATGTTATGGTTTCGCGTTGTTGTCGGCCGGAGCGGCGGTGGCGGACGTCGATAATTCCAGCCGCCCGGTCCGTCCTGCCGGCTGCGGCCGCGCGAGTTGGGCCTCGACGGCTGCCCGGTCGGCCGCAGCCCGCGCCTCGGCCGCCTTGTCGGCCTCCGCCGCCCGGCGCGTGGCGACGGCCAACGCGTCCTCCGCCTCGGCCCGGAGGGCTTCAGTATCCTTCGCCCGGTCGGTGTTCTCAAGCACCGCCAGCAGCCGGTCGTAGGCGGCCCGCAGGTCGGCGGGCTTCTGCAGCGGCGCCTTGCGCAGCCCGGCGATCAGCTTCCGGCAGGGTTCTTCGGCGCCGGCGAAGTCCTTCTCGGCGAGCAGGAACTCGACGAAATCGGAGAGCGTTTCCAGTGTCTGATGATGAGCCTGGCCGAGGATCTTCTCGCGCACCTGGGCCGCGAAGGCGAAATAGGTGCGGGCCTCGTCGGGAAGTTTCTGTCCCTGGCGGATGAGGGCGAGGTTATGGAGGGCGGCGGCCGTCGCCACGTGCCTGGGGCCGAGCCGCTCCTG
>Ga0208721_1000116_pt1 | contig 18536 bp, 30 predicted proteins | sample LakMenEpi17Aug10_FD_150705 | JGI IMG/M metagenome (GOLD analysis project Ga0208721, IMG submission 150705) | Freshwater microbial communities from Lake Mendota, WI - 17AUG2010 deep hole epilimnion (SPAdes) | ecosystem: Environmental > Aquatic > Freshwater > Lentic | place: Lake Mendota, Madison... | reverse complement strand
ATTGGCCAGGATAAGATAGCTGGTGTCGTTCCAGTATTTTGAAGGGGAGAAGCAATAGTAAAGGATGCCGAGTAGCTCGGATTGAGAATATAGTCGATGTAGTCCACGCCCCAGCCGGTTTTGTGAGTCGTTTTCCAAGTTGGGGGCAGATAATCTATTTGATTCTGGCTAAGCTCCGACCATCGCCATGGCACTAGGGGGTAAATCCTTCCTCCAGCAAAAGTTTGGCCTGGGGGGAGGGCAAACTTGTAGCTTTGTGTCGCTGAATCGTACGAATATGCGCCTTGCTCGCCAAGGCTATTATAAGAGTATTGACTAGAGTTCGTTGGATTAGCGCCAATCCAAGTAAGCTCGGCCATTTCGGCGGGTGCTTTGACGCCGTAATAATTTCTATAATAATTTTTTAACTCTCTTGACAGCGTAAACGTGTAAACACCTTGGTTACTCATTGCTTTAGAGCAATATTCATAAATAGTAACGCCAGTCGCTCCTCTGTCAAGAGGACTTAAACTGTCTTAGCAAAAGCTTTTAATCGGCTCTCGCCTTCTCCTTGGATTTGCGAATTTGTTTGTGCCCAAGCGTTCCTGGAGCCTCCTAGCCTGCACAAAGTTCATCCCCTCAGGGATGAGTGCAACCGCTGCCGTTCCCCCGGCAGGGAAGCGGGCTAGCGTAGGCCCATGGCGCTCAACGATCGGCATTGAGACCAGAGCAGTTGTGCAGGTTGTTCTGCAGGCACGCCAGCCCCTTCATGGCAGCCAGCTCATCGATGCGCAGGATGATTGAATCCGACTTGGTTGCAATGCTGTCTTTCAGGACAGAGCAGTTGCAGACACCAGCTCGCCGCACATCTTGGATCCACGCTAACTCGGGAATCGATACATCCATGGCCCGCAGGCAGGGAATGAACTTCAGCTCAGTGAGATTCTGTTCATCAACCTATCTGTACCAAACTTCAGAGCGAGCCCTGGATCGGGTTCCCCCGGTGGCGTGCACACCGATCAGGTGCTCGCAAGGGTGAGCGTACGGCGCGATGATCTGCTGCTCGTAATCGATCGGACTCGGGTATCTGTTCATTGAATGGTCACGCTCACCTTTGCAGAGGCCGTTAATCCAGAAAGCAAGATCCCGCTGTAGTCGTTGTGAGCTGTTCAGCTCCTTGTGGTTGTCGTTGAGCTACGGTTTCAGCCTTGGGTGAAGAAGCTATCCATCTCAGCGTTGTCCCATCGCAACCCTTGGCGACCATGCGGAAGGCTTACTGATACTTGCTGTGGACTCCAGAGTTCGCATCACATTCGCAACATTTGCTGTGGCTGCCTTATCGATGGGGCTGGGCATACGCACCAACATCGTCATTGACGATGCCCTGCAGCAGCAGGCGTGATGGTTGTCGACTGCTCGCTCTGGATCAATTTCTTTAGTGGGTTGCTCGTCGTGACACCACTGGCGATCGGCACGGAGCAGGATGGCGCCACAGATCGGCAGCTCTTGAGCGACCGGGACTTCCATCCCGACGTGGAGCATCTGGGTCTGGAAATGGCCAGAGCCGCTGGAGCGGCACTCGCCCCAGGCGCTAAGACGCATCCGGCATGTCCTGCACCGCCGTGGGATTGGGCGCGGTCTCGGGGCCGATCAGATCCACGGCGGTGCGTTGCACCAGCAGCCGGTAGCGCCTCGGCGACTGGCGGCGGTTGATGAACTCCTGCACGGCCGCCACCTGCGTTTGGGTGGGCAACTGCGGATTGGTGACACGAACGCGGGCGCGGATGAGGGGAGGGTTCGCCTGCCAGTCGATGTTGAGATCCACCAGTTCGACGGCGGGATCCGAGCCGAGCGTGATGGTGTTGCGGCGCAGCTGCTGCTCGATCGTGGCCTGCAGCTGATAAGCCTTGTGCTCGCGACGCGCCTGCTGCAGCAGGCGCAGGAAGCTGTTGCCCAAGGGGAGCACCAGCAGGACAGTGAGCACCACGCTGGTGAGGCCGAGCCGGTTGTTGAACAGCCGTTGCCGGTAGGCCTTCTCGAGGGCGGCCAGCGTCGCCATCGCCCCCACCATGATTCCCAGCAGGTTGGTGACGAACAGCAGCAGGGCCCCCTGGGCGAGCGCCCAGGAGGAGGAGGCCAGCAGGATCCCCACCACACAGATCGGAGGCACCAGAGCCACTGCGATCGCCAGACCGGCCAGGGCCGAGATCGCCTCCTTGCGCAGCTTGGCGTACATCGCCACAGCGCCAGCCACCAGGGCCACGCCCAGATCCAGCAGGTTGGGGCTGGTGCGGTTGATCACCTCGCTGCCGAAGGTCGGCAGGGCCACCAGCGCGCTCACCGCCATCGCCAGAAGCGCGCAGATCGCCACCCCCAGCAGGAGGGTGCGCAGCGCCCGCAGAACCATCGACAGGCGGCCCGTGAGGATCTCGAAGGCCATCGCCTGCAACGGCAGGATCCACGGAGCCACCACCATGGCGCCGATCACAACGCCGGGGCTGTTGGCCAGCAGGCCGAGGGTGGCGATCAGGGTCGCCCCCACCGTGAGCACCACGAACACCTGGTTGAAACTGGCCTCGTGCTCAAACTCCTGGCGCAGGGCCTCGAGCCGGCTGTCATCGCTGGAAGATGCGCTGCTGTTCACCGTGGTGCTCACTGCCATGGTTCGCTCCTGAGCCTGATCCTGGCTGTGCAGCCCTGCTGCAGCCAGCCCGACCGGTGAAGGCAGTGGCGCACGCGTTGGAGCGTGGGTTGGGTCGGCATCGGTGGCAGTCCACCGATGCTTAACGTGCTGCAGATCTGCGGTACAGCCCGTTTCCCCGACCATTCATTCGAGCTCCCATCCCAGCAAGGCCGAGCTGCTGGCCGCTCTGCCCCCCGAACTGGTTGAGCTCAACCCCCGCAAGGCCTGGACCAGCCTGGGCTGCTCCCTTGCCCTCTCGTTACTGGCCTACGGGCTCGGCACCCGCATCCCCTTGGTGCCTGGCGCGGCCCCCCTCTGGCTGCTCTACGGGCTGATCACCGGCACCGTGGCGATGGGCTGCTGGGTCATCGCCCATGAATGCGGCCATCACGCCTTTCATCCCAACCGTCGGGTCGAGGCGGTGGTGGGTTTTGTGCTGCACAGCCTGCTGCTGGTGCCTTACTTCAGCTGGCAACGCAGCCATGCCGTGCACCACGCCCACTGCAACCACCTTGAGGGAGGCGAAACCCATGTGCCGCCACGGGCGGAATCAAGGACGGGCCGGCTGATTCTTGCGATGAACCAGCGACAGGGAAGCGTGCTCTCCGGCTGCCGGGCGCTGGTGATCCATCTGTTGCTCGGCTGGCCGGTCTATCTGCTCTTCGGTGTGACGGGTGGATCGGACTACGGAGCGCCGACCTCCCACTTCTGGAATGGGGCACCGTTCCGCAAGGGTCGCCGGCCCCTGTTCCCCGATTCCTTCCGCGGATCAATGCTGCGCTCCACTCTCGGGGTGTTGGCGATGCTGATGCTCCTGGGGCTGGCCGCCGTGCAGTGGTCGCCGGCGCGGGTGCTGTGCGTGTATGGCCTGCCCTACCTGGTGATCAACGCCTGGCTGGTGGGGTACACCTGGCTACACCACACCGATCTCGACATTCCCCACTTCGAGAGCGGCGACTGGACCTGGGCCAAAGGTGCCCTGCAGACAGTGGATCGTCCCTACGGTCCGGTGCTCAATTTTCTTCACCACGGCATCGGCTCCACCCATGTCTGCCACCACATCAACCCCTGCATCCCCCACTACAACGCCTGGCGCGGTACCGCCTTTCTGAAGCAACAGTTCCCGCATTTGGTGCGTTACGACCCCACGCCCATCCATCAGGCGCTGTGGAGGGTTGCCACCCGCTGCTCGGTGGTGCATCAGGCCATCCCTGGTGGCGGCTTTTTCTATCAAGGCTGACCTTTCTTTCTTGCGCCCAGGCTTTCTACGTCAGGTCTGGACGTGTGATTCCGAAAAGGTCCCCAACGCGTCAGGGCTCCGTCGACGAAGCAGCAAACAGGGTCAGACAATCCTCAACCACAAGGCTTTGGTCGGCCTGACTGTCGACCCGCAAGCGTCCCCAGGTGGCCATCGGCTCGGGGCTGAGCGATCGCAACGGCCAGTCGAGGCGTTGGCCGCCATACGTGAGACCCACACAGGTGAGACTGGCATCGTCGCCCAGCAGACTCCAGAGCACGCAGAGTGCGCTTCGCTCGTAAGGCGCCGCAGCCAGTTCTTCAGGGCAATCAGCGATCGAACCCGGCTGCAGGCTGAGGCGAAGGCCACGCTCCCAGCTCAGATACATGCCGTCGTGGGTGGGATAGAACCAGCAGGTGGCATTGCTCAGCTCGTTCAACGCCACGCGATCCAGGCACTTCAAGCCTTTCGGCTCCTCCGGATCGCTCTGGTAGACCCCGAGCCAGTGACGCTGTGGCTCGATCCGCACGACCAGGGCATCGCACAGCAACTGGGTGCCATCGCTGCTGCTGCGTTGCTCGCCGGTGAGGCGGCCATCGAGGGGAAGCCCGCCCAGGTCGGGATGCTCGGCGCCCCGATTGAAGATCCGCAGGGCGAAACCGTTGGAGGGACCTGAGGCCTGCGCCACCTGCAGATCCTCCCGAGATGCGGGGGCTTCTGGCAGCTGCGCGGCCGGTGCCACCACGAAGATCAGCGGCGGGGTCATGGCGACAGTTGTGGTTTCAGGGCAACGGCCTTGGCAGGAAGCTCGGACCAGGAGTTGTTCCTGAGTCCACTCTGCTTGGCGCCACTCGCCTCTGTGGGTCCAGCCAGCTGGTGCACACAGACGATGCGTCAGTCACACCACGCCGGGTGGTTCCCCCCCGGCTCCTGAATTCACACGCCTGGGTTGGCAGGCAAGGCGTCGCGCCCAATGCGCAGACCTGGATGGCACGGCCGAACCGTTCTGGCCACACCACGACTAAGTTCTGGTCATAGGGTCTGCATATCCTGGCTGCCATAGCGCGCCCCGTCCCCTCCGTGCCGCGTATCAAGGACGGGGCTCGCAGTCCTGAGGCCCCGGTGTTGGTCTGCGGGTTGGGATCCCTCGGTCAGGCGTGCCTGCTGCGGCTGCTGCCCTTCGACGTACCGCTGCTCTGCCTCGATCGCAGCAGCCCGGTCTGGATCGACCCCCGCCTGGAGGAGCGCCTCGGTTCTGCCGTTGTGCTCGGAGACATGCGCCTGGCCCAGGTGCTGCGGCGGGCCGGTGCGCACCAGGCTCGGTCGGTGCTCCTGCTCGGATCGGACAGCACGGTGAACTTTGAGGCAGCCCTCCAGGTGCGCCTGCTCAATCCCACTGCCGAGATCGTGGTGCGCTCCACCAGCCGTCAGGCCAGCCTCGGCGCCCTGCTGGAGGAGCGCCTGCCGGGCATCGCCGTGGTGGATCCGTTATCGCTCACGGCCGGTGCCATCGCCGAGGCTCTGCGGCCGGGCAACCAGCGCGCCTGCTTCCAGCTGGACGGTCAGACATTCGTTGTACTGGAGGGGCTCTGCGAAGACCGCCGCCTGCAGAGGCCCCTGCGGCTGGCGGGGGCCTCTGCCCTGGAAGGGCAAAGCCAACTGTTGGTGACCCCGATGGGCCTGCAACCGGGCCGCACCGACGCCGCGACGGGGGAGGCTCGAACGGCAGGGCATTTTGCGGAGTCGTCTAAGGCCTTGATCAACGCACTGCGCTGGCTGCAGCAGCGCAGTGGGCTCACCCGGGGGATCTCCCTGGGTCTGATCGGCCTGCTGATGGTGGGGATCGTTCTCTTTTCCAAGCAGGGAGGCTGGAGCCAGGGGCTGTTCGTCACCCTCGCTCTGCTCAAGGGTGAGTACGTGGATCCGGTCAATGTGGTGCTGTCGCAGACCGCCGCCGGCGCTGGGCTGGATCCCTGGCTGATCGGGGGGACCCTGTTCTATTCGCTGGTGGGCACCATGCTCACATCCGCGCTGGTGGCCTTCATCCTCGAGTGGCTGCTGCGGGAGAACTTCGGGCCTGCCCGCCCCGGACGGCTGAGGCGAGGCAGCCGCCGCATCCTGCTGGTGGAGGGTGGTGACCTCGCGCTCCAACTGGCGGCCTCCCTGGAGAGTCGACACCTCGGTGTGGTGCGGGTCGACAGTCGTAGCGATCAGCCCCGTCCCGCCAGGGGGAACTTGGTCTACGGGCGGCTGGAGGCGGCGCTCGCAGCCCTGACGCCCTGCCGAGTTGAGGGGATCGGCCTGCTCTCACCCGATCTGCTGGCCAATCTTCAGGGGGCCCTGGAGCTGCATCGCCGCTGGCCGGGAGCGCGTCTGGCGGTGCTGGCCCATGCGGTGGAGGCGGCCGAGCAGCTGGGTGACCTGCTCGGAGGCGTGGCTGTGATCTCCACGATGGATCTGGTGGCCGATGCGATGGTGGCCACCGCCTTCGGGGAACGGGTCGAGGAAGTGTGCCGGATCGAAGGAGCCAATCTGCTGCTCGTCCGCTACTGGCTCCTCGCTGGGGACACCCTCTGCGGCCGGAGCATCGCTCGCATCGAAAACGGTTACAACGTCACGGCTGTACAGCTGAAACGGACCAACCAGGACAAACCCCTGATCTTCCCCTCCGGTGATCTGGTGCTGGCCGCGGGGGACCGACTCGCTGTGCTGGGTACCCTCGCTGATCTGCGCAGCATCGAGAACGGTCAGGAAATCCCCCCCGTTTGGTGCGTGCGCCTGCAGGGGGATCCCCCGGAGGCCTACCGCTTCGATGCGCAACAGTCCCTGGCTCGACACCTCGGCATGGCACCGGGGTCCACGACTCATCTGCTCGACGGCGGGGAGCATCTCACCCCGCCGCTCGACAGGGATAGCGGTGAGCAGCTTGTGCGGGAACTGCGCCGCCTGGGCATCCGCTGCCAGCTGGAGCCAGTGGGAGAGTGATGTCATGGGCCGCGAGGCGCACCTTCCGCCGCTGCTGGTGGGCGCCCACGACGACGGAACGCTGCACTCACCAGATCCCTTCAGCGAGCCATCAGCTCACGGCAGCATCTGACAGGCGCCTGGGGAGTTCTGCTTCAGGATCCGATACCAACGGCCAGCCGGCACCTGCACGAAGAACACGCCGCGATCACTCGTGTCGTAGCGAACCACCAGGTCGCGGCTGAGGCGGCAGACCTCGGGCCCGCCACGGGTCGCGGCAGGACGGCAGGTGCGCAGGGCGTTGGCGCCGATCACGGTCTGAACGGAAGCGAGGGCGCCGTTGCTGCGCACCTCCACATCCCCGCGGACGGCACCGCCCCGGAGCGACGACGCGAACAACGCCTCAGAAATCTCGGGGCAGGGAATCGAGGGACTGTTCACATGCACAGCCCAGCCGCAGCCAGCCAGCGCAGCCAGCGCAGCCAGCGACAGGATCCAGGGCAGGCGACCCGGCGGAAGCATGAGGCAAGTGAAGCAGGTCTGCCGGAGCACACGCTGCTGGCGATGTCAGCATTCGCGAATGGGGCCCAATGATCCTTCCGGTCATGCTGACAACAGCAACACATTGGCGTTGGCCGGCCTTGAGTTAAGCCACTTCGATCCGGTCATCGCCGGATTCAGCTGGCCATGGCGAGCAAGGCGGCGGACGATGATCAAGGGCCGCTGGCGGAGCTGCCGGAGAGTTATCACAACCTCAGGCTGATCTACCGCTCCAGCGAGGCGTATGCGGCGATGGTGCGTCAGCACCCCGAACTGGCTCGTGCCCTGGCCGAGTGCAGCGCATCAGCACTGGAAGCGCTGCCAGCAGCATCGGAACTCAGCCTCTGGCGCCAGCGGTCGGCATAGCGCTGTTGATCCGCTGCACAGCCGTTCCTTAACGCTGCGCCCTCCTCAGCATGGGAGCAAGGCGGCCCGGGCAATCGGCGATGACAGAGCAGCAGGAGGCCGCCACACGGGCGCTGGTGGAATCTGAGCAGCGCTACCGGCGACTGTTTGAATCGGCACAGGACGGGATTCTGATCCTCGATGCCGTGAGTGGCTCGATCGTGGAGGTGAACCCCTATCTCTGCGACCTGCTGGGGTACGCCGCCGCTGATCTTGTCGGCCTGAAGCTCTGGGAAATCGGCGCCTTCGTCGACAAGCAGAAATCGAAGCAGGCCTTCGCGGATCTGCAGGAGACGCGCTACGTCCACTACGACGACATGCCGCTGGTCACCAGGCAGGGCAAAGCGATCGCGGTGGAATTCATCAGCAACGTCTATCCCGTGGGCGACACCATGGTGATCCAGTGCAACATCCGCGACATCTCCGAGCGCAAGCGGCTCGAGAGCCTGCAGGCGGCATACGAAAGCGCGGTGACGACGGGCCTGAGGGGCATCGTTACCGCCCTTACGGCAGTACTGGAAGCGCGGGATCCTTACACGGCCGGCCACACCCAGCGGGTGGCTGATCTCTGCGTCGCCATCGGACGTGAGCTCCAGCTCGATGCCACCGCCCTGGAAGGGCTGAGGGTGTGCGCGCTGGTGCACGACATCGGCAAGATCGCCATCCCCGCCGAGTTGCTCAGCAAACCCTCCGTGCTCTCGGTGTGGGAACTGGCCCTGATCCGCAGCCATGTGGAGGTGGGCTACGAGGTGCTGCGCACAATCGACTTTCCATGGCCCGTTGCCGAGGCCGTGCGCCAACACCATGAGCGGCTCGATGGCAGCGGCTACCTGCTCGGCCTGGAGGGCGACGCCATCATTGCTGAAGCCAGGATCCTGGCGGTGGCGGACACGGTGGAAGCCATGACCACCGACCGCCCCTACCGCTTCGCCAAAGGCCTCAAGGCAGCCCTGGACTTGATCAGAACCGGCCGCAACAGCAGCTTCGATGGCGTCGTTGTCGACGCCTGCCTGACCCTGTTCGAGGAGAAGGGCTATGCGTTCCCGACCTCGCCGTCACGGATCCCGGCCCGCAGCGCCTGATCCCGGCTACGGCAGCGTGAAGCCCGACTGCAGATTCCTGATGTCCAGCATCACCCAGGTGACCCACACCAGCAGGGCGATCACGCCGGACACGGCGGCAAAGCGGGCGACGATGCGCCCCAGCATCTCCAGCGGACTGATCTCTTTCATGGGCCGGGCAGGGTGGTGCCACCATCCTGCTGTCCGGCAGGCACGGCCTGGCGTCGCTCAGAAGCGCAGCCAGCCCATCGCCAGCGCCCACTGCACGCCAGCGCTGCCCAGCAGTGCACCCAGCAGGCCGCCGGCGAAGGCCAGCCAGGCGATCGGCGCACCCATCGCCTGGCTCACAGGCGTTGGCTGCACCAGGCTCAGGCGCTCAGAGGCAGTGGACTGATGATCCTGCTGGCGACGGATGAGGGCTTCGAAATCAGGCATTCGATCTCCTGGGCAACGGTGCAGTAGGCGGACCAGCCGGCCATGCGGCGCGGATCGGCCCGGCCGCGGTCGTCGGTGGCGCGATCGACGGTGACGCCCTGGGCCTCGGCCTTGTCGAAGGCGGCCAGCAGTGGCACCTCAGCGCCGAGCACCGGCAGGCCGAAGGATTCCAGCGCCTGCCGCGCCTCCAGAGCTGCCCGCTGCTGGCGCAGATCCACCTTCACCAACAGGGCCGCATGGGCCACCCCCACGCGCCGCAGCAGAGCCGCGAGTTCCACGCTCAATTCCACCGCACGGGCCTTCGGGGCGGTGGGCAGCAGCACCAGATCCGAGCCGAGTGCCAGATGGCGCAGTTCCTCCTCGTCGCTGCTGGCCTGGCCGTCGGTGACCACAACATCAGCGCCACGCGTTGCCTTGGCGGCGGCCTCCACAGGCACAACCGCGAAAGAAAGTTCACCACGAACCGCATAGGCCAGGGCTGAGCGATTGCGATCAGCGTCAACAACGCAGACCGAACGGTTCCGCCCAGACCAGATGGCAGCCAGATGCAGGCTGGTGCAGGTTTTGGCCACTCCGCCCTTCTGGCCGGAGACGGTGATGAACACCGCAGCCCCCCGATGGAATCGATGCATCACTGTTGCCACTTCGGCCAGGGCTGACCACAATCAGACGCCGAGCTGTGAGCAAACCAACATCGCCAGGGCCATGGCGCTCACTGTCATCGAAGCGGAACGTTTATTTGGATTGATTTCCATTGCCGCCGCCGGGAACCGCTCCCAATCTGAAGCGTCAGCCCGTTCAACCGCAGTGAACCAGCACCCGGAAGCCCATCCGCAAGCCGGCCCGTTCTCTAGCTACGACGACTTCAAATCCCAGTACCTGTCCCTCGCGCCGGAGGTTGCCGACAGCCCGGCCCTGCTGGCGAGCCTGATCCAGCACCAGGCGTTCGACTGGCTCAATCAGCTTGTGGAGGAATCACTCGGCGAGGAGCCCCTGGACTCCGGGCTGCATGGTGCAACCGATCACCGCCACAGCTCGGCTCCAGAGGTGGAGGCCGCCTGAAACAGGGCGGCACTGGTGGCAGGCCGTCCATGTGGCGTCGCCTGCCTTCAGATGCCTTCAATCAGGCTGCGGCTGCGGCAATTCACTTCCTCGAGCACCACACCGTCCTGATCCACCAGGCGATAGCAGCGCCCTGTGAGCCGGGCCTTGGTCATCGCCGCGGTGTAGGCCTTGAAGTGGGTGCGTCGCCAGACTTCGTTGCGCCAGTCAGGCTCGCCCAGGCCTCGGCTCTGGATCACGATCGGCATGGCGGCAAGCACTCGGTCCAGTGCCTCCAGCCTCCACAGTGCGGACTGCTCCTGCCCGAAATCTGCCGGGCTTCTTCGGGATTGGCACCGCGGCGGCGCTGTTGCGCTGCAGCCGCTGAATCGGCGGTGCCTCGCGGCGAATTCGCACGCGGTACGTCACATGGGCCGGACCGAAGTGCTGGATCAGGGCTTCACGGGCCTCATGCTGCAGTTCCTCAAGGCTGGCGGCCTCGATCGTGATCGGTAGCGGCCCGGCACTGGCGCGGAGCTGAGCCGCCGCACCCGGCGGTCCGCCTGGCTGCAAGCGGAACTCGATCTCACGCATGGCGTATGGCCTCTCTCGCAATGCCATCCTGTGCGCCATCGCCATTCCTACGGCGTGCCGGCGAATACGGCTCCCCGCACCTGCCGGCACTCAGCCACCCGGCCGCAGGGGCACAGCAATGCGGTTGCCATTGGCCGTGTTGGTGAACACGGCATTCCCCTGGCCGAGCACCTCGCGCCGCCAGATCCCGCCGAGCGAATCGCGCAGGGTGGAGAAGGGAAAGCCCTCCTGGATGAGCCGGTAGGTCATCGTCTTGCCGTCCTTCCAGACGATTCGCACCGTGCCGTCGCTGCTGTGGCTGTCGCGGCAGGGAATCGTGCGGTCGTTGAAGCTGCAGGGCTTCCAGGGTTCAGCCCCGGCCGCCATGGCCGGCAGGCTGACCATGGCCACAAGGGCGGCGGTGCACAGACTCAAGCGGCCGCGACCGTTGCGAACAGGGGCCCGATCCATGGCGGCGATGGCACACACTCTGGCCGTAGTCTTCCGCCGATTGAAGGATTCGGCCGCGTTCAGCGGCCCTGGATCAGCGCAGGCTGCTCGGGATGGCGCCGGCCGAACTGACGATCCTCGGCCGCACGGCGGCAGGTGAGCAGAAACAGCGACATCTCGATCCCGAAGGCCTGCTCAAACTGACCCACCACATTGCGGCTGGCGCTGAGGCCACACGCCACAATCGCGCGACGCAGACCCTGGCGCGGCTGCGCGCTGAGCGCTGCGAACAATCGGTTGAGGCGATGCTCGAACAGCGCCTCGGCGGGTGTCATGCCGCGGATCTGTTCAAAGCTGAACTCCAACCAATCCTTAGGAATCCCCAGGGATGGGACCATCTCACCCAGGGCGCCAGGCTCGGCAAAATGCTGCGCGAAATAGCGAAGCCCAACCGCCACGATCTGAATCGGAGTGCCGCAGCCCTCCCCCAGCCGACCGAACGGATCCACACCAGCAGACCGTTCATCGGCTGAGCCACGGGCAGCCGAGCGTGGAACGGCTGAGCGGGACATGGCAGAGCCGGGAACAGCCCTGAAAGGCTCCGGCAGAAGACACAGCGCCACGGGGGAATCGTTTCACCTCCTTCTTCCTTCAGGCTGGGCGGGGCTGGGTGGCTTTGCAAGCAAGCCGGCGGAACTGGCACACAGCGCAAGACTTCAGCCTGCATGCGATGCCTGCAGGCGATGCAGGAGCGGTGGATTGATGAACAACGCAACTCGCAGTTCAGCGCTGGACGCTGCATCAACAAGCGTTATGGTGGCCGGAGATCACCATTTCATCCATGCTCACCGGTTCCGATCTTCTCGCCAAAGTCAAGGATCTCGGCGATGCCTCCAAGTCCGATCTCGTGCGTGCCTGCGGCTACGTGAGCACCAAGAAGGACGGCAGCGAACGCCTGAACTTCACCGCTTTCTACGAGGCTCTGCTGGAAGCCAAAGGCCTGAGCCTTGGCAGCGACGGCGCCGGCAAAGGCAAAGGCGGCCGCAAGCTCAGCTATGTGGCCACAGTGCAAGGCAACGGCAATCTGCTGGTGGGCAAGGCCTACACCGCCATGCTCGATCTCAAGCCCGGCGATGAGTTCGAGATCAAGATCGGTCGCAAGCAGATCAAGCTGATCCCCGCCGGCGGCGCCGAAGAGGAGTGATCGTCCGCAACCCACTCAGTCCAGTTCTGTCGCTGCGATGCTCCGCTTTCTGCTGAACCTGCTCTGGTTCGTGTTGGGCGGCGTTGTGATGGGCCTGGGCTGGTGGCTGGCCGGCATCATCTGTGCGATCACGATCGTGGGCCTGCCGTGGGCGCGGTCCTGTTTCGTGATCGGCAATTTCTCCTTCTGGCCCTTCGGTCAGGAAGCCGTGAGCAGGCGCGAGCTCCATGGCCGTGGCGACCTCGGCACCGGCCCGCTCGGTCTGCTCGGCAATGTGTTGTGGTTTCTGGTGGCGGGCTGGTGGCTGGCGATCGGCCACCTCAGCTCAGCGCTGGCTTGTTTCATCACGATCGTCGGCATTCCCTTTGGGATGCAGCACATCAAGCTGGCCCTGATCGCCCTGGCACCGGTGGGGATGCAGGTGGTGCCGCGGCGCAACTGAGCCCAGGGCTTGCGCTGCACACTGCAGCACTAATGTGTCAGATCCCCTCGCCATGGTCCGCAGCAGCCGTTTGGAGCTAGCAGTAGGAGGTTGTGCCATCAGCCCGCCGTGATCCCGGAGACCGCAGCCAGCCCGCTCAGGATCTTGGTGGCCGACGATGAGGCCAGCATCCGCCGCATCCTGGAAACCCGTCTGCGCATGCAGGGGCACGAGGTGATGGCCGCCGAGAACGGTGAGCGTGCCCTGGAGCTGTTCCGTGGCTTCGCGCCGGATCTTGTGGTGCTCGACGTGATGATGCCCGAGCTGGACGGCTTCGCCGTGATCGAGCGGATCCGGGCTCAATCGGAGGTGCCGATCATCCTGCTCACCGCCCTCAGTGAGGTGTCGGACCGGATCACCGGCCTGCAGCTGGGTGCTGACGACTACATGGTCAAACCCTTCAGCCCCAAGGAGCTGGAGGCCCGCATCCGTTGCATGATGCGCCGCACCCGCCTCGGCCAGGCGAGCGCGGCAGCGGGCGGCAGCCGCGGCGCCGCCCAGCTGGTGCTCGGTGATCTGCGCGTGGATGTGAACAAGCGCCAGGCCTACCGCAACGATGAGCGCATCCGGCTCACGGGCATGGAGTTCAACCTGCTGGAGCTGCTGATCAGCCGTTCGGGAGAACCGATCAGCCGCCTCGACATCCTTGAGCACGTGTGGGGGTACAAGCCCGAGCGCTCCTCCGACAGCCGCGTGGTGGACGTGCACATCTCACGGCTGCGCGCCAAGCTCGAGCAGGACCCTGAACAACCCGAGCTGATCCTCACCGCCCGGGGCATGGGCTACATGTTCCAGCGGATTCCCCAAGCGGTGGCGGCGACTCCGTCGACCTGAGGGGGCATTCATCCCGAGGCAGAACGCTCACTCCTCGGGCCCGATGCCCTGGGCAGTCCGGTCGTGCTCCAATAGCCGCTCCACCAGCAGCTTGAGCAGCAACGACACGATTGCCACGCCGCCCAGAATGGTGGCGGCACCAAAGGCAAGCTCGGTGTTGTACTGCTTGTAGGCGTCCTCCACGAACAGCGGCAGGGTCTGGGTTTCGCCGCGGATGTTGCCGCTCACCACCGACACAGCCCCGAATTCACCGAGAGCCCTGGCGGTGGTGAGGATCAGGCCCGTGCCTTTGGGGCCAGGTGTACGGCAATGTTGAGAGCCTGCCGCGTGATGCACGCGAGGCTTCGGATGTGTTCCTCAAGCGCGGCCAGGGGGATGTGCTGATGAACTACGAGAACGAGGCGATCCAGGCGCGCAAGAGCGGCGAGCTGACGCAATCCTTCCTGGTGCCGGAGCAGAACATCCGCATCGATGCCCCGATCGCCGTGGTGGACAGGAATGTGGACAAGCACGGCACCCGCAAGGCCGCTGAAGCGCTGGCGACGTTCCTGCAGAGTGAGAAGGCTCAGACCATCTTCGCGGAGGAGGGATTCCGGCCGGTGAACGAGACCGTGTGGACCAAGGTCAAGGATCGCTTCGCCCCGGTGCCGCGGCTGTTCAGCGTGGCCGATTTCGGTGGCTGGGAGAAGGTCAACGCCACCTTCTTCGGCGACGGCGGCCTCTGGGATCAACTGTTCCGCCAGCGCCGGGGCTGATGTGTGAACTGCTGGCCCTCAGCGCCAATACCCCCACAGACATGCGCTTCTCCTTCCGCGGCCTGGCGCGGCGCGGCGGCGCGACGGGGGACCATGGCGACGGCTGGGGGCTGGCCAGCTTCGACCCCCAGGGGGGTGGGCTGAACATCTATCGCGAGCAGACACCCGCCGCCTTCTCACCGGTGGCGGCCCATCTCTCCGAACTGGACCTGAAATCACTCGTGTCGCTGGCGCACATCCGCAAGGCCACCCAGGGCGTGGTGACCCTGGAGAACTGCCATCCCTTCCATCGCCAGTGGCTGGGTCAGGACTGGGTGTTCGCCCACAACGGCGACATCCGCACCGACATTCCCGGGGGCGATCACTACCGCCCGATCGGCGACACCGACAGCGAAGCCGCCTTCTGCTGGATGCTCAACCAGCTCAGCGAGCGATTCAGTGCGCCGCCAGCAGCTCCGCCCGATGGACATGCCCTGTTCCCGCTGCTGAACACCTACTCAGCGCACCTCGCCGGCCATGGCATCTTCAACTGCCTGATCAGCAACGGTGAGTGGCTCTACGCCTATTGCGGCACCAAGCTGCACACGATCACCCGCCGGGCGCCATTCACCTCGGCCACCCTGGCGGATGACGATGTAACGGTGGACTTCTCGACGCTGACCACGATTCGTGACGTGGTGACGATCGTGAGCACCGAGCCGCTCACCAGCAATGAAGCCTGGCGCCCGCTCGAAATGGGTGAGGCCCTGCTGCTCCAGCGCGGTGAGGTGGTGGAACGGCGCCTGGCCCCTCAGAACGGGCACTGACCCTGGAGACCGGCCAGACCACCCCGCAGGACGTACACATCGCGATGGCCGAGCCTCAAAGCGAGAGCTCAGGGCTCAAGAGGTGGCGTCTGCTGACTGATCATCCAGTTTGTGGCCGCCTGCTGGGCGTACCAGGCCTGGAGCAACTGCTTGGCCAGGCTGCGCAGGGCATCAGCGTCGGCAGTGGCCTCGATGGCCCGGTTGAAGCGCTCGATTTCGAAGTGCTGGCTGAGGCTCAGTTCCATGTCCGCTTGCATCCGAATGCTCCCTTGACTGGCGGGAATGTATCGGGATGGCACTTTGTTGGCGTAGCGATCAGCACCAACCCACAGCCCTGTTCCTGTTTCGGGTTATGACAACGGCCACGCCCATCAGCGCTGCAAATCAGAATAATCAGTGATCTGGAGTGGTTGCATGCGCCTGAGCTGGCCCCAGCACCTGCTGACCGCCCGGACCCTCGAGCTGAGCGGCCCTGAGGAGCGCGGCATGGCCCTGGCCCTGATGGGCATGGCTCTGCTGCTGCTCTCTCAGGACCTGCTCGACCTGGAAGCCGGTCATCCCAGCGCCGAGGAGCACTGAGCCTCAGGCCTCCACCTGCACGCTGACCGTGGTGGCGGTGTTGGCTTTGGGAGCCGTCACCGTGAGCAGCCCATCGCGATAGCGAGCCTGCAGCTGATCACGATCAATCGGAGCCGGGAAGCGGAAGCTGCGGCTCCAGGTGCCGTAGCGGAACTCGCTCACCAGGGGGCGAGCCGCAACGTCGCTGCCGTCGGCCGCGGCCTCTTCAGGCTGGCTGCGCTGGTTGCGGCGCTCGGCGCTGATCACCAGGGTGCGGTCGGTGGCCTTGACGTCGATGGCGCCCTTGTCGACGCCGGGGAGCTCCAGCACCACCGCGTAGGCCTCGGCGGTTTCATGCACTTCAGCGGCGGGCACCCGCTCGGCGGTCTGCAGCTGCTGGCTCAGTTGCTGCTCGATGCGATCGAACAGTTCAAACGGAGAGGAGGTGCGCAGGGTCAACATGGTTTGCATGGCGAAGGATGGATGTCGGGGTCGTCGTTCGCCCCCGCTGCAGCCATGCTCAGCCGGTTATCCCAGGGCGGGGATCGTGGCAGCCGTACCGATCGTTTCGGCCCTCACCACCGCGGTACGGCAGACCGATCCAAAGGGTGAGGGCAGCCGAATCAACCCAGTAGCCACACCGCTGAACCGTGGCCAGGGTGAGGGCCACCCCCACACCCGCCTCCGCGGCCACCGCCCGTGATTCCTCCCCAGAAGCAGATGACCGGCATGCTCGGGCACCCCGTGGCCGAGAACCCGATCGATCGCATGTTCGATGCGGTGTATGCCCACTACGGCCTCAACTGGCAGTTCTGGAAGAACGACATCGCCAACGAGGCCGACCTGGCCAAGGCGGTGGCGGCCCTGATCCCGCTCGGTTACAGCGGTGCCTGCATCACCGTGCCCTACAAGGTGGCCGTGATCCCGCTGCTGGATGCCGTCGACGACGACGTGCGCGCCATCGGTGCCGCCAACTACATGACGATCGAGAACGGTCGGCTGATCGGCCACAACAACGATGGCAAGGGTGTGGTGAAGGCGATCGAGAAGCTGGTGCCCCTGAAAGGGCAGCACGTGGTGATGCTCGGCGCCGGCGGCGCCGGCCGGGCCATGGCCGTGGAGATCGCCTGGGCCGGTGCCGCCGCCATGACGCTGGTGACCCGCCGCGAAGCCCAGGGCCGCGAGGTGGCGGAGCTGGTGCAACGCGCCAGCGGCGTGCCCTGCCACTGGCAGGCGTGGGACGGCGAGGTGAGCGTGCCGGCCGGCACCACGCTGCTGATGAACGCCACCCACCTGGGCTGCGCGCCGGAGCTGGAGCCGGTGCCGATCCGCTGGGACACGGTGGATCCCGGCTGCACCACCGTGGACGTGATCACCAACCCACGCCTCACACCCTTCCTGCTCACCGCCCGCGAGCGCGGCTGTGGCATCGTCGACGGCGTGGAGATGCTGGTGCAGCTGGCGATGCAGATCTTCCAGTGCTGGACAGGCATCGAGCCCGATGAGGCCGTATTCCAGACGGCCGTGGCCAACGCGCTCGGGGAGGGCTGATGGTCGCCGGCCTCAGCGACGCCGACCTGGCCCATCTCGCCCGCTGCGCCTGGCAGCGCCAGCAGGGTGCCCTCGATCGCGATCGGGCCCAGCGCGAATTCACCACCGTGGCGCTCTGGAACGCCGCCGGCTGCCGGCGCGCAAGCGGTAGCGGTCCGAGCCAGACCTGTGGCCTGGCCTGAGAGCCGAAACCGGAGCCCTCAGCTCTGAGTCCTCAGCTCTGAGCCCTCACTCCTCAGGCTTGAGGAAGCGGCCCGCCAGACGCACGGCCAGCACCACGGCCGCCGCGCCGTAGGAGGCGAAGGTGATCGCCTGGCCGGCGGTGCCGCTGGCATAGGCGCCGCGCTCCAGCAGCACCGCATCGGCGATCGAGGCCGCCGTGCCCCAGAGCAGCACCCAGACGCTCACGTAGGCGACACCCTTCAACGTGCGATCCATGGGCGGGGGCTGAAGCGGCCGCAACCCTAGGCCGCGTCAGCCGCACGGAGCGCCGCGCCAGACTCACGGCCCTGCAACGGCCTCTGCCCTCCCCTGATGACCCGCACCATCGCCATCAGCGGCGCCTCCGGCAAGACCGGCTACCGCATCGCCGAGGAGGTGCTGGCCGCCGGCGACCGGCCGCGGCTGCTGCTGCGGCCCAACTCCGTGGTGCCCGCCAGCCTGGCGGGCTGCGAGCAGCGCCGCCTCGATCTGGCCGATGCCGCGGCCCTCGATGCCGCCCTGCAAGGCGCCGATGCCCTGGTGATCGCCACCGGCGCCCGCCCCTCGGTCGACCTCACCGGTCCGATGCGCGTCGATGCCTGGGGAGTGCAGCGCCAGGTGGCGAGCTGCCAGCGGCTGGGGCTGCGGCGCGTGCTGCTGGTGAGCTCCCTCTGCGCCGGCCGCTGGCAGCACCCGCTCAACCTGTTCGGCCTGATCCTGGTGTGGAAACGCGTCGGTGAGCGGGCCCTGGAAACCAGCGGACTCGACTGGACCGTGA
>Ga0208721_1000115_pt1 | contig 18606 bp, 14 predicted proteins | sample LakMenEpi17Aug10_FD_150705 | JGI IMG/M metagenome (GOLD analysis project Ga0208721, IMG submission 150705) | Freshwater microbial communities from Lake Mendota, WI - 17AUG2010 deep hole epilimnion (SPAdes) | ecosystem: Environmental > Aquatic > Freshwater > Lentic | place: Lake Mendota, Madison... | reverse complement strand
AGCCGCTCGTAGGTGTGGGCGCCGAAGCAGTCGCGCATGGCTTGCACCAGATTCTGGGGCAGGCGCGAGCTGCGGTAGCTGTCGATGTAGTCGAGCGAGCTGCTCAGGCAGGGCACAGGGATTCCGGCAAGGGCGGCACCGGCCACCACCTCGCGCAGGCCGCTCAGGCGACGGTTCACCTGCTCGGCGAACCAGGGATCCACCAGCAGATTCGCCAGCTCGGCATTGGCGGTGTAAGCGTTCTGAATGCGCTGCAGCAGGCGAGCACGGATGATGCAGCCCCCCTTCCAGATCTGGCCGATGGCCGACATATCAAGGTTGTAGCTGTGCAGCTTGGAGGCTTCCTGCATCAGCGCCATGCCCTGGGCATAGCTGGCAATGCAGGCGAGCACGCAGGCATCCATCAGCGGGGCCATGGCATCGGCCGGCGTGCCCAGCTCAAGCGTTGAACCTGAGGCGGGGCCGTGCAACACGGGCTCGGCTGCGATGCGTTCCTTGCGCATCGAACTGAGCACCCGGGCGTTGAGGGCCGCGTAGATCGTCGGAACGGAGATGCCCATCTCCAGGGCGCTTTGCACCGTCCAGAGGCCGGTGCCCTTCTGGCCGGCGGCATCAACGATCAGCTCCACCAGATCACCGCCGCTGGCGGGATCCTTGGTGCGCAGGCAGATCTCGGTGATCTCCACCAGGAAGGAGGAGAGTTCTTCAGTGGCGTTCCACTGGCCCAACACGTCGGCCATGGCGTCGCCATTGAGGCCGGCGCCGCGCTTCATCAGGTCGTAGGCCTCGGCCAGGATCTGCTCGATGCCGTACTCGATGCCGTTGTGCACGGTCTTGACGAAGTGGCCGGCACCGCCGGGACCGATGTAGGTGACGCAAGGCCCATCGTCGACCTGAGCGGCCATCTTGCGCACCAGCCCCTCGATCGCGTCGTACGCGGCGCGGGTGCCGCCGGGCATCATGCTCGGGCCTTCAAGGGCTCCCTTCGCTCCGCCGGACACCCCCATGCCGATGTATCCGAAGCTCTGGCTCTCGAGCTCGGCGACGCGGCGTTCGGTGTCGGTGTAGAGCGAGTTACCACCGTCGATCAGCAGATCGCCCTCTTCGAGCATGGGCGCCAGTTGCTGAATCATGGCGTCGATCGGATCGCCCGCCTTGATCATCATCAGGATGCGACGCGGGCGCTCAAGCTTCGCCACGAAATCCTCGAGGGACGTGGCGCCGATGATGCGCTTGCCGGCGCCGCGACCCGCCAGAAACTCCTCGGTCTTGGCGTAGGTGCGGTTGTAGACGACGCTTGAGAAGCCATTGCGCTCAGCATTGAGCACGAGGTTCTCGCCCATCACGCCGAGACCGATCAGGCCGAAGTGGGCCTTGTCCATGGCAGCGGTGCCGCGATCAGCGGCTGCAGTGTGTCGGGCTCAGTGTGACGAGCGTCAACCGGGTCCGCATGGCGACGTCGTGATCTGTGAACCGTCGCACCGCAGCGGACCGATGCGCTGGGAAGGGTCGGCTCAGATCACGGTGCCGTCGGCGATGGTGGCGTTCTTGACGATCACCACAATGCCGTTGCGGATGTAGAAGCCAAGCTCGGGCCTGTCCGCCTCCTCAACACGGTCCTTGTTGACGATCGACACGTCCTGACCGATGCGCACGTTCTTGTCGAGGATGGCCCGCTTCACCGTGGTGCCGCGTCCCACTCCCACCGGTGTGCCGCCGCGCTCACGCAGCACCGCCCGCTCTTCGCTGGATTCAAAGAAGTCGTTACCCATCACAAGGGTGTCCTGCAGCACAACTTCGTCTTCGACGCGAGTCCGAACACCCAACACGCAGTGGTGAATGCTGCAGGCCTTGAGCATGGACCCCTCGCCGACGATCGACTGGGTGACCTGTGCATCAAGGAGTTTGCTGGGGGGCAAATAGCGCGGACGCGTGTAGATGGGGAACTTCTCGTCGTAGAAGGAGAAGGCGGGATTGGGCTGGTCGGTGAGCGCCATGTTGGCCTCATAGAACGCGCCGATCGTGCCGATGTCCTCCCAGTAGTCGTCGAACAGATAGCTCTGCAGGTTGTCACCGCGCCTGAGTGCTTCGGGAATGATCTCCTTGCCGAAGTCTGTGGCGCCTGGGTGCTTGGCGAGCAGATCAAACAACGTGTCGCGGCTGAACACGTAGATGCCCATCGAAGCCAGATAGGGGCGCTTGAGCGCCTCATCGGCCGAGAGGCCCATGCGGGAGGTGTCCACCCACATCGCCTTGAGCTCGTCGCCCTTGGGCTTTTCGCGGAACTCCTGGATGCGACCGTGCTCGTTGGTGTGCATCAGGCCAAAACCCTCGGCCTGAGCAGCATCAACGGGCAGAGCGCCGATGCTGACGTCGGCGCCGGTCTGAATATGGTGATCAACGAACAGGCTGTAATCCATCCGGTAAAGCTGATCACCGGAGAGGATCAGGTAGTGGTCGACGTCCCACTCCTGGAAGAGCCACTGGTACTTGCGCACCGCATCAGCGGTGCCTTCAAACCAACTGGGGCTTTCGGGGGTCTGCTGCGCGGCAAGCACCTCAACAAAGCCTTGGCCAAAGCCAGCCGAAAGGTTGTAGCTCTGTGTGAGGTGACGGTTCAGAGACGCGCTGTTGAACTGCGTCAACACGTACATCTTGTTGATGCCCGAGTTGATGCAGTTGCTGATGGGAATATCGATCAGGCGGTACTTGCCAGCCAGGGGCACGGCAGGCTTTGCCCTGGTCTTGGTGAGTGGATAGAGGCGGGTGCCGGCACCTCCGCCGAGAATGATGGCTAGAACGCGCTTCATGCCTCTGCTTCCGTTGCCCTGAGCGCTGAAACGCTAAGCGATGGTGTGCCGCCCAAGGGCCAAACTGACGTGGAACGGAGCAAACCCGCTGGGTCCCGTGGGATCAGCCCTGGGGTTCGTGAAGCTCGAAGAGATCCTCGACCACCTTCATGGCGATGTGGCGCTGCTGTCGGGGCTGGGGCGCGCGGAGGTTGGTCACCGGCGTGTGCAGGATCTTGTTGATGATGCCTTTGCTCAGAGCCTCCACCACCTTGCGCTCCCGGGCTGAGAGATCGGGCCCCATGCGGCTCAGGGCCTTCTGCAACTCCTGCTCCCGGATCTCCTCCAGCTGGACACGCAGACGGTTCACCACAGGCACGGCCTCCAGTCCGTCCCACCACTCCAGGAACTGGCGCCCCTCCTCCTGGAGCAGCCCCTCGGCTTCCGCTGCGATCTCACGGCGTGCCTCCTGATTGCGGGCCACCACCTCCTGCAGGTCATCCACGTCGTAGGAGCCCACGCCGGCCACCCCGGCCACATCGGAGGCGATGTTGCGGGGCACGCCGATATCGACCAGCAGAAGCGAGGAGCGGCGGTTGAGGCGGTCCAGCCGGCCTGCCGTGATGATCGGATCCTCAGCGGCGGTGCTGGTGAACACCAGCGAACAGGTGCTCAGGCAGTGGTCAAGGTCGCTCAGCGGGCGGCACTGCACCGGCAGCCCAGGGAAATCCGCCGCCATCAGTTCAGCGCGCTCCACCGTGCGGTTGAGCAGCACCACACCACGCGCGCCCTTGGCCTGCAGGTGCTGCAGCAGCAGCCGCGACATGCGGCCGGCACCCACCACGGCGATCTGCTCGCCATCCAGAGGCACAAGGTCGTCGACGCCGCGGGCCTGGCCCACTTTCAGCTGGGCCAGTTCGACGGCCGCGGAACTGATCGAAACGGCGCCGGTACCGAGATTGGTTTCGGTGCGCACCCGCTTGCCGGTGCTCACCGCCTGGTTCAGCAGGCGATTGAGGATCGGCCCGATCGAGCGATGCTCCTGACCGAGCCGGAACATTTTCTTGACCTGGGAGAGGATCTGGCCCTCGCCCAGCACCAGCGAATCGAGGCCGGCGGCCACCCGCATCAGGTGGGCCACCGCCTCCTCGTGGTGGTAAGTGAACAGGTGTGGGGTGAGATCACCCAAGGCCAGGCCCGAGTGCTCACTGAGAAAACTGCCCACCGCGGTGACACCCTGCTCGGGGTGTCGCAGCAGCGTGTAGATCTCCAGGCGATTGCAGGTGCTGAGGATTGAGGCCTCAAGCACCTGCTCATCGGCGCGCAGACGCTGGAGTGATTCCTCCATGCTCTGCTCGGCGATGCTGAGCCGCTCCCGGATTTCCACCGGAGCCGTGCGGTGACTCAGGCCGACGACGGCGATGTGCATGGAGGCGGATCCTGACGTGCGCTGGAAACGGAGGGAGGGAGAAAAGGCAGCCGGAAACCCCCTAGGGGATCCGGCCGCCGATGACGCCCCGGATCAGCGCAGAGCGATGCTCTGAGCGCCGTCCTTGATGTGCACGGTGGTGGTGAAGCGAGCGGTGTTGTCGAGGGTGCTGATCACCAGCGAGCTGGTGCGGGTGCAGTCCTTTTCGAACTTGACGCCGTCGAACAGCAGACCATCGGTGATGCCGCTGCCGGCGAACATCACGTTCTCACCGCTGGCCAGCTCCTCGGCCTCGTAGACCTTGTCGGGATCGGAGATGCCCATCTCGGCCAGGCGTGCCAGGTTGCCTTCCTTGGTGAGGCCCTCCCATTCGGAGGTCTGAGCCACGGCCGGGTCATACACCAGCTGACCCTGGAAGTGGGCGCCGAGGGCGCGCAGGGCGGCCGCGGAGATCACACCTTCAGGAGCCGCACCGATGCCCATCAGGCAGTGGGTGCCGGTGCCGGCGAAGCCGCAGGCGATGGCGGCCTGCACGTCACCGTCGGAGATGGGCTGCACGCGTGCGCCCGTGGCGCGAATCTCCTTGATCAGGTCCTTGTGGCGGGCGCGGTCCATCACCACAATCACCAGCTCATCGGCGGGCACACCGAGGGTCTCGCTGAGGATGGCGATGTTCTCGGTGGCGGACTTGCGGATGTCCACCTTGCCCTTGGCGGCCGGGGGCGCAGCCAGCTTCTTCATGTAGAAGTCGGGCGCATTGAACAGACCGCCGCGATCGGAGGCGGCGAGCACGGCCATCGAGCCGCGCTGGCTGTTGGCGCAGAGGTTGGTGCCCTCGCAGGGATCCACGGCGAAATCCACGCCGGGACCGGTGCCACTGCCCACTTCCTCGCCGATGTAGAGCATCGGTGCTTCATCACGCTCGCCTTCGCCGATCACGATGCGGCCCTGCATCTCGATCTTGCCCATGCGTTCGCGCATGGCTTCCACGGCAGCAGCATCAGCCTCGTTCTTGAGGCCCATGCCCGTGAGCTTGGCGGACGCGATGGCGGCCTGTTCAACGACCTCAAGAATTTCCTGAATCAGGGTGCGATCCACGGCAGTCCGGCGAAGGGAAGGGTTGGGGGCGGGTGGAGCGGCGCCGGCGCTGCTGAAAATTCCAGCGGCTGCAGGGCCTCTCGGGCATTAAGCGCCGCTCACTGTATCAGCGCTCCCCAGCAGACCCTTGCAGGTGGCCTGCGGGCCGCTACCTACAATCCCTCCCACTTCCGCCCCGGTGGCACCTCATGAGCACCAAGCCCCTGGTGATCTCCCCTTCCATCCTCTCGGCCGACTTCTCTCGCCTGGGCGAGGACGTCCGCGCGGTCGATCAGGCCGGTGCCGACTGGATCCACGTGGACGTGATGGACGGCCGTTTCGTTCCGAACATCACGATTGGCCCCCTGATCGTCGAGGCCCTGCGTCCGGTGACGGCCAAGCCGCTGGACGTGCACCTGATGATCGTGGAGCCGGAAAAGTACGTGCCCGACTTCGCCAAGGCCGGTGCGGACATCATTTCGGTTCAGGTTGAGGCCTGCCCGCACCTGCACCGCAACCTGGCGCAGATCAAGGACCTGGGCAAAAAAGCCGGTGCCGTTCTGAACCCCAGCACGCCGATCGACACCCTGGAGTACTGCCTCGAGCTGTGCGACCTGGTGCTGATCATGAGCGTGAACCCTGGCTTCGGCGGCCAGAGCTTCATCGACAACCAGGTTCAGAAGATCCGCGATCTGCGGCGCCTGTGCGATGAGAAGGGCCTTGACCCCTGGATCGAGGTGGATGGTGGCATCAAGGCCGAGAACGCCTGGAAGGTGATCGAGGCTGGCGCCAACGCGATCGTGAGCGGCTCGGGCGTGTTCAACCAACCCAGCTACGCCGACGCCATCACCGGCATCCGCAACAGCAAGCGCCCGGTGGCCGTGGCCGCCTGACGGCCCAGGGCTGAGTGACCGCTTCAAGCAACCAGCCCCTGAAAAAGCCCCCGCTCACGCGGGGGCTTTTTTGTTACCAGTGCTGTGCCCAAGGGTCAGCTCAGGCGTCGAAGAACCAGCCGTAGCTGTGCAAGCCGATGCCCAGCAGGTTGACGCCGATGTAGCAGACGCAGATCACAACGAAGCCGGCCACGGCGACAAGGGCGGGGCGGCGACCCTGCCAGCCACGGCTGAGGCGAGTGTGCAGATACGCGGCGTAGACGAGCCAGCAGATGAGAGCCCAGGTTTCCTTCGGATCCCAGCTCCACCAGCTTCCCCAGGCCTCGTTGGCCCAGACCGCGCCACTGACGATCCCGATCGAGAGCAGAAGGAAGCCGACGGTGATCGTGCGATAGCTGAGGCTGTCGAGTTGCTCGCTGAGGGAGAGGCTGGCGCTGGAGAGCTGCACGCCTGCAGGACCGCTTTCGATGGCCAGCTGGGCCTGCCGATAACCACCACTGCCGATCGAGCTGCTGCGCAGCTCCAATGTCTGGCCACGGTCTGTGAGCAAGACCGCCACCGACAGGAGCGAGCCCACCAGCAGGGCGGCGTAGCTCACCATGATCACGCTCACGTGCATCACCAGCCAGCTGGAGCGGAGTGCCGGCACCAGCGGCGCAGCCTGCTGGAGCTGCCCAGGCAGGGCGAAGCTGGCGAAGGCCACACACCCGAGCCCCATGGGCGTGGCGGCGGCGGGCACCAGCGGTGAGGGGTAGCTGCGCTCCACCAGCAGCTGGGTGAGCGTGCAGGCCCAGGCCAGGAAGCAGAGCGATTCGTAGAGGTTGCTGATCGGAAAGTGGCCGGACTGCCACCAGCGCAGCACCAGCTGCGCCGTCAGGCTGAGGTTGGCCGCCGCCACCAGCAGGCGCACGACCCTGCTGCCCTGGGTGCCACCGCTGACGCTCCAGAAGGCCAGAGGCAGGGCCAGCAGCAGCAGAGCGAAGGCCGCCAGGCCGAGAGCAAGCACGGGATCGCTCACTGGGTCGGTGTTGAGGAAGATGTCGCCACAGTCTGCCGCGCGAGTCGGAAGCTCAGCGACTGGCCTGGCGCAACAGAAACAAGCCGGCAGCAAGACCGATGGTGACCGGCAGCCAGGCCGCGAAGACCGGCAACAGGGTGCCCTTCACCCCCAGGGAGCTGAAGATGAACGACATCAGGTAGTAGCCGAAGATCAGCAACACACTGATGCCGAAGCCCTGGCTGCGGCTGGTGCGGGCATTCGGACGCACACCGAGACTGCTACCGATCAGACCGAAGACCAGGCAGATGGCCGGGAAGGCGAACTTCTCCTGGATTCGCACCCGCAGGCGGCGGGCTTCCTTGACATCACCGGCCTCAGCCAGCAGACGCTCAGCACGGATCGCCTGGCCGACCGTCATCTCCTCGGCGTTGCTGGGAAGCTTTGCCACATCACGGGGGGCAGAGGTGAAAGGATAGAAGTAGCGATCGAATTCAGCTGATGTTGTGCGGCTGCCAGCCGCCTCGATATTGATCAGTCGCCCGTTACGGAACTCCCACACACTGCGCCGATCATTCCAGACCGCTGATTTAGCAATCAGCATCTGCTGCTGGCCGGAACGGGAGAAATCGAGCAGGGTCACATCCTGCATGCCATCACGGGTCGACTCCCTGGCATAAAACAACTGTGCCAGGCCAGTTTCTGTTCGCAGCTGATCGCCATCCTGAACAGACACCGGCCCAAAACGTGAATACACGACGTTCGATCCGTGTTCGGACGACAGGGCTCGCCCCAATGCTGTATCGAGAGTGTTGGACGCAACACGATTCGAGCTGGGCACGATCACATCATTGAAAAAGAAGGTGAGCGCCGTCATCACAATGGCAACCATCAGAGCCGGCATCACCATGCGGCGTGTGCTGACGCCGATGCTGCGCAGTGCCGTCAGCTCGCTGGAGCCCGAGAGGCGGCTGTAGCCCAGCAGGGTGGCCATCAGCGTGGCCATCGGGAAGCTCAGCACCAGGAAGCTCGGCAACCGCAGGCCCAGCACCTGCATGGCCACCAGAGGGGGCAGACCTGCCTCGGCAACCTTGCGCACCAGTTCAAACACGACCCCCACAGACAGCGACACGACGGTGAAGGCGGCGATGCCGAACAGAAGCGGGCCGATCAACTCGGATGTGAGCCATCGGTCCATCAGCGGCAGGCGTTGCCAGAGCCGCTGAGGCAGCAGCAGCAGTCGGCGCAGCTGCAGGGGGATCGGGATGGCCGGGCTGGAGGGAGACGTCACAGGCGGAAATCCTCTCCGAGGTAGTGGCGACGCACCAGCGGATCCTGAGCCATCTCCCGGGATGGTCCACTGGCCAGGATGCTGCCCTCCGTGAGGATGTAAGCCCGGTCTGTGATGGAAAGGGTTTCGCGCACGTTGTGATCGGTGATGAGCACACCCATGCCCCGCTCACGCAGGCCCAGGATCAGCTCGCGCAGATCAGCCACAGCCAGAGGATCGACACCGGCAAAAGGTTCGTCCAGCAACAGATAACGCGGGCCAGACTCCCCCACCGCCAGGGCGCGGGCCACCTCACAGCGGCGACGTTCACCGCCGGAGAGCTGATAGCCAAGCCGATGGGCGAAGCCGCTGAGGTGAAACTCCTGGATCAGCAGGTCTGCCCGCTGCCGGCGCGACCCAGCCGGCATCCCGCTCTCCTGGAGGGCAAGCAGAAGGTTGTCGCGCACGCTCAGTGTGCGGAACACGCTGGCCTCCTGGGGCAGGTAGCCGATGCCCAGTCGTGCCCGCTTCGGCATCGGCAGATCCGCCACCGCCTCGCCATCGAGGAGCACTGCACCCTGATCCGGCCTCAGCAACCCGGTAACAAGGTTGAACGTGGTGGTCTTGCCAGCACCGTTGGGGCCGAGCAGCCCAACCACCTCACCGGGATTGAGGTTGAGGCTCACCTCCTTCACCAGCGGGCGGCCGCCGATGGTGAGGGCGACCCGGTCGAGAACCAGACTCATGGCTGTGCTGGCTGTGCTGGCGGTGCGGCGGGAGCAGCCGACTCCATGCGCATCTGACTGAACACCTGCTGTCCCTGGGGGGGGATGGCGATCAGACGCTCACTCTCCACCAGGTAGATGACCCGTTCCGCCCGCAGCAGGTTGCCACCTGTCTGAACGATGTCCACGTCGCCACTGAGAACGACGCGCCCCTCCTTGCTGAAGTACTGGGCCTGACGTGCCGTGGCCACAACGCGCTGATCGGGATAGACGATGCGCACATTGCCGGTGGCGGTGACCACACCGGTGGCCTGATCGGCCCGCTGCTGGTCCGACTCGATCGTCACCAGTCCGGTGTTGAGCCGGGCAGGAGTTGGCGGTGAGGCCGTGGCGGCTGGAGTCGTGGCTGCAGGGTTCGCGCCCTCCGCGGGGGTCACGACGGTCAGCGGAAGGGCCTGGTTGGGCAAGGCCTGTGGCACGCGGGTCTGCGCAGGTACTGGCACTGGCTGTGGCACTGGCGCCGGTTGCGCGCTGACTGCGGCGGCATGGAGCATGAGCAGCAGGCTCAGAGCCTTGCTACTGGAAGCAGGCAGCTTGAACCCAAGCTGACGGGAAGCGGTGCTGCGCTGTTCGGTGCTGCGCTGTGTCGTGCTGCGCTGTGCGGCCAAACCCGCTCCGTGATCCTGGCTGGCGCTCATCGTATCGGTGCGGATCGGTAGAGCCCCAGCAGCCCGACGCCAAAGCCGCAGGACCAACGACTGGGGAGGGCAGAGAAAGGCTTCAGCCGGCGCTCGCCGGGTTCAGAAGAGGCTGGGGCAGTTCCTCGAGCGACTGGTTCTGCTGGAGAGCCTGAAGTCGGCAGGCCGCACAGTGACGCAGAGCATCCAGATCGAGACCTAGATGGCTGGGCCCGTAGCTGCGCAGGCGTCCGAGGCCCTCTCCGAGCAAGACCGTGGCGCCGCGATAGTTGCCGCGCTCCAGGTGCAGATGGGCAACCGCGATCTGGAGGATGCCCTGCAGAGCCCGGCGGCTGTAGCCCTGGGTTTCATGCCACAACTCCTCAAAGCCGTCGTGACAGGCGTACCAGTCGCCTCGGTTGAACAGGGCCACCGAGGCGCTGAAGCGGGGATCCGCCATCAACGCCAACTCTTCAGGGTCAGCAGCCGCCACGTGAGCGTGCCGGAGAATCAGCGACGGGCAGGCTTCTTGGCAGGAAGCTTGCGCAGGCGGATCGAATCGGGAGTGACCTCAAGCATCTCATCGGGACCGATGTACTCAAGCGCGCGCTCCAGCGTCATCTGGATCGGAGCCTGCAGGGTGTCGAGCACTTCAGCGCCAGCCGAGCGGATGTTGGTCACCTGCTTGGCTTTGCAGACGTTGAGTTCAAGATCGGGCGGACGGTTGTGTTCGCCGACGATCATCCCCTTGTACACCTTGGTACCAGGCGTGATGAAGAACTGGCCACGGTCTTCCGCACCCTTGAGCGCATAGAAGGTGGCCGTGCCTTCCTCAAAGGCGATCAACACACCATTGCGACGGTTGTCCATGTCGCCCTGCATCGGGCGGTAATCGAGGAAGGAGTGGCTCATGATCCCCTCGCCGCGGGTGGCGCGGATGAACTCGCCGCGGAAGCCGATCAGACCGCGCGACGGCACCACGAACTCCAGCTGAGTACGGCCGTCGTTGGTGTTCTCCATGTTCTGCATCTCGGCTTTGCGCACGCCGAGTTTCTCGATACAGGCACCCACCGATTCCTCAGGCACATCCAGCACCAGGGTTTCGAACGGCTCGGAGGGGGTGCCGTCGATGGTGCGGAAGATCACCTGCGGCTGGCTCACCTGGAACTCGTAGCCCTCGCGGCGCATCGTCTCGATGAGAATGCCCAGGTGCAGTTCACCACGGCCGCTGACAGCCCAGCGATCCGGTGAGTCGGTGTCCTCGACCCGAAGCGCCACATTGGTGAGCAATTCCTTGTTGAGGCGATCGCGCACCTGGCGGCTGGTGACGAACTTGCCCTCTTTGCCGGCGAAGGGCGAGTCGTTGATCACAAAGGTCATCTGCAAGGTGGGTTCATCCACCTTGATCAGCGGCAGCGCCGCCGGGTTGTCGGGGCAGGCAATCGTCTCGCCGATGTTGACTTCGTCGAAACCGGCCACGGCCACGAGATCACCGGCACGGGCCTCCTCCACCTCAACCCGCTGCAGGCCCTGGAAGCCCAGCAGCTTGCTGATGCGGCCGCGCTTGACGCTGCCGTCATCGCGCAGCAGAGCCACGGGCTGGTTGGCGCGGATCGTGCCGTTGTGGATGCGGCCGATCATGATCCGGCCGAGGAAATCGCTGTAATCGAGGGTGGTCACCTGCAGCTGCAGGGGCTTCTCGGGGTCACCGACCGGCGGCGGAACATGGCGCAGGATGGCATCGAACAGCGGCTTCATGTTGTCGCTGTCGGTCTTCATATCCGGCTTGGCGTAGCCGCCCATGCCGCTGCCGAACAGGTAGGGGAAATCGCACTGGTCGTCGTCGGCGCCCAGCTCGAGGAACAGATCGAGCACCTTGTCGACAGCCTGCTCGGGATCCACGCGGGCCCGGTCGATCTTGTTGACGAACACGATCGGGCGCAGACCTTTCTCGAGGGCCTTCTTGAGCACGAAGCGCGTCTGCGGCATCGGACCCTCGTTGGCGTCCACGATCAGCAGACAGCCGTCCACCATGCCCAGCACCCGCTCCACCTCACCGCCGAAGTCGGCGTGGCCAGGCGTATCGACGATGTTGATGCGGATCCCCTCGTAATCCACCGCAGTGTTCTTGGAGAGGATGGTGATGCCGCGCTCGCGCTCCAGATCGTTGGAGTCCAGCACGCAGGTGGGAATGGCCTCGTTATCGCGGAAAATGCCAGATTGCGCGAGCAGGGCATCCACCAGTGTGGTTTTGCCGTGGTCAACGTGGGCAATAATCGCGATGTTGCGAATCGGTGTTCCCGGATGCGCGGCGCTCATGAAGAAGGAGTTCTGTGGTTCTCGTCGGTGCACGCCGCAGCGGGTGGGCTGATGGCCGCAACGCACAGCTCTGGGCTGACGTTGGCGTGGGAGCAGTGGCTGACTTCCCTGGGCCGGAATCCTTGGTGGGATTCGGGCGATCTGTCCTGCGTCGCCGGGTGAGGCGTTGATGGATCGGTCAGGGCAGACCGATGGTCCCTACGGTGCGTCCGGCGATGCTATCTCAGACCGGTCTCATTCTCAGCGCCGCTCGGCCAGGGTGCCGCGGGTCACACCCAGGCGGCTGTCGAGCTGCTCCTGCTGCCAGACCTGCCGGCCACTGATCTCGCCAGCCAGCGCTCGGCGATAAAGCTCCAGCCGCCGGAGAGCATCGGCGGCAGTTTCCTGCAGCAGCTCGATGCGGAAATGGCGCACGCCCGCCCGCAGAAACATCGGGATCGCCTCAGCAGCCGTCTGGGCCGTGCCGTTGAACAGCGTGTTGCGACAGCCCAGATCGGCCCGCAACGGGTGCTCGGCGCCGCTGCGGTCGCGCAGCAGCACCGTGTGCTGTTCACAGGGGCGACCGCAATCGGTGTGGTCGTGCCCCTCGGAGAGAAACGCGCAGAACAGGCAGTGCTCCATGTGGAACAGGGGCATGTGCTGGTGCAGGGTGAGCTCCACCGAGGCGGGCGGACAGCCGGCCACCAGGGCCAGCAGCTGCTCCAGGGCCAGGTCGTAGCTGGCGGTGATGCGCTCCAGCCCCCAGCGCTCCAGGAACCAGCGGGCCGCGAGCGGGTTGGCCACGTTCAGGGAGAAATCACCCAGGCAGGCGGCCAGAGGCGTGAGCTGCTCCAGCTGATCAGCGTTGCGGACCAGGTAGCCATCGGGCTCGGCCCTGACCAAGGGCTCCAGGCTCCAGGCCTCATCGGGGCGGACGATGCGTTGACCCGCCAACCAGATGCCGCCGGGCCACTGACCGCGGCCCAGGGCTACGGCCTGGCGCAACTGAGCCGGATGCTCGAGATCGGCAATCACCCGATGCAGGGCCTGCCCTCGCAGAGCCTCCAACTGCTCGAGACTGCGCACCAGCACGGTGAGCTGCGCCTGATCTGGCACGTGGGTGGATGCCGCAACCGTGCCTGCCGGTGACGACGATTGGAGCAGCCTCAGGGGTTGGGCTGCGGCGGTGTCAACGCTGCTAACCCCTGTTGGTGAAACCGTTTGAGCGTGCGTGAGCAGCTCCACGAGATCCCGGCGCAGCTGGTTGAGCTGAGCTGGCGGCAGGAACAGCTCGCCCTCCAGATCGAGATCGAGGCTGCCGAGCTGCCAGGGGGTGCCGCCGAGGCGGCCGAGCTGCTGGGCGAGGCGCTCCTGATCAAGGCCACCTCCGCGCGCAGGCTGGAGTGGGTCGCGGGAGCTGACGCACCAGGGACCACCGCTGAGCCCGGGCGCCGACTCCAGCTCCAACCGCAACGGTTGACCGGCCCTGCCGCAGACGCGCAGGGTGAGCGGATGCCGACGCTCAGGTGTGTCGCCGGAAGCCAGGCGCTGCAGGCGTTTCTCGAGCTGAGGATCACTGGTGAGCCAGCAGGGGCTGCCGGGACGTAGACCGCGCAGATCGATGCGACCAGGACCGAGCTGGAGCAGCAGCCGGCCGCCGGGCCTCGCATCCACGCGCATCAAGCGACCTCCCACCTCATGCGGCGGTAGCAACGGATCCGGGCTCGGCACCTCCAGAACAACCCCATCGCCGGGCTTGAGAGCTTCCGCCGTCTGCAGTAGCAGCCGATCACCCGCCTCGATCCGCTCGAGACGACCGAGCCAGGGGCCGCGCTTCTTGCTCCAGCGTCCCTGCACCAGGCGTCGATGGTTGATGCCTTCAAGCCAGCCGGTGTGGAGGCCGCGCGAGAAGCTCAGTTCAAGCTGGCGGCGCAGGGCTGCATCATCTGCAGAACCGCCAATCGCTTCAGGCCTGAGGCGATCGAGCCCCTGGCGATAGGCCTCGGTGACCGCCGCCACGTAGGTGGCCTCCTTGAGGCGCCCCTCGATCTTGAGGCTGGCCACGCCGGCCTGCACCAGCTGGGGCAGCAGCGGCCAGGCCGCCAGATCCTGGGGCGACAGCAGATAGCGCTGCTCGCCCAGATCAAGCTCCTGGCCGTCGACAATCAGCTGATAGGGCAAGCGGCAGGCCTGAGCACACTCCCCCCGGTTGGCGCTGCGCTGGCCTAGGGCTTCGCTGGTGAGGCACTGGCCGGAAAAGGCCACGCACAGAGCCCCATGCACGAACACCTCCAGAGGCATGGCCAGACCGCGGCGCTGCAACTGGGCCTGCAGGCGCTCCAGATCGCGGAGGCTGAGCTCCCGGGCCAGCACCACTCGCTCACAGCCGAGCTCCGCCGCCATCGCTACCCCGGCGGCACTGGTGATCGACATCTGGGTGGAGGCGTGCAAAGCCAAGCCCGGCGTGATCTCGGCGGCGAGCAGGGCCAGACCGACGTCCTGCACGATCAGGGCATCCACGCCGGCAGCAGCAGCCTGCAACAGCAGCTCAGAGGCCTGCTGGAGCTCATCGGCGAACACGAGAACGTTCAGGGTCAGGAACCCCTTGACGCCTCGGGCGTGCAGCCAGGCCATCACCTCGGGCAGGTCCTGGCGGCGGAAGTTCTCCGCCCGCAGGCGTGCGTTGAAGCTCTCGACCCCGAAATAAACGGCATCAGCGCCGTTGGCCACCGCCGCACGCAGCGACTCCCAGCAGCCGGCCGGGGCCAGGAGCTCCGGAAGTTTTGCTGCCTGCATCAGCGATCCAGCCGCTGCGCGGCTTCAAAAGTGCGCAGCGCTTCGGCCGATCCCTCGAAACGCCAGTGCCAGGGTTCGTAATTCACACCCTGACTGTTGCCTTGCGGGAATGAAAGACGGAAGTGAAAGCGGTTGGCGTTCGCCTTGAGCCAGTTGAAGGCCGGGGTGGACTCGAACGAAGGCGAGAGATTCGCTTCCGGCCGGCGTCCGTCGCCGAGATCAACCGCATAGCCGGTGCTGTGTTCAGAGAATCCCGGGGGGGCACTGACGCGGGCTCGCTGCAGAGCGCTCTGATTGCGCTCGGACTTCACATCAAAGAAAATGTGCTTCTGCAGTGCGATCGAGCGAAAGGCGCTGAGCACACGGATGTCCACACCATCGGCGGCAGCGGCGGCCTGAAGCTGCTGCAGGCCTGCGGCCGCATCGCGCTGCAACTCCACACCCGGAGCGATGGCAACCAACTGGTCGGAGGGAACCTCCGGATAGGGAAAGTGGCCCAGCAGGCGGCCATCCAGGCTCACCCGTGCCGGCAGACCGGCAACCGGCGGTGGCGCCAAGAGGCGGCGTAGAGGCTGCGGGAACACCACTGCGAGCGCTGCCGCACCGACCAAGACCGCGCCGGCTCCGATAGCTGCCGTCCGCCAGCTGCGGCGGCGACGCAGGGCCGGCGACAGGGTCCTCTGCGCCAGAGGAATGTCCTCCCGCACGGCGGTGCGACCGGCGCTGGGCAAGCGAGAACTCCGTGCTACAGGCTCAAGACGATGGTAAGGGGGTGGGCCACAGACGCCAGCAGCTGCCTGCTCAGCGGTGTTAGCTTCAAGCCGAGCATCCTTCTGGCGGAGCGGGTTTCAAGATGTTGCGAGTCGCAGTGGTGGGTGGCGGCCCGAGCGGATCCTGTGCTGCCGAAGTGCTGGCCAAGGCCGGCATCGAGACCTGGATCTTCGAGCGCAAGCTGGACAACGCCAAGCCCTGCGGTGGCGCCATTCCGCTGTGCATGGTGGCCGAGTTCGACCTGCCCGAGTCGATCATCGACCGCAAGGTCCGCAACATGAAGATGATTTCCCCCTCCAACCGCGAGGTGGACATCAATCTCGAGAACGAAAACGAGTACATCGGCATGTGCCGGCGCGAGGTGATGGATGCCTACCTGCGCAATCGTTCCGCTGAGCTTGGTGCCCAGCTGGTGAATGGTCTGGTGACCAAGATCGACACCGGCAGCAATCGCCAGGGTCCCTATACCCTCACCTATTCCGACTACAGCGGAGGTGAGGCCACCGGTGAGACGAAGACGCTTGAGGTGGATCTGATCATCGGTGCCGATGGCGCCAACAGCCGTGTCGCCAAGGCCATGGACGCCGGCGACTACAACGTCGCCATCGCCTTCCAGGAGCGCATCAAGCTCCCACCGGAGGAGATGAAGTATTACGAAAGCCTCGCCGAGATGTACGTCGGCACCGATGTATCGCCTGACTTCTACGCCTGGGTCTTTCCCAAGTACGACCATGTGGCGGTCGGCACCGGCACCATGCAGGAGAATCAGGGTCTGATCAAGAGCCTGCAGGAAGGTATTCGCGAGCGCGCCAAGAAGCGCTTGGTGAATGGTGAGGTGATCAAGGTGGAAGCTCACCCGATTCCCGAGCACCCCCGCCCGCGCCGGGTCGTGGGCCGCATGGCCCTGGTGGGTGATGCCGCTGGCTATGTGACCAAGAGCTCCGGTGAGGGCATCTATTTCGCGGCCAAGAGCGGCCGCATGTGCGCGGAGCAGATTGTCGAGTCCAGCCAGGGCGGCAAGAAAGTTCCCAGCGAGGCGGATCTCAAGAAGTACCTGAAGAAGTGGGATCGCCAGTACGGAGCCACCTACAAGGTGCTGGAACTCCTTCAGAACATCTTCTACCGCAACGATGCGGCCCGCGAAGCCTTCGTGGAAATGTGCGACGACAAAGATGTGCAGCGTCTCACCTTTGACAGCTACCTCTACAAGCGGGTGGTGATGATGAACCCCTGGCAGCAGCTCAAGCTGACTCTGCTCACCCTCGGCTCTGTGCTGCGCGGCAACGCACTGGCACCACAGGGTTACAAGCCGGTCTCCAGCGCTGTGCGCGACGACGCTGAGGTGAATGCAATGTTGGCAGTGAGCACCATCAAGGGCGGCATCCGCGTTGGTGGCAGGAAGCCAACCGACGTGATCCCTGCGGCGGCAGCAACGCCGAAGCAGACGGATGAACGCGAACCTGCCCTGGCAGCGCCCAAGGGTTGAACAATCAGCAGAGCCGCCATGCACTGGTGGCTCTGCTCGTGTTCGACGCCTCGAATTAAGTTCTCTGGATAGAGCTTCAGGCAGCAGCCTGGGTAGCTTGAACTTCGGGGATCGAAACCAGCCTGTTCTGATCACTGTCCCAGAGAATCAGACGGAAGCAAGCCGGGATGTCCCGTAAGCGCAAGTAGGTGCAATGGGTTAGTAGATGGCGATTGGCTTGATGACAAGCGCGCAGGCGGTAATTGGGAATTCGTTCGCAGAGGTGATGGATGCTGTGGAAGGCGATATCTGCAGAAAACCAGTGCAGTATCGATGGCAGTAGCAGATTGCTGCTGCCATCCAGTGCTCCCCTGAAATAGCTCCAGCCATCCGTGCCGTGGGCATAAGAGCCTGGAAAGTTGTGCTGCACAAAGAAGATGCAGATAAAGATCGCCGCTGACAGGGTCATCACCGTCGCGTAGCAGCACCAGAACAGACCGTGGCCCATCCACTGGCCCATCAACCACCAACTACTCAGTACGACGACGGTGTTGGCGAGCAGATCAGCGAATTCCCCGCGCGTATACCAGTGGCTGGAACGGAACTCGAGCGTGTGGCGTGGCAGCTGGACAACGGCGGCAAGGCCCTCATGACGCAGGTGGGCCGCCATGGCACTGATCCACTCCCAGCTGCCGAGCAGAAGCTGCAGCCGGGGCCTCAGGATCAGATAGAAGAAGCCCCCGGGAAACAGCATCAGCGGATGCCGGGAAACGCCATACAGAGCCTGCTGGCGAGGGCTGAGCCGTGTGAACTGATCAACGCGCAGAAGGGCCGAAGGGCCGCGGTAGAGGGCCCAGTTGCCGTTGTGCTTGTGGTGGAAGGCGTGCCCGCGTGACCAGGGGTACTGGGGGATCGCATTGAGACCACCCAGCAGGAAGCCGGCCATCCGGTTCAGACGCGGGTTGCTGAACAGCGATCCATGGCCGCAATCGTGCATCAACGAAAAGCTGCGGGCCGAAAACAGCACCAGCAAGGCCAAAACCGGCGGAACAAACCAGCCACCGACATCCGGCAGCTGCATCAGCCTCGGCAACGACAGCCAAAGCAGAGCTGTGGGCACCAGCGTGGAGGTGAGCTGCCAGCAGGCACGCAGATTGTCCGCAGCGCGGAAGGGCGCGAGGGTGAAATCGCTGCGGCGCAGTGGCTGGGACGATGCCGTACGCGCCTGGGATCCGGCGGTGGCGGCGGTGGAAGTGGTGAAGGTCAGGCGGTTGCCCTGGCAATCAGGTGCAATGCATCACCTGCTCAACTCACACCCTAGGCAGAGCGGGTGGGCGATCAGCCGGAGATGCGGCTGAAATCCGCCAGCACACCAGCCTGGTTGCGCAACACGCTGAGCAGATTGAGGCGATTCGCACG
>Ga0208721_1000114_pt1 | contig 18635 bp, 18 predicted proteins | sample LakMenEpi17Aug10_FD_150705 | JGI IMG/M metagenome (GOLD analysis project Ga0208721, IMG submission 150705) | Freshwater microbial communities from Lake Mendota, WI - 17AUG2010 deep hole epilimnion (SPAdes) | ecosystem: Environmental > Aquatic > Freshwater > Lentic | place: Lake Mendota, Madison... | reverse complement strand
TGGATTTCGCGGACCGTGCAAGGCTCGCGGTCCCAGAGCACGCGAAGCACCGCGAGTTCGGCATCGGTCGGCTGAAACGGGGCAGACATGGAGAACTCCGGGGGCCGCGGACACGATGCTGAGGGTTTGTCGTACGGAAAGCATAGTAGTACGGCGACTTCCGTACGTCAACCCCAATCCTTGGCACGGCGTGGCTGAGAGTTGGGGCGGCCGCCTGGCGGCCGGGGTGCGGTGAGGTCCGCGGCGAGAGATGCCGCCGGAATCGTCAGCCGGAGGGCCGCCGGGCGGGCCGGGTGACAGGCGCCGGCACGAGCCCGGCCCGACGCCGCATGACACGCAACTCGTCGCGGATCGCCAGCCGGCGGACGAGCTTCAAGAGACCCTTGTTTGCAGCGACCATCGCACCGCCCCCTTTCCAGGGGAAGGAACCGATGCTTGCACACCCGGTTCTCCTACGCTTCTCACCCCCCTGTGGTTCGGGGTTCCGGGGCCGATTATTCCCCCGTCCGTCCGCTATATTCCGTCCCCTGCCCCGTCGCCCCCCCGATCCGGAACAGCCTCATGGCCGTGCTCGTCGACATCCAGAACGCCTCGAAGCGCTACGGCGACCAGGTGCTCCTCGACAACGCCTCGGCCACGCTCACCGACGACGGCAAGATCGGCTTCATCGGCCGCAACGGCGCCGGCAAGAGCACCCTGCTCCGCGTCATTCTCGGCGAGGAGGAGCTCGACTCCGGCGCGATCGTCCGCCACCCCCGGCTCCGGCTCGGCTACCTGCGGCAGCACGATCCCTTCCTGCCCGGCGAGACGGTGATTGGGTTTCTCGAGCGCGACAGCGGTCGGCCGGCCTGGAAATGCGGCGAGGTGGCGGGGCGGTTCGAGATCAAGGGACAGGCACTCGCCGGTCCCGTCGCCGCCCTGTCCGGTGGCTGGCAGACCCGCGTCAAGCTTGCGGCGCTCTTGCTCCACGAGCCCAACCTGCTGCTCCTCGACGAGCCGACCAACTTCCTCGACCTGCGGACGCAGATCCTCCTCGAGCATTTTCTCAAGTTCTTCGACGAGGCCTGCCTGATCGTCTCCCACGACCGGGCGTTTCTCATGGCCACCTGCGACCGGACGCTCGATCTGTCGGCCGGCCGGCTGGCCGTCTATCCCGGCAAGGTCGATGCCTTCCTGGAGCATGAGCGCGAGCGTCGGCAGCATGCCGAACGGACCAACGCCTCGGTCCTCGCCCGGCGCCGGCAGCTGGAGGACTTCATCGCCCGCAACAAGGCCCGGGCCTCGACCGCCTCGCGGGCCCGGTCGAAGAGCCGGCAGTTGGAGCGGCTGGAGGTGGAGGAGGTCGCGGCCACGGAGCCGACGGCCGCGATCCGCTGCCCGGTGGTCTCCCCGCGGCGCGGGCCGGCGGTCCGCTGCCGCGGTCTGTCGATCGGCCACGGCGACCGCGTGGTGGCGGCCGGCATCGACGTCGAGGTCGAGCACGGCGCGCGGGCGGCGATCGTCGGCGACAACGGCCAGGGGAAGACCACCTTCCTGCGCACGCTCGTCGCCTCGCTTGTGCCGCTGGCCGGCGAGGTCCGCTGGGGGCACGGCTGCGAGCTCGGCGTCTATGCCCAACACGTCTACACGAGCCTGCCGGCGGAGGAGACCGTGATCGGCCATCTCGAGCGCGGGGCGGCGATCGGCACGCCGGGGCAGCGGATCCTCGACCTCGCCGGGGCGATGCTGTTTCGCGGCCGCGCGGTCGAGAAGCGGATCGCCGTCCTCTCCGGCGGCGAGCGGGCCCGGCTCTGCCTGGCCGGCCTGCTCCTCGGCTCGGCGAACGTCCTGATCCTCGACGAGCCGGGCAACCATCTCGACGTCGAGACCGTCGACGCCCTGGCCGCGGCGCTCGTGGACTATGCGGGCACGGTGATCTTCACGAGCCACGATCGGTCGTTCGTGCAGGCGGTGGCCACCGACGTCATCGAGGTCGGCGACGGCCGCGTCCGCCATCATGGCGGCGGCTATGCCGACTACCTCGCCGCCCTCGGCCGGGAGGCCGACGCCGTCGACGTCGCGGCTGGCCGGGGCGCAGACCGCGGCGCCGAACGGAGCCCCGACCGCGGCTCGCGCGGCGCGGGACCGGGGCAGCGCGAGGCGAAGCCGCGGAACGACCGCGAGCTGCGCAAGGAACTTTCCAGCCTCGAAAGGAAGGTCGCCTCGCTCGACGCCGAGAAACGCCGCCTCGACGCGGCCCTGCTCGCGGAGACCGACCCGGCGGCGGCGGTCCGGCTGCACGAGGCGGCCGTGAAGGCGGCCGCGGATCTGGCGGCGGCCGAGGAACGCTGGCTGGCCGTGAGCGAGGAGCTGGGGGGCGCGTAGGCCGGTGCGGCGCCACGGTGCTGACGGTTCGCTCCACGGGCATCGGCCAGGCGTGGCGACCGGCACCATTGGTCCATCCAGTCTCCCCGACAGGACTTGAACCCGCGACCTCTTCTCCCCTACCGAGGGATGATTTACCCAACGGCACTCACAACAGTGGCCGCAATTGGGACAGGCGACCTTTGATGTCTTGCCAACCCGGGGCATCCCCGTAGCACAGCAGGCTGGATTGCTCCTTGTAATTTCGAGCAAGTACTTGCTCGAGTGCCTGGTCGGGAAACAGCGCATCGCTCGATTGAAAGTTCATCCCCGTCGGCGGAATGAAGTCACGGGCGTAGAACGCCTCGCTGATTCGTGCGTAGTCGGCCTTTATCACCGCGTACTCGTCTGACTTGAGCATCGCCAGAACCTCCGGCCTCTCCGCCAGACAGTAGAGGTCGTAGTAGTGGCGGGCATAAGAGCCAAGCGGCTCACCCGTCTGCTTCAGGATTTCGACCTTGGCGTGAATGGCGAACAGCTTTTCAACGAAGGTGCGACGAAAGTGAAGCAGGAGCATCTCGAAAGGCTGTTCGTCATCGCATCCAAGGGTCGTGTCTGTCTCACGAAGAAATTCACCGACGAAGGAAGCGATCTGCCGCCGCTCCGTCGGCGCCATCGCCTGGTCCCCCTCGCGTTCGGCAATGATCCTGAGGGCTTCGGTGACGTAATAATCCTTCTCGATGACTGTGGGCCGCAGCTTGCGGGCTGCGAAATGCTCCGCCGCCCGGAGGATCGCCTGACCGAAATCAGGATGCTGAAACAGACGCACGCGCCCTCTCCAGTCGAGCCTGCCATTCAGCTGCATGCTTCAGGGCGGCCAACTTTCCGAAATCAAATTTCGACAACTGGTTCAGGGTACTCCGCAGCCGCGTGAGTGCACGCGGCGACCGCCTCAACTGCTGCCCTATCGCACCCAGCATAGCGCGCACCCTCGGCGGCTCGGACGCCGCCACACGGCACAGCCTGACGAACCGCCCTGGTTTGTTGACGACCACTAAGAGGCGTTTGACGGTTTCATCGGCCGAAAGCTCGCTGCTTGTGCCTCGCTGCCGCAAAACCTCCAAGACCACGGCATCCTCGGCATCGAGCGACCGCCACGACTCCGGTCGCCGGGTACGGATGACGGTTTGCTTGCCCACGATGAGCCGGGGAAGGCTCAAGCCGGTAGTGGCGATTTCGGGGCGGGATGGTTGCTGCGTCGTGAGCCCAAGCATGCTGGCCGCGGCGTGACCCGACGGAAAAATCTTCCGACCAGCAATCGGCAGACTCTGCACCATCGCCGGGCTTGGCAGGCTGGGGCCGAATGCCGTCTCTCGACCACGATAGTAAAGGCCTTTGCCTAGCCGCCGCACTTCTCCCTGCCGGGAAAGTCGCGACAGGGCCTGGGCGATTGCCTGCGCGGTCCATGCCCGGTCGGCACTCTGAAAATCAGTAACTCGCCACACGCGCTCGCCCCCTCTCTCGATCCGTGCCCGAATGCGGCCCGCGATTGATCGCTGACGGATTCCGGCTGTGGCGGCACGAGTGCTCATGCACCTAGTTTCGGCCAACAACGCCCCTGCGTCAAGTTTTCTTGCAAAAAAACGTGACATAAAAAGTGGGGATAGGCGGACACTACTGCTGGAAACGTCCGAGATTTGGCGGCTGGCACCTTTTCCCAGTCGCCCGGATCAGGCGTCCGGATCCGACTTGACGAATGCATACGATTCGAAGAAAATCGATGCATGCGGACAACCTTGAACATCGACGAGAAATCGCTGTCGACCGCCGCCCGTCTCACCGGCGTCAGCAAGAAGACCGAGCTCGTCCGCCTCGGCCTCGAGGCACTGATCGCGCGGGAAGCCGCTAAAAAGCTCGCCGCTCTCGGGGGCTCCGATCGCAGGGCCAAGGCGCTTCCCCGTCGCAGGCCTGGTTGAGCGGCGGCCTCGATGATCCTCGTCGATACATCGATTTGGATCGACCACTTGCGGCGCGGCGACCGCCAGCTTGCCACCCTCCTGGAGGCGGGAGAGGTCGTGTGTCATCCATTCGTGATCGGTGAACTCGCCTGCGGGCGTCTCGCTCGCCGGCGCGTGATCCTCGAACTCCTTCATGCCCTGCCGCGGACGGGGCAGGCCGAGCACGATGAGATGCTCATGTTCATCGAGGACCGGCGGCTCGACGGCGGAGGAATCGGGCTGATCGACGCGCACATCCTCTGGGCGGCCGTCAGCCAGGCCCACGAGTTGTGGACCCGCGACGCTCGCCTGCGGCGAATCGCCAGTCGACTCGGAGTGGCTTTCGGCAAGGGATGAGACATCGCAGCTCCGCGCGCTCCTCGCCGCCCGCACCCGGGTAGGCTCCCGCGCAAAGCCCGCACTCCGGCATGTTGCCCAGATTTGGTGGCTGGCACCTTTTCCTTCCCTCGGCGACATTGCAATCAATTGGTAGCCCGCGGAACATGTGCCGGTAGAGTTGCCTCTCACAAACACTGACAAAACCCGGCGGTGCCGCATTTTGCCCAGATTTGGTGGCTGGCACCTTTTCCAACCCTGCGAGCCCGTCAACCATGGATGCACTGAGCCGTCACGAGCAACTCCTTCGGGTGTTCCACCTCATCGACATCCTCTTCGAGGCCCGGCAGCCGCTGACGGCCGCCGAGCTCAGGGACCGGCTCCGCGACCGGGGCGTGATCGACGAGATGTCGGAGAAGAACATCGGCCGCGACGTCGCGTTTCTCGGCCGCTTCGGCTACGCGGTCAAGGAGTCGCGGAAGCGCACGGAGCGGGGCACCGAGCGCAAGGCCTTTTCAATTGAGCCGGGCCGGGGCATGCACGAGCTGGCGATGCCGGCGGTGTCGCTCCCCGAATTGCTGTCGCTGGCCGCCGCGCGGGAGTTCCTCGCCCCGCTGGCGGGGACGTTTTATTGGCGCGGGATCGGCCAATTGCTCGGCAAGCTGGAGCGGGTGGCCACGCCCGAGCTGCTCGCCTATGCCGAGTCCCACAAGGAGGGGCTGGTCGTCCATCCCAAGCCGGCCGCCCCCAAGTATGGCGCCCGGATGCTCAGCGCGGTGAACACGGCGATCCGCAACGCCGTCGAGCTCACGATCCGCTACCAGGGGCTCGCCGACGCCCGGCCGAAGCGGATCGTGATCCGGCCGGAGGCGCTCGTGCTCTACGAGGGGAGCATCTACATAGCCGCGCGGCGCGTGATCGCCGCGCGGCGCGTGGCCGATGCGACGGCGACACGACGGACGCGGGCCGACGACACGGTCCGGTTCTACAAGCTCGACCGGGTGGTCGAGGCCCGGCAGTCGAGCCGCCGCTTCGCGCGGCGGCCGGAGTCGATCGAGGCCCTGCTCGCCGACAGCATCACGATCTACCGCGCGGCGGAGCCGGGGCGGCGTTACCGGGTGCGGATCGACGCCGAGCGTGCCCGCTGGGCCTGCGAGAAGCCGTTTCATCCGCGGCAGCGCGTGCGCCGGCAGGCCGACGGGGGCGTGGTGCTGGAGATCGAGCGGGCCTGGGACGCCGAGATGATGCCCCAGCTCCTCGCGCTCGGCAGCCACGCGGAGGTCTTGGAGCCGGCCGACGTCCGCGAGGCGATCGCCGCGGAGGCGGGGCGGATCGCCGCCCGCTACACCGGCCGCGGCCTGCGGTCGGTCGGGGCGCGCAGCGTCAGCGGCTGACCGGGCCGGTGCCCGCGACAGGCCGGTTCGGACGCCCGCAGTCCGCTGGACTGTCGTGTTTTACTCGCTTTTTCAGCAGTCTTCCGCGGGCCGGGGGCCGGTGGGAAGGGTGGTTTCCAGGGGAATCGGCAGGCCGCAAGCGATCGGAGAGACGGCCCCTGAGGGGAGGGGGTCAACGACGCCTGTCCGGCTTCGGCCTCGGCCAAGGATGAGGCAAAACAGGGTTTTCCCGGCTCGGGGGTTCCACTCCATCCTCATGGGGGAGGTTGGATTGCAAGATTTTCAATATGTGGCCAACCAAGGACTTGGCTTTTGAAGAATATTCCGGTAGAGTTTTGGCGTGATTCGCATCCTTGAAATCGCACAAGCGCTGGTCCCGCCTCTGCACAGCACAACTTTGATCTTCAGAAAACTTTCGGACTCAATTCCCTCAGGAACTCAACGATGAAAAACTTTCTCAGATTGGCAACGGTTGCGTCCCTCGTGTCCGCTTCAGTGCTCGGTGGCATCGCGATGCGATCGGCCGACGCGGCGGGCATCACGTGGGGGTCCGCCACGACGATTTCTGGCACGACTGACGTGAATACCGAAGGCACGCTCTTCGCTGCGTCCAGTTTTGGAAGCACCGATGTCACCGTGAATGGCGTGACGTTTTCCCAGTGGAGCCCTGCACCCTCCGGTACGGCCGGTGTCACGAGCGGAAGTTTCACCCTGCTCCAGCCGGATACTGGCTTCGCGATTTTTAATGGTTTCGGTTCGTCGAGTGCCCCATTCAGTGGACTCGCTACGGAATATCAAAACTTGCTCAGTGAAGGCATTTATAGCTTTGGTCCAGGTTCTTCCACGGTCACTGTTTCTGGTCTCACTAACGGCCAGCAGTACTCGATCCAGTTCTGGGCCAACGATTCGCGTCCCGCTATTGCCGCAACGCAGACTGTTGACGGGATTACGCTCGACGTGAACACGACCAATACCGATGGCGGTGTCGGTCAATGGATCAGTGGGACGTTCACGGCCGATGCATCCTTCCAGAATTTCAACGTTTCAACGGTCGCTCCCGCCAACTACTACTCCGCCATCCAGGTGCGGGCCGTCCCCGAGCCGGCGACGCTCGCCGGCCTTGGCGTCATCGGAGCCGGTCTTGCAGCCTTCATTCGCCGCCGCCTCCGGGCAGCGAAGTCGGTCAACTGATTGACCGTTTCGTCGGTTTCAAACAGAGAAAGCCGCGTCCACCCGGACGCGGCTTTTTTTGTTGCCGTGACCAGGTTGTGGCGTGCGTGGTGGGGGCCGGGGTGCGTCACCGCGGCGGCGGCCTCCGCCTGAACGCTCTCAGGCGGCGTCGAGCGCTGCCAGCGGCACGTCGATCCAGTCGGGCCGATGGTTCATTTCGTAGGCCAGCTCGTAGATCGCCTTGTCGAGCGTGAACACCTCCAGCAGGCCGGCGGCATCCCGGGCGGGCCACCAGCAGCCGCCGGCCGCATGGGCGGCGTAGGCCGCGAGAAACGTCGTCTCCAGCAGCCGGAGGTCGGCGGCCTGCCACGGCCCGCCGCCATGCAGCGCCGCGTGCCGCAGCAGGTAGTCGAACGAACGGCACATCCCGGCCACGTCCCGGCAGGCGGCGACCTTGGCCCGCCGGTCGGCGAGCGGCCGCCCCGGCTCCCCCTCGAAGTCGATGATGGCCGGCGCGTCGGCGGCATCGAGGAGCACCTGGCCGAGGTGGTAGTCGCCGTGGATCCGGATCAGGCACAGGTCTGCCGGGCATGCGGCGATGCCTTTCAGGCGGCTGGCGAACGCCCCCTCCCGCGCGGCGAACCGAAGCAGCCGGCCGCGGAGCGGCTCGGTATGGCGATCGGCCTGCTCGCGGGCCAGCCGGGCGACCGCGGCCAGCCGGGCGACCATGCCCGCGGCCTCCGCCTGCCAGTGGCGAGGCATCGCCGGCTCTGGCGCGAAGGCGGGGATGTCCGGGCGTGACGCGAGCGCGGCGTGCATCTCGGCCGTCGCCAGGCCGAGCCGGGCGACGATCGCGAGCAGGCGGTCGCGGTCGGGTCCATGCAGGCCGCCCCCGGCGACGAGCGGCCCCAGCCGGTCCCAGGCGGAGACGCTTGCGGGAACCGCGTCGTGGATCGTCGCCAGCACCGTCGGCGCCTCGGCAGCGTCGTCCGGCACGTATTCGAGCCAGCCGCGCAGCCGGGCGGCGCCGGACCAGGGCGTGTGCAGCGCGAGAAACTCGCCGACCTCCACCTCCGGCTGGATCCCCGGCCGACAGCGCCGCAGCAGCTTGAACACGAGGCTGACGAGGCCGGGGCCGGCCTCCCCCAGGTCCACGAGCAGCGACGTATTCGAGGCGTCGACGCCGAGCAGGTGGACCGCCGTGATCGCCGGCGTGCCGGTCGCCCCGCCGGGCGTTTCCGCGAGCCGGCCGACGATCGCGCCGCGGCCTGCCTCGACCCGCAGGCCGCCGCGCACGACGCGGACAAGCCAGGTGGCGAAGGCGCGGGACGCGGCGGCATCGGCGCCGGCGGCGTCCACGGGCACGACATACCGCTCCGGCTCACCGGCCCCGACTGCCACATCGACGAGCAGGACCTTTCCTGCGGGCGTGGCCAGCTCGTCGTGGATTGAAATCGCGCGGGCCCCGTCCGCGTGCTTGCCGGCGAACCAGCGGGCCTGCGGCAGCCAGGCAGCGACCGTGGCAATCGTGGCGGACGCGGCACTCGGCGGCTCGCTGGGCTCCCGCATCGGCAGGCTACTCCGCGGCCACGAGCCGGAAAACCCGGACCGGCCGGTCGGGCGTGCATTCGATCGTCACGCCGCCGAGATCCCAGGCATGCGTCGCTGCCTGCGTCGCCGCCTGCGCCGATGTGTGGGGCGACTCGTCGAGCAGGTCGTGGGCCAGGACACGGCCATGGCCCGCGAGGCCGAGCGACGCCGGATCGAGCGACAGCCGGCCGGCGCGGTCCTCCCGCGGCCGCAGGTTCACCACCACGAGCACGGCATTGCCGGTCTGCGGATCGTGCCGCGACCAGGCGAGCAGGTACGGGTCGTCGATCTCCTGCACCAGCGGCGGCCGGTCGCGGGCCAGCGCCGGTTCGGCGCGCCGGAGTTCATTGAGCCGGGCGATGAACGGCGCCAGGCTCTCCGGGGCGTCGAGATCCCAGCACTTGATCTCGTACTTCTCCGAATCGAGGTATTCCTCGCTGCCCGGCTCGCGCGGCGTCGCCGCCATCAGCTCGAGCGCGGGGCCGTAGATCCCCCAGTTGCCTACGGAGAGCGCGGCCAGCGCCAGCCGGACGAGGAACATCGGCCGGCCCCCGGTCTGGAGCGACTCGTGGAGGATGTCGGGCGTGTTGGGCCAGAAATTGGGGCGGAAGAAGTCGGAGACGGGCGGGCTCGTGACCTCGGCGAGGTAGGCGGCGAGCTCGGCCTTCTCCGTGCGCCAGGTGAAGTAGGTGTAGGACTGCGTGAAGCCGAGCTTGGCGAGCCGGTACATCGTCTTCGGCCGCGTGAACGCCTCGGCCAGAAAGATCGTGTCCGGGGCGGTGCGGCGGATGTCGGCGATCAACCATTCCCAGAACGGAAAGGGCTTGGTGTGGGGATTGTCGACGCGGAAGATGCGCACCCCCTTCCCGATCCAGAAGCGAAACACGCCCGCCAGCGCCCGCCACAACTCGCGCCACTGGCCGGACTGGAAGTCGAAGGCAACGATGTCCTGGTATTTCTTGGGGGGATTTTCGGCGTAGCGGATCGAGCCGTCGGGCCGGTGGCGGAACCATTCGGGATGTTCCGTCACCCAGGGATGGTCCGGCGAGCACTGCACGGCGATGTCGAGGGCCAGTTCCATGCCGAGCGCCTCGGCCCGCGCCCGCAGCCGCTCGAAGTCGGCGAACGTGCCCAGTTGCGGATGGATCGCGGTGTGCCCCCCCTCGGGCCCGCCGATGCCCCATGGGCTGCCGACGTCGTCGGGCCCGGCGACGAGGGCGTTGTTCTTGCCCTTGCGGAACGAACGGCCGATGGGGTGGATCGGTGGCAGGTAAAGGACGTCGCAGCCGAGGTCGCGGACGTAGTCGAGCCGGTCGGCGAGGTCGGCGAGCGTGCCGTGCTCGCCGGGAGTCCGGCCCCAGGAGCGGGGAAACGCCTCGTACCAGCTGCTGCGCCGGGCCTTGGCCCGGTCCACCCAGATCGTCCGCGGCAGGTCGAGCCGGGTCTCGTCGCGCCGGTCGGCATACAGGGCCATCAGGTCGCGGAGCCGCGGCGACCGCAGCGCGTCGGCCCAGGCCGGCCCGCGCAGGGCGAGGGCCAGGGCGTCGAGCTCGGCGGCGGTCGCTGCCGGGGCGGCGTGGCCGGCGGCGGAGACGAGCGCCGCGCCGACGGTCAGCTCGACCGCGAGGTCCTCCCCGGCCGCCTCGCGCAGGCGCAGGTCGCGCAGCCAGGTGCCGAAGCGATCGACGCGGGCCGTGACGGTGTACTGCCAGGAGCCGATCCGGTCGGCGATGAACGAGCCGCGCCAGCGGTCGTTGCCGGCGCAGGCGAGCGCATGCTCGGCCCACTGCCCCGCATCGCCGTGCCGGACGAGCAGCCGGCAGTCGAGCTCCTCGTGGCCGTCGCAGACGATGTCGGCCTCAACCACGACCTCGTCGCCGCGGATCCGCTTGACGGCGAACCGGCCGCCGTCGATCTCGGGCATGACGCGGTCGATGGCCACGCGGTGGATCGCGTCGGCGGGGAATTCCGGCTGTCGATCGGGCACGGGGCGGGCTCGCGGCGAGGCTGGGGGCGGCGTCGGCGGCAGGCCGGCGACGCGGCCACAGTGTAGGAACGGCGGCCGAAAAACGCGAACTGCCGCCACGGCGCGACCCGTTGCCCACCGGTCAGCACCGGCCGGGAGTCAGCCGCCCGGGGTGGCGAGCAGTTCCTCGAGCCGCGGTCGCAACTCTGCCGGCAGACGGGCGACCGTGCCGGCGTCGATCAGGCCGACGTCGATCATGTCGCGGAGATGGGTCTTGTCCTTGTCGCGAAACGCCGTCAGCTTCATGACGATCAGCCGGTCGAGATCGACGATCCGGTAGCCGTCGAGCGTCTGGGCGGCCGAGAGATCGGGCGCCGGCAGCGGATCGACGGGCTTCACCGTCTCGCCGGCGAAGAGGATGTGCACCGCCTCGCGGGCCTTGCCGCTCGGGCCATCGACGAAGATGTTGATCCCGAACGTGAATGAATGGATGAACCCGACCTGTTCGAGGGCCACGATCGCCCGCGGCAGGTCGGCCCGGTCGATGAGCAGGTCGACGTCGACGGTCGTGCGGACGGCCGCCGGATCGATCCGCGCCACCCAGGCCGCCACGGCATGGCCGCCGACCACGGCATGGGGGATGCCGGCCGCCTCCAGCGCGGCGACCGATCGCTTGAGCCGTTCCTTGACCATGGCCGCCGCCTGCTCGACCCGGTCGAGGACGTCGAAGCCGAACGTGACCACGCTCGGCCCCGGCATCAACGCCCAGGGATCGTTGGGGGAACCAGGAGGATCGCTGTTCATGCGTGCGAGTCTACCTGCCCTCCGCAAGAGGCCTGCCCTCCGCAGAAGGATAGTCCGGTCATTGGCACTTCCGCAACCATGTCCACAGGCATTTCCGAGCCGATGAGGAGCTGGTGAGGCTGGTGCCGCGTTTTCCGGCACTGGTCGTCGGTGCGGCGGCAGTCGGGCGTCATGCCCGCAGCCAGTTTTCGATCGCGAGTCCCTGGATTCGCTCGTAGTGCCTTCGGTTCATCGTCACAAGTGTTGCCCCATGGCTCAAGGCGATCGCCGCGATGAACAGGTCAGCATCCGCGACGATCCGACCATCGGACGCCAGCCGTGCCTTGACTTCGCCGAAGAGCCGGGCGCTCGCGAGATCCGGCATCAGGGCCGGCAGCGTATTCAAGAACTGAACAACGAGGGCCGCGTTCGCCTCGGGCTGCACCGACTTCGCGGCACCGTAAAACAACTCCGAGGCCGTGATCCAGGTGGTGACGACTTCGTCTTGCTCCGCCGCCCGCCGGGCCAGAACCTCCGTTCGCCCACGGAGAATGCCGATGCAGGTGTCGGAGTCGAGCACCTTCACAGGCTGACTTCCCGACCTGCCGTGCGGGCGGCGTACAACGCTGCGACCTCGTCCTCGAATGCCTCGTTGCTCGCCCAGGAGCCGGCGAGTGACCGCCAGGCAGTGAGTTGCCGCTGGGCCCGTTCCTCTGCCGTCTCGTGGGCGGCAAGTCCGCCTTCGATCAGGATGAGAGCCTCCTGATTGAGGCTGCGGCGGTCACGGGCCGCAGCTTTCCGCAGCCGCGTGAGGAGTTCTTCCGGAACGTCTTTGAGGGTGATGGACGACATGATTGCTTGGTGGTTCCATTATGGTGCGGGAATGGAATTTCTCAACTCAAGGATAGCCCGCTCAATGGGACTTCCGCAACGGTCTGCCGGCTGATGAGCGACTCGTGAGGCTCGGGAGGAGCGTCACGCGTCAAGAGGAACCCGCTGCCATTACCGCATCGGTGAGGCCCCGCCTCACGGACAGCAGGGGACCGCGGCGTCGGCCTCGTAGACGACCGGCTGCACGCCCTCACACGCCGTCGGCTGGCAGCAGGGATCGCCGCCGGCCGCGACGACACCGGGCATCGAGCCCGGAATCGGCCCGGCCATGGGGCCGGGAAGCATCGCGACCGGCGCGCCGCTGACAGGCGGCGGAGCGGGCTGGACCGCGGGCCGCGCGGGATCCTGCGGCTGCGGGTAGACCGGGGGCGCCAGCGGCGGCAGATACGAATAGGGCTCGCGGGTGTGGGCGCAGCCCAGCGCTGCGAGCAGCAAAAGGAGGAGGGCTTGGCAACGCATCACGACATGGGCTCCGGCCCGCCAAGGAAGGCCGGGACGGTAGGGACGGTAGTCGGCCGCGGTCAAGATCGTCCGGCCGAGCCGGAGACATCGTCCGGCCGAGCCGGAAACATCGTCCGGCCGAGCCGGAAAGGCCGCCGGAAAGCCCGTCGGGACCAGCCGGATCGTCGCGGTCGAAAACGGCCGTCAGGCCGGCTCGAAGACGGCGATGCTCGCCGTGAAGCCGTGGAGGAACGTCCGCCGGCCGATCGGCCCGATCTCCCCCTGGGCGAAGAACCCGGCCACCGGGATCGGACCGAGGCAGTCGCGGACACAGCGGGCGTCGTGATTCGGCTCGTCGAACAGCCGCGTGCCCCGGCCGTTGCACGTGAACACGATCGCCCCGGCGGGAGCAGCGCCGCCGCGGGTGTCGCACAGCAGCCGGCGCAGGTCCTCGTCGGCGCTGGCCGCGTCGCGGACGTGAAACTGGATCGTCTGCCCGGTCCGCATCAGGTCGCCGACGGCGATCACACCCGACTCCGGGTCGGCGCCGACGACGTTGCGCACGAGGAAATCCCCCTGCCGGAAGGCGTCGCGATATTCGCTCGCCGCCCGGCCGACATGGAGCGACGAGCGGACGAGCTGGCGGTCGGCCTCGGGCAGGTCGCCGTAGATCTCGCGCAGCCGTTCGAGCGCCGGCCGGCCGCCGAGCTCGACGATGACGTTGGCCTCGGCCCGGGTGATGACCAGCGGCCGGCCGATCGGCCGACAGCCCTGCGAGACGACGGGGCGGATCCGCACGCCGCCGCCGATGACCACAGCGACGGCGCCGGAGTCGTAGGAGGTCGAGCCGACGACGAGCGTGTTGCTGCCGGGGGCGTCGCCGCCGCTGGCCATGCCGCCGAGGATCGGCACGCCGGGCCGGTCCTCCTCGAGCCGCGCGATGAGCGCATCGACGGGAAATGAAAACGGGTCGGCGAGCAGGAGCACGGCGGCCCCCTCCGGCCAGCCCTCCTCGAGCCCGCGCGGCCAGCCGAGAAACGTCCCGCCGTCCTGGGTCTGGCCGTACTCGAGCGCGAACGGCAGGATCGTGGCCCCCGGCAGCCGAGCCAGCCACACGGCCACGGCCGGGCCGCGCTCGTGCTCGACGGCGTTGGCGAGGACGCCCTCGGCGGTCGTGCCGAGCAGGGCGCGGGCGGGGAGCAGGTCCGCCAGGCCGTCCATGACCGGCCGGATGCCGGGCCCGTAGGCCGCCGAGACGAACACGATCGCCAGGTCGATGCCGCTGTCGCCGGAAAGCCCGGCCCGGGCCTCGGCGATCGCGGCCCGCAGGGCCGCCTCGAGGTCGGGGAGCGTGGAGGCCCCCGCCGCACACTGCACCGTCGCCGATCCGGCCACCGTCATGTGACGATCTCGGCGAACGAGTGGATCGGGTCGTGGTCGAACACGCCCCCCGGATCGCGATTGCCGGGGCGGATGGCGAGGGCCGTGGCCATGCCCGCCCTGCGGGCCGCGTCGAGCTCGGCCCCGACGTCGCTGACGAACAGAATCTGCCGCGGCTCGAGCCCCATGGCGGCGGCGATCGCCGTGTAACTCTCCGGCTCGCGCTTCGGCCCCGTGGTCGTGTCGTAATGTCCGCGCAGGTGCGGCGTCAGGTCGCCGGCCAGGGTGTGGCCGAAGAACAGCCGCTGGGCCTCGTTCGAGCCCGACGAATAGATGCGCACGTCGAGGCCCGCATCGGCCCAGGCGGCGAGCGCCGGCGGCACGTCATCGAAGACGTGGGCCACGATCGCGCCCGACTCGAAGCCGCTCCGCCAGATCATTCCCTGCAGCGCCTTCAGCGACGTGTCCTTGACGTCGCGGTTCATCAGATCGATTGCGGCCAGGGCCACGGCGGCACGCCCCGCAGCGTCGTCCAGGTCGGCGGTCGGCAGCCCGGCGGTCGCCGCGATGCCGGCGGCGGCGGCACGGACGGCGGGGTCGTCTTTGTGCGCGGCGAGAAACTCACCGACGCGATCCTTCGCATGCGCGAAGAGCACGTCGTAGACGAAGGCGATCGACGAGGTCGTGCCCTCGACGTCGAGGAGGATGCCGCGGCCGTCGAAGACGATCACGAGGCCGTCTCCGCGGACCCGGCGACCCAGGCGGGGCCGAGGCAGAGCGGCTCGTAGCGGCCGTGGACGCCGTCGTCGAGGTAATGCGGCGTCCAGCCGGTCATGTCCTGGAACAGCCGGATGGCGCGGATCCGCCGGTCGCCGCAGAGATCGAACCAGTGGCGGGTGCCGAGGGGCACGCTGATCAGGTCGCCGGCCCAGACCTCGATGGCGAACACGGGCCGGTCGCCAGGGTTGATGTGAAACACCCCCCTGCCCTGGAGGATGAACCGGACCTCGTCCTCGGTGTGGGTGTGCTCCTTGGCGAACTTCGCCAGCATGACGTCGAGGTTCGGCGTCTCGGGGCGGACGTCGATGACGTCGGCCGTGACGAAGCCGCCGCGCCGCTTGAGCTCGTCGATCTCCGGGGCGTAGGCGGCGAGGATCGCCTCGGCGGGGGCGGCCGGATCGACCCGGTCCTCGAGCGGCCAGCGCTCGTAGTGGATGCCGTGGTCGCGGAGGAAGGCCGCGATCTCGGCGGGCGCGGTGATGCGGCGGTCCTGGTCGGGGACGGTGACGATCGCCATCGGTGCCTCGTGGGATTGGGGAGCGTGTCGGTCGTGCTAGCGGTGTTCGGCTGCGGCGGAGACGGCACCCGGGCCGAGCAAACGGCTGCGGGCCACGCACTCGAAGAGAAACTCGAAGATCTCCACGTGGCGGCGGGCCTCGGCGAGGTCGCGGCCCCAGGTGTAGAGCCCGTGCCGGGAGAGCAGGAACCCGTGCCCCGGTGGCCGGCCGGGCCGCGTCCAGTCGGACTGCGAGAACGCCGCCCGGATCCGGCCGGAGAGTTCGGTCATGTCCTGGGCGTTGGCGAAGATCGGCACCTCCTCGGCGGTGTCGTGCGTGCCGATCCCCTCCAGCCCCTTGAGCATTTCATAGCCCTCGATCCGCAGGCTGCCGCGGGCGAGGTCGGTGCCCGAGAGGAGCGTCGACCAGACGGAGTGCGTGTGGAGGACGGCGCCGACGCCGGGGAGCAGCTCGGCGATCAGGCAGTGGAGCAGCGTCTCGGCCGACGACCGGCGGGTCGAGCCGTCGACGACCGTTCCCGTGGCGTCGACGGTGACGAAATCGTCGCGGCCGAGGGCCGACTTGTCCTTGCCGCTGGCGGTGATGAGGAGCCGGAGCGGATCCCGCGAGACGACGACGCTGTAATTGCTGCTGGTGCCGAGCGACCACGAGCGGGAATGGAATTCCCGGCCGATGGCCCGGAGTTGGTCGATCGAGTCGGCGACGCTCGAGGGACTGGCTGTTGCGGTCATGTCCGAGACTGTACGGCACCCCGTTGGGGCTGGCAACGGGCGGCGGTTATTGGTCGCGCCGGCGCCGTCACAGGTAGGGTGAGAAGAGCCGGGCGATGCCGTCGCGCAGCCTGACCGGCAGGCTTCGGGCATCGACCTCGGCCAGCGTCTTGCGCCGCGAACGGGCGATGACCGCGGCGATCTCCCGGTCGAGCCGGCCGACGAGGTCGCGGTCGTAGGTCTCGACGTTGAACTCGAAGTTCAGCCGCATGCTCCGGTCGTCCCAGTTGCCGCTGCCGAACATCGCCCACTCGCCGTCGACCGTCATGAGCTTGGTGTGCTCGAAGGGCGGCGGCGACATCCAGACGTTGCAGCCCTTTCCCAGCACCTGCCAGAGGAGCGCGGTCGAGGCCCAGCCGACGAGCAGCAGGTTGTTCTCCGCCGGCAGGACGATGTCCACCTGCACGCCGCGCAGGGCGGCCACGTCGAGCGCCTGGCAGACGGCGTCGTCGGGGAGGAAGTACGGGGTCATGATCCGCACCGACTTCCGCGCCGCGGCCAGGGCCCCCACGATCACGAGCTTGATGCGGCCGAGCTCCGGGTCGTCGGGTCCGTAGCGGATGCCGCGGGCGAGCGTCGTGCCCGCAGGGGACAGGTCCGGCTCCCAGGCCGGGCCGGCGAGCGGCTCCTCGGCGGCGAACTCCCAGTCCTCGACGAACACCTCGAGCAGTTGGGCGACGATCGGGCCGCGGAGGCGGAAGTGGGTGTCGCGGACCGGGTGCCGCGGCTGGTGCTCGAGCCAGCAGCCGTCGCGGATGTTGAGGCCGCCGGTGAACCCGACCGCCCCGTCCACGACCATGATCTTGCGATGGTTGCGCAGGTTGGCATAGGGAAAGTAAAACGGCACGCTCGTGGGTAGGAACCGCTCGACCCGCACCCCCTTGCCGTCGAGCAGCCCGACGATCGACGGTATCGTGTAGGTCGAGCCGATGCCGTCCACGAGGACGCGGACGGCGACGCCGCGGGCGACCGCTCGCGTGAGAGCGTCGACGAACAGCCGGCCGGTCGGGTCGTTGTCGAAGATGTAGGAGCAGATGCCAACGCTGCGCGTCGCGGCGTCGATGGCGGCGAGCATCAGCGGGTAGGCCTCGTCGCCGCCGCGCAGGGGCTCGATGGCGTTGCCGTCCACCAGCGGCCGCTCGCTGACGGTCTCCACGAGCGTGGCCAGCGACCGGAGCGGCGCCGGGTCGGGGCCGAGCGCCGCCCGGAGCCGGTCGGAATCGGGCAGGGCCGCGCGGAGTTCGTGGACGATTCGCGTCTGGCCGGCACGGAGCCGCGTCGCCCGGGAGCGGATCCGGTTGACGCCCAGCAGCGCGTAGGCGACCGCCCCGAACACCGGCGATGCCCAGATCAGGCCCACCCAGCCGATCGTGCTGCGCGTGTCGCGCTTGAGGAGGATGGCGTGGATCGAGGCGGCCACGTTGATGCAGAGGATGCCGGTCGCCAGCAGGTGCGGCCAGAGGGCGATCCACCATTTCCCGGCCGCGGCGAGGAAGTCGTCCATGCCGCTGATCATACCTCGGGGCCGCGCACGACCGGCGTGCTGATCCGCGTACGGTGCGGCGAGACAAAAGGTGCCAGCCACCAAAATTGGGCAATCTGCTAGGGTCTCCGGATTGTGTAGCTGGCACCTTTTTTCTTCTTTTTTATTGGATGCAGGATGGCCTGCGGATCGAGGTTCCTCAGATGACCGTAACCGCAGATTCCGATTCGACGCTCCCGACGCTCGCCCGCCCGTGGACCGGGCCGTGCGGCGGCGTGCCGCCGTTGGCCGGCGTGGCAGCCGCCGACTTCGAGCCGGCGATCGCGGCGGGCATGGCGGAACAGATCGCCGCGCTCGAACGGATCGGATTGAAGGACGAGCCGGCCACGTTCGCCAACACGAACGTTCCCTACGAGCTTTCCGGGAGGACGCTGGAACGCGCCCTCGCCGTCTACGAGACCTACACCGCCGGCCTCAGCGACGATGCGGTGCAGGAGGTCGAGCGGCAGGTCGCACCGCGGCTGGCCGCCCACGCCGACCGGATCGTGCAGGACGAGCGGCTCTGCAACAGGATCGCCGCCGTGTTCGCCGGCCGCGACCAGGCCAGCCTCGGGCCCGAAGCGCAGCGGCTCGCCTGGCTGCAGCACACCGACCTCGTGCGGGCCGGCGCCCGGCTCGACGCGACTGCCAAGCATGAACTCGCCGCGGTCAACGCCGAGCTCGCCGCCCTGCACACGACCTTTTCCCAGAACGTGCTCCGCGACGAGGCCGAACGGACGATCCACCTCACGGC
>Ga0208721_1000113_pt1 | contig 18752 bp, 19 predicted proteins | sample LakMenEpi17Aug10_FD_150705 | JGI IMG/M metagenome (GOLD analysis project Ga0208721, IMG submission 150705) | Freshwater microbial communities from Lake Mendota, WI - 17AUG2010 deep hole epilimnion (SPAdes) | ecosystem: Environmental > Aquatic > Freshwater > Lentic | place: Lake Mendota, Madison... | reverse complement strand
AAGAAAAAGTTCATTTAAGTTCATTTAAAAAATGTGTCTACCGAATGACAATGGTTGGTGGGAACAGCAGTACACACCGGTTACACTTTGAATTATATTAAATTAGGCTTGGCCGGGATTCGAACTCACAGTCATCCCAACCGGTGTAGTACTGCTGCTCGCACTAACCATTGAGCCATCGCGATAGACAAGAAAAAGTTTATAATAATTACCAACTCAAGAATAGTAAATCCAATTGCGATGGGCTTGTCATGTGTGATAGTAGGTGTGAAATGATTGGTCTGCACGAGATCCTCACCAATTATTGTATAACTTTTAAAAGTCACATTTGAGATTGCTTTTAAAAGTGTTTTTTCTGAGGTGTGAAGTTTAACAGAGACGTAGTCCCTTACATTTTGCATGGTTTTTCCAAAAACGCTGTTCGCCTGAAAACAAAAGTTAAAATATTCATGTTTTTTTCTGTCTTTTGTGATAGCTCAATGGGATCGCTTATCAAAAATATTGTTTACCAATTTTTTAAATTGATCCATCTCAAATTTCGTAGTTGAAGACTGTCTTGACTCTGTGCATTTCTCGATAAATGGGGCAATGAAATTTGATTGTTTGAATTTTAAAATTCTAGATATCTTTGTTATTTCAAGTCCAAGATCTTTGTAGAGCTTTAAATTTTTGCAGTGAACAACATAATTTTCCCTGTTATGAAAACAAGAAATCAATTTTGTGTCCTTGTATTTAGTTTTATTATCTGTTTTCAAAAGCGCTTTTTTTGCATAAGGTGAAAGATTTTCAAATCCCACTTGAATGATTTCAGGTGCTAAAGGGAGGTTATCATGTTTTTTATGAAGTTTTTTGGGGTACTTCAAATCGCATTCTAAGATATACCCCTCTTCCCCATCGAGATCTACGCAATCAATATCAAAATTTTTGATTTCTTCTTCGCTCATCCATGTGAAGTCGGATTGCGGGAGTTTTCCCATCATAGCATTTCCATATAAATTCTGAAAAAAATTAAATATATGTCATTTTGACACTTCTTCGATATTCTGAATTATTTTTAAGTTTGTAATTTTCAAGTCCATCGAAAGTAGAATTGTAGTATCTAAAAAAATATTTTATTCCCAAATAGTGAAGAACTCTTTCGAGAATACTTTTTTCAGTGTAAAAAACAATAATGAAATTACGTTGAGTTGAAGAGCAAACATTTTCTAAACAATTTTTTCTACATTTGAGACATTCTTTACTTAGGTAATTTGAGACAAGTATTTTATTACAACTACGTTCTAGACAGACATAGTCATCATATTTTTTGAGTACTTTTGTCTTACAACAACTACAAGTTATTTGAGTTTGCTCACACATTTTTAAAAAATAACTTTTTATGAAAAAAATTTCTTAATTACGTTAGCATCGATGTAGACAATTTCTGACTCCTCCTCTTTGTTTTCGATTTTTGGTGTCAGTTGTCGACTGCCAATAAACGCCACACCCCCTCTTTTTCCAGCCTCGATGAATTGGACCATGTTGATATCATTAGGAAGTTTAATCTCACAATTTGTGAGCTTTAACATTGAATCATAGCTGTAGGAAGGCAATGAAATATAATGCGCAGGGTCAAGACCAGAAAATTTGTGCATGTCTTTTCTGAATTTTTGAAACACTTCTGCGAGTAAAATTGTGTCAATTTTGCAATAGACAAGAGTGTAGTCAATTAAATTTTTACACTCAAACTTTTTCCAGACTTTTTTGGCGAACTTGTAATCTTCTTTTGAGATTGTCTCTTCACTCAAAGAACTATAAAAGTGTTTACGCTTTGGTAGGGATAATGTGCTGCGCATTAAGTCCAAACTTGAGCAGTATTCATAGGGGAAAAACGATTTTTTCAAAACCATGTCAAATTTTTCTTTATCAAATTTGCCATTTGTTTTCACAATAAAAGTGTTTCTTAACAGTTCATAATTATGGTCTGTTTCCTTCAAGTCAGCGCAAAGTTGGGCTAGAGAAGCTTGTAAAAAAGCGAGAGAATCATTAAATTCAAAAGAATTAAATGAAATCATTCTAAAATTTTCACCGTTGTATGGTAAAACATTTATGTTTTCAATTGCTTCCCCATATTTTTCGATTGACTTTACTATAAAATGGAAATCATATCTTGAGCCGTTGTGGACGAAGATTTTTAGTTTCTTAGGTTTTCTTCTTCTCAAATTACACATTTGACAAGCTGCACCGATAAAGCGAGACGTAATATGTGAGTGGTCTCTACACTTGACAACACTGTCTGAAAATTCTGTATCGCATAGATAACACTTTTTTGCCTTATGGTAATTTTTTTTGTCTTCATCTGTCATGACAAGATCTTCAGTTACAGAGAATAAGGGTTTAATCCATGCCTTTTCTTGTTCAAGTAAATGTTCAACAAAAACTTCACCTGCATTTTCCCCAATGTAAGAATGTTCATGTATCGCATTTCCCTCAGGTCCGAGAATAATAAAACTGTATCCAATTGGTATTTGTTTGCTCAAAACTTCAGTAAAGGAAGCATCACACTTACACTTTAAAGACGAGCAAATAAAACAATAATTCGATTCTTTTGGTAAAACACATTCGAAATCGAGGTATGCTATGTATTCTAGTTCATGCTGTTTTTCATAGTTCCGAAATTTGATCAATTGTTTTTTTTCTTCAGGAATAAGTTCGAGTCTTGGCTTATTCATACAACAAATCCTGCTGTGTTCTTCTAAATGTTTTTCACTCGAAAATGAATTTAGACAATTCAAACAATAATTTGTTTTTTGATAAGTTTTGACACTTTTCTGATTAAGATACACCGCTCTCAGATACTTATCCACATTTTCAATAAGTAGAAAATGATTCACAGCACTTTTTCTAATCTTTTTTTGAACAAGTAAAATATTCATTATTTTACTGCCACTTCCCAATCCATACTCATACGGGTAGAGTTTTTCTTTCCCTGTTGAAGTAGATATCCTTGTCAAAATATTAATTTTCAAGTCGAGTTTTTCGTTGAGCTTTAAAAAAGATTTTATGCCTTTGATCGAAATTGGGAACTCAATTCCTTTTATATTGTACTTTTTTATCTCTTTTTTAAGAATTATGTCAATCGGCTTTTTTGTTTTCTTTTCCTCATGCAAAAACTTGGCCACACAATAAAGAAAACATTTCTGATCTTTGTTACAAGGATTGTACAAAAATTTTCTATTGTTGATTGCCGATATATCTACTTTTCTATCTTCTTCATTTTCCGAGCCCGTCACTATCGGTTTTAACTCCGCGACTTCGATGTGAAAAACAAGGGCCCTATCAAATTGCCAATTTGACCCGCTGTTAATAAAGTCTTCAAGACTTCTTGCTTGATGATTAAAACTTCGAATAATATTTCTCGAAATATTATTTTTTAAAGATGCATTTGCGATGAACGAAGGAGCTCGAAAGGGAATTGCGGCTGTACTTATCTTTTCACCATTATTGTCAGTCATCTGCATTAATCCAATAAAGATCAGACTCACTTTACAGACAACTTTTTGACCTGCTTCACATAAAATTGTTCGAAAAATGTTTTTTCGAATATTATGCTGTGCTTGTGCAAAGTTAAATTCATTCTCTTTAAACGTGTAACGATATGTAATGACTGCTTTTCTGAATGCTGATTCCACAGTTTTAAATTTATGAACTGTGTGATTTGTGAGGTAGTGTTCTTGAATTTTTTCAGAGTTTTCAAAAATTTGTCCACAAAGGAAACATTTTTGAACAATCGCAGAGTTCATATGAAATCTTTCATAATGTCTGTTTAAATTGAATCTTTTTTGAAAACTTAGTGGACAATTTTTTTCAGGGCACTTTAAAAAAACTTTTTCTTCCATTTTTTATTTCTTATCAAATCAAAAAACGAACTGTTTTTAATTGGCGCGATCGCTCCTTTTAAATCCTCGAGATATGCCCCTAATTGCCACATCCTTGTGTGCGTGTATAAAAAGAGGTCCATCATCAAATTAATTTTACACTTTTCATTCGCATTTTGTGAAAGAAAGATCTTCAATTTCGAAACATCATGCCTCGCCAACAAACCAAGAATCCCAAAAAGCGTAAGTTCACTATTTAAAAGACAATAATTACTTTAACATAATGCATATGATTGTTTCTTTTTATTATTATCAACAAAGTTAGAAAAAAAATTATTTTTTCCTTTTAGTTGCTATTGATGGCAAGAAAAAGAGGAAGACCAAGGAAGTCGAGGTCTCCTCCGAAGAAGAGGACTTCTCGCAAACGGAGGACGAGGGGGTCGAGGAAATTGAAGACAACAATTACAGCCCAAACTCTTCGGAAATTGATGATGGGTCCGATTCAGAGTCGAGCGGGGAAGAGGAGGAGATGGACGGGGAAAACGCTACCAATGCCAAGGGGGAGACTTCTTTACTAGAAAAGTTGGAAGCTGATCGCAAAAGAAAAATAACCCCAATCAAAATCAAAAAATTGGCGATGAAAAAGCAGAAACTTGAGAAAAAGGAGAAACCTAAAACTCCGAGGAAGAAAAAGGAAAAAAAGGTTGAGTCAATGGATCTTTCATCCTCAGCCCAACCTGAGCTGGTTAATCCATCTCCACCCACCTCTTCATCGACAGAGGTTGTTGCTCAATCTAGCACAAACAACAACATGGATGCTACTCCTCCCGCTCAATCACTTCAAGGTGAGAAACAATTCGATCCTTCATCTCTAGTTGACAAAAAAACTAAAACACCAGTTTTTAATGATAAAAATTGTGACTATAATGTTTATACTGGCGACCCAAATAATGTTGTTTGCAAGAAAGTGAGGATCGACAAAAATTTAATTTTAACCTGTCGAATGATTGAAGCCAATGAGGGGAGAAAGACAAACACCATGTCTTATTCTGAGTATGCAGCTCTGTCTTTTGTTAGAAAGATGCGGGATGATAGAGCATTTGAATTTAATTTACCTCTCAATCTCGCTCCTGCTATCATCGAGGGATTGCAACTTATTATGAATGACAATCCCAGATTTTTTAAGAAATAAAATTTCTTGCAGGGTCGCCAAAATTATCGAAAAATGAAAAAGTTGCATATTTGAAGTATTATACTGAGCAAATCGAGAAAGGAAGAGATTATTATTGTGATTGTCAAATTTTAACTTGTCTGCCATGCGCTATGAGTTTATTTTTCATGTCAAACTAAATTTGTTTCAGGTTGTAGGCATGGTTTAATCGAATACAGAAAAACTATATTTTGTTTTTTTAAAAACTTCTGCCCTTATAGCTAAAATTAATATTTTTACCCATAACTTTTTTTCAGAGGCTGAGGAAATGGTCTCACTTTTGAAATTGAAAATATTTGAAAACAACGAAAAAGTTTTAGTCTTTTTATATCAAAAAAAGCTACTCTTAGATAAAATTGTGGAATTAAACGAGTTAAATTCTGGTCTCTATTCTGACTTGCGAATTTGGAAAATGAAAAAAATACAATTAGACCCGAAATATTGATTTACAAATAATTTTTTACAGGGACTGAAACAGCTTTAATTTCTAATTTCTGTTTTTCCAGTTCATACAAAAACCTGTTGTGCGGAACAGAAACTCGAGATCCACAAAAAGATTGAAAATTTTATTTTTAAGCTTTATGTCAGTAACTTCAAAAATGGTTGTCCATTAGCTACTGAAGCGGCATATATATTATTTTCCATGATTTTAAAAGAAAGACATAAAGTTTTCTTACAATTACAAAAACTGAAAAATGCCTCTCAAAAAAAATCTCTCTCTCATTCGAAAAAATAACTCAAAGTATCCCAACTTTTGAAAAAGAAATATGAGAAATGAAAATTGATTTTAGAAATTTTTAATATTCCAATATATAAAGAAATAAACATAGAATTTAATGCATGAAATGTATGTTTGATTATTATATATGAATATAAAAATGAATAAAGAATTTCAAAAGTACTCTTGTATAAAGTCTATTGTTATTTCATCATTTTTATTAAGGTCTGAGTCGAAAATTGAAAGGTAGTTTTTTATAGATACACCTATTTTTTGAGATAGTAAAAAACTGAGACAATAAAAACCACAAAATATACTTGTTTTGCTTTGAATACATTTTTTATTTTGCTTCAATTGTCTTGTTCTTATTATTCGGTCTATAAATTTTTTTACATAAGAATTACTTATTTTCTTACCAAATGGGTCAAAATAAAATAAAGCATCTTTTGATGCGAAAATGGCTACAAAGTGAGTTCCTTTTTCATTATGTTTCGAAAGATTAAATATAAGACAAAATGTCTTCCTCCTACCAACTTTTGGGTGTAAATCACATGGGAATACTCCTAAGAAAATTCCACCCAATATTTTTCTCCCGATTTTCTCAACATATCCATTAGTCAGACCACTCATTGTAATTTATACAAGTCCATTCATGGAGAGGCTGACTTGCTTGTTTTTATTAATTGTGATGATTTCTTTAAATGTGGCATAGCATATGCAAGTGATATTTTTGGGTAGTGCCTCTGCAAATCCAACATGCAAGTCAATAACTCCGGCTTTAGCTCCATGATCATGAAATGAATTGCAAAGATCAGGTGTAAAGTCAAATGCAAAAAAACAGGAATTAGACAAAAAATCTTCATAAGTAATACCATTTGATTCGTTAGAATGTAGGATATCGATGTTATCAATAAACCACCTATATTCTCTAATGGCTTTTTTGTTGGTAAAATCAGGTTGTAAAACTGTAGGTAAAACAGGGGCTCCATTGATAAATAGATTAAAATAGTTTAATTTAAAATGCTCAAAAACAAATGGATTTTTATTAACCACCCCATCATACGCGTCTGTGTCTACGAAACCGATAATTAAAGATCTTGGAAGTTGCCCTCTAAAAATTTGACTGATATTATGATTTCTTAGTTGAGAAGGGATAGTAAATGTTTTAATTTTAGACTGATCAATTGGATACGCTGCTGGTCCTTTTTCAAGATCTGAGATAATCTTTGAATCCTCTTGGGGATCAAGAGTAACGCGTCTAATAGTCAAGAAAAGTTCATTAACTTTAATTTTCGTTACAAGAGTGTTTCCGAGAAGGGAAAATTTATCTTCATTGCGAATAAATTTCAATTTTAGTTCACATCCTGGTAGTAGAAATCTTTCACTCTGAAAAAAATCAATGTGTAAAATCATTGAAAAATATATTTTTGATTCACATCTTTTCTTCCTTAAATCAAAAGCTGGATTTGGTTCAGCTGCTGTGCTAATCTCAAAATTATTTTCTTTCCCCACAGTCTCTTTAGAGTAACACTCACAATAAAGATGCCCTTCTTTTGCATGTTTATTAAAAGACAAGTGAGTCTCAATAAAAGCTTTATAGGGGTACGTAGGTGTAGAAAGATCACAAATTTGTGTGCCATTTATAGAACACTCAATTTGCTTGAAAATGGAATGTGGAAAAAGATTTACGATCCCATTTTTCTCTGCAGCCGTTACAGGGGTGCCATCTGTTTTAACAACTTCTAACTCGCCATATAATCTTGTTAAGGGTAGGAAAGTATAATCATTATCATCCGAGGGAATCAAAAAATCGTATGGTCCTGTATCGTTGATGGCATTTTGAGGGTAAATTGTAATTGATGTTCCCGCAATCAGGGATGCCTCAATTTCAGGGAGAGTGAACAAATCAATTCCAGTTGTGGCCAATTTTTGCGCACTTTCAATATATGAACCCACACCTGCTCCATCAACAGCCATAATAAGGTCTTTAAATCAGATTTTTTTTCAGTATTGTTAAGATGCTCGAATATAACGTTGCTAATGTCAAAGTTAGTTTAAAAACATCAAAAATATTCTTAGATAATGTTTGTAATTTTGCAGAAGAGAAAGAAATTTTTTTCAAAAACTACAAAAACTTTATAGTGGTGAAAACAGAATTTACATATATTATTTTTAAATCAAAGGACGAGCAATTTGAGAGTCATATTAATATTACAAAAATTCCCAGTATAAACAAAATACCTCTTGCAATAGATATAATAACTTCTCTTATACAGTGCACTGCTATTTCATATAAAATAGACAATATTATTGCAACAACAAACTTAAAGAAAAGAATTAACCTCGCAATCATTTCTAGGAGTGAGTGTTTTGAAAATATTAAATATAACAACGAGAAATTCCCTGGTGTATTCTTAAAATTTAAGATAGGCACAGTAATTCTCTTTCATTCTGGGAAACTTGTCATTGTAGGTTGTAAAAATATTGAAAATATAGAATGTCTAATTTCGAAAATCTGTGCTCACATATAGATACTGTAATAGACGAGAGAGAGGGGAGTACAGTGTGTGTTGAGTGTGGACTTGTGCTCGAAGACAAGTTTTTTGTTTCCAATTTTCAAGAATCAAATTACGAAGAAAAAGATTGCTCAATAGTCAATGAAGTCAAGGAAATACTTTCAAAACTTGAATTGCCTGATGTTCACATACATAATATTGTAGAGAATTTCAAAAAAGAAAAAAATGTGAAAAAAAATAAAAAAGAACTTTTGCCTTACGTTGTTTATAAAACTCTTAAACAAAATAATACCCCAATTTCGATTAAAGATATTTCAAGCATTTCAGGATTTTCTGATATAAATATTTATGATATGCAAGAACAAAACAAATCTATTATTCTGCAACCCAAAGATTTACTTGAAAAGTATTGTAGATATCTAAATTTAGATTTTAAAACATATTCAGTAATTAAGGAAAGACTTCCAGAACAAAATATATCCGGCCATAATCCACTTACAATTATTGCTGCAACCATATATGCATACTGTAAGGAAAAAAACATAAAATTATCGATGAAAAAAATTTCTTCAACTGTTAAAATAAGCTGTGTTTCTATTCAAAGATATCTGAAGAATAAATAATAAAAAATGATTTTTCACTCCGGTCTTAGAGAACAAAGGGGGCGGGGTATAGGTGCGTTATTTAGCGGGTTATTGAGGGGTCTTAAACCTTTGGCGCGAATGGGTTTTAATGCTGGTAAAAGATTTATAAATAGTGATTTCGCAAAAAACTTAGGTAAGACAGCTTTAGATGTTGGTAAACAAGCTGCAACAAATATTGCTGTTGATGTTTTGGAAGGGAAAAATATTAAAGAAAGTGCGCAAGAACAACTTGATGAAGCAAAGAAAAAGATTGCAAGCACTTTAAGAGGTAGTGGGGCTTGTAGAAAACGTAAAAGAAAAAAAGAGATTAAAAATAGTGTATTGTGTAAAAAAGTCAAGTATAATCTTTTACGATGAGTTTATATGAAAATCCTGAAGTTTATAGTGAAGAGGACGCGTATGGCACAGATCTAACTGACCCAATTGAATGCGAAAAAGATTTAGAAAATAATTATAATTTTGTGGGGCACCCTGTTGCATTTAGTGGAATTACGAACATCTACAAATATTATAAGGGAATCTTAAGCATTGACAAAATAAAAGATATTTTATCACGAATCGAAAATTATACTTTACACAGAGAATACAAAAAAGGGCAAAGAAATACATCATTTTCTCATTTCAAAAGGTATCAATTTCAAATGGATCTTGTAGACATACAAGAATTGTCTCAATATAACGATGGTGTTAGATATATCATGACTGTAATCGATACTTTTACTAGATATGCTTTTTGCCGTTTGTTACTAGACAAAAGAGCTGATACAGTCCTAAACGCATTTCAGTCTGTGTTGAAAGAAGCAAAGGAAAAACCAAAAATTTTAGTTGTAGACAGGGGTACTGAATTCCAAAATAAGTATTTCACCAAATTTTGTCATGATAATAATATAAAAATCTATACACCTGATTCATCTATACATGCAGCATTCATTGAACGTTTTAATAGAACACTACAAAGCCTTATTTATAAGTTTATGACTGAATATGAAACATATCGTTTTGTTAGTTTAAAGCAAATTGATGGTAGTGATGCAAAAACATTTTCTAAAATTGTTGAATCTTATAATAACAGAAAACACAGAATGATTGGTACAACACCCCTGTTAGCTGAGACAGACCCCCGTACGCACATAGAAATTCGAATGCGCATGGCCAAGGAGCAGGAAAAAATCAAGAAAAGAAAACAAAAATTTGAAATAGGAGACACTGTAAGAATTGCTATACAAAAAGGGAAATTTGCGCGGGGGTATAAACAACAAAGTAATGTTGAGATTTTTCGAATTTATAGTATTAAAACAACCTCAAAAATTCCTATGTATTTTTTGGAAACATATGATAAATCTGAAAAAATAAAAGGAGGTTTTTATGATTTTGAGTTAACTAAAGTGTCTGGAGATATTTTCAGAATTGAAAAGATAATTAAGACAAGGAAGATTAATGGCAAAATTCAACATTTTGTACGCTGGAAGGGATTTAACGAAAATTATGATTCATGGATTGATGCTGAAGACATTACACGAGATTTTTAAATTAAGACATAGCTGAATCGCATTTGTACGCTACTGAAGACATATTTTTTTAATTAAGACATGGAAAGAATCTATTTGTTTTTGCTCGAGGTTAATCTTTGCCCATAAAAATCAACAGAGTTTTTAACTACGCCCTGAAGGTTCAAAATTAAATTAGAATCAATTTACAGCTTCTGGTATTTAGAAAACATATCTTAAGGCAAGGATTTCAAAAAAAGTAAATTCTCAAAATGGAGAGTAAATCGTTATTTTTAATTTCAAATGGGTCCTCTAATTATTTCCCAAAAAACACATTAACCAATTTTCGAAATAAATTGCCTGAGGATTTTGATGTCAATGATTATGAAGTCGCTGTCAAGAGTATTGGTTTTTCTACTGTTTTCAAAGAAATAAAAACGCCTGAAAATGGATTTCCAAGTTTTTTTATTAGTAAAAATTTACTACCTACATATGGATTTACCCCTTCCGAATTAGTTTCGGATGGAAGTGAACCTCAATTACTACAGATTAAAACTTTGGATAATCCACCTGATTTATCTGCTGATAAAACTGAATCACTCTGTCAAAATGGGTCACTTTGTTTAGATCTACTTAATGGTGAATTTAAAGAATTATCACTAAAACCATTTGATTTTGATAATCGAAAAGTATTTCAAACACCACTTACCCGACCATATTTTTTTAAAGAATCTGAAACATATAGTTCTGGAAAGTTAACTGATTTTTTTGATCGAATTAACTTAATAGAAAATTCAAACATTAGTTATAAAAATGGTGCTCTGACCGTGGAGTTGCAAGATCAGAATTATTATTATGATACACCTATTCTAAATAGTTATTGGTTTGTGTGTCATGAAACTTTTATTGACACATTTAATATTAAACCATATAATAATATCATTCTAACAAAAAAAATGATAAATAAATTAAGGTTTGACCCTCAAACTATTGATAAATCTAAAACTTTACCTACTTGGGATGATAAAAATGATTTACCAGATTTTTGTGAGCATTCTAAAATTAATTATGAGCGAGAAGAAAGAACATATTTTGTTAAATTAAATTCAACAAAAGTATATTTTAAAGGTGAAGTATACTACGCTTTTCACATACAGAGCCCTCTCCACTACATTAAAAGTTCCATTGATATAGACAATCAAAAATACCCTGAATTACTTAAAATAAAAAGTAGAAATATCAAATCACAAATTTTAAATGATTCACATAGTAAAGATCTTGTAGTTTTCTGCCCGGACTTTAACAAAAAAACCACATTTTTTTATCATGAATTTGATTCACTTCAATATATACGTCTCGAAAATACGTCTTTAAGAGATTTCGAAATCAACATATGCGATGATAAGGACAAATTTTTACAATTAGCACCTGGAACGCCATCTATTGTGAAATTATCTTTTCGGAAAATGGAAAAAAGTAAAGAATCTTTTAATGTTCGCCTGTCATCAACAAAAAATAGTAAATACCCTAAAAATACATCAACATCTTTTAGAGTTGAATTACCTAATACACTTAATTTAGATAGGAGTTGGAAAGTTGCTTTAACATCTATTTCTCATCCAAACAATTTCACAACTTTTTTGGCAGATGAGGATAGTAGAACACTACAAGTTTTATGGCGGGAAGAAAACGGTACCATAATGAAACATAGATTAATAATGCAAGAAAATTACGAGACAGCTCAGGAACTTTTTGATGAATTAAAGCAATTTTTTGTTAATAATGATTTGGGTTCTGTAGATTATCATTTAAACCGAATATGCCTTAAATTCAAGAGGCCATGTCTTTTTTCCATAAGTAATTATTTATTAAGAGTTCTTGGCTTTACTCATCTAGAAACTCTGCATTCTCATAGAAAATTTACAACTTATAAAATCTTATTTAGCACACCATTCAGTTTTATTAAGACAGATGAAAACAGTAGTGATATATTATTTTGTTTTCAAGAAGAAATTACGCTAAAAATTCTTGACCCGAAGTATATATGTATTTACGCTAATTTTATTTCCCCAACAATTTTAGGTGGAGAATATCATAAAATCCTAAGAATTATTCCCATTCGTGAAAGTAAAACTGGGTACATTATTTCTGAATTTAAACATAAAGAATTTCACGAACTTCAAAATACTGAAATTAGAGAACTTGAAATCGAACTTCGCGCACACGACGGTGAACTAATAAACTTTAAGTCAAAACAAAATATTATTTTAAATCTTTTATTTTCTAATTACATTGAAGATTGAAATTATTCAAGAGAAAAATTACATTTTGACATAATGATATCAACCATGTTAACTTTTTCACTAAAACTTTTGTTTGAATGATTTTCTGTCAAAAAACGGAATATAGCTTTTCGAAAAATATCTTCTGTATTTTTAATATCTGCAGAAAGGGATAAAAAAAGATCCATTTCATTTTCGTTAGTATTTGAAAATTTGAATTGATGTAAATCGTTAAAAAGTAGGGGTCTGCATGAGCTTTTAACCAAATCATCAAATTGCTTTTGACACAGAAGCTGTGTTTGAAAATATTTAGTACCTTCGATGTACAAGTAACATCTGAATTTGATCAAAATATTAACATGCTTATCAATTAACATTTCAATGTATCCACTTTTGTCAATTATTTCCTTCCTCATCTTTTCAAGTTCTTCAGTTTTCAATCGAATTTGTTCATCCAAACGGACAATTTCAGATGGATGGTTGAAGAGCGTTTCCCACTTTATTGACCACATCTTCATACTTCTGATTGGCAAGGATCTCCGACAAAGATTTTAGTACTTTAAGTGATGCTTGATGGCTTCTAATCGAAGTAAGAAGAGAACTTATCTCGATTCTTGATGATGCGTTTCTAAAGACTCGCAAAGTGCAGATCTGATTTGTTATTGTCTGGTCATAAAGTGTTAGAAATTCCGACGCTTTAATAACCCTTCCGCTCACAAGCTTGACGTGATGGACTTCCTTGACTTCTTTCAACACCTTTTTCAAATTATTTAGAGTTTTTCTGTGTTTTTTATAGGACTTTAAAACAACCAAGCCGTTTGTGTGATCCTTTCGATAGCACTGCTTGGTTTGAACTGATTCTGGATTCTGAGCAGTATGATTAAGTACTTGTCTATAGTACTCATCGATTTTTTTTGTTTCTTCGTCTGCATATTGTTCTATGTTCTCCTCGTCATAGAAAAGTGGGTACTCAAATTTAATATCGTCGAAGCACTCACAATGGTCAGTAAATAAAGAGGTTTTTAAGGCAGACATCTTCCCTGCTAGAATCGAGAAGAAAGATAGACTGATTTGAAAAACGATTTAGAGCGCCTTAAAATGGATAATCTAGAAGGTGGTTTTGATATGAGACTTAAAACGAGCTTTAATTGCCTTGTGGCTGGGGCTGCGGGAACTGGGAAGACAACATTTGTCAGAAACCTTCTTTCTATTGGACCGCAGATATTTACTACACCACCAAAAAAAGTTTTTTTATTTTATAGTGCAATGCAGGATATGTACATCCAAATGGAAAATGAGGGTCTTATTCACGAATCTATTTATGTAGATAAAAAAAATATCCCTTCAATTGAAGATTTCTATTCAATGGTTCACCCATATAAAGAAAATGGTGGGTCAATGATTATTTTTGACGATGTAATGACGTTAGTAAATTCCGATTTTGAACAGCTTTTTTGTAATTTAAGTCATCATGAAAATTGCAGTATCATTTTTTTAACTCAAAATTTGTTTTATAAGGACAAGTCGTTTAGAACAATGTCACTAAACAGCCACTATATAGTACTTATGAAAAATGATAGAGATAAAATGCAAACCAGTATATTAGGAAAACAATTTAGCCCGGGAAATAGTAAATTTATTTCTGACGCATACACAAATGCTACAAAAAAAGCTTACAGTTATTTATTATTAGACTTTAAACCAGATAGCCCCCCACATTTAAGAGTAAGAACAAATATTTTTCCACACGAATTTCCTATGGTAGCATATTTAGAAAAATGATTGAAAATAAGAAAAAATATCTACCACTTCTAAATATTTTGAAAAGACTTAAGCCAAAAGATGTAAGTGATATTATGGAATTTTTGACAGACGATGCGATTGATAATATTTGCGAATGTGTCTATAATGTTATACACACTGATATCAATCTCCCTAGTAGGAAAAAAGCAAAGTTAAGAAACTTTATAAAATCGAATTGCTCAATTCATAGAATAAATAAAATCACATCAAAAAAAGAGGCGTTATTTAAAAGAAGAAAAGCACTGAGTCAGGAAGGTAAAGGACTTCCTTTACTTCTTGGTGCCGCTATTCCATTTTTAACTGATCTTATTTTTGGGCGAAAATGAAAAAATCATCAATCTCAACTTACTCCCGCATGTATCTTGTTACTCCTACAGTGTATGAAAAACTTTTAACATGTATAGATGAAAAAGACAAAAAAGTAACAGAAAATTTAAATGTATCGAAAAGCAAAAAAGATCGCCCTTCAGATGATGTAATACAAGAATTAAATATAGAATCTTTTAATGAACCCCGAGAAGTAGAATTTCAAGCGGAACCTGAAGAAATGTTTGAAGGAGAAGGAGAAGTTGAAAATGAGGGCCCTCCCCCACAATCTGACATTATTTACCAGTCAGAAACACCCGATCAACCAGGTGATATTGATATGCCTCAGAATGACCCAACTGAAATGAGTTCTGCAAAAACTTTAGAATCCCCATGTGTATTATCTAGCGAACGTGGAGAGGTAATTCCACAGGGTGGTTTAATTTATAGACCAAAACAAAAAGAATTTAAAGCAATCAGAAAACCTGTTTTAAATATCCCACGTTTAACACCCGAACAATTAAAATACTATACTAAACCAAATGTGGAACACAAGAAATTACTTTTGAAACAGCCTGTAATTAACATACCGCGATTAACACAATCTCAAATAGAATCTCATGTACCACAACAAGTTGAGCATAAAAAATTAATTTTGAAGCAGCCCGTTCTTTCGATTCCTAGATTAAGTCAATCTCAAATTCTAAAAAAACCAATTTTGTCAATCCCAAAATTAACACAATCGCAAATTGAATCTTATTCACCTAAAAGTTTACAGGCTATGCAACAATCACAAATTGAAGCATTTTCTAAAAATCCTGTTACTTCAAAACAAAAAGTAATAGTCCCTACCATTTCTAAAACAAGAGCTTCAAAAATCAAAAATTTTCAATGCACAATTTGTCTTAAATTTTGGCGGTCTAAATGGGACTTAAAAAGGCATTTAGGTACAGTACATTCAAATGTAACTAATGTACCAATGCAAACCGAATCTGAACAGCAAGTCCCACCTTTCCCAGACACTGATGAAACTATGGAAGAAAATTTTCCAGTATGGAAAAGAACTAGATCTGAAAAAAGGACTTCAACGCAAGCAAAACTACCCACTTTAAAACCTAAATTTAGACCACCGGGAGGGGAAGATGACGATGATGGGAGTGGTTTTCAACAGTGGAAATAAAAAGATTTTTTTGTACAAAAAAAATTTATTCAAATATATTTATTATTAAAAATCAAACATTTTTTTTATTTTTTCACATGTTATAGCAATATTACAACATTTTTTTAATACATCTATTTCTTTCTCAAAATTATTTTTCCTTACAACTATTTTATTTATATCTTTTTGCAAATATTCAACTCTCCGTCTTAAACAAATCAATTCATAATTATCTCTACTTACTTTTACACAAAGTTTTTCTAACTGACTTATTCTATCTTTACTAACATTTTTTTCTCTTTCTAATCTACTTATATTTTGTGATAAATTTCGAAGTTCTAATTTTAATCTAGTTAACCTTAACAGACTCGGATTAATCATTTTGTCTATCCAACTTCATCAAAATCGTCTCTTTGAATTAGGCGTTCAGTCAATCTTTTTGCATGGCTTGAATCAGGTTGCATGACTCTTCTTATTTCCTCTTTTCGCTCCAAACGATTTAAACGATCAATCTCTCTTTTCACATCAGCATCAGTCTCTTGTTGAGTCAATGTAACATAGAAAAAATTTCTTGTCAAATCCTCCTCTTCTTGCAAATTGAAATTTTCTTTGGTCTTATTTTCTCGCTCCCTTTTATTCCTCCTATAGCGAAGTTTCTTGCTCTTCTTATAGTCATGTAAACGTTCGATACTCTCAATGTAGCAATGAAGAATTGACATCATATTGAAATGTTCTGCGCATCTTTCCTCGAGCCTTGCCAGATATAAATCGGATGGCCTCAATTCGAAGAAATTAGTAACAAACCTTTGTTTTACCCAATGGATGTAAGAAATTTCAAATGAATTTCTAATTTTCTTCAATTCTTCGAGGGAGATGGTTGAATATGGTAGAATTTCTGGTAGTTCAACTTCAAGATGATCAAATCGAGTCTCCTTATTTCCGTGCATGAATTGTATATGATTGGTGACTTTGACTTTTGGGTAGACCACCTTATTATAAGTCTCACTATCCATGTTTACTCCTTGAAATGAGCTGGTCCACTGAAATTCCGCATTTAAAAATTATCTTTAAATAGCAAAACACAAGGTGAGGTGGATTCCTAACTACCTACCTAACCCCCTTACAACCGGGCAGTGTCAACTGGAACAAGCACACTTCAGTCCAGACAACAATGCAAGTACAGAGAAAGATTGATCCGCGATGTCCTCGTCCAGCTGACACCACCCGGGATTCGAACCCGAGCCCCTTACAGCGATCAACGATCAAGTCTGAGTTGACCGCTCTAACCACTGAGCTACCGCACCTTGTGTGATAAATGAATAAAAAAAACTTCTACTGATTATAAGAATGGAACGTAGAATGGTTTTGATTGTTTTTCGTTTGGATTTAACTTTTCACAATCAGGGCAAATTTCATAGTAGAAGTAACCAATTTCAAATTCGAATAGTTCTTTTCGACATCTTTTCTTATTATCACATTCTTCATAGATACATTTTTTATAAAGTTTGTCACAATTAAGACAATAAGTTCTATAAAAATAACACATGATGTTTTCTTGATGAAAATCGGATACTGACTACTCTTCTATATTTGCTCTGCAGCATAGATATTCAACATCTTGCATATCTCTTCTTATTTCCTCTCTTCGTATATAATACACAGTGGTAATACATTCTAATCGATCGTACAAAAGTGGGTCGTCGTCGCAATCTCGTTGAATAGTTGTATAAGAATATTGATTACAAACTGGGCAATAATACTTGTTGAAATAACACATGATGATATGATGATTTAGATTTACTCTTCTACATCTCCTCTGTCACACTGATAACATTCACCTTCCTCCAAATAACCTATATAATACATAATGCTGGTACAATCTTCTTCGCAATCTCGAAGAATAATAGTTGTGTGAGAATATTGATTACAAACTGAGCAATAATACTTCTTGTAATAACACATGATGATTTTAGATTGAGAGAATATTGCAGTACCAAATAGGTTTTATATAAAATGAGGTATTATGATATACCGGAATTTTTCGTTAAAGATGCTATTTCTAAACTTAATCTTAAAATTATTTTAAAAATTTTTTGTATTGATAAAACAAGATAATAATAAATCGAAATACTTTATCGCAACAGAAATTATTTACTATGGGGTGAAATTTTAAAATGGCACATGTTTTTTCAAAAATTATGCGCCACCTACTAAAAAAATATTTAATTAAATTTTGGTTCTAAAATAATAAAAGATGGATTTTTTCTTGTCTGCCGCGATAGCTCAATGGTACGCGTTGACAGCAATTGTTACAGATTTGGGAAAGACGTGGGTTCGAATCCCGGCCAAGCCTAATTTAATATAATTCAAAGTTTTAATCTGTAGCAATTGCTGTCAACGCGTTCCATTGGGCAGCGGTAGACACATTTTTTTCTAAAATTCTATTAGAATTTTTACTTTTTTTCTAAAATTTGCTCTCAAAACTGGGTTGTAATTTTGAAAAAACAGAAATGGTGGCTCTCAAAACTGGGTCGCAATTTTAGCGTTTTTTTTACCCATTTTTTTCAAAGAGCCAAAACAATAATAACTTGGCTCCCTGGATTGGGTAATGCGGTTTTGCTCCCAAAAGTGGGTAGCGAAAAGAGAAAAACACAACGAAAACGCGTCAAATTTCGTCGAATTTCAACGAAAAAACACGAAAAAGAGGAAAAAATGTATGATTTTACCCAGTTTCGGGAGGCTCGGCTCCCGAAACTGGGTAAAATCATAC